>ENA-ORXR01003408-ORXR01003408.1-marine-metagenome-genome-assembly--contig:-NODE-3408-length-14270-cov-5.095540_pt1 | contig 14270 bp, 21 predicted proteins | sample MGYA00237866_ERZ511479 | MGnify/ENA metagenome assembly ERZ511479 | reverse complement strand
ACTCGAGGACGAAGTGCGTGATTGGTACCTCGCCCTCAACGAAGACGAACAGGGTCGCGTCGACTTCCATATCGATCGACTGTCGAACGAAGGACCGCTACTCGACGAACCCCACACGAAACAGCTGGATGGCAAGCTCCGAGAACTTCGCTTCTATCTTTCCGGTCAGCCAATGCGCGTTACGTACTGGATTGCACCGGGACGTCGAATCATCCTGCTGACGGTTTTCGTCAAGAAGGGCAGGCGTGAACGCCAAGAAGTAGCGAGAGCAAGCCAAGCGATGGAGCGCTGCATTGCCGAGCAGCACACCGCAGGAGATGACGATGAATAGCCCCAGATCCTGGCAAGAGATCAAGAAGTCGCGCTCATCTGCTGGGCAGCGAGCCTACGAAGACGAGGCTCGGATCACCGAGTTCCGCGATCTCGTGTACCGGCTTCGAACCGAAGCGGGCTTGACGCAGGCTGAGTTGGCAGCGCGGATGGGCACCACTCAGTCGGCCATCGCTCGAATTGAAGGTGGCGGAAGTCGTCCGTCACTTGAAACCCTGGAGAAGCTCGCCATCGCGGTGGGTCAGGAGCTTGTCGTGGGTGTGGGTGATCATCTGAGTGAGAACCGCTCCATCGCGAAACTGGTTCGCGAGGGACGCGCTGTTGTTCGGCGTGCTGGCTGAGCGACTACAAGCTCGCGGCGAAGACAGCGTGCGCGGCGTGACTTCGTTCGCTTGGGGCAACAGGTGATTCTCCGCTGCCCATAGGGATGTCGACAGGCACTTCGGCCTGATCCTTCCCAAAGGAGCCAGCCATGTCCTCGACCACCCAACCCTCAGTCAACCTGCCGTGCTCGACCAAGTGTTGAATATGTTGGAATAGTCCAATATATTAGGAATATGCCTTCGGACCTCGTCTCACTAGCGGACGCCTCGCAGTTGCTTGGCGTGTCCGCAGAGCGCGTCCGCCAACTTGTTGTTGCCGGCGATCTCCCCGGCGTTCGTTTCGGGAATGCGTGGGCGGTACCTCGGGATGCGGTTGCCGCTCGGCAACAGGTTTCGAACCGGCGGGGTCGTCCGCTGGGGGAGAAGCGTGCTTGGGATGCCCTTGCTGCGAGCGAAGTCGATCTTTCGAACGTCAGCCGATATCGCAACCGGGGCGAGGTGCACCGCTACTCAATGAGCGCAGCAGGCGCAGCGCATCTCGTGAGCGAGGCGGGAGCGATTCAAAGCGGGGTTGCTGCGGCGGTGTTCCACGGAGAACTCCTACGGGTCGAAGGAACCCAGATCGATCTCTACGTTTCACGCCAGCTTCACGAGGCACTCGGATCCATCGTGCCAGCGGTCGCAGATCCACTCGGGTCGGTCGTGCTGCGTGTGATCTCTGATGGTCGATGGTCCGAGGTGAACGAGCTCTCAGCCATCTCCGACGACGGCTCACTCGTCGCCCCGCCAGCGGCTGTCGCGTTGGACCTCATGGATTCGGGTGATCCACGCCACTGGATCGCAGCCGAGAGTTTGGCACGGGCTCATGACTGAGCCGGCTCTCAAGCTTCCTCCCCTCGGGAGTGGTCAGGCAGATTCCTGGGCTGCGCTTCTTGAGCTTGCGCCGACTCTCGGTGGTAACTGGTTGCCGTTGGTGGCCAGATGGTCTTTCTGCATGAGATCGAGCGCCAAGTGCCCGATGTTCGACCCACCGATGATGTTGATGTGGTGATCAACGTGCGGGCCGAACCCGCCGGACTCGCGAGAATTCACGACCGGCTGATAGCCGCAGACTTTTCGCAAGATGCGCCGAGTTCAGAGGGTGTAGCCCACCGGTACCGGCGCGGCGCAGCGGTGCTCGATGTGTTGGCCCGGACAACCTTGGCGAGCGGACGCAGCTGAAGCTGGGCGTAGGCCGAACGATCGCGGCGCCCGGCACCACGCAAGCCTTTCGCCGAAGCGGAACGGTCACGGTCGAGGTTGGCGGCCGATCGGCCGAGATTCATCGCCCCACTCTCGTTGGCGCTCTCATCGGCAAAGCGGCGGCCGTCACCAAGATCAGCTCGCAATCGGCGGCCAGCCGATCCAAGCACCTGCGCGACTTCGACTCCCTCGCGCGCATGCTCCTCCCGACCGATCAAGTCACAGCCGGCCTGACCAAGACCGAGAAGAAGATGCTCCGCGACGTCGCCGAATCAACGCAGCTCACGGTGCTCGGTCGAGTCGCCCTGCAAGCATTGGTGACAGCGGAACCGAGGCCCGCGACCAGTCAAAGCTCGCGTCGGCGCCGGAAGTCCTCTGGGCCAGAGATCTCGTTGTAGCCAGGCGGACTTTCGCTGACTGCAGAGTGGGATCAAGTATCTGGTCGAGGTTGTTTCACGCGTGATCCTTGGTGCCGCCTCTATTTCGCCATGTCGATCAGCACCGCCGAAAATTGACAGAGAAACTTTCTGAGAAACTGATGTCGAATGGTTGAGTCGTCTGCGTCATCTGGGTGACGGCGAAACACTTCGCCGCCAAACAAGGGAGATTGCAATGCAGTACATGATTCTCATCCACAGCGAAGAGGGCCACGCACCGGGACCGGGCGAGCCGGGCTTCGAAGAGATGATGGGTGCGTGGATGGGCTACAACCAGATGCTCATCGACAACGGCCACTACGTGTCAGGCGTCTCGCTGGCGGGAACCGACACGGCAACAACTGTGCGGAAGAACTCCGACGGCGTGACCATCAGCGACGGTCCCCATATCGAGACGAAGGAGGCTCTCGGCGGGTACTACGTGATCGAGGCCGACGATCTCGACAAGGCCACCGAACTCGCGCAGCTCATCCCCATTGACGTGGCCTCTCTTGAGGTCCGCCCTGTCGCCTTCAACCCCGACTCGATGGGCTGAGGCGGCCCTCCACCGTGGTGCTGGAAAGCGGATCCGCTCAAGTTGAAGCGGCGATCACCGCATTGGCAAGAGATGAATCGGGGCGAGTGTTGGCGATGCTCGCCAACCGGTTCAACGATGTTGATCTCGCCGATGAGTCCGTCCAGGAAGCGCTGATTGAAGCGCATCGAACCTGGCCGACAAACGGTGTGCCCTCGAATCCTCCGGCGTGGTTGTTGACCGTGGCTCGGCGCAAGGCGATTGATCGTCTGCGCCGGGCCAAGTCAGCCGATCGGAGGGTGAACGAAGCTGCCCCGGACCTTGTCGTGGACCCGAACGAACCCAGCGCCAATCAGGAACTCATCATGGATGACGAACGGATTCTTGACGACCAGCTGCGCATGATCTTTCTCTGCTGCCACCCGTCGCTCTCAGTTGAATCACAATCAGCAATGACGTTGCGGCTTGTTGCGGGTCTGACAACGGAAGAGATCGCTTCGGCGTTTCTCGTGCCGGTGTCGACCTTGGCGCAGCGGATCTCTCGGGCCAAGAAGAAGGTGCGAGATGCCGGCATTCCGCTGCGGCTTCCCGCCGAGCTCGACAAGCGGGTTGGCGCGGTCTTAAGTACCTTGTATCTGATCTTCAACGAGGGCTACCTCTCCACCGACCCGGACGGCGATGTGACTCGGGTTGACCTGTGTGCCGAGTCCATTCGTCTCGCCGAGAGGCTGTCGGACCTGTTACCCGAGAACGCCGAGGTCTTCGGCCTGCTCGCGCTCGAACGTTTTCATGAGGCGCGTCGCCCCGGTCGCTTCGACACCGGGGGCGACCTCGTGCTGCTGGCAGACCAGGACCGCACCACATGGTCTATGGAACTCATCCATGCGGGCAACATCGCCATGACCACGGCCATGCAACTGCAGAACCCGGGCCGCTATCAGCTCGAAGCGATGATCGCCCGAATCCACACCAACGCAAGGACAGCCGAGGACACCGACTGGACGCTGATTGCCAAGCTGTATGGGCAACTGACCCAGATGTCACCGTCGCCGGTGATTGCACTCAATCGGGCAGTCGCCGTGGCGATGGCCGATGGCCCCCATGCCGGAATTCGATTGCTCGAACCGCTGCTCTCTCATCCTGACCTGAGCGACTATCACCTGCTGCATTCAACGCACGCGGAGCTGCATGTTCGCGCCGGCGAGCATGCCGAGGCAAAGGCCTCCTTTGAACGTGCGCTGTCGCTGGTAGCGAACCCAGCCGAACGCAAGCTGCTTGAGGAGCGCCTGGCCGCCGTGGGGGCGGAGCTCAAGCGGTAGGGCGGTTGATCGAGGGCACCAGCTGATTCTCCGTCGAACCGGACATCCTTCGTATCGCAACGACGTATCCCGACATCACTGTTCGGCTGGAGGCGATCAAGGTGCTCAGGTTCGTCCGACGGTGGGGGTTCCCCTCTTCACGGAGGAACTCCCTGGTCTGTTGGCTGGCGGTCACGATGACGACATTCTGGACGCTCTCAAGATTGCGCTTACGTTCCCCAACCCAGAGTTCGGGTCAGTAGTGAAGAAGTGGGGTGGAGTCGAAACGAATCGCTGTCGCCCGACGTTCGCACGAAGCTCCAGGAGCTTCTCACCGCTCACGCCGAGCTATGGGAGTGGAGCGAGACCATCATCTGGCAGCGGCCCAACTGAGTAGCTACTTGTACCGTGATGTCATGAAGGTGATTGGTGCTGGGTTTGGCCGGACGGGCACGCTGTCGTTCAAGAAAGCGCTTGAAGAACTCGGATTCGGCCCGGCGTACCACATGCAGGAAGCGATGGGGCGTCCCGCACATGTGCGGCAGTGGCTCGAGTATGCCGACACCGGCAGAACCGACTGGGACACGTTGTTCGCAAGGTTCAACTCGGGCGTTGACTACCCCGTCAGCTGCGTCTGGCAAGAACTGTCGAATCACTACCCGGATGCGAAGGTCGTGCTCACCGTCCGCGATCCGGAAGGGTGGTGGAAGAGCACGCATTCCACGATCTACGGCTTCCGCTCCGCCTTTGCCCCGTTGTTTCAGCGAGCGGTTCCCGCTTCAGCACGTTTCGTCGAGATGGTCGAACGGTTCGTCTGGCAGGGTCTGTTCGAAGACCAGTTCACCAATCGTGAGCACGCCATCGGGGTGTTCAACCGCCACATCGAAGACGTCAAGGCGATGTGCCCGCCAGAGCGGTTGCTCGTGTTCAATGTGGCCGACGGGTGGGAACCGCTATGCGAGTTTCTCGACGTTCCCGTGCCCGACCGCCCGTTCCCGCACCTCAACGATTCAAAGGTGACACGACGAGCCGTGGCGACTGTTCGATGGGGGACCCGGGCCGCTCCGGTAGCAGCGGGAGCTGCCGCTGTCGCCCTGCTCGGCTCACTCGTGCGCCGCTTCTGAGAGCGAACCCACTCATGCCAAAAGGCTGAGCTCAAGTGCGAGCGGCGAGCATCTCGTCAAGCATGGCTTTGATGCCCTCAGGGAGGAAGGTCTCGACCGGTGTCGTCTCCGCCTCGGCGAGATCGGCGATCGCCAGAACAATCTCGTGAGGGTCGGCCTGATTCTCCATGATGCCCTTGAGGAAATCCCGGGCGGCGTGGGCGGATTCATCGTCGGCTGAAAGGTACGGATCGATGCCGTCGACCATGCGGTCGTTGAAGCCGGTCAGGTACGGGCCGGGGTTGATCTTGGTGACGTCGATTCCGTGCGGGGCAAGCTCTTCACGCAGCGACACGCTGAGCGCCTCAACCGCATGCTTGGTCATCGCGTACGGGGCCGACATGGCTCCCGCGAGCACACCGGCGATGGACGAGACATTGATGATTCGACCCGACCCCTGCGCCTTCATTGTCGGGATGACCGACTGACACATGGCGAGCATGCCGAACACGTTGACGTCGAACGTTTTGCGGACTTCGTCGAGGGGCACATTTGTCAGCGGGGCCATGAGGCCTCGACCTGCGTTGTTCACCAGGACGTCCACGGCGAGGTCGCCCACCCGTGCGATGTCGGCCGCGTCGGTAACGTCCAGCTTCATCGTTGTCAGTTCAGGCTGCGCGGCAGCGAGTTCAGTCGCCTGCTCCGCGTTGATTGTCGCTGCGGTCACCGCGTGCCCGCGAGCGGCCAACTCGACAGCGGTGCCTCGGCCGAAGCCGGTGCCTGCTCCTGTAATCAGAATGTTTGCCATCGGCTCACGCTAATCGATCACGGAGATGTCGTGGATCCACGGACGGAGGACCGCCGGTCCAATCCAATCTTTGGAGGATCCCCACCTTGGAGTAGCCTTGGATCTGCGCGAAGGGGAGTCGGTGACAACGCCAAACGATCAAGCAGGTGGCCATACCTTTACGCCGCGCGTTGGGGCGCTCCCGAAGTCGGCTCCGTTCAACCCGGGTAACTATTTCCTTGTTGCATTCTTTGGTGGTGTGATTGCCCTCATGGTTGTGAGTGTCATGAACCTGCCCCGGCTAACGACGGTGGGTCGTCTCCAGGCCAGGACCCACATGGCGGTTGCAGCGACCGGCGTCGCGGCCCTTCTCTTCCTTATCTTGGCGCCTTCTCAATGGTGGGATGAGACTCGCAACATACGCCTCGGCCTTCGGGTCGTCGGAGTCGTTGGAAGCAGCTTCCTCTATTGGCTTCACAAGGGTCCGGCGCTCGGCACGATGCAACGGTCCGGCGACTACATGTCCATGTGGAAGGCCATCGCCCCAATCATCGGTGCAGCTGTAGCGCAGGGGATCATCGTGGCGGTGTTCGGCTTTGCAACAGGTGTGCTGTGAGAGACCCGCGAGTTCAGCTGGCCGTCGATGCTTTGTCGCGAGGCAATGGGGAACGAGCGCTTGAGCACCTGTCTGGCATCGGCGCCGTGGACGATCCGGACGTATGGGAAGTGCGCGCCCTGGCGCTCATGGCGACGGGCGTTTTCGAAGCGGCCGAGGACTCGTGCCGGCGCGGACTTGGCCTCGACCCGGACCATGTTGGACTGTTGCTGGGACTGGCGGAGTGCCTCGAGGCGCAGAGCAGAGAATCCGAAGCCGAGCACGTCCTTATCGCGCTCCTCAACCAACGACCCGACAACGAAAGAGCTTTGACGCGCTACGCCTGGCTCCTTGCCCGTATCGGTGACGCTGAGGGGGCGCGGTCCGTGATGGTTCGGCTTCCTCCGTCGCGGCTCGAGGACACAGCATCGTTGCTTGCGCTGCAGGGCTATGTCGCGCTGATCGAAGGTCGCTAGCGCGAAGCCAGGAGGTTCTTTGATCTGGGTACAGCTGCGAACCCAGGGGCGAGCTCGATGCGAATGCTGATCTCGCTGGAGGCATCCCTTGACGACCGCGTCACGAAGGCAGCCGATCACATGCTCACGGCGGCGGCGTTGGACCCCGAGTTCGCTGGCGCGCAAGGGCGTGAGGCCCGCTTCTTGAAACATCCGTTGATGGCGCCCACCCGGCTCATCAGCAGAGTCGGCCCTGCGCAATTGTGGGTGGGGTGGCTAGCAGTTCTGTTCCTGCTGCCCAGAGTCTGGCCGGGCGCCCCAATGGGGTGGATCGTGCTCGTATACATCTTGTTCGCCATCTATTCGTGGACCGTTCCATTCCTCCTTCGTAAGTGGATGACAAGCCAGGGTCGACTGTGAGCGCGCAGATCGATGCACTGAGAGCAGTGTTGGCCGATGAGCCCCAGAACCACCCGGTACGTCAGATACTTGCCGACCTGTTGACTGCCGAAGGTCGTGCAGCGGAAGCGGTGGCGGAGTTCCTCCAACTACATCGTTCAGGAGTTCTTGGCGAGGAAGAATCTGCCGGCGCCGCGCAAATGGCACTCTCGGCTGGTCTGGTGAATGAGGCCCGCCAGCTTCTCGACACCGCCGACGGTCGGCCGGATCAATCAGGCGCTGATCCAACTCCATCTGAAGAGCAGACTTCCGAGCCGCACGTCGATGCGGACCGGTGGCCCGAAGCTGAACGTGTGCTCGACGGCCCAGCTGAGGTTCGCGGCGAAGACTTCATTGATTCGGATGAGCGTGCCATTTCCTTCACCGACGTCGGTGGGCTTGCCGATGTGAAAAAGGTAATCACACGGCTCATCATTCAGCCTCTTGCCAACCCCGATCTGTTCGCGAGATACGGCAAGAAGGCCGGTGGAGGTGTTCTCCTGTACGGCCCACCTGGTTGCGGCAAGACGCTGATTGCGAGGGCAACCGCCGGCGAGGTTGGGTTGCCCTTCTACAATCTGCGCATCGAGGACATCGTCGATCCCTACTTCGGGGTGAGCGAGCGGCGCCTCGCTGAAGCGTTCGAAGCTGCCCGGGAACTTCGGCCTTGCATCGTGTTCATCGACGAACTCGACGCAATGGGCTACGCGAGGTCACAACAGAACTCGGACCGGGGACGAGCGCTCGTCGAAGTGCTTCTTCAACAGCTCGATTCCATCGGCTCTGACAACGATGGTCTTCTGGTTCTGGCGGCGAGCAACGAGCCATGGGACATCGATGGAGCGTTGCTGCGACCCGGCCGATTTGATCGCACGATCTTTGTCCCTCCGCCTGACGAAGAGGCTCGACGACAGATCATTGAGCATGCACTAGCGGCTTCGCCGAGCAAGGGCATCAAGGTCTCGAAGATTGTGAAGGAGACCGAGCTCTTCAGCGGCGCCGACCTGCGTGAACTTCTGGATCGTTCGCTCGAGGAAGTACTCGATACGGCACTGGAAACGAACACTGAGCCGCCGCTGACACAGCAACACTTGGATACTGCGTTGGCTGAAGTGAAACCCACCACGCTCACCTGGCTTCATCGAGCGAGAAACCACGCAGACTTCGGCAACATTGGCGGCCGCTGGGACGACTTGCAGAAGTATCTGAAGAAGCGATCAATTGCGAAGAGGCTTCGTCTGCCACAGGACTGAGCCGTGACGGCGCAGGCGGATACTGGCTTTTCACTGCTGCACGATCCGGCTGCAGACGCTGCAGTCATTGCTCGCCCGCCGGGGTCCAGCGACGCCCCTGCGTGTCGGGGAGGACTTCGACGGCGATTCCCTCCGTTGCGCACACGTCGAGGAGATGGGGGTCACTTGTCACTACTGCGGTCCCGTTGGACCGCGCTACTTCCGCAGCGATGCAGTCAGCGAGGCTGACCGCGCATCGTGTTCGGTGGTACCGCCGTGCCCGTAAAAGGCCTGCAGCTGCTGCAACAGACACTCCCAGCGGCTCTGGATCGGCCAGGGAAAGCTGAGCCAGATCCAACGCCGCCTCTTCCTCGTCAGTACCTCCCAGGCGAATGAGTCTGTCGAGCACCTCGGCGACGCCCACGACAGTCAATGACGCTCCTCGATTGCCGGCCAGCACAGCCTGGACCTCTTCGGCAGCGGGTTCGTTACGCAGAAACGCCACCACCGCATACGCATCGAGGATCACCGGTGCGTCTCACGGGCAGCTGCCGCTTTGCGCTCGACTCGCCGTGACTTGTCCCTGTCGGGGCTGCGTTCCTAGAAAGCTGCCGGAGCGAAACTCGCTCCGGCAGCGGCCGTTCGCCCTTCGTTCACATTCGCTTCAGCGCCGTAGCAAGCTGAGAGGACACATCCAGCTCCGCGGCCCAGCGCTCGAGGTAGTCCCGATCGACGCTCTGGGTTCTGGCGATCGCTACCACGTCGTCCATTTGCCGCTCGGATCCGGACGCTGCCCCCCATTCGAGTTTCGCAAGCATGGTGTCTTCCGCGTACGAACCAACGATCATGTACGGGATACGCGCTGCGTCGAGAAGCGCAACGGTGGAACGAAGCAGGTCCGTCTGACTCACACCAACAGGTCGACGATGTCGGGGCCGTGGAGAAGGAGAAGCCATTCCCGATGGATTTCTTCCGGGGAGGCATCCGGGTTGCGATGGGCAATGCCCGCCAGCGTGACCTGCTTGACTTCCTCGGCCATTTGCATCGAACGCTCGACACGTTCGGCTCCCGTCAACGATGCGTACGAGGCCTCATACACAAGAGCAGCCTCGCCGACAGTGTCGCGGGTGTTTGAGGAAATGCTCATGCCGCCAACCTATCTGAACTCGCTAACAGCCGGTGGGTGGCCGGTTCGAAGGAAATCAACCCTGATCGTGGCCACAAGCGCGGGCCATGACCTGCATGAGTTCGGTCGATGCTTCGAAGAAGGTGGCGAGTCGTTGGCTGGCCGCGTCGACGTCGTGGTCGTCGCCGGGAAGGCGTGGCCGGGCCGATGCCAGGCGGGCGCCGTTTTGGTCGCCTCGGGCGGAGGCGTCGACAACGCACACGCTGACGTCCAGTCGGGGGACGCCACGTCGGACAGCGTCGCCGCGTCGGCCGCCGGCGTCGCCATGACAATCTCGGTCATCACCGCGACGGCGGTCACCGACGCCCCCGCCGCAACGTGCACGGACGCCGCCGCCGAAGCGCGGCACGCCACGACATCGTCGCGGGGCGACTCCGCGTCGGACAACGCTGCCACCGGCTCCATCGCAACGGAGAGGCGCGGCGGCGACGGGGGATTCCCCCGGGTCGTTTAGCGGTCGTGGGCGCCGCAAACGGCGTCGGCTTTCCTGCGGAAGCCGCCGGCAATCGCAGGGGCGTCGGGCGGACGGAAGGCGATGCGGCGGTGCCCCAAACGGGCGACGCGCCGCGCGGCCGGTCGCCGACCGGCGCCGATGAAGCGGCCCGGTCGACAGCGGGAGCAACCGGGTCACGGTGGAGCGGAAGGGCCACGCGGGAGAAGCGCCCGAGGCCGTCAGAGGGTCAGATGGTGGAACCTCAGTACGCGACGCACCACCAGTGGTACCGCGTGGGCTCAATTGCGTCGGAAAGCGACGCGCTCCGGGCGCACTTGTTGGCGGCGGCTGTGAATCTCCTGGCCGCGTCAGGCGGTGCGCAGGCTGGCGCAGTGGGGCTGTCCATCATCCCGGTACTGCGAAATGGTGTGGACCGGCTGCATGCGTCCCCACGGACGTTCAGTGACCGCACAATGGGGGAGCGGATGGACGGCGTCGTCAAGATCGTCAAGAAGCTCCGCCGCGCGAGTCATATGAAGGACGACATCGGTCACATCCTCACCTGTCGGGGGGCGGCGGATAGTGCGGCTTTCGCAGACAAGCAGTTCGTTTATAAAGACAGCGACGATTCGGGGGGCAGTCGGCCCACGGATCCTCGGTGGCGGCACCGCTAAGCGGTGGCGCGGCTGCTCACCCAGGTGGTGTGAGCCTTCTCCAAGCGGAAGAGCACAACGCGCCACGAAGGCGCCAAGAAAGAGGCTGGGCGGCCGGCCACCGTGAACGTGAGATAGGGGGGGTTGCATTGCACTCGCGCGGCGAAAATGCGCGTGGCGAGCCTCCACGGACTGGTGTTTAAAGCGCGGGGCAACGAGGGTGACGTCTCAGGGGTAGGAGGTGATGCGGGCGACGACCTGCGGAATGAAAAAGAAGGGGTTACGAGGTGATGCGGGCGAGGCCCTGCGGGATAAAGGAGAAGGGGGGGTTGGCCCTCTCTTTTTCGACCGCCCAGTCGACAGAGAACGCCGCGGCGCAGCCGCGCGCGGCGTCCGCGGGGGACAGGGGCAGAAACCGGAGCAGATGGGTTTCCGCGGTGGTGGTGAACAGCAAGACCGTATGGGCGCCCCAGACCGCATAGAGTTTCTCGAAGGCGGGGCGTCCCAATCAGGGGCTGAGGTTGGTGAAGTCGGGCTAGGTATTTCCGCACAGTATACTCGGATACATTCGTATTCCTTGCCGCAGCTGCGTATTCATAATATACTCTGCCATTCACGGACGATTATAAAGCGCCATAATATTCCTCCGAGGGCATGACATAATGCAATCAGAGTGGACTTCCTTCCCTCATTGTATGTGTCTCCCAGAATGGGCTGTGCACTACACAAGCATTCTGAGGCAGCCCTTGGGACGGCACAGGCAGAAAAGATGCAAACTTTGCGCACCAGCTCGACGATAGTGGCCGAGACGTCGCACCTACAGGCGCCATGTGTCTGGCACACCCAAACTGGAGGCAGAGAGCACCATGGGAACGTGTTCGGGTATTCGCAGCGTGTTACTACCTTCTTCAGCTTAGTAGGATCCAAGCTGTAGCAGTTTTCTCTCTTCTGTCCGGACAGGAAATTACCAACCCATGTGGCCCAAAGGACGAAGGCCCAGAAAACACATGCGAGCAAAACGTGCAGTCCACGCCCTTCCCGAGGAGGGGTACGAAAGAAATATGACACAAACACAAGGGAGCAAGAGACCCAAGCCACTGTTGGTTCTTCTACTGGACACGAGGGGGAGGCCGAGACCTCCAATAAACAGGCCCCATGGCGGCACCCTTGCGGGGCCACAGAGAGCCAACACACGCCAGCACCCGAGCCCCTATCGGGCAAAGAAGGCGCCTGCGCAGGGCGGCCGCTATTCGGTCGCATCCCGCGGACATATGTGGAAAAAACGACCCTGGCGAGCCTGTGGCTCGGCCTCAAATCGGAGCCGGCCAATACAGGCCACCCGTAATGTGAAAATCAACTCCCTCCAAATAATGCGAAATACAATCAGAGAAAAATCAAGTCCAACAACCGCCTCTAGCAGCGGCCAAGATATCTAAGCGCACGAGGGCCAGTAACACGGCGACATCACATCCACGATCCGTCCGCGATACGAGGCCAGCGTGGCTTCCAGGAACGCCGTACAGCCTCAGGCACGGCCGATACGACGGCCGGGTACGCCTCCAACCGGGCCGGCCCGCCACTGGATGGTCCCAACGACCACATCAGCGCTCGTGCTTTTAGAAAAATACAAATTTCGCCTCTTTTCAGTGTGAACACCCTCTGGCGTCCCCCACTGGTGCACTCTGACAAGGGCTCATCGCGGCGAAGTCGGCACTGCCCGCAAAGACACAGAGTCTTTGGTGTCGGAGGGCGCGATTGCAGCTTTCTGTGTTAATGCTGTGGTAGCGCGGGAACGCCGGACAACTTTGATTTTCCAGATGATGGGGACTACCTCAAGCAATACTGTGGAAAACGCGACTGAATCAGTTGCAGACGTCGTCGGACCAGGTCTCAGTAGTAAATGCGCCGATCCTTGGAGGTGCCGAGCCGTCCCCGGATTGAACATATTCATTGCAAGTACATAGAGTGTAATCAAATTCGCAGCGAAAAAGTATCCGATTATAGTATTGATCCATACTCCGACCAGGGACTTCGGATCCGCACTCAAACGCATGATTGCATTAATATCTCGAATCCGAGTGCATGTCAGCGGAGGTGGATTATATTGTGAAGTTACCAAATCCGACTGACTGAAAAGCCCCTGGTCAGAATGCCCAGTGGGCAGCCGGCGAGTTTTCGCGGAACTCCGCGAGGAGGGAGGATACCCAAAGGGAAGGAGCAGTCTCCTCGTGGCTTGCCGTCCAGGACGCCCAGAGGACATCGTCGAGCACGGCACACGTCTCGTCAAAGTGCTGCTCGACCGCGACACATACCCAAGCCAGCTGCCGCGGACACGGGGAGAGGACGACGGGCGTCGTCGAGAACGCGTCGTCTGCGAGGGTAAACTTCTTCTGCTGTGCTGATCTGATGAAGTGTTGCTTCGCCAAACCCGAAGTGGGATCCCACGAGTCATCGCCCCGGCCATATGTGGCTCACCGAACTGTCACCACGATGCCGTAGGCAGCTTCGCGGCGGATACAAAGCAGTCGGTCGATTTCCCTGGTCGGATCCTCATCGGTGGAATTTACGTTGGGAAGCGGGGCCTGTGTAAGCCTATGCGGAATGGAATCCGGACCCGGCACGAGGCGCGGTGCCGGTGTGACTTCAGTCCTATTGACCCGTCATTCGTCGTCGCCTTTGTCGATGGCGAAGTAGGTGCCGTCTGTATCGAAAACCTCGAACGGACCAAGGGCCTTGGGCAGCACCTTGTGCCTACCGCGGTGGGAGTGGAGGTGGACAAAGTCGCCGACCGCCATGTCCTTAATCTTCGGCTGCACGTGGCTGTCCCTGTCTCGCTTATAGAGAGCTTGGTACTTGTGTTGGGAAGCGCTCACCGTCGGGATGAGCTTTTTTAAGCCCTGAATGATGTCGCGCTTCACCATGAGCGGGTATCCATCGGCGGATGCCAGCGGGGGAGAGCCTGCTAGGCCCTCAACCGTGAGGTTGGGCATGCGGCGGGGGATCAGGAGGTCAAACGTCACCATGCCGACGACCCTATGTGGGCAGCTGTTGTGTGCCAGGATCAGGTCGGACAGGAGGCGATCTCACTGTCGCGGTTGCTCCTCACAGAGGGCTCGGATCTGATTCAGCAGCGTACGGTTATACCGTTCCACCTGACCGTTGGTCTGCGGATGGTAGGGTGTTGTGTACTTGCACCTCGTGCCTAGCATCTTCTTGACGGCGCGGAAGAACGAGTTGTCCATCT
>ENA-ORXR01003405-ORXR01003405.1-marine-metagenome-genome-assembly--contig:-NODE-3405-length-14277-cov-4.528380_pt1 | contig 14277 bp, 10 predicted proteins | sample MGYA00237866_ERZ511479 | MGnify/ENA metagenome assembly ERZ511479 | reverse complement strand
CTTTTGATTTGGCATAGCGTCCAATAAGTCCGCGACTTTCCTCCAATCATCTCGAATCGCTTTGTAGGCAGAAATCAACCAACCATTGGCATCAGATACCACTGCGCGATTCCAATCCGCCGCCATGAAAACGCTACCTCCTCCTACAAATGGTTCATAAAAACAATCGAACTCATCAGGAAAACAAGCTAACAACTGATCGGCAATGCTCTGTTTACCACCCGCCCACTTAATGAAGGGCCCAATATTGTTTTTGAATCTGACCATATTAAATTAGATCATGCCAGTTGCTTCGATCAAGGCAATATTATTGTTCATTTGAACTCATTGACAATCCAATTATTTCTCTTTGCTATCTAATTCTTTTATGAAACGCCTATCCAAATACTCAGAATTGCCATGGAACCATGAGTTTTGGAGCGTTGTCCGCTACTATAGGTCATTGCGTATAAGGAACAAAGAGAAGCAACGTCTCTGGTTAGAAAGTCAGCTTGATCATGACAGTAGTAATCGAGACGTCGCGCTCCCGATCACAGCAGAGACTCTGGATGTGTTAAAGGATTATATCGCCGACTCCGAGAAAACCCTAGAATCGGCTCTTAGTCTGTTGCGAACTGAGCAGGCTGCAAAAGCGTTCTGCATTGAAAAGAAGCTGAGCGTCGGTTCTACGACTACCAAGAATCAAACCCACCACCAGTCATCAAAGTCTTTGGTTTCGGCAGTCTCTGGGATCGCTGAAAGAGTTTGTGGAGTAGCAAAGTCTTGTGTCGATATCGATCCTCAGCGTAGAGCTGTGTGGTTTTCAGAAAACGGTTTGCATGTCAGCGCGAGAAATTTGGACGGTGCAATTCCTTCTCTAAAAAATCCTTCCGCTATCTGGGAAATTAAAGAATATTGGGGAAAGACCAAAGGTGGCAGTAAAATGAGTGATGCTGTGTATGAGTGCCACTTGGTGGGGCTAGAACTCAGAACTTTTGAGTCTGTTTCAGACGTGTCGATTCAGCATATAGTGTTCGTCGATGGAAGAGACCAGTGGGGGCATCGAAAATCCGATCTTCAACGTTTTATAGACCTTCATCAACAGGGCTTGATTGATCATTTAATTGTCGGCCGTGAGGTAGAGAACGAATGGGAGGAGCTACTATCTCAATTGGTTTAGTTTGTGAGTTTAAAAAAAGATCCCGCCGCTAGATCCGCGCAATGGTGTAGTGCGGATCATCATCGGCGACCTCGACCTCGACCAAGTCACCAGCGGCCGTGATCATCTTCTGGCACTCGACACTCAAGTGGCGCAGTCGAAGGCGTTTCCCGGCCTTCTTGTAGCGCTCAGTCAATGCGTTCAGAGCCTCGAGACTGGAGTAGTCTGCGACGCGCGCGTCTTTAAAATCGATGATCACTTCGTCCGGATCAGAACCCGGACTGAATCTCTCAGAGAATTCGCGAACTGATCCGAAGTAGAGAACGCCCTCCAGACTGTAGATCCGCACTCCGTCATCGGTATCCTGCGAGGCGAGGTGGACATGGCGAGCGCTCTTCCAAGCAAACACGAGTGCCGCTAGAATCACCCCGATAAACACGGCCAGAGCCAGGTTGTGCATGAAGACGGTGATCAATGTGACCGCGAGAATCACAAAAATGTCCGACTTGGGCACCTTGCCAAAAGTCTGGAACGTCGCCCACTCAAAGGTTCCGATCACCACCATGAACATCACCCCGACGAGAGCTGCGACTGGGATTTGACCGATCACTGGACCTCCGACGTAGATAAACAGAGCCAACGCAAGCGCCGCAACAATACCGGAAATCCTGCCTTTTCCTCCTGACTTAATATTGATCAAACTTTGCCCGATCATCGCGCAACCACCCATGCCACCAAACAGACCTGAGAGGAAATTAGCGCCACCTTGAGCAAGACACTCTTGGTTGCCGTAGCCGCGGGTTTCGGTCAAATCGTCGATCAGTTGCAACGTCATCAGCGACTCAATCAATCCGACCATCGCTGCTGTCATGGCAACGCCACCAATCAGAAGGATCGTCGCCTTGTCCCATATGATGTCACCCGGCCAGACCAGGGGCGGGAAAGTCCCCTTCAGAACGCCGCTACCAGTGTTCTCGAGCAGGACATCAGAGACTGTCTTGGTATCGACCACACCAAAATAGGACAATAGACCAACACCGAGAATGGCCACCAATATCGACGGAACAGCTCGCGTTATTTTCGGGAAAAATTGGATAATCAGCATTGTCGCTGCGGCGAGAATTCCCATCAGGACAAGTTCGTTTCGAGGCAGCCAACTACCCTCGACATTCTTGAACGACCCGAATTGCGCCAAGAGAATGACAATCGCCAAACCGTTAACAAATCCCATCATCACTGGGTGGGGCACCAGTCGAATGAATCGACCTAACCGCAGCACCCCGACCACGACTTGGATCAAGCCGGCGATCATGATGGTTGCATAGAGATATTGGAGTCCAAGATCTTCTACGCCACGCTCGATTCCGATTTCGTTCCCCTTTTCGACAACCTTCGCTACCACCACCGCAATCGCGCCGGTCGCTCCTGAAATCATTCCTGGTCGACCTCCGAAGACCGCAGTGATCAGGCCTAGAAATACCGCCGACCACAGTCCGATAATCGGATCGACTCCAGCGATGAACGAGAAAGCAATCGCCTCCGGAACCAGAGCCAGTGCAACGGTAAATCCGGAAAGGGTGTCGTTCTTCCAGTGCGGGCGCTTGCGAGAGAGGAGATTGACTATCATTGGGAAAAAGAAGCTGTGCCGCCGCCTTCGCGAGGGGCGCTGCAATAACCGTGCATAGCTACGCTATCAACCGTCAATCGGCGAAAAAGTCAGTACTTGAAGTCACTGGCGTTTCGAAACCCAAAGGCCACCAGACCGACGGATCAAGCCTCTGCCAACTGCTACGCGGACGAGGCGACCCATCGCACGAGCAGACCTTCCTCGTGCACTTTCCCCTCGAGCACCGCAGTTCCTATTTCACCAGCTACCGGGCTGGAGACTGGAAACTCGTTCACCTTTACCACCCAAAGGCTAAGCCGAATAAGAAAGGCACCGGCCAACCAAAGACCGGCAAGCATGAGCTATTCAACCTCAAAACCGACCCGACCGAGTCCGACAACCTAGCTAGCCAAGAACGGGAGCGCCTTGCCTCCATGATTCAGGCAATGGACACTGCGCTTCAGAATGAAGGCGCACTGTTTCCGATCGACTCCGACGGAAACGTTCTAAGACCGAGCCTGTAGATGAGTGCCATTCAACAATTAGACGCAGCCCAAACAGGCAACGCGTCACTCGCATAACCACTGACTGGATGGAGCTCAAGCTAGACTGCTGCAGGAAGCGGCTTCACGCTCAATCTGGGAATGTGCTCTCCACGGGTGAATGGTAAAACCATTCCTCCGTCCCCATCTCATTCCATGTGAGAACGGTTTCTTAGCTGTTGCGGCTGAACCAGCTCAATGGGCTCAAGCGCAGTCGGTCAAAATGAAAAACGGGCTGCCCGAGGACAGCCCGTTTGCGAATCGATGCTTGTCCTATTTAGCGACGACGACGGAGCAGCAGAAGGCCGAAACTGACGCCGCAAAGCAGACTTGCGGATGGCTCTGGGACGTGTTCACAACTGCCGTAAACCCGCATGTTGTCGAGAGCAATTCGGCGGTAACTGCCAGTCTCTCCGTAGTCAACCATTCCATCACCTTCAGCACCCCACGCATAGTAACGGAATTCGAAAGTGCTTCCGCCAATATTGTCAAAGTTAGCCCCAGCAAGTGCGACGTTAAGATCTTCGTGACCGGTCAGACCGTCCCCGACGTTGTTTAAGTCAGACAACACGAGGGCTCCATCTCGGTAGACGTTCATGCCCCAATTTGCGTTGTTGGTGCTATCAAAGTTGAAGCCGGTCAATGCTCCAGTAGCCGTTGAGCCAAAGGAAACCGACCAAGATGTATACATTGAAGTGTCGTAGGTACTTCCCCAGCCGTGGAAACAATAGGTATCAGGAGTGCCCTCACTTCCAGTTGGTCCTGTAGCAGGCCAAAGGGTTCCATTCACGCTAGAGGAACCAGGAAGCACGTTCGAATGCCCCTCATTGGTAAAATCATGGGAATTTCCCGTGAGCGTGTACATGGATGCGTCTGTGACACAGTCGGCTGTGAAGTCCTCTGCAAAAGTCCTTCCTGGCTCCCATGCATTCCAAGTGCCATTTGTATGGTCTCCCCATGTGAGGTCCCAGTGAGCAAGAATATCGGAACCGGCAAAGGGGGTGGCCTCCGGATTCGGAGCCTGTGCCATAGCGGATGAAGCTCCAATCGCAGAAATAGTAATAAATCTATATATCTTATTCATAATATGATAAATATACCATAAGTCGCAAAATAATTCAATTATTTATTATAAATTATGGTAGTTATCGAATTTGAGCGAATTGAATGCGTCAGCCTCATCACAATCCCCGCCCGTCTTTACGTTGGTTGAGTTGCTCGTTTGCGATCTTGGGATCGCTGTCATTTGTCGGACAGGAAATATGTTGAGTAGAGTTTCCCAGGTTAAGGAGGGACTGGTGAGCTTAGTGCCGAAGGATTCTGTTCCCGATCACCAATCTTGGAGCGTGGACTTTCTTGTCCGCATTAGCGGACGGGCCGAGCGGGCGTAGCGGACAGGAATGTCACGCTCCGGTGAAAGCCCGAGCGGGCGTGGCGGACAGGAATGTCCACGCTCCGGTGAAAGCCGAGCGGGCGTGGCGGACAGGAATGTCCACGCTCCGGTGAAAGCCCGGGCGGACGTGGCGGACAGGAATGTCCACGCTCCGGTGAAAGCCCTCCCTACCGCAGCGCGGCCTTGAGATTATTCGTTCTCGAGGTTCTTAAGCTCATTGAGAAGCTCTAACATCTCAGGATACTCCAACTCGTTCGCTGAGTAGCGGCAATAGATCTCGAGGGCTTCGATCGCTTCTTCGGTGCGACCGAGCTTGGCCATGCCGAGCCCGCGGAATCGATAGAAATCGTAGTAGGTCGAAAAATGTTTGATGCCATCATCGGAGGCCTTGATCAAGCCTTCCCAATCCTGCTCAAGCTCTGCTTTCATCGACGCTGTCATCGCTCGCTGGCGAGTGCGTTTGCAGTTCTCTAAAAAGGCTTCAAACCAACCGTCTGGAAGCGCGTCGACATCACCGAGAGCTCGAGTGGCGTCGAGAGCGCGGTAGGCGGCCGAAGGCGAACCCGCTGCTGCAGCGTAGAGAATCATAGCGTCTCGATCGCTTCTGATCTGATCGAGCAATTCTGGAGTCGATTCAACACCCATGACTTCGTTCGCCAAATAGATCTGGCGAGAATACTCCGAACTGTTCAATTCGTCGTCGTCCATGGAATCGAGAACTTCTTTGATCGCATTCCTATCTCCCTTTTTGATCGCTTGATCGAGGGCGTAGCGAATTTCGAAAAAGCGCTTCGAATCATCTTTCAGACCACGAAAGGCTGTGACGGCATCGACTTCCTTTCCATCCCGCATGTCAGCGGCAACATGATAGAGGGCTACGGCAAAGGCGCAGGCAGGGCTCTGCTTAGGGTCAGCTCCGAAAGGCTCAATAAGCTCTATGACTCGTCGACGCTCTTCTTGATCATCGATATCGAATAGGCTGCCAAGTTCGTTGATTACATCGCCTCGGTCTTCGTCCTTTTCGAGCGTTTCGAGCAGGGTGCGGACGATGTGAAACTTGCGGTCGAGTTGGTCGGCAGGAGTCGGGTGAGGTATCTGATGACAAAGCTCCAACCAGATCTCGAAATTCCAGTTGTGATGAATTCCTGATCGCACTTGGTAGATCAACCACTCGACAACTTCGGCGTCACTGATCCAATCCGGTGGGGTATCGCTTACGTCGAGTCGATGAAAAAATTCGGGACGTTTCTGACCTGCTTCTGGAAACAGCTCTAGGGCGACCTCTCCGAGTTCTGGATTGATTTTTGCACGGCGTTCGTGCTCACCGATACTTGTGAGCATCTGCATACCGAGTTGCATCCGACCTTGAGCGGCATTGTCGTCCAAATCCCACCCGGCGATCTGCGACGCAATCTTTCTGGCTTCCTCAACTTCACCCAATTCAAGAAGGCGCGAGGTCAGGACATTAATCGCGAGAAGATCGAACGAGCCGACCCTTCCTTCTGCAATTTTCGCGATGGTCTCTGCCACCGACTCTGCATCGAGCCGGTTACAATTACGCAGATGGCGCGCTGCTAGCATCGCATCTTCCAGGCGTTCGCCCGGATCTTCGAGAAGAGGCGAATTGAGCAACTCCCACATTGTCGGTTTGTGGTCGCTGTAGGCCGCATTGGCGAGTGCCAGCCAAGCATAGTAACGGCGCTGGGGCTCAGGAAAACCTTCGTTGTTGGCCAGCGACGAGTAGGTCTCGTGAAGCAAGCCGAAGTCACTTCTGATTCCGGTGACGATTTCAATAGATTCCTGAAAAGCGTCAAGTCGCGTTGAGAAATCCAGCGACGATTCTCGGGCTGCCAACATCTTCAGGCGCGCGACCTCGAGGAACGAATATTTCCCTCTCGGGTCTTCGAGCAGTTTGGCCAATTCGCCCGGCTCCAAATCTTCGATCGAATTTGGTCGCGCAATCCTCAGCCAAGCCGGAGCTTCATTGGTCATCCATCCTGAGACAGCGCGCGTCAAATCGCGGCTCTCACGGCCAATTTCGGCGCGAGCCCGAAACCGGTCGACCAGCGATTGAAGCGCTTCAGGATTTTCCTCGTACTCGGATTTCGTCAGCTCGCGCTGCAACAGGGACTCCTCTGCTTCCGGTTCTCCAATGTGCTGATAGAGACGTGTCAGAGCGTCAACCGTGGCGATGCGGTCATGAACTTTGATCTCCGATTCGAGTAGGCCTTCCAAAGCGCGCCCTGGCTTTAGCACATCGCCATCGGCTCGCCGAACGGAGGTTGCCCAGAGCCGCAACAGAGCCTGACCAGCCGGATCTTCGGGAGATGGCTTGCCTCCTTGAACACCCTGCTCAGCAACGACCAAAGCATCGGCACTGCGATCGAGTTGAAGCAAGGCAATCGCGTGATAGAGCGATGTGCCGTGCTGGTCGCGAGTGTCACCCAATCGGAAGTCTTCGCAGATTTTCACGACAAATTGGCGCAGCGGATTGGAGCGCTGGGGGACGATTTCGGTTGCCTGAAACAGCACCAGCTTCGCCAAATTGTTGACCGAATTCACATCCCATCGGGCAGCCTCAGCGGCCAACCAGAGGCCGTGGGTAAAGATTTCGATATCGTCGACTTCTGCGACACGAGCGAGTCGGCCAGCGAAGATCGTTTCATCCATGATCGCAGGGATCGCGATCCCACCGGGAAACTCAGGCTTCTCGTCATTGATTAAGGCGAAGGCTTTTTCAAAGTCCTTCCACCAGCGATCTTGGTGCGCCCAGACCTTCTCGAGTTCGCCCCGTTCCTGAAGCTGGCGCATTTGACCAACCTGAAAACCTCCAGGAATCCGACCCAGTTCTTTCAGCGGGATGCCGTCGACCGCGCTTAACATTTTTTTGGCAGTGGCACGCCGATCGTGACCGAGATGGATAAAGATCGACCGAATTGTCCCAGCGAGCCCAAAATTTTCACCGTCGGGGCGAGGCTTGCCGCCATCTCCGTCATGAACCGAGCCCGCCTTATAAGAAGCGAGAGCAGCATCCCAATCGCCATTGATTTCGTGAGCCTGACCCATGCGATAATCGAGAGTCGGCCCGAACTCCGCGGGAAGCCGGTCGCTCTTTCGAATTTCGTTGAGGATTTTCAGAGACTTATCTCCACGGCCGTGGGCGTGGTGATGGGAAGCCTCTAAAAAACGGCATTCATAGAAGGGGTCGGAATCGTGAGGAAGTTGTTTCGCCAACTCAGCGAGCTTTGGAAACAATTCTTCCCCGGCAGAACGTTCCGTCCATTCAACGTGACTCAGCAAACGCCAGAGCACATGGCCGAAATCATCGGATGGAGGCAAATCGCTGAGATATTTGGTCGCGTGAATGATGTATTGACCAGAGTCGCTGGCTTCATCCCACTCTGTCAGAGCAGCCTGAAAACCCTTCCGACCTTTGACAGTCATGTCGACCTTTCCCAAATTTTTCCAATAACTCGGGCGCTTTTTGAAAAGTGCCTTAATGCCGATCTGAATCGTCTTCGCCCGATCTGCCGAAGTTACGGCTGCGGATTTCCCGGCTTTCTTCTGCGGTTTCGGCGGATCCGATTGATTCTGCGCGAAAGCCACTGCGATCGCAGACACGGACAAAGCGACGACTAGGGTAAGTGAGGATCGATTTCTGAAAGTCAGCATGTGGAACTACAAAGAGATACGTTGAGGGCTCAGATGGTTAAGAGAAGCGTCTTCGGACGATTTGCTCGTTCTAGGGAACTATTCGTGTTCGAACCCGTCCTCTGAGAACTTCACCACCTTCCTCAACAAGGTTTTAGGATGACACGTTCACTCGCTTTTTCAACCGCGCACCAGTGGTAGACGAGCGGCTACTCGCCAGCCGGTTCCGTGCGAAAGCAGTGCACCGCTCCATCATCCGTCGAGATCACCAACCGGTTTTCCGCCACGGCTGGGGACGATTTGATCGCTTCACCCAATTCGTAAGTCCACAGTTCCTCTCCATCCTTCACACCGAGACCATAGATAACACCGTCGTCGCAGCCTAGGTAAATCACCCCGTTAACTAAAACCGGCGAGCTATCGATCTGATCCCGAGCACGGTATTCCCAGATCCCCTTCCCTGTCACTCGGTCGATGCAATGAACGCGCTTGTCGCGACCACCGATGATAATGTGCTCAGGAAGAACGAGTGGCGACGAAAAATACGGGAATTCTCGCTCACCATATTCCCAAATTTCCGCACCGTCTTCGAGGTTGAAGGCCGACACTCGGTTGCCGTAATGGCCGGTGTAGGCGACTCCAGAATCGACAGCGATGGTGCTGGCGATGTGGTTGCCGACCTCGATCTCGCCTTTGGCTTCGCCGGTGATGACGTCGACGCGATAGATAAATCCGTCGCAACCTCCGAACATTGCCTGGCCTTGATCAATGGCTACCGCTCCGTTGATGTAGTTTCCGGTCTCGAACTCCCACAGCTTTTCTCCAGTTTTGGCATCGAGACAGTAACAGAAATTGTCATAGCTCCCGAAGATGATCCGCTCGGTTCCGTCCTTCGGATCGCGGTGAACATTCATGCTGCCGAGAACTTCGCCCATGGTTTCGAACTTCCAGACCTCCTTGCCAGTTTTCCGTTCGAAGGCATGCACGAAGCCAGTTCCGACACCTACCACGACCAAATCGTCGCCAGCAAAACAGGCCGTGCCCTCAAACGTATCCCCAGTCTCAACTTTCCAGATCTCAGTGCCGTCCTTCAGGGATAGGCAGTGGAAAACGCCATTGTCATCACCAATAAACACCCGTCCGTCGGCGATGATTGCCGAAGACTTGCAACCGACACGCTTACCCTCAGCCTGAAACGTCCAGACCAGCTCGAGGGGTAGCCGCAGGTCGCTGTCCGCCCCGGCGGTTCGAACTCCGGTCATGCTCGGATTGCCGCGGAATAGCGGCCAAGAGTCCTTGGCGACCGGCGCTGAAGCGGGTTCGTCAGCAGAGACAATTTGGCCGAAAACTAGGCCGCAGAGAAGCAGAGTTTGAAAGGCAGTGTTCATTCGGCATTTACAACGCATCGATTGGAAGCAAGATATGGTATCCTGTTGGAGTTCTCCAGACAGGGTACCCTGACCCGAGCCATGGATCAACCGGACACAGAAGTTCCCAAAGAACTGCACTCAGAATACGAAGGACGCCCTTTTCAATCATGCACTCGATGTGGCGAGACTTTAGCTGATTTCGAGGACGGCTATCAGATTTCCAAGATCTATCGCGCTGGTGAGTGCGTCATGGAATACGCGATTTGCACGCCGTGCCACAGTGCGATGGTTGCCGACTACTCCGAGGATTCGCGAGAGAAAATGGAGAAATTTCAGGACGAAAATGTCCAAATCGGGCTTGGTCTCAACACCTGCGCGGTGTGCAATACTGCCCGAGATGATAGCAATCCGCTGACCGAATATGGCTTGGGCGCAATCTGCGTCGGCTCAGTATTAGCGCACGATATGATGGTGTGCGGTGTTTGCAGCGAACGGATGCAGGCACTGATTTCCAAAGAGACTCGCGACAGCCGTGACCGCTTCATTGGTGAGAATTTCCCGTGTGCCCCGAATGAATCGATGCCAGAACCGTCTGGCGTCCCTATGTTCTAGGGGTTTGCCGCCGATTCCTGAAAAGTGAGGAAATCCTTAGTTTTTCCCGTGCAAAGAAATGGTAGCTCTCTACTGTAGCCGTCCGTGATTACCCTCGCGATCGCAAGCCAGAAAGGTGGAGTAGGCAAGACAACTGTCTGCGTCAACCTAGCATACGCCCTCGCACGTCGCGGGTGGCAGACACTTCTTATTGACGCCGACCCGCAAGGTTCGGTCGGTCTCTCACTGTCTCGCAAGGCGCAAGACAGAAAGGGATTCTACGATGCGCTTCATTCCGGATCGGAAGTCGACCAGCTCGTGCAACCGACCCGGCTTCCTGAACTCCATATCCTGACTTCGGGCCAGAACGTCAGTTTCTTCGAAGGTGGCTTAGAGCCTGAACAGGCAGAGACCGCGGTCGGTGGCGTGTTTCGGATTCTCGGTCAGCGGGGATTCGATATCGCGATCGTTGATACACCAGCCGGACTTTCCGGATACACTGGTGACATCCTAAAAGTTTCCGACTTCGTCTTGGTTCCCCAACAAGCTGAGCCGCTTGGTGCTCGCTCAATCCCCCACGTGTTGGCGGCATTGAAGCATCTGCGGAACATGGGCTACCCAGTGAAGCTTCTCGGAATTTTGCTGACCATGATGCAGAGCGGATCGGAAGCTAGCCTTTCGGTCGCCCGCGAATTGCGTGAGATTCTGCCCCCTGAATTCCTGCTGCGAGATATGATTCCCCGCGATCCATCCTTCCTGGATGCGAGCGCAAAAGGCGTGCCGTTGGCACTATTGAGAGAAAAAGCTCCCTCTAGTGCCATCGTTTTTGATAAGCTAGCCGCCGACCTCGAGACTAGAACCGGTCTCAACCGTGGAGATGATGGAGACGAGAGCCAGGCACACACCCCGCTTATGGATTGATCGCCAATTGCTTGGCGATCTTCTTACCGGACTTGGGGACGACGCGGAAGCGTTCGAGCCACAGCCACAGGAAGTGCTCGAAGCACTTCCACGGGAACCTTCGTGGACTCCCGTTGAGACTCCGCTGATGCCTTCTAGCCTCGACGCAGATCGTCCTGTTCGGCGTCAGCAGGTCAGCGAAGTGTCTCCCGGCGTGCAGAGCCGTCTAGAAGCCCAGCTCGCTCAAATTCGCGATCACGCTTCCCGAAGCGGAGCTCTCGCCCACGCTCCTGCTCCCTCTCCAAACGACGATGCTCCTGCTCCCGCTCCGGTTGATGAAGCTCCTGCTCCCGCTCCGGTTGATGAAGCTCCTGCTCCAGACGCAGCGCCCGAACCAGTTCCTACACCTGAGGAGACCGCCGCCGCACAACAGGTTGCCGCGCCCACTGACCAAGTTCCCAGCCAGCCGGAAGTGACGACAGAGACTTCCGTCTGGACGAATTTTCAGACTCGCGAAAGCGAATCGGCTGGCATTGTTGCTGGGTCGACGACTTCAGCTCTGGAGTTGGCTGCTCTAGAATCTCTGCCCGACGATCCCGCACAAGCCGAAGAGGTTTCTGGTGAAGAGGCCATCGAGAGCAAGGACGCTAACCGGGCAGCTGCGCCCGAGCAGCCAGTGGTAACTGCTTCGATTCCGGATCACCCTCCAAGACAGACAGTTGACCAAGACGACGCGGAGCATTGGGTTGCACCCGAATCTCCGAATCCGTTTAGCTCACCTGCCAACGCTCCATTGTGGGAACGGTTTGCCGCACTTGGTCGCTGGGTTTCCAAAGAGTTCGACTTGGGCCGATACTTCATCACTGATGAGCTCGGACAGACCATTGAGACTCAGGGGATTGACCGCGAATTCATCGCTGGAGGTGGAGCCCTCTCTGAGTTGATGAGCCGTGCCCGCCAGGCTACCGGAGGTTCAGAACTCGGGATTCATCTCCAAGTTCACGACCAAGCCGAAGCCAACTACCTGTGCGTCGTCAACTGCCCGACTCGGGATTACCCGATCGCTATGGGCTTGCTCTGTCCCGACCGCATTCCGATCAACGGGATGGAGTTGATTGGTCAGGCGCTCAAGGACACCGTTGCCTGCTAGCAGGATGTCAGATCAGAACTCTCGATACTTTTTAGGGATCGAGGGAGGGGCGACGCGAACGACGGTCTTGTTGGCCGACGAGTCGAATGAGGTCGTCGCCAATTTTACCGCAGGACCGGCCAACCTGCGCCTCATGGAAAGCGGTGAGTTGGCCGCCCATTTGCAAGCCATCCGGCAACGCCTAAAATCCCACCCTACGCCTAGCGCCATTGGCATCGGCTTGGCAGGAGCGCGACTAGCCGCCGACCACGATCGGCTTGCCCAAGCGGTGGCAAAGGTCTGGCTAGGAGTGCCTTGCTCGCCATCCGATGACCTGATCACCGCACTTGAAGCCGCAGCACCGATTCCCGGCTGCTGCCATCAGGTTTTGGTATTGAGCGGCACTGGTTCTTGTTGTTTGGGACGCGTCCGAACTTCAGAAGCTTGGCGAGAAGTGAAAGTCGGAGGGCGCGGACATATTCTGGGAGATCGAGCCAGCGCTTGTCACATTGCTCAGTTGGCTTTGAGAGCGGTTATTGCCCAAGCAGATCGCACCGATGAGTGGCCAGCACTCGGGGCCGACATTCTGGCGCATCTTCTGATGAACGAGCCAGAATCGCTGATCGACTGGTCACTGATTGCCTCCAAAACCGCGCTTGCAGGGGTGGCGATCCCAGTATTCGAAGCGGCCCTCACTCGCGATGATCCGATCGCCGTCGAAGTGCTTGATCGAGCCGCTGAAATGCTGGCCGAAGATGCCACCAGCGCCGCAGAACGGCTGGAAGCAACAACTGAGACCAAGATCCAATTCGTCTTCAATGGCGCAGTTCTTCTGAAGAACCCGGAGTTCATGGAGCAGGTCGGAACCAAACTGATCAGCACCTTCCCGAATGCCGTATTAAGCCCGCTCGACCGTCCCAGCGTCTGGGGTGCTGTCGCTCTCGGTCGCCACGTCGTCGCGGGCATCGGGGAAGAATCGAGTCGGCAATCACCAACCGCTCCACCGCCCCCATCGACCCCACCAGTTGTCGAGCCGTTGTGGCAGCCCGAATTCCGTTCACCAACCGAGAGCCGAAACCCTCGCTCGACCAATTTTTCCGACGTCTCGATCGAGGAAGGCATCCGGATCATGTGCGAGGAAGATCGAACGATCACCGACGCCATTCTGGCAGCCAGCGAAGACATCGCGTGGACTGTGCGTCGGGTCGTTCAAGCCTTCGCTGACGGTGGTCGGCTATTCTATTGTGGAGCCGGAACCAGCGGACGGCTCGGTGTCTTGGATGCCAGCGAGTGCCCGCCGACTTTCCGAGCCGATCCCGAACAGGTTCAAGGAATCATCGCCGGCGGCCGCACCGCCCTTTGGAGCGCCGTTGAAGGTGCTGAAGACGACACTGCTGCCGGTCAGAGATCGATCGCCAGCCGCGGAATCGGCGCCAAGGATATTGTTATCGGAATCAGTGCCAGTGGCCACGCACCGTTTCTGTGGGGCTGCTTGGAAGAAGCGAAGTCGCGCAAAGCGACCACCGTCCTGTTGACCTGCCACCCGGGCTATTCCGCTCATCCCCTCCCCGACCGCATCATCGTCGCCGACACAGGACCCGAGGTGCTGACCGGTTCGACCAGACTGCGAGCAGGAACTGCCACCAAGCTGATTCTCAACCAGATCTCGACCTTAGCCATGACCCACAGTGGCAAAGTCATTGGAAATCTGATGGTCGATCTGAACCCATCCAACATCAAACTCAGAGACCGCGCCGAACGCATCGTCTGCGAGCTCACCGGGCGAGAACAAGCCGAAGCGCGATCAGCGCTGAATGCAGCGGGCTGGATCGTACGAGATGCCTGCGAAGCGCTCGGCTACCGCGGTAAAGCTTAGCAGAGTGTTGAAAAAGGCGGTGACTCGTCGCGGAGCCTCATGTGATCGCGGGTTAGGCGCGAGGATCAAGTGGATGAACAT
>ENA-ORXR01003404-ORXR01003404.1-marine-metagenome-genome-assembly--contig:-NODE-3404-length-14277-cov-125.472254_pt1 | contig 14277 bp, 10 predicted proteins | sample MGYA00237866_ERZ511479 | MGnify/ENA metagenome assembly ERZ511479 | reverse complement strand
TCTGCCGTCCCTCCGGGACTCGTCTCGTGGTTGGGTGCTCAACCCCGAGTTCCGCTCGTGGCTCGCTGCACTCGGGGCTACTGGCTGCCGTCCCTCCGGGACTTCTGTTTTGTCGGGTGCTCAACCCCGAGTTCCGCTCGTGGCTCGCTGCACTCGGGGCTACTGTCTGCCGTCCCTCCGGGACTCGTCTCGTGGTTGGGTGCTCAACCCCGAGTTCCGCTCGTGGCTCGCTGCACTCGGGGCTACTGGCTGCCGTCCCTCCGGGACTTCTGTTTTGTCGGGTGCTCAACCCCGAGTTCCGCTCGTGGCTCGCTGCACTCGGGGCTACTGTCTGCCGTCCCTCCGGGACACGTCTCTGGCGCTCCTCTGGTCTCGCTCGTTCCCACTTCAATTGAGATTTTTGGGGTTAGCAAACTCCTGCCATACTATGGCGAGGTCCTGCCATACCATGGCGAGGTCCTGCCATACTATGGCGAGGTTGTGCCACGCTATGGCGAACTGCTGCCACAGGATAAATATTTCGGTGGCGAAAAATTTGCCTGCGGGGCCGGCTCTGACCGCAACCACCACCCATTTGTAATCCGGGCGATGATCCCGACGCAATGGTCGCGTTCCCTCGCGAACTATTTTGAGGTCGGCGGATATTCCCGGCCGAAGAACGGCGCTGGGTCGGCAGAATATCCGATCCCGATAATCTGTTCCCCATCGGTCAACATGCCAATGCCATGTTCAGCGTCGATGTCGGATTTGAAATGCAGGATCACAACCGGCTTTTTATACTTCCAAACAGAGGGACGCAGGGAGATTCCTTCCGGCTTGAGGAAGGAGGCTAGTTCCTTTGGATTCGTGGGCGGATCCACATCATCACTCAAATCGAAGGCCCCCTCCAGGTCACCGTGCCACCATACGCGGCTGAAATGGTTTTCATCGCCGTTGAGGTCGGCCCAGAGCGCGGCAATCGCTTTGGGCACGAGAACATCCAGAGCATACACCACCTTGACCGCCAGTGCCTGAAGTTCCGCAGAAGGAGGTTTACCTTCCTTATGGTCAATCGAAATTTCAATCTCGACGTTCTTTCCGCACAGCGTGTTGAAGGCCGGCAAGCTACAATCTTGCTTCCAGCTATAGCCATCGTCGAAAAACTCGCTTAATTGGGTGGATGTTCAGGGAACTTCGTTCGTGTGCAATTTAATCCTCAACCCCGCCGAATACCGCAGGTCGGACAGACCATGAAGTGTTCCTTCATCATCAAGCCGATCCAGAACAGGGGGAAGCAGATCATCAGCATGACGATCAGGACGATCAAGCCGGCTTGGGACATCTCGGACCGGGCCACGGGATGTTGCTGGCTGCCGCAATTGTAACAACTGCCGGCGGCATACACGGGGCGTTGCCGGCCCGGCATGGTCGCGGGTGGTTGGGTGATGTTCGGACGCACCACTGGCACCATCGCTTCGAGCTGTTCTTCGGGTGGCGTGATGCGGAAAAAGGGCTGGTTTTCCTCGTCCACTTCCAAGGTCAACGCCGTCTGGCAATACGGGCATTGCACGCCGCGGCTGATCTGGTGGCTCAACACTTGCAGGGGTGTTTCGCAAAAGGGACAGGGACTTGAAAGGGGGGGCTCCATCGCTGAAACATCGGCAAAATCAGGCGAAACTCAACCCGAAAAATTCCATGCAAAATGACAGTTTGCCTCCACATTTTTACCCCGAACTTCGTACCTATCACAATACACGAACAAAAACCGCTCTCCGAGAATCTGATTATGAACATCGACAAAGACATTGTGACTTGGCGCGACGACCCCGCGCACTTTAACGGCACAGCGCAGCGTAGCCGCCGCGACTTTCTACAGGTCGGCGCCATCGCCGGACTCGGACTCAGCCTCGGCGGCATGCTCCAACTAGAAGCGCTCGGCCAACAGAAGTACTACGAAAGCAAAGAGGGTCCGGCGAAGAGCGTGATCCAAATTTATCTTGGCGGCGGCATGGCGGCACAAGAATCCTGGGACCCGAAACCGGACGCCCCGCTGGAATATCGTGGTCCGATGGGCGTGGTTAAAACCGCGCTGCCCGGCGTGCGTTTTGGTGAGACGATGAAACACACGGCGAAGATCGCCGACAAGCTGACCGTCATTCGTTCGATGAGCGGCAAAGAGGCCGACCACGGACGCGCCAGCTACACGATGTTCACCGGCTACCGTCGCAGTCCGGCGCTTGAGCACCCGAGTATGGGCGCGGTGGTTTCGCACGAGTTCGGACCGCGCAACAATCTGCCCGCCTTCATGGCCGTGCCCGACGCCGGACAATATACCGGCACCGGCTACTTGAGTTCGCAGTATGGTCCGTTCGGCATGGGCAGCTCGCCCGAACGTTCGGACTTTCAAGTGCGCGACCTGAGTCTGCCCAAAGGCATGACCGACATCCGTTTCGACCGCCGCCGCAAAATGCGCGACGCCGTCGAAGAGCATTTTCGTTCGCTCGAAACCAATCCGGCCGCGCTCAACGCGATGGACGAATTTTATCAGCGCGCCTACACCATGATTTCCTCGCCCGAAGCCAAGCAGGCATTCGAGTTGCAGAAAGAGTCAAAGCAAATGAAAGCTCGCTACGGCGACGGCGCGACCGGCATGAAACTGTTGCTCGCCCGCCGTCTGGTCGAAGCCGGCGTGCGCTTCGTCACCATCAATATCGGTGGCTGGGACATGCACAGTCGGATCCAAGACGGCTTCACCCGCAACATGGTGCCGCTCGACCAGGCCTTCGCGGCGCTGATCAGCGACCTCGACGAACGCGGTCTGCTCGATTCAACCCTCGTGTTCATGTCCGGCGAATTTGGCCGCACCCCGAAGATCAACAAGGGCGCCGGACGCGACCACTACGCCAAAGTCTTTTCCATGGCCATGGCCGGCGGCGGTATCGCCCGCGGTAATGTTTATGGTCGTTCGGACGCGACCTCGGTCGGCGTCGAATCCGATCCGGTCGCCGTTCCGGATATGTTCACCACGGTCTATAAACAGATGGGCATCATCGCCGACAAAGAACTGATGGCCCCCGGTGGCCGCCCGATTGAAATTGTCGATGGCGGCAAGGTCATTCCGGGGCTTTTGGGTTAGTCGCGAGCAACAACGAGATTGATTGCAATCGGCTCGGGAGGCCCCTCGCCCTCCAAGCCGGGCGACTTTGTTTGAAATTTTAAATTCGAGATTTGAACTCACCTCTATGAAACTTCTGACCCTGTTTCTTTCCTTCGCCCTTCTGCCGGTGTTCGCCGCGCCAACGCTCACGGTGGTTTATCCACGCGGGGCGGCCCAGGGGGAGACCGTCGAGGTGCGCTTTGTCGGAACCCGGCTCGGGGAGCCCGCCGACATCTTGTTCTATGACGACGGGATCGAACTGCTGGAGTTCGTCGACTTGGACGAAACCAAAACCCTCTACGAACGCGGCGACGGTCGCGATGTCAGCTTGAAGTCCAGCGCGGCTGCGCTGGCGCGTTTGAAGATCGCCAAGGATTGCCGCTTAGGCGAACACCAGCTGCGCATCTTGACCAAATCCGGCGCCTCGGTGCTGCGCACTTTTTGGGTCGGCGCTTACCCGACCTTGAACGAGACCGAGGGCGGCTACCCGCGTAAAAACCACGACCCGGCCAACGCCGTCGAGATCCCCTCGCTGCCGGTCACCGTCAACGGCCGCTTGTGGCGGAACGACATCGACTGCTTTCATTTTGAGGGCAAGAAAGGCCAGCCGATCACCATCGAAATCGAAGGCGAACGTCTTGCCAACCACCCCGTCGCCGGCATCACCGACCTGTCGATCGAACTGCGTAAGCTCGGAGAGGACCTTTCCGAACCGGGTCTGCCGATCGCCCGCGCCGAGGACAGTCACATGTTTCTCGCCGATCCGGTTCTGCGTGCGACCTTGCCCGAGGATGGCCGTTACCTGATCACGCTCGCGACCGAAGTTCCTGGTGGCGACGCCTCCGCCAATTATTACCGCATGCACGTCGGCGGCTACGACCGTGCCATTCCTTATCCGGCCGGTGGGGAAAAAGCGCCAGCTCCGCGCAAGGGCACGATTGCTCCACCTACCCCGAACCCGTTCCGCGTTTCCAGTCTGCCGAACCTGATGGAGTCCGAACCCAACAATAAAGCCGGCCCAGACGGAAATGCGTCCGTCGCCAAGGCCGACACCTTTCCGCTCGCCCTCAACGGTCGCATCGACAACGCCGGCGACGTCGACGTGTTTCGCTTTAGCGTGCCGCCCGGCCTGGCCGAACACAAGGTCACCTTATACGCGCAGTCGCTGGGTTCGCCGCTCGACGCGAGCATGGATCTCTGGCGAATTGAGACGAACGCGAAAAATCCGGACAAGACCAAACCCAAGCGGATCAGCGGCTCGACCGACGTCAACTCGTCCCAACGCGACCTGCCGCGGCTGTCCAGCCGGATTCGGGATTTGCTCGACCCGGTGCTCTCTTTGAAGCCGCCGAAGAACGGTTGCGACTTCGAACTGCACGTAAAAGGCGCCCATCCAGTCGGCGGCGCGGCCTTTGTCTACCGCGTTGAAATCACCCCGGTGGTGCATGGCTATCAAGTTCAAGTGCCTCAATACGGCAACAACCCGTCGGCGCAGGTACGCAATAAAGTGCAACTACCGAGCGGCGGTGCGTATCCGACGTGGTTGTCGTTTCAGCGTCGATTCGGCAGCGAAAAGTTCAAGGGCCCGGCGCGCATCGAGGCGGTGGGCTTGCCGAAGGGTGTCCGCTTTGAGTCGCCGATGGTGACCGAGTCCACCGATCGTGTCGCCGTCCGTTTCGAATGCGACAAGGGTGTGAAAATTGGCGGCCACCTGATCGGCTTCAAGCTGGTGCCGGAAGATCCCAAAGGCATCGACTGGGTCACCACCTTTAAGCAGGCGTATCCTTTTTACACGCGGCAAAACAACTACGCGCAGTATCACACGTTTAGTGACAAGCTCGCGTTGGTTATCACGAAAGCCGCGCCATTTTCGCTGGAGGTCGATCCGCCGGACGCGGCGCTGGTGCAGAACGGCGAATACAAGATTCCGTTCACGCTCCACCGCGACAAAGGCTTTGCGGGCACGGTCGAAGTGACGATGGAGCAGGTGCCTGCCAACGTGAATAAAAGTACGCCGGTGAAAATGAAGAACGGCGAAACCAAGGGCGAGTTCGTCCTCAGCGCGTCTAGTCGTACCGAAGCGAAAAGCTATGAGGTCATGCTGTCCGCGGTCTACAACGAACGCGCCAACCGCAACGCCCGTTACGGGGCAGGGGACTACGTGCTCGCGTCCGAGATTTTCGAAATCCACGTCGGCAAACCCTACGTGGTCGCAAAGTTCAGCCGCGCCGCGGTCGAACGCGGCAAGACCGCCACCGTCACCGCCAAGCTCACCCACCAACGCCCGTTCAAAGGCAAGGCACGCGCGACGCTCAAGGGCTTGCCGCGCGGCGTCGAACTGGTCGAGGAGTTCGTGTCGTTCGGCTCCAAGGACGAGACGGTCAGCTTCGAGGTGCGTGCCACGCCGGCTGCGCTGTTCGGCATGAACCGCGGCCTCCATTGCATTTTTGAAATCCAGGAAAAGGGCGAAACCCTGAAGCAGAAATCCGGTTACGGCTACCTGCGTATCGACCCCGAACGCCAACAGACATCGAGCTTGAAATGATCCGACGACTTTCCGTTTTTATTCTGACGTGTGTGCTGACCAGTTCGCTCTGGGCTGCGCCCGAACGCCCGGTCGAGCTGCACATTCTGCCCGCCGCCGCCAGCTTGGACGGCGTTCTCGCCAAGCAGGCCATCGTGGTTCAAGCCGTCTTTGAAGACGGGCGCACCGACGATGTCACCACCCAAGCCACGCTCTCGTTCTCGAACCCATCCATCGCCCGACTCGACGGTCGCCATCTGCGCCCCAGAGCGAATGGCGCGACCGCGTTGAAGGCCTCGTTCGGCGGCAAGAAGGCGTCGGCCGAGATCGCGGTCAAACGCGCCAAGGCCGAACGCGAACTCAGCTACCGACTCGATGTCGCGCCGGTGTTTATGCGCGCCGGTTGCAACACCGGCGCCTGTCATGGTTCAGCGCGCGGCCAAGATGGCTTCATGATTTCGCTGTTCGGCTACGACCCCGCCGGCGACTACCATCGCCTCACCCGCGAACTGATTGGTCGGCGCATTGACGTCGCCGTTCCCGAAAAAAGCTTGGTGCTCGAAAAGGCCACCGGCGCCGTCACCCACACCGGCGGCGAGTTGTTCGACGCCAACAGCGAGTACTACACGACCCTGCGCGACTGGATCGCCGCCGGCGCGAAAGACGATGCCGAAGAGACGCCCGAGGCCGTGTCCATCGAACTCCTGCCCGGCAACATCATTTTCAAAGAAGCCACCGATGCCAGCGACCCCGTGCACCACACGGTCGTGCTCGCCAACTATTCCGATGGCAGCCAGCGCGACATCACTCACCTCGCTGTGTACCTGTCGAACAACGACACGACCGCCGCCATCGACGAACACGGTACGGTCACCGCCGGTAAGTCGGGTGCAGCGTACATCTTCGCGCGCTTCGACAAATTCACGGTTGGTTCGGAAGTGATCGTGCTGCCCAACGACGCCGAATACAAATGGCCGAATCCGGTCGCGGTGAACTTCATCGACGAAGCCGTGTTCGACAAACTCGAGAAGCTGCAGATCGCACCCTCGGACCTGTGTTCGGACGAGGAATTTTTGCGCCGGGTCTCGCTCGATCTGGTGGGTTCGGTGCCGACGTTCGAAGACTATCAAACCTTCATGGCGGACCGTTCGCCAAACAAACGCGCGGCCTTGATCGACCGCCTGATGGAACAAGACGCCTTCAGCTATCTGTGGTCGATGAAATGGGGCGAGATGCTTCAAATCGCGGTTGGACGCCAGCAAGGCAATAGTTCGCGCACCGGAAAAGCCGTCTACAATTATTCCCGCTGGATCGCCGAACGCGTCGCCGCCAACATGCCGGCAGACGAGATGGTACACGCCTTGGTCACCGGCAGCGGCAGCAACCTGCATGAGCCAGCCGCCAACTATTATACCAGTTCGGATCGGATCGATGCGAAGAAGCGCGCCGAGAATTTCGCCCAGCAGTTTCTTGGCACGCGCATCCAATGCGCTCAGTGCCACAACCATCCCTTCGACCGTTGGACCATGGACGACTACTACGGCTTCACCTCGTTCTTTGAGGGCATCTCGCTCAAGAGCGGCGCCGACGCGCGCGAGTTTTATGTCTCCTACAACCCCAAGAACCAGAGCAGCGAGCACCCCATCGGCAAACGCAAGATGTCGCCGAAGTTCCTCGGGGGCGACGCACCCGACACGAGCGGCAAAGATCCGCGTTCGGCGCTGGCCGACTGGATTGTGAGCAGCGATTCGTTCGCCCAAAGCATGGGCAACCGCGTGTGGGCCCACTTCTTCGGACGCGGTGTGGTCGAACCGGTGGACGACATTCGCATCAGTAATCCGCCGTCCAACAAAGAACTGTTCGAGGCGCTCGGTCAAAAACTAGCCGACTACGACTTCGACATGAAGAAACTGATCCGCGACATCTGCCTGTCCCGGACCTACCAACTTTCGAGCAAGACCAACGCCAGCAACTATCTCGACGACACCCAGTTCAGCCACGCTGCAGTTCGCCGTCTGCAAGCCGAGATCCTCGCCGACTCGCTGCACACCGTCACCGGCGTGAAGCCGAACTACAACGGCGGCCGCCCCGGCGAACGCGCCACGCAAATGTACCAAGGCGGCGGACGCGACACCTTCCTCAAAACCTTCGGCACCTCCACCCGCGAGAGTGTCTGCGACTGCGAAGTCAACAAGGAGGCGACCCTCAGCCAGGCCCTCACGCTTATCAACGGCACCATCATCGACAGCCGGATCCGCGGCAGCCAAGTGGCCAATCGGATGCTGAAGGAAAAAAAGCCGCCCGCAGAAATCATCGAGGCGCTCTACATTCGCACGCTCACCCGCAAGCCGACCGAAAAGGAAGCCAAGCGCATGCTCGAACTCATCGGCGAGGATACGAAGAACCGGTACGCCTACGATGACGTTCTCTGGAGCCTGCTGAATTCGACCGAGTTCTCGTTCAATCATTAGAGTAGCTAGTGGCCGGTAGCCAGTAGCCTAGGTTCGCGTGTGATCCGTATCGCTTGTTGCGTCTGAAATTTGAAATCTAAAATTTGAAATCCATGTCCCGCCTTCTCCCCATCCTCTTCTCGTTGCTCTTCTGCTCTGCCTTCGCCGCCGAACCGAAGATTACCTTCGACACACATATCAAACCGATCTTCAAGCAACACTGCTTGAACTGTCACAACCCGGATAAAGCCAAAGGCGATCTCGATCTGTCCAGCTACACCGCCACCGTCGCGGGCGGTAGCAGCGGCGAAATTGTGGTCGCTGGCAACAGCGGTCGTTCGGTGTTGATCGGCGTGCTCACCCACGACGAAGAACCGAGCATGCCGCCGAAGAAAGCCCCCATTCCGACCGAGCAAACCTTGCTGGTGAAGAAATGGATCGACGGTGGCCTGCTCGAGAACGACGGCAGCAAAGCCAAGATTGCCAAACCCTCCATCGACTTGTCGGTCGATCTCTCTAGCCTCGACAAGGCCCCAGACGACCCGGCCATGCCCGGCAAACTGCCCGAGGTCGAATCGGCGATGCTGCTGCGTCCGCCGCCGGTCACTGCGTTGGCCGCCAGCCCTTGGGCCCCGCTGCTCGCGGTCGCCGGACACGAATCCATCCTGCTTTATCACAGCGAGTCACTCAAACATCTTGGCACGCTCGCCTTCCCCGAACGCATTCCCCACGTGCTCAAATTTTCCCGCAACGGCGAACTTCTGCTCGCTGCCGGCGGACGCGGTGCGCACACCGGCAAAGTGGTACTGTTCGATGTGCGTACCGGCGCGCGCAAAGCCGAGATCGGCGACGAAACCGATTTGGTCCTCGCGGCCGACGTGAGTCCGGATCACAAATTGGTCGCGCTCGGCGGTCCCGGCAAAGTCGTCAAAGTGTTCCGCACCGACACCGGCGAACAGGTCTACAAGATCGAAAAACACACCGATTGGATCAGCCATGTCGCGTTCAGCCCGGACGGCGAAAATCTCGCCACCGGCGATCGTAACGGCAACTTGATGGTGTGGGGCGCGCGCTACGGCGGACCGATGTTCACCTTAACCGCGCACAAGCAACGCATCACCGGACTGCATTGGCGCTTGGACAGTCAAGTGCTCGTCAGCGCTTGCGAAGACGGCAACATCGGTTCGTGGGGCATGGAGGACGGCTTCGCTTTGCGTGTCGTTTCCGGGCACAAAAACAAAGCCGGCAATCAGGGCGTGGTGGCGATGAAACGAACCCGCAAAGGGGCCATGATCAGCGCCGGACGCGACAACACGGTGAAGTACTGGCAACCGAACTCAAGCAAGAGCTCGACCTTGCAACGCTTTGACGACCTGCCGACCGCGCTCGCGTTCGACTATACCGGCACCCGCGTCTTTCTCGGAGATTACAACGGCGACGTGCATGTCTGGGATCTAAAGAAGGACAAGAAGTCCTTCGAACAAGTTGGGTCGTTCGACACGATTCCGTAGCGGGGAGAAAGCCCCAAAGCGGGCGAGATCCCGCGGGGCGGGATAGCCCGGGGGGAAGCGAATCTCGCTTTGGCGGGATGAGCGCAGCCCCGGGTTGTTGGTGGGGATGATGAGGTTCCCCAACGGGGGACAACAATCGGATTGGTTTTCTGATCGGTTTTTGTCGCACCCCGTTGGGGCGCCTCGGTCAGCTCCGGATAGTCCCGGGGTTTCGTTCGTCCCTCACTCCACCCGCGGGCTACGTTGTCTCGCCCCGTTGGGGCTTGGCAACAGCCACCCACCTCGGTTGACCAGTTCTGCAACCGAAGTCTGACCGGTGCCCCAATCGGGCGGGGCGGCTTTTTGAAATTTGAAATTCGAAATTTGAAATCTCTCTGAAAGCCCCGGTTCGAGCATCTTCGGACTCGACCCGAGACGGTAGGTTTTGCATCCTCCGCGCATGGTTTCCATCCGCGATTGTTTTCTCCTGCTGCTCCTCTGCACCGGTCTGGTCTGTGCGGAGGGCATCCCTTGCCATGTTGAGATGGCGAACGGGGACGAAGCCGACATGATTCTTCATGAGGTGGCCGGGGGGCATTTAAAGTGCAGCTTCGCGTTCCTGCCGGACTCGATCCTCGAGGTCGAACACGAGCGGATCCGCCGCATCACCTTGTCCGACGAGAAACCTGAGCCGCCCAAGACCGGCGATCAGATTCAGTTGCAGGATTACAGCATGATGTACGGAGCCTTCAAAAAGATCGAGAAGGACGAGGTGTGGTTCGATTTGGAGACGGGCACCTCCCTTCGTTTCCCAGTCTCGGCAGTGTCTCGGATCAGCCGTCTGCCGTTGAATAAATCGCAACCGGATCTGGTTCCACGAGACAATGCGTTCGTGGTGCGTACCGCAGGCGGCGATCGGCTCTCCGGCAAGTTGCGTCAGTTGTCCGATGAGTCGTTCAACATCGAAAACGACGAACTCAATGCTTCGCTGGTATCCGGCGCGCTGCAGGTCATCCAATTTCCCATGCCCGAACTGCTGCCGCCCGACACCAATGCGACTGAAGAAGTGGTGGTGCCCGACACCCTGTATGTCGAGTTGCATACGCTAAACGGCGGACGCTTGTATGGGCAGGAGCCGGTTCTTCAAGGTGGCGAACTCCAATTCAGCCTGACCGCTGGCACGCGGATCACGGTCGACATGGAGCGTGTGAAAACGCTCGCGTTCACCCGCAGCATGATCCCGAACGCGCGTTCGGTTTTGGTGTGGGAGAAGTTCGCCGACCAGGATGAAGAGTCCGAACGCACGGTGAAGATTCTGAAAGAGGGCTTGAAGGATTGGACGGTCCATCGGCATAAAGATGCGCCGACGGGTGCCGAATTCCGCGCGCGGCTGCTGAGTTCGCGTGCCTTGGTGGTGCCCGAGATGGAGAACCTGCGCAACATCGACGGCAAGGTGCGGGTCGGTGAGGGGCCCGATGTCCCTTGGAAGGATCTGATCCGCGACCAAGTGCGTCCGATCTTGGCGGACTATATGCGGCGCGGCGGCCGGATCGTCTTTCTCTGCCTCGAACCCGAACACCAGCCCTTCATCAAAGCTTTGAACTTGATCGAATATGAAGTGGGCGACCGCAGTCGTGAGGAGAAGGTGAAGTTCACCGTGGCTGGCCGCAAGATCTCCGTTGGTATCGGCGAAACCTTCGAAACCACGGACGCGACCGCCTTTTACAAAATCAAGGCACCGGCCGTGGCCTGGGCGACCGATGAGGACAAACTCGCGCCGATCTTTTATCAGCAGTTTGGTCCGGGTTCGGTGATCGTCATGGGCATGGACTACTTCGAACAAAACGAGGCGACCGAGACCTTGCTGCTCAACGCCGTGCGCATCAAATAGCCGGGTCCGCCAAACTTGACTCTCTTGCGTCTTGTGGCATCACCCCCGCGATGCCGTCAAAAAACCCGAGTAACCATGTCCTCTATGAAGCCTCTGTCCAGAGTCCGGACATCGACTGCGAACTATTTCGTCGCATTCACAAAAAGGCGTTTGGCGTCGTCCCGCTTTCCATGCGCGAGGATTTTTGCGGCACCGCGCTATTGTCGAAAATGTGGGCCGAACAATCCGCCAAGCATACGGCGCTCGCCATCGATCTCGACCAGCCCACCTTGGAATGGGCCAAAGCCAACCGCTTCCACAAACGGGTAACCTACCTGCAAGCCGATGTGCTCGACGTGAAGCCGAAAGCGGTCGACATGGTGTGTGCGCTCAACTTCTCCTATTCCGTCTTCCATGAGCGCGAGGTCCTATTGCGCTACTTTAAAAACGTGCTGCGCGGACTCAAAACCAAGGGGACGTTCGTCCTCGATCTCTACGGTGGCCCGACCGCGATGTCGGTGATCAAAGAGACCCGGAAAGTCGACGCCGGCACGGACGATGCCGGCAAGGACTTTCCCAAGTTCAAGTACACGTGGGAACAGGCGCGTTTCAATTTCATCGACAACTCCACCACCTGCCACATCCACTTCAAATTGAAGGGCGAGAAGAAGCGTAAGAAAGCCTTCACGTACGAGTGGCGCCTGTACTCGCTCCCCGAGTTGACCGACATCCTGCTCGAAGCCGGTTTCAAGAAGGTGTCGCCGTATCTGGAGGGCTGGGATGACGACGAAGACGACACCGACGGCATTTTCAAGCGGCGCAAAGTCTACGAGGACATGGACGCGTTCATCGCCTATCTGGTCGCCACCCGCTGAATGGGCGGCGGGTTCGGGCACAAAAAAAGCGGAACCGAGGTTCCGCTTTTCCATATCCGAAAGGCGAGGCTTACTTTTTCAGGGCGTCGCGGATTTCGGCGAGAAGCTCTTCTTGCGTCGGACCGGCTTCTTCTTCTTGCGCGTTCTTCGCTTTGTTCACGCCCTTCACGATCATGAAGAGCACGAACGCGGTGATGGTGAACGCGATGAGCGCGTTGACAAAGAGGCCAATGCCGATGACGGCTTTGCCTTCCTCAATCGCCTTCGCTGCACCCATGCCTTCCAAGGCGGTTTTGGCGTCCTCGTTCAGTCCAATACCGATGCCGCTGAAATCGCGACCGCCGATCAGACCGACGAGCGGCGAGATGACGTAGTTGACGAGGGCGCTGACGACGGTGCCGAAGGCGGTGCCGAGGATGAGGCCGATGGCCATGTCGAGCATGCTGCCTTTGAAGGCAAACTCTTTGAATTCACTGATCATACCCATGATGATTCTCCAATAGTAGTGGTTGTTATGTATTTGTTGGCCAAATGTAATGAAAGGCCGTTAAGCTGCCCTTAGAGTAACGTTCGTCAGGTGCAAGTGAGCTTTTGACAAAAATGTTCGACGCAAACGGATCGAAAAACCCTCATTTTCTGAGTTGTGAACCGCCTCGGAAAACGACTTGTTGCCGTAAATCACTATTGGAGAGCCCATTGAGTACCGAATTTTCCGCCGAAGCCATGCTTGCCGCCCCGTTTAGCCAAGACGTCGATGAACACTTGCGCGAGGTCATAAAGCTGCACTTTTCCCCCGAAACCGGAACCCCGTTCTGGTTGGAATGGGCGGCAGAAGCCGGCTGGGACCCGCGCGAAGAGATCAAAACCCGCGACGATTTGCAGAAATTCCCGCACTTTGAGGACAATTCCCTGCGCTACACCCCGCTGGAGAAATGGATCCCTAGGGCCTTCGCCGGGCAGCCCTTCTCGATTTTCGAGACCGGTGGCACAACGGGTATGCCGAAGCAGCGGATCGGCTGGCACGATTTCAAATACGACTATGAACAGTTCTCGCACGCTTTGAGCGACGAAGATTTTCCGCGTGGCACCTGCTGGCTGATGATGGGACCGACCGGCCCGCGTCGCCTTCGCCTGGCCATTGAGCACCTCGCCAATTACCGCGGCGGCTCCTGCTTCTTTGTCGATCTCGATCCGCGTTACGTGAAAAAACTGATCAAGCGGGGCGAGTATGGCGAGGCGCAAATGTACATGGAGCATGTGGTTGATCAGGCCGCAACCATCCTGCGCTACCGCGAAGTGTCCGCCCTGTTCTCGACCCCGAAACTGGTCGAGGCCCTGTCCGAACGCACCTCCATCCCGGATGCCGGCATCAAAGGCATCTTCTGTGGCGGCACCGAGATGAACCCGCAGACGGTTCGCTTCACCGTCGAAGAAGTGCTCGAGAACCGTTGCACTTTCCTGCCGGTCTACGGCAACACTCTAATGGGCTTGGCGCACAGCATCCCGCTGGGTCCAGACTACTCGGTGAACTACTATCCGCCGCAACCGCGCGCGCTGCTGCGCGTGCTCGATGACAACGACCAAGTGGTCGATTACGGCGATTGGGGCCGGGTCGAACTCACGACGCTCACCCGCGAGTTTTTCATGCCCCGCTTCCTCGAACGCGACGAAGCCATGCGCACCAAACCTACTGAAGCCTATCCTTGGGATGGCGTGGCTGAAGTTCGCCCCTACCGCGACGCGTCCGCCGGACCGATTGTGGAAGGCGTGTACTAGCGAATTTCAAATCTCGAATTTAAAATTTCAGACATTGGAGGGCGAGGGGCCTCCCGACCCGGACTTGAACTATGCGAGTAGGTCTTTTACCACGTGACCGTGAACATCGGTCAGGCGGAAGTCGCGTCCGGCGAAGCGGTAGGTGAGTTTCTCGTG
>ENA-ORXR01003403-ORXR01003403.1-marine-metagenome-genome-assembly--contig:-NODE-3403-length-14279-cov-2.917758_pt1 | contig 14279 bp, 13 predicted proteins | sample MGYA00237866_ERZ511479 | MGnify/ENA metagenome assembly ERZ511479 | reverse complement strand
AATGTCGGCGTGCTGAGCGGTGCTGGTTTCAAGCATGGTCGATGGGTGGATACGGTGCTGATGCAAAGAGCGTTGGGTGCCGAGGCCATGACTCGGCCGGCTTGTCCAGCACACGCGTAGCACCCGACACACGCACCGAGCTACCGACCTCGGCGCCGGTCTCGGTCGTGATCATCGAGCGTGCGCCCATGTCCTCGCCCTGCACGAGTGACAACGATCCAGCATTCGAAAGACCGTTGTCACGCAGGTACCCTGCGAATGCTGCGGCAGCAGCGCCTGTGGCCGGATCCTCGAGCACGCCGCCGGAGGCAAACCCGTTGCGCACGTGGAAGCGATCGTCATCCTCGGCGAACGCGAACATGACGGTGATCAGACCGCGTTCACGCATGAAGCGGCGACCCGCTTCAAGATCGTAGGTCATGGCCGCTGCAAATCCGATGTCACCGCCACACAGCTTCACCGCACGATAGGGCAGTTCGAGTTTCTGGAGAATGGCTTCGGCGTGCGATGTCATCTCCTCGAGCGCCGCAAACGATTCATCCGGGTGAACAATTTGCACCATCTCGACTTTTTCAAACTGGTGCTGACGAATCAAACCTCGAGTATCCCGCCCATAGGAGCCAGCCTCTGAGCGGAAGCACGGACTATGGCAGGTGTAACGAATAGGCAGATCGGCCATTTCAACGATGGTGTCACGCACCGTGTTGGTGACGGGTACTTCAGAGGTGGGTATCAGGTAGTAGTCACTGCCCACAGCCCCTGCCTCTTCCTGAGTTTTTGCATCGCCCCATACCAGTCGAAACAGATCTTCTTCAAATTTGGGTAACTGACCAGTACCTTTTAGTGTGTCTGCATTGACGATGTACGGGACATTAATCTCCGTATAACCATGCTCTCGAGTATGCGTGTCCAGCATCAGCTGGATTAACGCTCTGTGCAACATGGCAAGCTCGCCTCGCAACACAGAAAAGCGCGAGCCGGTAAGTTTGGTTGCCGTTTCAAAGTCCAGAGAGTATCGACGTGCGCCCAGATCAACGTGATCCTTCGGCTTGTAATTGAATTGCCTTGGCTCTCCTACCTTACGCACTTCAACGTTTTCGCTTTCATCGCGTCCTGGTGGAACGCTGGCATCAACAAGGTTGGGAAGCGTCAACAGAATATCGTCGAGTGCGCTCTGCACTTGCTGGAGTTGTGTTTTAGCGGCCTCTAGTTCATCACCCATGCGTGAGGTTTCTGCCAGCAGTGGTGCAATATCTTCACCACGAGACTTTGCCTGACCAATCGATTTGGCGCGAGTGTTGCGCTCAGCCTGAAGTTGCTCACTGTGCTGTTGAAGCTGCTTACGCTGTGCGTCCAGTGAGGAGAACGCTTCATGATCAAACGAATAATTCCGGATGCCCAGTCGTTCGATCACGTGAGGCAGTTCGTTTCTTAGAAGTTTCGGGTCGAGCATGCGTTATTGGAGCCTCGAAATTAAGTCGATGTCATCCCGGCAACCAACTTGAAATAAGCCCGCGTACTGTGAGTACCCCGGTCAATCTGGTGTGGAGCTGGACTGAGCGTCAGAATTGCAGCACCCGTACAGTGTTGCTGCAGGTCAGTATATCAGTGCCATGCAGGCGTATTGAACACACTTTTGGCCCAGTCTGAGATTACTCCGCCAACAACATTCGAGCAAGCCACGCACCGAGAAAGACCGCCAGTAGCGAGCCTGCCACGTTCAGCGCAATGTTCAGTCCGGCTAACGGCAAATCGCCCGTTTCTGCCAGGCGTAAGGTCTCCACAGAGAACGCCGAGAACGTTGTAAACCCGCCTAAGAATCCCACCACAAGCACTAGTTGCAGCGGTGACCCCAAAAGACCTCTGTGCCAGAACCAGGTAACAATGAGACCGGCCATCAACGCACCCAGAAGGTTCGCAACCAAAGTGCCAGCAGGAAAGCGCTGTGCATGGCCTGACAGCATCATGGTGATCGCATACCGCAGGCAGGCGCCTGCAGCGCCACCGAACGCCACACAGATGAAATTGATACTCGTGCTCATGGGCACTGTCTTTGCATTTGACTACGTCACAAGACTCTAGCGTAATTTCAGCCGATCATGATTCGTAGAACCAGCCTCTTACTGCTGCTCGCCTTTTCGTCGGTCAGTATTGCGCAACCGCTCTACAAATGGGTAGAGGCCGATGGGTCTATTACCTTCTCTCCAAAAAAGCCACCTGCAGGCATTACCTTTGAGACCATTGAAGGCGCTGCCGATACAAAAAATACTGCTGTGCCAGCCGCACAGTCAACACCGAAACCCGCGGCAGCCCTACCGCGAACAGCCCGTATCACACGCGCCGTCGAGACCGAATGGTCAGCCGCGATTACCAGCTCGGCAACAGAGCAACAGAATGCCGAAGCAGAACGAACCTCGCCTTCGGCTTTGGGAAATGTCAATTCAGGTAGTGCGGTGCAGACGAATCAGCAGGCTGATTCTAGAAAAATGACATCAGTCGCCGCCAGCAACAAAAGAAGCCGTTGTCAGGATCTGCGTAAACGAGTGGTTTCTCTTGAGCGACGCCTACAGTCACGATTGACGCCTGAGGACATGGACAATACCGTTATCCATATGGCTCGATATCAAAGAAGCTTTGATCAGCACTGTGAGCAATAACGAATATGCTCATCGCTGGAAAGGCTATTTTCGGTAAAACCATGCCCCTGCCTGATGCAGTAGTTTAGCCATTTGTGGAGAAACCGGTTAAGCCTTCTGCCCTCTTCGAGGTCTCGAGTACGGCGAACCTCAATCCGGCCCTCTGGCAACAAACCGCTCATCACTTCACACGATCTGGCATCGTGATAAAGACGAATGGCGAGATCTGGCTCGCACTGGCTTCGTCCACGCGTCGACTTGTCGCTAAAACGGTAAGTCAGGTTGAATGTTGAGGTATATCGACTGTGAGCCAGCACATGCAGCTCCAGAGTCATGGCTCCCGATACTCTGGACACGAATATCCCCTGTTCCAGCGTCCTCAGTTCTGGCACCAGAAGCCTGATCAGAACATAGTTTTGTTCATACAGCTCCATCAGGCTGGCGAACCGATCACTGGTTTTAGGGCGGTAAAGAAGCGCGTTATACATGCATTCATTATGGTGGTGACCGGCTGTCAGTACAAACAAATATTTGAGAGATGGGTTCCGTGACGGGCTTATGTACTGGGCTGTGCTTGAATAAATGCCCTAGAGACGCCACATTACTGAGCCGAAGCCCAAAAGATCGCCGGTAAACTGCTACGGCCACTTGCGATGGCTGGCATAATGGTGATAATGGCGCCGGAGCGCTAACACCCTGACTACAGGCTAACAAGAGATTTAATGGCTAAAGAAGAACCCATAGAGATGGAGGGTGTCGTTGTTGACACGCTCCCTAACACGATGTTCAGAGTTGAGCTCGAGAACGGACATGTGGTCACTGCACACATTTCCGGCAAGATGCGCAAGCACTACATCCGTATTCTGACCGGTGACAAAGTTACCGTACAGATGACTCCCTACGACCTGAGCAAAGGCCGTATCACCTACAGAAGCCGGTAATACTTACCACTCACTTCTGCGCTACTCATCGACGTTGTCGAAAGGGGGTGCAGCATTTGCGCGCCTCGAATTTATAAGGGCCACAAATTCTATCAGTATCTGACTGGCTATTGACTGAAGCCTGCTCGCACGCTGCGAGCAGGTCATTATAAGCTAGAACGCGCGGCTATATTCGCGTTCAGTCGTCCGGTGTTATCAGCCAATCCACTTCGCAAGGCTAGACCGTGGCCTCCTTGCTTTCCTTGCTTTCGAATTCGAATGCGAGATCACCTTTCTCGTCCAGAATCACGTTCACGCGACCGCCTCGGCTGAGCTTCCCGAACAGAATCTCGTCAGCCAGATGCTTCTTCACATTCTCACTGATCAGTCGTGACATAGGTCGTGCACCCATCCGTGCATCAAATCCATGCTCAGCCAACCAGGCCTTCGCCTCAGCGTTGAAGTCGATGGAGACATTTTTCTCTTCCAGCTGAGCCTCGAGCTCAATGATGAATTTGTCAACCACATTCAGAATGATGCTCTTGTCAAGCGGCTTAAACTGGATGATAGCGTCGAGTCTGTTACGAAATTCCGGCGTGAAAAGCTTGTTGACCGCCTCATTACCGTCTGTGCTGTGGTCTTGTTGTGTAAAGCCCATGGTGGTTCTGGAAATAGACTCGGCACCGGCATTGGTTGTCATGACAAGAATTATATTTCTGAAATCTGCCTTACGACCATTGTTGTCTGTCAGCGTGCCGTGATCCATCACCTGCAGCAGCAGATTAAATACATCAGGATGCGCCTTCTCCACCTCATCAAGCAGTACCACGGCATGCGGATTCTGGATAACTGAATCGGTCAGTAGCCCGCCCTGGTCAAAACCCACATACCCTGGAGGAGCACCGATCAGCCGTGACACAGTGTGTCGCTCCATGTATTCAGACATGTCGAACCGGATCAGTTCAATGCCCATGATTTTCGCCAGCTGTTTAGTCACCTCTGTCTTGCCGACACCAGTGGGACCTGCAAACATGAAGCTACCGATCGGCTTGTCCTGTGGACCAAGACCCGACCGTGACATCTTGATCGCTGCACCCAGCGCGTCAATGGCTTCATCCTGGCCGAAAACAAGCATACGAAGATCACGGGAAAGTGTCTTGAGCTTGTCCATATCAGTGGATGAAACGCTTTTTTCAGGAATTCGCGCAATCTTGGCCACAATGGCTTCAATATCTTTTACGGTTATCTGCTTCTTGCCCTTAGTCGCGATGCCTTTGACACGATGATTGGCTCCCGCCTCGTCAATAACGTCAATGGCCTTGTCTGGCAGGAAACGATCGTTAATATAGCGGCCAGACAGTTCAGCAGCGGTCTTCAATGCGTTGTTTGAATACTTCACCTCGTGAAACTCTTCGTAACGGGACTTTAGTCCCTTGAGAATTTCAAAAGTCTGATCAACCGAAGGCTCTACAACATCGATCTTCTGGAAGCGACGAGACAGCGCTCTGTCCTTCTCGAAAATCCCCCTGTATTCCTGGTAGGTTGTCGAGCCGATGCACTTCAGCTCGCCTGTTGCCAACATGGGTTTGATGAGGTTCGACGCATCCATGACACCACCCGATGCAGCACCTGCACCGATGATCGTATGAATTTCATCGATAAACAAAATGGCGCCCGCTTCCTTCTTCAACTGATTAAGAATACCTTTGAGGCGCTTCTCGAAGTCACCGCGATATTTGGTACCCGCAACGAGCGCACCCAGATCCAGTGAATAGATAACAGCATCGGACAACACATCAGGCACTTCACCATCGACGATTCGTTTGGCAAGCCCTTCAGCTATGGCTGTCTTGCCGACGCCCGCTTCACCAACCAGTAGCGGGTTGTTCTTGCGTCTCCTACAGAGCACCTGCGACGCACGCTCAACTTCATGGTCTCGACCAATCAACGGATCAATCTCGCCAGCCAGTGCCCTGGTGTTTAGATTGGTAGCGTATTTGTCGAGTGGCTTTGCATCACTTTCGCTCTCCTCGGCACCATATTCCGCACTACCTTCCTCAGACTCTTCCGGCTCGTCCTGTGCGTTCTTGGCAATACCGTGAGAAATGTAGTTGACCACATCGAGGCGAGTAATATTCTGCTTGTTCAGCAGATAGACGGTCTGCGAGTCTTGCTCCCCGAAAATGGCAACCAGCACATTAGCACCGGTAACCTCTTTCTTGCCGGAACTCTGCACGTGAAACACTGCTCGCTGAAGCACACGCTGGAAGCCTAGAGTAGGCTGGGTTTCGCGTGTATCGTTCTCATCAAGGAGCGGCGTGTTCTCGTCAACAAAGCTGTCGAGTTCATCGCGCAGGGTTTCCAGATCGCCACCGCACGCGCGCAACACCTGAGCTGCTGTCGGGTTGTCAATTAATGCAAGCAGTAGGTGCTCAACCGTCATGAACTCAAAACGGCGGGCACGCGCCTCTTTAAACGCATTGTTGAGGGTGAATTCCAGCTCTTTACTAAGCATTGTTTGATCGTCCACTCATGAAACTTCGAATTGCCATACACGTCGCGCACTCGGAACATTTGAGATACCCAGCGCAGCCTTGTTCGCGAAACTCACTCACTTTGTTGTTACACCTCTTCCATTTTACATAGCAACGGGTGCTTTCTTTCGCGAGCGAGTTGCGTGACCTGTGCAACCTTGGTCTCTGCAATCTCTCGCGTAAACACACCACATACACCCTTGCCTTTCTGATGGACATGAAGCATGACGCGGGTGGCCTGCTCTTTGTCCAACTTGAAAAAACCTTGCAAGACTTCCACGACGAACTCCATCGGTGTGTAGTCGTCATTCAATAAAAATACTTTCCAGAGTGGTGGTTTTGCCAGTTTCGGTCTTGCCTGTTCAACGGCTAATCCACCCTCTCTGTTCGTGTTTTCTTCACTCATTACGCTTTTCCACGAGATCGTCTGTTCGTCCCTGCAATGCCTGTCCATTACTGATACGTTGATAACAGGAGCTCGAATCACGATCACGCTTAAAACGATAATCGCAATATTCGTACCCCATCAACATGGTGCCTGAAAAACCTGAGTCAATTGCGCACCACGCTACATTCCACCACCCGTAACTTACCCTTCCAGAGGTTAAATGTGTAGTGCTGGTTTTAACATGACACGGTGACTGGCAGCACGGTTCAGGCACATCCATTCAGCAGAACCAGCACGTGGCAGATTCTGCGTACCTGAAGTCTGTGGATGGCAAGGCTCTAAAACAACCCATACCTACGCGTCAGTCGGATGACAGCGCCATTTGTCAGGCGATTCAATGGTTGGAAATTTACCAGCAAACCGTACTCAGGACAATTTTCTGAAAAATCCGCGTGCCGCCCGTTTTGCTCTGCGCTGCGAGCGCTTCTGCGACTTTACAACTTCAGACGCATCTGCGCCGTCATCGAGCTGTTCCCGAGCCTGATGAGCGGCTGCTCCTCGAGATGGGCCCTTGCGGGCTGAGCGGTTTCGTTTCCGGGTGTCTCCGGTGGAGGCGCTATCTGCATCGGCGCCGCTGAATACGGCATCATCATCCAGCCCCGAATCATTGGCAGCCCTTGATCGACTGCTAGCGGGCTGTTTGAAAGCGCTGGTTCGCGGCTTCTTTTCAACCAGACTTTCCGTCAACTCGGTTTGCTTTTGCTTGATGACCTGCATGACGACCAGATAAGCCCAGAAATACGCGGTGAAGTTCAGTGAAACCGCGCGCGAACCGAAAATACACACGACCGCGTAACAGGCAGTGGCCGATGCACCGCCTATTCCGATAGCTCTGATGAATTTATCGGTTTCGTGCTGAGACAGGTGGCGACCCAGCCAGAAGCTGTAGCCCAGAATTAGCAAAAACAGCGCGAGTGCAGGCAGACCCATCTGTGACCCGATATACAGATACATACTGTGCGGATCACTCTCCTCGACCGGTATCTCCACATAATCGTCTTTCACCAGTGGAAAGCCCTTGAAACCCTTACCGAATACCGGGTCTTCAACAATCATTTTTGCAGCCGCCCGCCACATCACCAGGCGAGTGGACGAGCTCTTGTCCAGCTTGTCTTCGGCCGAGGCCGATGAGGACACGACTTCATCCGTACCCATGCCCATCCGTACCACGATTGACTCGGGTATCAGGCTTGGAAACACCAACAGAAAACACAGTGCAAGTGTTACCCAGAAAGCCAAAAAGCCCCTGCCCTTGAACCAGCCTGCCATCAGGCCACCGGCAACCATGGCCAGATAAGCTCCACGAGAAAATGTGGTGATGAGCACCTTTGCAGTGATCAGAAAATACGGAGTGAGCAGCCAGGCGCGCAGATCCTTGATATAGACAACAAATACCGCCACTAGCGGCAACAGCGTATAGGCTACGAATCCACCGAAGTTATTGGACTGCATGTGTGGGCCTTCTATACGACTTTTCTCGATGGTGGAACGCCCCATCTTCTCCAGCATTTCAGGTACTGAAAACAACACAACGAGCATTGAACCGATCAGCATATAAACGACGCAGCGTTTAGCTCCTTCGACATTCCGCACGCAGGTCAATACGATAAAATAGAATATGAACTGATCTATCCAGGCCTTGTAGCTCAGAAGTTCGGTATAAACCAGAAAGGTACGACCTCCGGGTACCAGCGAAATCGTTATCGCCGACATGGAACTGAGAACAGCAAACGCCACCACCAGCCACGTGCCTGGTGGCCAATCTGCAATTTTCTGACGTTTGTCCATAGCTCGCAAGATTGCAGCAAACAACCCCAACAATATGAGCATGTTAGTGCCATTCACCCCTGGCGCCAACGGCACAACGTATAGCTTGGAAAACGGCAGATATAGCAGCATACAGCCCATGACCAGCTCAACTCCCCTAAACGCAGCGATAGTGACTACCAGCCCCAGACCTAGCGCTATCGAGTAAAGAATAGGTTTTGGCCAGCCACCGCCTGTGAGCGTAAGCAGCAGTACCACAAACGCAGGCAATGACAGAAAAAGTAAAAAGGGTTTCAGCCCTTCTAATTCGGGCCAACCCGAGATCATGTTGCGCTCTTTCTCAGTCTCCTGAAATTTTCTGTTGGAACCCCGCGAGCGCTTGCGCGCTACTCGCTCAGAACGGTCGACACCGCGGCCGTATTTACGGCGGCCCAGCCGCTCACCGCCGCTATCATCGATACCGTCGGTATAGTCGTCGTCAGCGTGCTGAAAGGGATTTGTAGAGGCCATGATAGAGCCGGTTGCCAATGGTTCGTTGCAGCAGCTTTTTTGCCTGGCTGCGACGTCGGAGCGATTTGTAATAAGCCTCGTCTGGCGCAATCATGCGATCAAACTCAGCTAACTGTGTATTCTGCCTGATTGCTACCCTGCGTACGGGCAGTTTACTGGCCATGTGAGACAAATTGGCACCACTGGACGATAATCCGGCCGGTGCCTGTGTAAAAGACTGTGACACGTCCACTATTCCAGTATCCGAGCCAAACCATTGAACATAACCGGACGCGCGCATCATCTCCAAGGTCTCACTAGTGTATCGGCCACCAGGGAAAGACATTGACTCACAGGCTTTTCCAGTCATGTTCTCTACACTCTTGCGGCTGTCTGCCAGCTCCTCGAACGCATCAGAATCACTCATATCAGCAAAGAATCGATGCGTTACGCCATGACTCCCAATGATCATCCCCGGCACATCGGACAGTTCCCTGAGTTGTGTTGGTGACATGAATCCGGCTCGATTGTCGATGAATCCCGACGTTACAAAGAAATAGGCCGAAAGACCGCGCTCGGCAAGCAAGGGGGCGGCAATCTCAAGATTACTTCGATGTCCGTCGTCGAATGTGATGACAACATCAGGTGCGTGGCCGACAGTAAACGTGCCAGCTTCGCGCGCAGTGATGCGATCGAGCTGCGAGATAAAATCGGATTCGCTTACCGCGTAAGGCATATCCTCACCATCGATCTCAGCGGTGCTGGTCGCCCGGTATAACGCGTGGTACATCAGGACAATGCTCATAAGCTTTTCCACTGCACCGCGCTACTACCGAACGATGCCCGAAATGCACCGACTACTGCTGCAGCATTGAGTTGGACGAAAAGACTGACAAAAGAGGTTATGCGATTGGATACCCCTAGCATGCCCATCACCCCGAGTATATAAAAGATCAGTTGAGCCACCATCATCACCCGTAGAAATTCATGCGAGCCAAGTACAGATGAAATAAACGCTGCCAGCAACGCATAAGGCACCAAAAGCCGGAATACCTTATGCGATACAAACTGCCACCAGACTGGATTCTTCCATGGGTTGAACAACCAGGGATGCCTGGCAAATGACTGGAAATTCCCGGCCAGGGTTCTGGCTTTACGCTTGAACTCTCCGGAGGCTTTCTCTTCAGGGCGATCAAACGCACAGGCAGATGGTTCCAAGACGGTGCGTTTACCTTGTCGAAGCAGGCTGACTGGAATCTCAAAATCATCCAGCAGCGCATCACTGCGCAATGTGGGGTAATCCTTCCTGCGAATAGCGTAAAGCGCACCCGTTGCACCGGTGGTGGAGAAAAGTCTGCTTTCATTTTCACGAATCCATTTCTCGTACTGCCAGTACAAACCCACACCACCTGCTTCTTCGCCCTGCTCGTTGGTCAAGACTAGCTCGCCGCTGACAGCACCCACATCCGACACCTGCAAACGACTGACCAAGGCGCTGACCGCGTTGATTGAAACACTCTGGCGCGCGTCCATGAAGACAATGATTTCACCAGAAGCCAGACTCACGCCCAGATTCAGCGCAGTAGGTTTTCCAGCTGCCTGTGCATAGTGTTCGACTTGCCAGTTTTCCTGTTCGGTACACGCTGTGACTAACAAGGATACCGTCGCATCGGTTGATCCATCAGAGACGAAAATACACTCCAGCAGATGCACTGGATAATCCAATGCCGCCAGAGACGCTAACTTGGCTGGCAAGTGTCTGGCCTCGTTGTGGACGGCAATAACGATGGTTACCAGTGGTAGAGAATTCGCGTCTTTAGTCTGACTTTGAATTTCCCCTTTAATATTTCCAGCAACCGGTGAGCCATGAGCCGACCTCTTCCGGTTGACCCGCCAGTGCAGAATCAGCGGAAAAACCAGATAGGTATACAAGCAGAACGCAATGGAGACGAAAAAAACACTGATCACAATTTAGCCTCACGCCGGATGAATCGTGCCGTTCGTTCTCCCAACCACTGCCTGACCATTGGATCAATCAACCACATGAATAACAGTAATACACTGGTACCGGCAAACCCCTTTATCAGGAAACTGGCCATATCAGGTCCCAGACTCAACGGATTCACAACAGCGAATACAAAGGCACTAGCAAGCGACATGAGCACTGGAGTACGCATGGAAACCGGAAAACTGACGTGCCTGAACCCCAGTATAGACACCCCCACCATGAAAACGGCATAGGAAATCAAAGTGACTATGGCTGCACCGGCAATGCCGAATCTGGGTATGAGCAGCACATTGAGAACAAGGTTAATCACCGTTGCTATGAGGCTCCAGATCATCAGTATTTTCGTGTTTTTGAAAATATAGAGACCCGCCGCCAGAAAATGTACAGCGCCTTCCAGCAAGAAGCTGAACGCAACGAACGGGATAATAATGGTGCCGGGAGCATATTTTTCACCGGCCAGAAAACTCAGCACATGCGGACTTGTTATTGAGAACATAGTAATGAACGGAATACCAAGAACCAGAAACAGATGAAACCCCTTGGCGAGAAACTCCTCAGTGCGAGCCTTGCCGTCTTGCTCCCACAGTTGCATGTAGGCAGGCTTTACCGCCTGTATCAGGGTGGCCAATACAATGATGTCAATATAAGAGGCAAAGTTGTAGGACGCCGAATACTGACCCAGCTCACTGACACCAAGAATCGACTCAATCAGGTAGCGATCACTCAATCGTAACACCAGACTCAATGACTCCAGAATCATCAACGGTAGTCCGTACACGAGCAATGCTTTTACCAGCCTGCCAGACACGTCGTGTGTCTTGAATTGAAAGTCTGGCCAGTACTGGTAAACGGCGTAACTGACGCCCAAAACTTCCGCCACCAGCAGACAGGAAATAACCGACACCGGATCCAGCGTTGACAGCAACAATACCGCTATGACGAAGCACAAGTTCAGAAACCGGGCGAGGCTTTGCGAAATGGCAACATCCCCACTACGTTGCTGTGCACGCAGAAAGTTCATCGCACCGCTACCTAGTAACCGCACAAAGACGATGACAGAGGCCAGCATGAATAATGAGGATATGTTTTCGTATTGCAGCACGTTGGGCAATATGAAAAGCCCGGTTACAAGCCAGAGCGCTGTTGTCATACAGGCAAAGCAGAAAAACACGAGGCTAACCGTGCTATTCAACTGGCCGACAGAGAAATCGATATTGGCGTTTTTGACTTGAGCAAAAAATCGGATGACCGAGTGCTGAACACCCAGCTTACCGATGGCAATGAAGAGTGTCAGGCTGGAGGTAATCAGCCCGACGATGCCATACTCTGCGACGCTTAAACTGCGTGTCAGTATGGGGAAACTGACTAATCCGACCACCGCCGAGAGAACCCCGGCTGAGGCGTAATTACGTAAGTGGAGAACAATCCCGGCAGCAGCCATGACTCAGCGACCTGTCAGACCGGTTGATAAAGATCGTGCAGGTCGGACAGACCAGCAAAACCCGCCCCTTCCTCTGCACACCATTGGAGCGCAGCCTGCATATCATCCAGAAATTTCTTAACATCATCAGCGTTCTGCGGATAGGGCGATGCCTTTTCGATGATTTCCATGGAATGAAACATCATGTTGATCGACAGCACCCGCTCGGTACTGTGCTTCTGCATCTGGTAGCGAAATATCTCTTTCATCTGATCAACCGTTGCAAACCAGGGGCGAAACCAGCGAGGGTCTCTGAATAGCCGTGGTTTGACGGTGACAGGAACTTCAAGCAGTCGAGATACTGAGTACTCTCCCGCTATGGCGATTTCACCCGGTGCCGGAAAATACGGTTGTTCAGGTGCCTTTCGAAAATCCACCTGAGCGTTGGGCTCGCTCCAGCGAAGATAGGGAGTCACGCTTGTGTCTACCTTGTATCCTAGCCGTTGCAAACTGTCTATCGAGTTAGCCGACGCACCATAACGGCCAGCTCTGAAACTGGTCGGGCAAAAGCCCAGTTCGCATTCAAAGAGGTCACTGAGGTTACTCAGCTTCTGAAATTCGATGTCTGGAGCATAACCACACTGAAAATCCGGGCTATCTATGCCGGCATAATCATGGAATTTCTTTTCAGGCTCAATAAAAGCGGCGTGCAGGTGTGTACCGTATTCATAACGACCTGAAAGATTTCTCAATGCCTCGACACTGGCTTGATCTTCAAGCACCTCCACCGTCAGAAGATAGGTAGGAATAGCCCCTACATCCTCGAAAACAGGTTGTAGGCGATTGGGCAAACCCTCGGTAATGGATTCAAAAGCCAATGGATTGGAGCGTACCCACTGAGTATCATGGTCGCATTCTGTGTCGATTGAAACCGTGACAACAATCTGCTCAATGCTGGACACGATACAACTCCATCAGCTGGTCAACGATCTGATCAAAACCGAATCGCTGCACCATTAACTCGCGACCCTTTTCAGACACTGTCTGGCGTAATTCAGGCTCGTCGATCATCCTTTCGATCTGCAAAGCCAGTTGGCCTGCATCACCCACCGGAAACAGCAAACCCGAAAGCTCGTGTTTCACCAGATCATTGTTGCCACCAATATCCGAAGCGATGACCGGTTGCTGCTCGACCATTGCTTCCATTACCGAATTCGGCAAACCTTCAGCGAACGATGGTTGCACATAGATATCAAGGCAACGAAAAAATTGCTGCGTGTCTTCTATCAGCCCCAGCCATTTGATATGCTGCAAGATACCCAGCGAATCGGCCTGCGCAGCAAGCGCATCGGCGGTTTCACCACTGCCGGCAATGACCAGACGCAGGTTAGCCGCTGGCCGTGATTTCCTCGCTTTTGCAAAAGCGTCCAGCAAAACGTGAACACCCTTGACCTCGCGTAATCGTCCGCAGTAGCCGATTGTCAAGCAATCTGGCTTCGCCATCTTGACCGGATCAATACTCGTATCAATGCCATTGGGAATAAATCGGATCTGCTCATCGCGAAAGCCAGCCTCAAGCAGCTTTTTCCGAGTCTGCTCACTGATGGTCTGCACATAATCGACTCTCTTGAGCCCCATGCGCAATAAAAAATTCAAAGGCCGGTAGCGTTTACGTTGATCGAGCACACCACCTTCAAACTCATAGAAACCCGAGATCTTGGTAGTAACGGGCAAGCCCGACCATCGTCTGGAGAATCCGGCAGCCGCTGCCAGCAAATGCGTAATATGCACATGCACGGCATCGAATCGATGTTTGTTTTTCAGAAGATACCGGGCAAAGTAGCCCATCAGGACCAACGAACCGACCCAACGAACATGTGGGTAATCCACACGGTTGACGGTGAATCCGTGGAAGGTCTCGGTAAGACTCTGATTCTTAAGCACTCTTGGCGTTACGAATTCTACGAGAACACCACGATCCCTCAACGCGATAGCCAATTTGAGTGCCTGGCTCTCAGCGCCTCCGAGCCCCGGAAACCGGCTGTCTACAGCACAGA
>ENA-ORXR01003401-ORXR01003401.1-marine-metagenome-genome-assembly--contig:-NODE-3401-length-14284-cov-18.033716_pt1 | contig 14284 bp, 8 predicted proteins | sample MGYA00237866_ERZ511479 | MGnify/ENA metagenome assembly ERZ511479 | reverse complement strand
CCGCCGCCGCCGCCGCCACCCGCTTTGTCTGGTCCGCCGTCGCCGCGGCGGCGGCTGCCGCCGCCGCCCCGTCGGGTGCCGGGAGCCCCTCTGAAAATGAGAGCGCCGCGGGCGTGGCCATCCGCGGCACGCCCGCCTTGCGGCCGCCGCCGGCGCCGCGGGCGGGCGCCTCCCGCAGCAGCGTGACCGTCTCCCCAAAGCGCACCGTCCGCCGCGCCCGCCCGTCGGCCGCCACGGTCGCCGCCGCCATTGCGTCGCCGTCACCCGCCCCGCCGCTGCTGCCACCGTCGCTGTCGGCGGTCGCGACGGCGGCGGCGCCACCCCCGGCGGGGGTGGCCCCGACCCCCGACGCGGGAGTGGTGGGAGACGTCACCCACGCGTCGGGGAGGCGGGACCGCCGCCCGCTGCCCACCACCGCGGACGGCAGCTCCTTTTTCGGCGCGCGCCCCGCCGAGGGCGTCGACGTGAGGCAGCTGCCAATGCCCGCCACCGCCCCCTTGGCCTGCGTGGCCGCGCCCGACGCGCCGCCAGTGCCGGTGCCACCGGGTCCGGTGCCGCCGCCTGCACCAAAGAGCGCAAAGCCGCCGGGCGCTCGCGCCCGCCGGGGCGATGACGTCGACGCCACCGGCTCGGCGACCCCGCCCGACACGACAACGGCGGCGGCTGCCCGCCGCTCGGCGGGCACCGGTTGGTCAGCCGCCGCCGCCGCCGCCGCCGCCGCCTTGGGCGACACGCCGGCCGTGGCCGTGCGGAGGGGCGGGGGGCGCGCCGCGGCGCGGGAGGAGCGCCGCGTGGGGGTGAGACGGGCGGCCGCCCCGCTGTCAGCCGCTGGGAGAGAGGTACCGTCGGCGTCGACGGCGGCAGCAGCGGCGACGGCGGCGGCGCCACCTGCAGCCGCTGAGGAACCGCGCACAGACGCTGCTTCCACAGCCGTAGTCGTCCCCGCTACCGCCCCCCGTGTCGGCGTTAGGCGCCGGCGGATGGCGCTGGCTGTCCCCCGTCCCCCGCCGCCGCCGTTGCCGTCAGTGACAGCGGCGGCGGCGGTGCCAGTGGCGGCGGCGGTGCCACCCGCGCCGGCAGTGGGGCCGCGCGGAGACGACGCCGCGACGGCGGCAGCCGTCGCCGCCGCCGCCGCCCGTGTCGGCGTTATGCGCCGGCGGAGGGCGTTGGCCATCCCCCCCCCCCCCCCCACCACCACCATGGGCTTCCTTACCCGCGCCGCGGTGCTCGCCGCCGCCGCCTCTGCTGTCGCCGCCACCGTCGCAGTCGCAACCGCCGAGCCCCACCTCCGCGCGCGCGCCTTCCACGCACGTGGCGCCGCCGCCGGCGACATCAAGGGCGCCTTTGACCGCTTCTCCGCCGCCCTCGGCGACGACAATGGGTCGGGCCCCCCCGCCCGCGGCGGCCGCCGCTCGATCAACTGGGACGCGGACGGCGTGCCGTTTGACATGCCCGGCGATTTCTTCAACACGGCCGTCCCCCGCGGCGCCGTCTTCCACGCCAAGGGCGGGGAGTTTCGGGTGTCCAACCCGCCCCCCGTGCAGCACATTGTCGATAACCGGTTCACGTCGCTGAACAAAAAGTTGGCGGTGCAGCTCAAGCCGTTTTCGGCGCCGCGCCTCTTCACCCCGCTGCGCGACAATGTGGTGGAGGTGCGCTTTGAGGTGCCGGGCAAGCGGGGTGCCAAGGCCACGACCGCCGGTTTTGGGGCGGTGCTCCTCGACGTGGACCGCAAGCACGTGACGAGCCTCGCGTACTATGACGTGCACGGGCGGCGGTTGGCCAAGGTGGCGGCGCCGGCCAAGGCCGGGGGGTTGAGCTTTGTCGGCCTCGTCTTTAACAAGCCGGTCGTGGCGTACGTGCGGATGACGCTCGGCAACGCCAAGGTGACGGACCGCGACGAGGGGCACCGCGACGTGGTCGTGGCTGACGACTTTGTGTATGGGGAGCCGGTGCGCGCTTGAGGGGTTTTGTTTTGAGGGGAGGGCGCCCCCGTGCTCAGGCACGCCTGTGGTGCCCGCCAGCGGAGGGGACTGGTGAAGGAGCACGAGCTCCTGTTTTTGATAAGGTTCTTTGTGATTCGCTTCTTTTTTATAATATTGAAGTTTAATCCCTTGCCATCCCGTGCCAGGCCGCCCGGCCGACGTTGCCTCGTGTAGAAACACTCTACGACCGGACACTGCTTGTGCGTGGCAGCTACTGCTCCTCTGGTGGACGCGCTCCAGTCCAGATGCACATGTTCCCTGCTTCGCGTCACTCGCCGGTCGCCTCATCATGAACGACTGCGTCATCCTCGCCCGAGAGACTGGCAATCCAGCCGACGTGACGCGGCTGCGCTCCAGCAACACGGCCACAACCAACGCGTCCTCTCAGAAAACGGGTCGCCACCCCACCCACCACGTGCACGTCGTGGTGCCGGGGCAGACCCGTCGCCAATGGCGACAGTCACACATCCGTCCAAACAGCTCTGCACACCCCACCGCTTCCGTTGCTCCCTTTCCCACTGGCCATGGCGCCGGCCTCTCGTCGCCACCCACGCACCCTCGGCAGCTGTGGCACCCGAGACACCGCAACACCAAAACCATGAAAAAGTCCGTCATGCCGTACCCGCCCAAGCGAAAAAGAGCACAGCGGCATCAGCGGCGCCTACATCCCCTCGCTCTCCCCCCCCACCACCGGCCTCATGCGTCCGCCCCCCCTTCCCCCGCCGCCGCCGCCACCCGCTTTGTCTGGTCCGCCGTCGCCACGGCGGCGGCTGACGCCGCCTCCCTGTCCGGTACTGTACCGGGACCCTGTGCGGTGGCTGACGCGGACACAGCAGAAATCCAAGGAAATAGCTTCATACGCACAATTCCTGTGGTTTCATACAACTTATTCTGTTTCAGATCAATGTGAAAATTAAGGTGTGCTACTTGTGCATTAATTAATGGAGAGATTAGATATTCAGTGCAGTTTGCCACAAGTGAAGACTGCCCATCCACGTGAAACCGTCAAAGTCGCATCCGCACGACTCTGTGCTGTCCGACACCCCATGCGTCATCGTGTATCTACCTTCCGAGCTACGCATGCCCCCTCGCATTTGCACGGCGCTTCCTGAGCTTCGCCAGCCACCATGATGAGGACTATGAGGACAACTGCCCCTTCCAATTCTCATATTGTGGAGCTCGATGGCCTCCTCGAAGATCTTCGCTCTGCGTACGTTTGGCCTGGGTTGCTTGCGCAGCCCCAGCAATGGCGGGCGTGGCGGCGACCGTGGAAGGCCAGTTTTTCTTCGGTGTGCAGGTTCTTTGCTGCTCGTGCGTGTTTTACCTTTGCCTTGCGTGCGACGAGGGGCACCCCGTTTGTGTTTACTGCTGGTTGGTTGGCCACTTGGTTTTGCCGTCCCTTTTCTGCCATGTGTGTCCACCAACTAACGTTTATCGAGGGTGACCTTTGTTGACATCACTCCTGTCTGGCCATGTTTTCCTGCACATTTGGCTGGACGCGCGCAGGACCTCGGACGAGGAGCGGGCGGGTGCCGCCCGCGCCTTGCGGGAGGCCTTAGAGTCGGCCTTAAGGGATGATGGAAGCGGCGGTGGCTCAACCCGAGATGGGTCTGGGCTTGCAACCGCTCAAGGGCTGCGCATGGGCGACGCTGCCGGCGGCAGCAACATGTCGGCCAGTGTCCCCTACGCGTCGCCTGCCGCTCCCGGCAGCGGCGGGCTCGGCAACGTTAGCACCATTTCCCCTCGTGCGCTCCCGGTCTTGGAAAATGTCGGCACTCAATTGCAGACGCTCTACTCCTCTCCGAACCAGGCCGAGCGCTTCGCTGGCATCGCCGCGCTCGACGAGCTGTTCGACCTCGACGGCGAGGACTACAGGTCTCGGGTGCAGCGGACGTACAACGGTCTGCGTGTCATCCTGGACAGGGTACGGTGATGGTGGTGCTGTTAGACTCGGGTGCTGTTTGTGAGCGGCTGCCGTGCTTGTGCTTCCATGAGGTTGCTGCTGATGCCTCTTGAGAGCCAAGCGGTTGTATCCTGTGTTCTGACGCTAGAGTTCCTGCTCCACCTCACTTCGCCATTTGTCTTCCATGCTCTGCTTTGTGTGGGTTTCTCCCTGTAGCTGTGGGATATTGAGACGCCAAGAAGGGCGGCCCGTGTGCTCCAGCGGCTTGCTGGCGTCAGCGGTGTGCTGACCACTCGCTGTGTTGACGCCGAGCTGCTGCGCGCCATGGAGCGGCTACGAGACCTCCGCCGGTCACCGACGGCGTCCAAATCCCGCGCTGCTGCCGTCCTCGTATTGCGCGCGTTGGCCGATGCCACGCCGGCGCTCGTCTACGCCAAACGAACAGAGCTGGTACGGACTATTTGGCACGCGGTGTGTGACATGCGGGCGGACGTGCGCGCCGACGCCATCCTAGCGTTCAAGTCGGTGATGAAGGTTGTTGCCAGCCGGGACCACTCGGAAGCAGGTGGCGTGGTGGATGAGCTGGCCGGTCGCATCATTGCGGTGTTGCAGGCTGAGTCCCCTGCGGCCGACTCGGTTCATGGCTGCTTGCTCGCACTGGGGACGCTGTTGGACAACTCGTTTGCCGGCAAATACCTTCGCCCCCGGTTCCCAGACCTGTGTCGCGTGGCGCTTGGGTTTGAAAACGACCGGGACCCGTTGGTGCGCGGAGCGGTGGCGAGCGTCGTGCCCCTGTTGGCGGCATCGTCTCCCATGCAGTTTGCGGTAGGTGGCTTCTTGGAGGAGGCCTTTGGCTTCCTGGCGCGCGTTTTGCGCTCGGAGGATGCGTCGTTGGAGGAGCAGAGCGCCGCACTGGTGGCACTCGGCCAAACGGCGTTTGCCGTTGGGGGCGAGTCCTTTTCTTCCTACTTGGAGGATGCGCTCGTGCTTGTGCGCGAGTCCCTGACGCCCCCCCCACCGTCTACTCGGACGGCGCACCAATCGCACGTACTCGCCGCACCGTCTGCTGACAAGCTCAAGGCGCACCGGTCACACCGACGCACTCGGTCCTCCGGCGAATTGGCGGGGCTCCCCCTAGCCCCACACCGCAACGGTGGCGGCGGGGGTAGCAAGGCACTTGGCGCTGCGGGCGGCAGCAGTAGCAAGGCCCTCAGCGCTGCGGGCGCTGCGGCGGTGGACCAAGAGTACGGGCGCAAGAAGAAGCGGGCCGACGCGCTGGCGTGCGTCGGCCTTCTGGCCCGCGCGGTCGATGGCAGGCGAGACGTTGGCAAAGGCTCCGTCGTGCGCTTTGGGCGCCGGCTCCACCGACTATTGCCTGCCATGTTTGCGGGCGAGCTCTCCGAAGAGCTCGTTGCGGCACTGCAGTCCGTGGTGGCCAGCGAGCCCCGCCTACTCCCTGCAGTGTTAGTCCGCTTCCTCGCGGCAGCCATGTCCGTGCTCGCACCCATCGCAAACGCGGCCCAAGATCCGGCCCTTGCGCAAGCCCCTTCTGACCTCAACCTGCGGAAACGGCCGTCCGACGCCAACCTGACCCACATGGCGGCGGCGTCATCCCTGGCGGCGTTGCGGCCTAATCCGCCGCGGCCCCGCAGCGGGTCAAGGCACCCTTCGCTTGGGGTTGGGGCTGCTGGCGTCGGCTACGGTCGCTCTGGGACCGGCGCATCCACCAACGGTTTGGAAGTCGTGTCGGACAGCCTCCGCGGGGTCAATGGCCACCTGTCCGCATCTCCATCATCCTCACCGGCCAATATGCTGATGATGCCACATGGGAGTGCGACGCTAGTGATCCGGGGGGATGGGGCTGGGGGTCCCAATGCCTTCCGCAACGGGCTTTTGTCAACCAACTGCTCCATGGCCAGCTCGCCGTCGGCGGGCATGCTCAACGGTGGTGGCGACGTGCCGTTTGTGGATGGTAGCCCGCCGCGTGAACGATTGCATCACCCGCGGACGGGCAGCCGCGGGGACTTGTTCCACTCCTCGTCGCCGGGGTCGGGAGCGCACGTCGACCAGCGGATACCTCTGGCCCGTCAGTCGTCGCTGGCATCCGTGCGGTCATTTGACCAGATCCCGGGTGCAGGCCCCGCGCTGGCTGTGTCTGAGTCGTCACTGCTGCTCGCCCTGTCGGCGGTGGTCAAGTTTGACTTTGTCTCCCTGCCCGCTGGCGACGTGTGCGACTTCGTGCGTTTTGCGGTCTTGCCCCACACGGACGCACGCTCCACGGCGGTCCGGCACGCGGCGGTGGTGGCGTCGGCGCACCTGCTCGCGGCTGCGTCCGACTCGGCTGCACGCGCCTACGACGCGGCCGCCACCGCCCAGTACGGGTATGAGCGCGGCGTGTCTTCTGGTAACGCTGGTGGGTGTGGCGCGTTTCAGGACTCGAGCAGGTTCGCGACGACAGACGGCGCGGCACCACGGATTGTCCCTGCTGGGGACGGCGGCTCGAACTGCTGGACCGGCATGCAGTTGCGCCGGGACGTTGCGGAGCTCCTCTCGCTGCTGCTGAGCGTGGCGGTGGCGGACACGGATGCCAGCATCCGGCTTGCTGCCCTCAAGGGCCTCGATGACGCGCGCTTCAACGTATATCTGGCCCAACCAGAGAGCTTGCGGACCCAGCTGCTGTGCTTGTACGACGAGAAGCTAGCCGTCAAGGAGCAGGCTGTTGCTCTTGCTGGGCGACAAGCGAGCTGCAATCCCGCCCACGCCCTCCCCGCTCTGCGCAAGCTGCTGATGCAACTGCTTGTGACTCTTCGATGTCCAGGGCACGCCCTCCTCCACGCGCGCGCGCACGCTGCTAAGCTCCTCTCTCTCCTCATCCGCCACGCCCCTCGCCTGGTGACCCCGTACGTGCGAGCTATCCTGGTTGCACTTATTGCTCGTCTCCGTGACGCGCGGGCCTCTGGCGATACGGCAGCGGCTGGGCCGGTGCTGACTGCTGTGGGGGATCTCGCCGGCGGCGGCACGGACTTGCGGCCGTACCTTGCGGACCTGTTGCCGCTGGTGGTGGCGTCTCTGCAGCTCGAGTCGGCGCAAGCAGAGTTTAGAAAGGCGGCACTGCGGGCGCTCTCCCGGCTCGTGCAAAATACGGGTTGTGTGGTGGAGCCGTACCGCCTCTTTCGCGCTCTCCTGCCGTCATTGTTGCGGACGCTGCGCTTCGAGTCAGACTCATCTGTGCGCTTGGACATTGAGATCCTGCTCGGCACGCTGGGTGCTGTAGACCCGGATGAGTTCAAGTACGCCGCGTTGCCGTCGCTTGCTGGGACTGCCACACGGCGGGTGTCGGGCATGACCCTTGCACCTGACGAAGCATCGGTACAAGAAATTGGCGCGGGGCTTGCCGTGTCCAATGTGGCAGCCTGGGGCTTGGGGGAGGTTGGTGACGACGCTGTGGGCGTGCCAGGCAGTTTTGTGCCCCCTGGGGCGAGGGGACCGGGTCCTGCCGGTGTCGTCGCTGCCAATGGAGGTGACACCACCGCTCGGGGCGCTCCGGGCGCTGGTGGCACGGGCGGCGGTGCGGCCAACGGGGCTGGTAACCCGGCGGCTATTGCGGGCGGCCCGCCGTCCACCCAACTGGTTTGGTCCCGGACGGAGCTCCGGACAGAGTCACTCGTCGGACGCCTAAGCCATCCTTTCACAGCCAACGCCGAGTACTTCCCGTCGGCGGCGCTAGACGCGCTTCACCGTATTCTTGCTGACCAGCGGCTATCCCACTACCACTGTGAGGCGGTCGGCGCGGTCGTGCAAATCGTCCAGTCCCTTGACGCCAAGTGTGTACCGTTCCTCCCGGCCGTCATCCCTCGCCTTTTGTGGCTGCTGCGGCCACAGGTGGAGACCACCACCGTGAAGTTTCGGGAGGTTGTCTTCAAGCGCCTCGGCGAGGTCGTCACCGTCGCGCGGCAGCATCTGCGCCCTCACTTGTCGGACATTCTGGCGCTCATCGCCCACTACTGGGACGCTGAGACGGAGCTCGTTTGTCAAGTGTTGATGCTGGTAGACCGCTTGTGCAAAGCGCTGGGCGACGAGTTCCGCCCTCTTATCCCGGCGCTGCTGCCGCCCATGCTTGGTGCCCTCCATGCGGACCGCACGTCGGAGCGGGTGGTGGCGGAGCACGTGCTGCGAACCTTGGAGACGTTTAGTAACCAGCTGGACGACCACGTGGCGTTGACGCTACCGGCCATCTTGGTGCTCGCTTGCGACGCGTCGGCGATGCGAGCCGCCCGCTTGCACGCGCTGACGACCTTCTCTCGCCTGGTCCGGCGGCTGCCGGTGGCGGATTTGGCCAGCTGTCTCATTCACCCACTCGCACGCATCTTGGCCGGGCGAGGGGAACCGAACTGCAGCCGGTCGCCCAGTTTGCAAGACCTCACCTCGTCTGCCCATGGCACCGCTCCGATGAGCACTGTTCCTGACGCGCCGGCGCTGGCTGGTCGTCGTCTGAGCGCCGGGATGGGCACCATCTCGCGCCCTCCTGCCCGGGGCTTGCCGGTCGGGCCGGGCCTCGCTTCGTCCCCGTCAAGCCAGGAACAGCAACACGCCTGCAATGGCTCGCCGGATTTGGTGTCACCCATGGCGTCTGGGCTGCTTCACCTGGCGCGCCGGGGGAGTGCCGCCAACTTGGCGCGCCTCGGCAACGATGTGGCGTCAGGTGTCGGCGTGGCACCTTCGTCCGTGTCACATGCGGGAGCGTCTCCCAACTTGACCCGTGTGCAGAGCGCCAACGCGTTGATTGGTGTTGGCGGGGACGTAAGCGGCCGTGGCGGCATGGCGGCGGCGCTGCAGTATGCGGCGTGCCGTGCTCTTGTGGCGGTCGCTGCACAGACGACCGCTGCGTTTGGCATCTTCGTGCCGACATTGATCAAGTCTTTGACCCGTCAAGGCTTTCGCGACGCCGAGTTTGAGGCGCTGCTGATGGAGTTTGGTGTGATGGCTTACCCGGCTGCACCGTCCCCTCCTGTGTCTGCACCGGGCGCGTCTGGGTTGCTGCCGTCTTCCGGCTTGCGGGGGCGCCACCTACGGAATGCGTCGCTGTCCGACTTGAACAGTTTGCAGAGCGTGTTGTCGTTGCAGGACATGGATACGTCCGCTTCCCGGGCGCCCAAGAGCGGCGCCAATGCCGGCAGTGGCAGCGGGACGGTCGGCGCCGGCAGTGGTGCCATGCGGGTCCACGTTAACGCCAAGCTGCTGAGCCAAGTGTGGGAGGTTGGCCGACGCTCCACCAAGGAAGATTGGGAGGAGTGGATCCAGTCCCTGGGCTTTGCGCTGTTCAGCGAGTCCGGCTCCCCCGCACTGCGTGCGTGCCGTCTACTGGCGGAGGTGTACGCGCCCATTTCGCGGGAGCTGTTCAATGCGGCCTTTTTGTCGTGCTGGACAGAGCTGGACACGGCGGATCAAACCGAGCTGGCGTGTGCCCTCGATGCTGCATTGTCGGCCGAGACGCTACCCCCGCACGCCCTGCAGATGCTGCTCTCCCTTGTGGAGTTCATGGAGCACGACGAGAAGCCGCTTCCGATTGACATCGGTCGCCTCGCCTCGATGGCCTGCCGGTGTGGCGCGCACGCCAAGGCGCTGCACTACAAAGAGGCCGAGTATCGTCAAGACCCACCCGCGGCTGTGTCGGGGGCGGACGGCCTCATCTCCATCTACGACTCGTTGGGCCAACGGGAGAGTGCGGTCGGTGCGCTCGTCGACTATGAGCGTCGGTTTGGTGTGCTGGTCAAGGAGCAGTGGTATGAGAAGTTGCAGCGCTGGGATGACGCCCTGGTGACGTACGAGAGTCCGCTGGACTCGCACTCGACGGGTTCCATGCTCTCTTCTCACGAGGTGAGCGGCCAGGATGCGGCGGGCTTTGACAGGGACGGCGGTGCCGGCTCCAACCAGCTGCCGCAGCTGTCGTCGTGGGATCGCACGTGCGGTCGCTTGCGGTGCTTGAACCAGCTCGGTCAGTGGCGCCGCATGGATGCAGAAGTGGCGGTCGCGTGGGCGGAAGCGGATGGCAACACGTGCGCCCGAACGCAGCTGGCGCAAGAAGGCGCTGTGTCCGTCGCGTTTGATCTCGGCCGCTGGGACGCGTTTGCGGAGCGCATTGCGTACGTGTCGGTGCACTCGTTCACCGGCGCCTTTTATCGCGCGCTGCTCAGCATCCACAATGGCCAGCACGAGCGAGCAACCCGCCTCATCTCAGATGCGAGGCGGGAGCTGGACGCCGGTTTAACCGCGCGGGTCGGGGAAGGGTACCCGCGTGCGTATGTGCAGGTGCTGGACGCGCAGCTGCTGGTGGAGATGGGTGAGTCGGTAGAGTTGCTGAAGCGACCGTCGCCGTACGCCAAACGTCGCCTGGCCGAAACTTGGGCGCGCCGTCTCGCTGGCTGCCGCGAAGACCACTTCACTTGGTATCGGACGCTGATGGTGCGGTCGATGGTGCTTACGGCGGAGGAGAACCAGTCCAGCTGGTTACACTTTGCCAGCATTTGCCACAAGGTTGGGCGGCTTCCAATGGCGTCCGAGGCGCTGCGTCGGTTGCTGCCACCGCCCCCAAGTGAGCACGCGGTCGAACAGGACGTGTCCAGCTGGGACCCGAGCTACGTGCTGCCGCGCGTATCCCATGACGTTGGCTTTGCGTTTCTCAAGCACCTCTGGGTGGCCAAGCGCCGCGTCGACGCGTACCGCTCGCTCGAACAGGCTGCGCCGGGCATCATTCGGACCCGTGCCCACTACGGCAATCGCCTACCTGCACGCCATTTCCTCAAGCTGGCCAAGTGGGCGCGCACGTTGCGGGAGGAGAATTCATCGACTGGTGACGCCACCGCTCCAGCGGAGACGAGCGTCAATGTGTCGCCGGAGCGGGAGCTCGAGTTTGTGCGGACGGCAACACGGCTGGCACCAGACTGGTACAAAGGCTGGCACGTCTTTGCCTCCCTGTCTGCCGAAGCTGCTGAGACGGCTGCAGTTCGACGGCGCTCCCTTTCTTCTGGCGATGGGGTGCCTCGATCGCCTCTCTCGCCCCAGATGATTCCCAGCGGCGTCAACACTTTGAGCGGCAGCTTCAACATGGGCCGCCTCGAGGTGTCGCGCAGCATGAAATCCCACCTCATTGACGCCGTCCAGAGCTTCTTCCGGGCTATCTCCTTTGGCGGGCGGACGCGGCTACAGGATGTGCTCAAGCTACTGACCCTGTGGTTCCGCTACGGTGGGGTTTCGGACGTCAACTCGGTCCTCGTATCGGGCTTCAACAGCACGGAGCCGGAGGTGTGGCTCGATGTCGTGCCACAAATGATTGCGCGGCTGCACGCGCCGACCACGCAGGTGCGGGACGGCGTCAAGGCGCTCCTCATCCGCATTGGCCGCGCCCATCCCCAGGCCCTGGTGTATCCATTAACGGTGGCGGCCAAGTCGCAACACCGTGTCCGGTCGGCGGCCGCGGCGGAAGTGCTGACGGCGATGCGCATCCACTCGGAGCGGCTGGTCGAGCAGGCGGAGTTGGTGTCGCGGGAACTTATCCGCGTGGCCATCCTCTGGCACGAACTTTGGCACGAGGGCTTGGAGGATGCTTCCCGTTTCTGCTTCGGGGAGAACAACCGGGACGCGATGCTCGATGTCGTCGAGCCGCTGCACAACATGATGGAGCAAGGTCCGGTCACGGCCCGCGAGGTAGCATTTGCGCGCGAATTCGGTCGCGACCTGGCCGAGGCTGCCGAGTGGTGCCGCCGCTTCCGAGCGAGCAAGCGCGAGGCCGATCTGAATCAGGCTTGGGACTTGTACTACCACGTCTTCAAGCGTATCACCCGCAAGCTCAAGTCTATGACGACGCTGGAGCTGCGGTCCGTGTCTCCTAACCTGCTCGCTGCTTCATCTCTGGAACTCGCCATTCCCGGCACCTACTCGGCCATCAACTCGCGGCCTGGCGGCGGCGGAGTCGTCACCATCGAGGGTTTTGCACCGACTCTGACAGTCATCTCGTCCAAGCAGCGCCCGAGGCGACTGGTCATGTATGGCAGCGACGGCCAGGAGCACACATTCCTCCTGAAGGGGCACGAGGACTTGCGCCAAGACGAGCGCGTCATGCAGCTGTTTGGCCTCGTCAACGAGCTTCTGCGGCAAAGTGCGGAGACGGCGTCACAGGATGTGCTGATCAAGCGCTTCTCGGTCATCCCGCTGTCACCCGAGTCAGGCCTCATTGGCTGGGTGCCGCGTTGCGACACGCTTCACAAGCTCGTCGAGGAGTACCGCCAGCGGCACAACTGCCTGATCGACGTGGAGCAACGGCTTCTGGGTCAGATGGCGCAGGACTTTGAACACCTGCCGCTGTTGCACAAGGTGGAGGTGTTCGAGTGGGCGCTGTCCAACACCACCGGCGCCGACATTGCGCGCGTATTGTGGCTCAAGTCTCGCAATGCCGAGATGTGGCTCGACCGGCGCACCAACTTCACGCGCTCCCTCGCGACCATGTCCATGGTTGGGTACCTGCTGGGTCTCGGCGACCGGCATCCGTCGAATCTGATGCTCGAGCGGGCGTCGGGCAAGGTCATCCACATCGACTTTGGAGATTGCTTTGAGGTGGCGCAGAAGCGGGAAAAGTTTCCCGAGCGGGTGCCCTTCCGCCTGACGCGCATGCTCGTCAATGCCATGGAGGTGTGTGGCGTGGACGGCTACTTCCGCCACACTGCCGAGGCGGTCATGACGGTACTGCGGTACAACAAGGCGTCCCTGATGGTTATGCTGGAGGCGTTCGTCCACGACCCGCTCATCAACTGGCGGCTACTCACAGACGCGGCCGCTGTACCTGACCCCCTCCCACGCAACTCGCGGTTGCCCATGTCGGACCACGGCGGTGGCACGTCCGTATTGGCTGCTGCGGCGACAGACGCGTTCAATCCGGCGGTGTCTGCAGCTTCGTTTTCCGTTCGCTTTGCAGTGGGGGGTTCGAGCTTGTCAGAAATGGCGAACCGGGAGCGCGCCGCCGCTGCAGCGGCGGCGGCTCACACGACCGGCGGCGCCAACGATGGCGGCGGTGGCGCCGACGGCGGCTACCTGGGTGGCGATGGCGAGGCGGACGAGGGCCATGAGGCCGGTCTGGTCGCGGGGATGTCCCTCTCTCAGTCGGTGCGGCGGGATCTTCAGCGCGCCGCGGCTCCCGACGGCAGCGCCCAATATATGCAGGCGCTCAATCAGGCGGTCAACCGGCAAGCAGTGGCGGCCATCCAGCGCGTCTCGAACAAGCTCACCGGCCGTGACTTCGAGTACAACCACGTGCACGACGTGCCGGCGCAGGTGGAGCGCCTCATCCAGCAGGCGTTGGACCCGGAGCGACTGTGCATCGCGTACAAAGGATGGTGCGGCGCGTGGTAGGGCGGTGGTGCCGTCGATGGGGGTGGACTGGCGGTCGTCGTGGCGGTCTTGCTCTTTTGCGTCGTGGCGGGACGTGTGTCGCGTGGTTGTGTTTGTTTATTTGTTTGCTTGCGTCGACCTTTGCGGTACTCTGCTGTGTCCTGGCATTTTTTTTCCCTTGCTGAATTTTTTGCTTGCAGACAGGCCACCGCAGTCGCGGGTCGCAGGACCCGTTTTACGTGCGCCACCCCGTCTGCGCACCGTCGTGTGGGGCGGAGCGTGTCGGTAGCACGTCAGAGGTGGCAGCAAGAGTCAGCGCCAGCGCAGGATGACGGCATGTTCGTTGGTCACCTGCCTCGGTGACTTGGCGGGCGCTATGATGGAGCGAGATGATCCGGGTGGGTGGGTGGTGATCCTCCTTCCACCACGGATCGCGTCCGCCCGCCTGTGGCCCACCTGTCGAGCTGACAGCTGAGGCCACACCTCGTAGGACCGACGCGGGCCAACGCGCCGGGGCACGCGCCGGGGCAGTGCGCCGCCAGCCCACGACGCGGACCACCGAGGCTTCTGACACCCCAAACTGTCGCAAGATTTCGCACGCCGTTGGCCGCGCGGCCGCGACGCCCGTCCTCCAATCCATGCCACCGCATCGTTTTCATTGCTGGCACGGCCACCACGTGACCGTGGGGCCTCGAGCGGGCGGCGGATCAACTCCCACTGCCGCGTCGCGCGGGGAGCCCGTGTGTCGTCGCGGGTGGCCCGGAGTGTCATGCTCAGTACGCGCCGCGGCGGCCGGCCGAGTGCGGACGCTCCCGCCACCAGGGTGCTACAAAGTCGTGTTCCGTGCCGCGTCCACAAACATCTTTCCCCCTCCCCATCCACAACCACACCGCCCTCCAAAGCTCCACACACACCACACGCACTCCCCAGTCTCTTGCGCGCCACCTGCCTTCTCCGCCTGCCACTTCAAGCACCCCACATCCCTCCGCCCCCCCCCCCCCCCCCCCCCCCCCCC
>ENA-ORXR01003399-ORXR01003399.1-marine-metagenome-genome-assembly--contig:-NODE-3399-length-14286-cov-3.320431_pt1 | contig 14286 bp, 8 predicted proteins | sample MGYA00237866_ERZ511479 | MGnify/ENA metagenome assembly ERZ511479 | reverse complement strand
GAAGCCCAATCCCTTGGTATTCCAATGGGCTTTGGAGGCCCTTATCTAGGTTTTATTCTTTGCCAAAAAAAGTTCGTAAGACAAATGCCAGGACGACTTGTGGGAAAAAGCAAAGACAATAAAGGGCAAGACGCCTACACCATTACTTTAGCTACTCGAGAACAACATATTCGCCGTGAAAAAGCGACAAGTAATATATGCTCAAACCAAAACTTAATGATGATTCGAGCTCAAATGTTTTTAGCTCTTCACGGCCCAGTTGGCCTTGAAAAACTCGCACAAATTAACCACAACCGTGCCCATTATGCATTCGAACTTATCAAGAAAGCTCTACCAGATGCCCTTGAAGTTCAAAATGGATGTTTTTTCAATGAAATTTGTTTTCCAATAAAACCAAGTAACACTCTTTATGCACAAGAAATCTTGAATACGGGCTTAGAAAACAATTTTTTAATTGGTCAAGTTATCAAGGCACCCAAAAGGCACTCTAGCCATGATTGCTTAATGATGAGCTTCACTGAAAGACACCATGAAAACCACATCAATCAACTAGTCAACACACTCTTCAAGAAAGAGGAACAATAATTATGTCTCGCGTTTGGCCCCCAAAAAATATCTGTCTTTCTCAAAAATCCTCAGATGGGCACCAAGGTTTCAGTTTACCTACAACAGGAAACCATCGTGAAGTTCCTCTTTCGTTGAAAAGAAAAAGTAAATTAAGACTTCCTGAAATTAGTGAACTAGATGTTGTCAGACACATGACTCACTTGTCCTACCTCAACTATTCAATAGACAGTGGCATGTATCCTCTTGGGTCATGTACCATGAAATACAACCCAAGAGTTAATGAATATACAGCTGCGCTTTTTGGTTTTTTACATATGCATCCCATGACTCCAGACACTCATGCTCAAGGCTGTTTAGAGCTTATGCACCGATTAGATAAAATTCTGTGCCACATTACTGGATTCTCAAGAGTATCTCTTCAACCAGCCGCTGGGGCTCAGGGTGAATACACTGGAGTTCGAGTTTTTCGTGAATACTTCGATTCTATTTCTGAAAATAGAAACAAAATATTAATTCCGGATTCTGCTCATGGTACAAATCCAGCCACTGCCAGCTTATGTGGATTTCAACCAATCGAAATTGCCTCTACTCCTGAAGGGCGTCTTGATAAAAACTTAATTTTAAAACACATGGAAGACCCTTCCGTGGCTGGACTTATGGTCACCAATCCCAATACCGCAGGACTCTTTGAAACGGAAATCAAAGAAATTTGCGACATTATCCACGACAAAGGCGGTTTAATATATTGCGACGGCGCTAATCTAAATGCCATGCTCGGTATTACTCGCCCAGGCGATTCTGGCGTCGATGTCATGCACTTTAACATGCATAAAACATTTACTACCCCTCATGGTGGAGGCGGACCTGGTTGTGGAGGTCTTGGATCTTGCGCAAAGCTTGTAGAATTTCTTCCATCACCTATGGTTGAGAAAAACACTAATTCAGAATTATTTTTTCATGATTATGACCGCAAACAATCTATAGGAAAAGTAAAAGACTTTTATGGCCACTTTATGATGATGGTTAGAGCCTACACCTACCTCAGAGAACTCGGCGCTCATGGCGTAAGAAAAGTCGGACAAGATGCTATTCTTCTAGCTAACCATATAAGACATCGCCTTAAAAACCATTTTCACATTGCTTACGACAGCCAATGCATGCATGAAGTTGTCTTTACGGACCGCATCCAAAAAGAATACGGAATCACTACTAAAGATATCGCTAAACGTCTTATCGACAAAGGCTTTCATCCTCCTACAATTTACTTCCCACTGATGATTCCTGGGGCCCTTATGATTGAACCTACTGAAACTGAATCTCTAAAAAGTGTTAACGAATTTTGCGATATCATGATTGAAGTAGCTCATGAAGCACAAGACCCAGAAAAAAAGCACCTTTTTGAATCAGCGCCTAAAAATCATCTTTTTGGCCCTATTGACGAAACAATGGCCGCTCGCAACCCTGTACTAACCTGGTTTGACGCCGATTAATACCCTCGCTAGTATAAGAGGCTGGTTTGAACTTACTTGCCTTTATACTTTTAATTTTGTACTTACTGCGCCTTTGGCTTGCTGTTAAGTTTGGAGGCTTTCATCACGAAGAAGCTGGACTTTGGTTAGATTCATTTTCTTCAGAATCCCCTAATTTCTTAGTTCACTGGCTTGTGCGCATGGGACGCTTCCTCATCCACAACAATGTTCCGCTAGAAAACATACAAAGTAATCCATTATTCTGGAAACAAATGGAACTAAGACTCGCTCCCTATTTTGTACAATCTGTTATTTTGCCACTGGCATTAGCCAAAAGTATTGAATGGTCGCAAAGGCACTCAATAAAAAAAAGACAGATATTCCTTTTGCTGACAACCCCTTTCTTTATCTTCTTTACTCAATTCGTTACTCAAAATTCGATTCTTATTTCTTTATATGCTCTCACTTTATTATGCTTCATTCGCCTACTACGAACCAGAAGCTCCTCTAGTGTCGCCGGTGACCGCACTCCGTTTAGACCAGGAATTGTGCTGCTATTCTCATTGTGCACTTACTTCCTTTTCAAGGAACAACATCTATTTATATTTATCCCAATTTTGGCTATCGCTAGCGGCTTAGGTTTAGCTAATACATTTTTCTATATCCTGAGTTCTTTTTTTATATATATTGGTCATCAATATTTTAATGGTTCTGTAAACGAATCATTTTTCTCTTTTATTAACAACATAAGCAAACAATTTTATTTCACTAACTACAACGAAAACATCTTTTATTATCTTTTCGGCTTAAACAACCCTTTGTACATTGTTTATTTCTTAATTTTTGCAATACTCAGCTTGAAATATATATTCGTAAAACAAGAAAAAAGCAGACTTTCTGGGAACCTTATTTTATGGACACTTTTCCCATTTGTATTTTTCTTAGCTTTAAAAAACTCACTGACCCCAAGTACACTGCAACTTTTCATTCCCATTATAATAAGCTGCCTCATCCCATTAATTATTTTTGTGATACAAAGATCTCAACTTCTTTTTCGCTGCTTCTTCCTTATGTCCAGCAATATTGTCTTGATCTTCATCTTTATTTTTGCTTTAGGACAAAACTCCTTAACGCAACAAGCACAGGCACCTTTTACCGAAAAAATTCCAGCTTTAGAAAAGCTGATGAAAAAATATACAAAAACTTTTAATATACATAATTTTTATCTATGGGAAGATTTCTTTTGGCAAATTGAAAGTATCAGCACAAAACAAGGCTCCATTCAAATTCACGATGATAGACTTTATGCTATTTCTCAATTTTACAATACTGCCGAAAAACAAAAAATATACCTCAACAAAACAAACAAAAATGGAAACGAAAAACAAGACCAGCACCTTTATCATGTAGTTTCTAAAAATGATTTACTCAATTTAACAGCTCTAAAATCAAATAATAAATGTAATTTAATTAATGAATTAAATAAAAGTGGCTCTGATTTCAAACCCTGGTTTATTTACAAATGTACTTTAAAATAGTTTCCCCATCCCTCAATCACCTTAAATAATTCATAAAAAAAATATCAAGCAATAAGCAACACACCTTCATCCGCTCAAATTGCCCCATTTATAATAATCTCATTAATTCTGACTGTTTAAGTACACTGCTCTTATCTGCACAATCAAAATACGGCATTTTTAACCCCTAAAACAAAAAAGCCACTGTATTTTTTGACTTATATCAAAATATACAGCAAAATGGACCCTATGAAGCGGTATCTACAAGAAATTATTGAAAAAGACCTCCAGAAAAAGATGGTCTTTCTTGGAGGTCCAAGACAGGTTGGAAAAACTACCCTTAGCAAAGAAATTCTAAAAATCTGTAATGGAAGTTATTTAAATTGGGATTACGATCAAGACAGAAGCTTAATACTTGAAAATGAACTCAACTGGAAAGATTTAATGATTTTGGACGAAATACACAAATACAAAAGATGGAGGAATTGGATAAAGGGAATTTATGACAAAAAAAACAAAGACACTCAAATATTAATTACAGGTAGCGCCCAACTAGACCTTTATAGACATGGTGGAGATTCTCTACAAGGAAGATATCATTATCATCGTCTACACCCACTGAGCGTTAAAGAACTTAAAATAAATTCACAAAAAGACTTCAACACTTTAATGCAACTAGGAGGTTTTCCTGAACCTTTTTTCTCAAGTAGCCAAGTAGAATCAAAAAGATGGTCTCGAGAATACCGTACTCGACTTGTTCGTGAAGACATATATTCTTTAGAAAACATTAAGGACTTAGATTTATTAGAAAAATTAATTATACGTTTACCAGCCCTTGTAGGAAGTCCACTTTCAATTAATTCTCTTAGAGAAGATTTACAGATTGCTCACAAAACTGTCGCAAAGTGGATTATTGTCTTAGAAAAAATGTTCAACCTCTTTAGACTTCCTCCTTTAGGTGGAGCCCAAATAAGAGCAGTAAAAAAAGAACAAAAACATTATCATTATGATTGGACATTAATAAAAGAAAATGGCCCAAAATTCGAAAATCTTCTTGCTTGTCATCTTTTAAAATGGGTACACCATCAAGAAGACACGTATGGAGAAGATGTTGAATTAAGATACTTTAGGGATTCTGATGGTCGTGAAGTTGATTTTATTATTTTAAAAGACAACGAAGTCAAACACATGATTGAAGCTAAATATTCAAAATCAGAAATTTCACATCATTTATCTTATCTTAAGAAAAAATATCCGTCAGCACAGGCAACACAAGTCTTCTATAATGGAGTCCAAAGCGACACTGTCAACCAAAACGGTATTCGCCAAGCACCTGCTTACATGTTTCTAAATGACTGGATTTAATTAAAAAATATTTTACAGGCTCGCTCGATTTAACAGCCAATAAAAAAGTAACTAGCAAACCATAAAAAACTCAAATGATACTATTCTTGCTTTTAAAGTTTTAAAGTATTTTTAATCCAGGCTGTTAGCTTGTCGTCAAACAACCACAAATCATAGGAAAAAGACAAATAGAAATCGGCCTCTTCCAAGCTACCAGGTGTAAACATATCTGTTGATGGTGGCGTAAAATGTGGATTATAAGCGTACGCTTCTTTTAAATGTTTTTGAGCTAATTTTGAAGACTCACCTTTAGTGTAAAAATAACAAAGGCTTTTACCGTAAAGCCAAACTACACTTTCATCTTCTTTGTATTGCTTAATCAGCTTAAAAGCATCTTCATAGTCTTCAATATCAATTAAAGCAGTTAAAAGATAATCCCTAACTCCAAGACCGTCATTAAGATCTAACTCTAAAAGCTCGTAATACTGCATCAGAGCCTCTTCAGTATCTCCATTTTCCCACAAACACTTAGCCAAATTAAAACAATTACCCATGAACATCCTGGCTTCTGGCTGACTCCAAAGCGAACCATAATGACTATCTAAAAAGTCCTGGCCTAAATGACTTATTCCAGCCGCTTTTCCCAGCCTCAAATACCCTATTTTTTGTTCAATAACTTCAGCCTTAAACTCAGCTAGTAAAAAATAAGCTTCTACTTTATTTTGATAATACGTTAAGGATTTCTCTAAAAGCTTTATTCTTTTAGGTATCGACTCTTCATCCATAGCCTTATTGAAAATCTCATTAGATTTTCTGATGTTTTTACTATACTTTGCATATTTTTTAGTTTCGTTCTCATTAAACATTTCTTCTATACCATTCAAAACATCTTCAGATAAATTATTTTCGTAATTACTCAAGGATTCAATAATCATTTTATCATCAAAACCTTGCTCCAACTCTTTATTTAAAACAACAGGGCTCACTTTTTTAGAATTTCTATTAAAAGCTACGACATTTGATTTCTTGTTTTGGCCAATTTTCATAAATTTAAAATTAGCGAATTCCATCTTCTAACACAAATTAAAAAATCGAATAAAAAGTCGCATTGGGCTCTTAACAAAGACCAATACAATTCGAAGATCTTTTGGCGATTGATAACTTTTTGATAAGCCCATTTGACTTGACATATACGAACTTCCGACTTTCTTTGTAATTCAATTCTAGATTTTCTTAAAAAAAGAAGTGCCAGCAGATAATTTAGCCCGAAGCGAGTCAATTTAACTAGTTCCAAAAGCGGAGCTTTTTGAAACAATTAACCACAGATTTTTGTTAGAAAATATTGATTTAAAGAAATGCCTTGTTCAGCAGCCTTTAAGGCAGCTTCCCTATGGACATCCTTAGGAAGCCTTAAAGCGTATTTTCCACTGAATTTCTTTGCCCCGATTGGCTCCGGTAAAATCTCTTTTTCTTCTTTCATCCATTTTATAGAAGCTAGAACAACCTTCTTAATTTCTGCGATTGCTTTTTCTGGTGTTTTTCCGTCAGCAGACAAAGATGGAAATTCTAAACATCTTGCGATATGAAAAGAGTCTTCAGAAGACCATTCTATTCTATATGTGTATTTATCAACTAATTTTTTACTCATTTGATAACTCCTCTAGTTTCTTCAAGGCTTTAACTAAGATTTTTATTTGGTATGGTTTTGCCGAACTACCTTTCCCCGATTGCATATTTATTCGAGGATCACCTTGCCAAGGCATTTTAAAAATATGATGTGAGCCTGTTATCCTAGGTTTTCCAAAATATTTTTCAGCAATTTTGATAGCCACAGTAAAACGCACGCTTTTAGAGTTCGTTAGCTTTTCAAGATCTATCGCTATACCCATCACCCACAATGATATCATATTTGATATCATTGTAAAGGTAAGTTTATATTAAATCGGTGGAATTTGACTATCTGACTCCATTTTCTAATTATTCTCTAATAACTACACCTGCAATTCTGTCAGTACGCAGCCAAATTTACCATTTAACACAAATTAAAAAATCGAATAAAAAGTCGCATTGGGCTTTAACAAAGACCAATCAATTCGAAGATCTTTTGGCGATTGATAACTTTTTGATAAGCCCATTTGACTTGACATACACGAACTTCCGACTTTCTTTGTAATTCATGACTCATGGTCGATTTACGAACGCCAAGAAAAACATCTATTTGGGTTTTATTTTTTGCTAACTTGATGAAGTGATATATGCTGATTCTTGATGATTGATCGATGAACCACTGAAAATAGAAAAAAATGAATTTATCTCATAGGCAAAGACTCGCGATAAATTTAAGAATTACAGCGCTCTTTTGATAAAATAACCTCGCCGGATCACAAGTTTTAGACTGAAATCCGTAACCTCTTGCACCCATTATAAATCAAACACTGTTTCGGTTTAAGGTAAATACTTCGAATTTAGTGCAATACTTCGCAAAGGATGCCTCATTAAAGATAAAAAATTTGATGCTTTTTTTACTAGAAATAGTATTTTGTTTGATTTTGAGATCCCTTTTTATTTAATTTTTTTGCACTTATCCAGCTCTTTAAATCTCTACTTGCGGTAGCTGAAGAAATGTTGTCCATGATGTTTAAATAGTCTTTTCTAGAAAAAAGTTTGTTACCGAATTTTTCTTTTGCATATTCCAATCTATATTCAATAGAATTTCTGGTTTTAGGCATATTTCTTATTAATTCCAAAAGAGTCTCATGAAAAACATTCAACATGAAGAAGATAAATGGTGATGATTCCCCTTTTTTGTCTGATACTCTAAGAGATTTATAATATTCTTTTTGTTTTTTCTTTATAATAGTTTCTACTGGTAGAAACTTAAAAGTTGAATTAGCTTTTCGAAGTGCTACACTTTGCCAAAGTCGCCCCATTCTTCCATTTCCATCCATAAATGGGTGGATAAATTCAATTTCATAATGAATTATGCAAGATTTTATAATTAGATTTGTATCCTTATCATTTTTAATCCAATCAAATAATTTTGTAATTTGTTTATCTACTATCTTTACGCTAGGAGCAGCATGGATAACCTTGCTACCTTTTATTATGCCAACATTTTTATTTCTAATCTTACCAGGCCGTGCAACAAGACCCTTCATAAGTAACCCATGAGCCTTTAAAAAATCTTTTAAACTTCCTACCTTAAAATCACCTATTTTATTATAAACATTTATGGCATTTTTAACTTCAAGTATTTCATTGGCCATACCCTTAATTGTTTTACCATTTATGACATCAGTGATTTGATCTAAGGAAAGTGTATTCCCTTCTATGGCTAGAGTAGAGTGTATTGTTTTTATTTGATTTTCTTTTCTAAGAATGGGATTACTTATAGCTAGGCCTCTGTGGTCTGCTTTTCCTAGCAAAAATGTTAACTCAGTTAATTGATTCAAAATCGTATTGTTCATTATGAAAGGCGGTTTATACATCTTACTTGATAGTATCATATGATACCATCAAACACATTAAATTTTAGTTTATTTGAGTATTCAAAATGGCTTGCCTTTACGCCTTGGGCGAAACCTCTTAGAAAAGTATTTATTTTTTTAACCAGTAATTAGTAAAGATTAGAAAGCAAGCTGGCCTTACGCAAGCACAAGTTGCCAAAAAAATTGGGACAACCGCGTCTGCCATAAGTCGTTATGAGAACGCTACCTATGATCGCTACGAACTTCAAACGTTGAAAAAAATAGCTGAGGCTTGTGGTGCCAAACTTCAACTTAATTTTTTAAGAGCTGCTTAAAACACTCCATTTCAGCAAAATGTTAGGCTGCCAGTAGTTTCAATGGAAGTTTATTTTCGACGGAGAAAATAGTCTTACAATAGAGCTTTTAGTGAGAGTTATTTTCTCCCATATTGCAGATTCTAGTAATTCGAGTTCTTGAGGTACCAACTTCTTTAGCTATCTGCTCATGAGTTAATATCGACAATTGTTGGCGTATCTATCAGTTTTGTTCTTACAAGCTATTTGCCCACAATTTATCAAGGTAGCTTTGATAATAAATAAAAGAAATTCCCTCATCGACTCGCTCAATTTTATCAAAACTAACTAAATAAAACTTTTTAAAAACATTTTCCTCTTGAAGTTTTCTTAGATTTTTTGCTGCTCTAAAATTAACACTTTTAGAAGATTTAACTTCTACAGCAATATCCTCACCAATAGTCAAATCCACTTCATATTGATTGGTTGACCTCCAAAAGCCCAAAGTATCCTTTCTTCTTTGATAACTTAGAGCCGCTTTTGTCTCTAATATTATAAAATGTTCAAAGCACTTGCCAAACAAACTACTATTGGGTTCAATATGTTTAGTTCCAACTAAAGCATGGGCAATAGCTAAATCAAAAAAATAGAATTTTGCTGAAGCTATAGCCTTTCTTTTCTTTGAGGCCCTCCAGGGCTCTAGCATAAATCCCATAAGAGTATCGGATAATAAATAAAAATATTCTCTTACTGTCGAAGGAGCTATTTGTGCGTCCGATGCTATTTTTTCAAAATTCAATACTTCAGTATTAGCTAAAGCTGCCACCCTTAAAAATCGATTGAATTGTGGTAATTTACGCACCCATGACTCAGCTTGTATTTCTTCTACTAAGTAACTAGCCACATAAGCGTCGACTTCTTCCGTAGGTTTTTTTGATCCATATATTGAAGCAATAGATCCGAATTGAAATAAAGAGAGAAGATCATTTTCAGTAATTGTTATTTCTTGACTTGTTAAAGGAAAAAGCTCAGCTCTCCACGCTCTATTTGATAGCATATTTGCATTTTCTTTTTTAAGTCTTCGAGCACTACTTCCTGTTAACAAAAAACGATAATTATCTTCTTCAATCAAACGATGAACTTCATTTAAAAGTAAGGGTATTTTTTGAATTTCATCGATTACAATAAGCTTCTTTTTTTGAGCCTTAATGATTTGCTCAAGCTCACTTGGTCGAGCACTTAAACGAAGGTAATAATCACTTTTCAGTAAATCTATAATTAAAGCCTTATTTCCTAGCGTTTTTTTAATTAATTGGCTCTTCCCCGTACCTCTTGCTCCAAATAAAAAATATGACTTATCTTTCAACAACTTAGCTAAGTCTAACTGTCTTTTAATGTACATATTCCACAATTGTATCGCTTATTTTTTAAAAAATCAACAACAGAACTATGGATATTGCAAGTTATATAAAACGTATTTAAAGTAAACCTCCTTCTTACTTTAACAAAATTTAAAACAAAAAAAAAGCCTTACTCGTCAACTAGACAAGTAAGGCTTTTACAATCTATTATTTAGTAACTATTACTGAACAGCATCCCAAGTATTGGCACAATCTTTTACTACAAAATCAGTTCCTGCAACCATTTCAGTTCCGCCATTTATAGCAGTTCCAAGATTAACCTGCGGTCCGGGAGCCCATCCAGCTGGGCAAACAAGTGTAGGACTACTTCCATTCACCATATTCCATATACCTGCATTCCAACCAGCACCTGTAAAGTTAGCAGCTGTCTGCAAACCAGCTGGAGAAAGCCCAGTTCCACCACAGCCTGGATTCATCACACTATTATCATAGAATGAATTATTAATTGTAGCCTGTGTCGGTGTTGCACTTGCCGAAGAACAAACACCACCATCAGTCCCCAAAGTTCCAGGTATAGAATATGATGCCCAACTATTATCGACAACAACAGTTGAGGTTGTCCCAGTAATACCACCTAAAATACCGCCATATTGTTCAGTAGTTCGAACTCCTCCCATGGTCATAGTATGACCAATTGCATAAGTATCAGAAATGTTTGTAAATGAATTTGCTTGAATGTCTCCCATTATTCCACCGACAGACTGAATCCCTCCAGGTCCTACAGTTGGAACATTAAAATCAATATCTTTAGCAAAAGCGACATTCAAATTCGCATCTTCAGTTCGGCCAATGATTCCGCCAACACCAATTCCAAATGAATTAATCTCGCCATTGATTGCATATACCCCATTAATATTCATTGTTGAGGTTTTACTATCATCTTGATAACTTCCTACGAAACCTCCATTATAATCTAAAACATCTCGATTAGAATGCGTCACGAAATTTTCCACATATGAATTTTCTATTAATTCATTTGAAGCGGCTGCCACCGTACTTCCAACAAGATAACTTCCAACAAAACCACCAGTGATTTGATATGTTTTAGTTTCAACATTTTGAGCATAAGCGTTACTAATTAATATGTTATACCCTGCTTGCCCTACAAAACCACCAGCATTGGATCCATTAGTTAGGTTATTCGAATAGACTTTATCCACATGAGCGGCTGCATTTTTAGCTGTTGCTCCACGGTCCATTCGACCAACTGCTCCTCCAAGACTGGCACGTGCTTCAACATATTCTCCTACAGCTAATATATTTTCAATAGTTGCAGTATGTAAATATGCTACAAACCCAGCTGCAAGGAAATTTTCCTCTCCATTAGTCGTCACGTTTACAAATTTTGAATACGAATTTTGAATTAATGAATTATCAAAAACAGTACCCGCAAAGCCTGCAACTCTAGCTTGTGATCCAGTCGTTGTTGCTTTAACATCATCAACTTCTGCATACGCATTTTCAACACTTGAATTTGTTTTTAAATATCCCAGAAAGCCACCAACATTATAGTTACCTGTCACTGCTGACGCCTTAGAATATGAATCGGCAACAACAACATTATCTTCAGCATAACCGATAAAACCACCAACATTATCACCAGCAGCCGTCAAGGTATCAAAATGAGCGTATGAATCTTCGATGGTAATCGTGGCTCCGTTACCAAAGGCATGCCCCACTAAACCTCCTACATATCCTGCACTTGATGTTATTGTTTGTGAACCATCTCCGTAGTACGAATTTTTAATTAAGGCATTGCCACCATTGTTTTCAATTCCACCAACAAGTCCTCCAACATTATCCACTGTATCCGCCGTTACATTTCCAAGCGCAAATGAATTCTCGATTTTCTCTGCATTACTATCAAAACTTCCTAATAATCCTCCACAACCATAAGCACTTGTCGCCACTGCATTTGTAGCTGGACCACAAATAACATCACCTGTCGACGAACTATTAATTAATGTCGCTCTAAACCCATCAACATCAATTATTGCCCCTGCAACTCCTCCAACACTTTTATGAACTCCTGTTGTAATCTTTCCATTATTGATAACATTATCCATATAACAGCCTCCACAGAAACCATATATTCCTCCAACATTCCCAAAAGAAGCACCCAATACATCCACTGTATCTGTAGACAAGGCTTCAACTTCACCATTAAATTCAATATTTAAATCATTAGCTCTAGTATGCTGGGCAAATACACCTGCAACATCGGTGTGGACGCCTTTAACAACTCCATTAACCTTAATATTTTCAGTTGTTATCCAAGAAGAGGATCCTGCAAGGCCACCAATATTTTCAGCCGCTGGATAAGCCCCAACTGCACTACTTCCATCAATAAGCACTCCTGTAACACCGCCTGGTGCTGTGACTTCAATGTTTTTAACAACAATATCAGTTAGTGCAGATGTTCCACTAATCCAACCAAAGACACCACCACATATTAACTGGTTAAATCCAGCTATATAATTAGCTCCAGTACATTCTACTTTAAGATCAACTATACTGGCTAGCGCTGTGTTTATTGCTCCATCAAAAACTACTGTGCTACCACTAATTCTACCTGCCACTGCTCCCGCATAAGCTGACGCATTAAGCGTACCAGGTTTCGGTATAGCAAAATCAAAACTATCTAAATCACATCGAACACAAAAACCATAATTAGCTCCAATAAACTCTTCACCTAAAGGAAGATTTAAATTTGTAATCGTCATGTTGTCAGGCTTCAATCCATCTGCAAAAGCAAACATTCCAACTCGGGAACCAGCTTCTTCATCCCATGACAATTCATTAATTGTAATATCCTTAAGTACTTGTGTTCCTGCTCCACCAGAGGCCAAATATCTAGCTATAAAACCTACATAATCTCCACTTGCTCCAACAGTAAGCGCATCAACCGTTATATTTTTAAAATCAAGATCAGTATCTATCACCCAAGCTAAATACCCCACGTATTGAGTCCCATGCGCTTTATCTCCAACTGTATCTAAGAAATTAACGTTGTTTAAAGTTACAGTATCTAACTTTCCAAACAATCCAACAATTTCACGCCCTTCAACAGCATCCATATCGACCGACCAATTATTCAACGTCGCTCCATTTAAACACCCAATAAGTCCCACACAATCTACCGCTCTGGCTGCATCTTCATACACAAAATTCTCGGCCTTGTGACTTTCACCTTCATACGTCCCTGTAAACGGTGCTGCTACTGTTCCAATTAATGTCGTTCCGTCTCCGAAAGTTGTTTCGTCATACAACGCCACACTTCCCCTGGCATTCGCATCATCCGCACTCGCATCAAAGGCTCCATCACTATCACTTGGCGATGCAAAATCAAGATCTCTTAATTGTACAAACGTATCGCCCCATTGTGCGCTATTATACGCAATCCCGTTGTAATGACTTTCATTACAAATCACATGTATTCCTGCCGCGTCTGCTGGCGCTGCTGGTACACTTCCCGCCGCTGAACTGGCATACGGATTTGCTGCCCCTGTCTTACCATTCGCCAAATCACGGTATTCTGCACAAAATACTCTGTCGTAAATTTCCACATCATGTAGCACTAACGATCCAATTGTTTGCTCAACAATTACTGGTCGATCACCCTCATTCTGTACTCCTGCTAAAGTACTGACTGTTGAACTCGCATCTGTGTATGTCACATCTTCCATGACAACTTCGCCACTTGCTGGACATGTCGACAACACACATTCTGTTGCACTGCAGACCCAATCACCTGCCGGCAATCCCGTTGTTCCGTCTGTCGTCGTCGCTGTATTAATTGCTGCTATTCCACTTGTATATGTTCCAAGCGGCGTCGTCACTGCGCCCGCTGCATCTAAATATATTTTTAAATCATATCCTGGTGTACAACTGACTTCCAAGTTTCCACCATCATAAGCTTCGTCCGTTCCATTTGCTCCACCATTTAATTGATCACCAAAACCATCTGGATGTTCATACCCAGGAGCTGGTCCTGTAATGATTAAATTCGATATTATAAATTCCGCGTAACTTGTATTACACAATGGCGTCGGCACACTGGTATCACACACTTCATATTCACATGTCGCCAAACCAACAAAACCTGTCACCGGTGTAAACGTCACGTTCCCACTACTATCCGCTGTACATGTCCCTTCGGTTGATGCATCCGGCTGATTATTATTTGTTATTGTCACTGTCCCCGGATC
>ENA-ORXR01003398-ORXR01003398.1-marine-metagenome-genome-assembly--contig:-NODE-3398-length-14291-cov-23.916913_pt1 | contig 14291 bp, 11 predicted proteins | sample MGYA00237866_ERZ511479 | MGnify/ENA metagenome assembly ERZ511479 | reverse complement strand
CTAAGGAAGATTTAGTGAAACATATAAGAAAAAGAACAATTCAGACGGGTAGATTATTTTTTTCGTCTTCCCTAAGTTAATAAAACGCTAAAATCCGAAAAAGATACACCTCTTCTTGAGTTTGACACCAAATTATTATAAAAAACTGACAATGAGTCAGTTATGGTTTCGGCTTTCACACTACATTTTTTGAAAAATGCTACTTTTTTTTACACCAAAAGTGAGGGTTTATAAGGGGTACAGCCTATTCGCAAGGAGAATAGGTGTCAAACTCAAAAGTTCATAAGGGGGTATATGAATTTCGCGAAGCGAAATTCATATCATTCTCAATAAACTCAATAAACTCAACCAAAATCCTAATCATCAAAAGTTAAATCAAAACGCTTTCTTAGTTCGTCTAAGTTAGCGTTTTTTTCTGCGAGGACTTTGTATTTATCCATACTGGTGAGTGGTGCGGTGGGTGCTTTTGGGGCTTCTGCTTCTATTGCTTTTTTGAGTTCTTCGTCGATGTAACATTCTAATTTGAGGGTTTTGTTGGCGAGTTTTTCCCGCAAAAACACCATGAGTCCGGGTTCGAGTGGAATGGATTCTTTGGCAACTTTTCCGCTGGTTCCTACGCGAATGGTTTCGCCTTCGAGCTTGATTTTTGAGGTTTTAAATTGACCTTTGATAAGTGGTGATTCGACTTTTTCGGTAAATGTTGCCCAAGCTGCTTCGAGATTTTCTTGGGTGAGCAAATCGGGTATTTCGGCGGTTTTTTGTTCGTCTTCTTTTATTTCAGCTTTTAATTTATCCAACAAACTACCGCCCCCGAAAGTCGGTTTTTGTGGCTTCGGGGCTGCTTCTTGTACTTGTGCAGGCGTATTTTTTTCTTGATAACTATCTGTATTTGGAGATTTTTTCGGTGAAACCGCTTGATTATTGGCTGGAGGTGGGTTTACGTTGGTGTCAAGAGTTTTTTTTTCCTGCGAAATATTGGCTGGCGGATTATTTGCGATTTCAATGGCACGATTGATAAATGCCATTTTGATAATCGACATTTCTACGTGCAGGCGTTTGTTGCGTGCCATGCGATAATTGACATCACAATCATTGGCGATATTCAATGCTGTGAGCAGGTACGACATGGACGAAACCCGCGCTTGCTCGTGGTATCTGGCGCGTACATTTTCACCAACTTCGAGTAATTTCAGCGTTTTTTCATCTTTGCAAATCAATAAATTACGCAAGTGTTCTGCCAAGCCATTGATAAAAATATCCGGCTCAAAACCTTTGTTGGTAATTTCATTGAAAATCAACATCACCGACGAAATATCTTCCGTCAGCATCGCATCCATTACCTTGAAATAATAATCATAATCCAAGATATTCAGATTGGAAATGACACTATCGTAGGTAATCTTTTTATCGGGAACTGAACTTGCAATCCTATCGAAAATCGACAAGGAATCACGCAATGCGCCATCCGCTTTTTGACCAATAATATGCAAAGCATCTTTGTCGGCATCAATGCCCTCTTCTTTGCAAATATTTTGCAAATGAGCGACCATTTCAGGGATTTGGATGCGTTTGAAATCAAAAATCTGACAACGCGAAAGTATCGTCGGAATGATTTTGTGTTTTTCCGTAGTCGCAAGGATGAAAATGGCATACGGAGGTGGCTCTTCCAATGTTTTGAGAAAGGCATTGAAAGCCGCCTGCGAGAGCATATGCACCTCATCTATGATATAAATTTTCTTTTTTCCTTGCTGTGGCTGGAAGCGTACTTGTTCGGTGAGCGCACGGATGTGTTCAACACTATTATTGGAAGCAGCATCAAGTTCGTGGATATTGAACGAGGCGTTTTCATTGAAGGATTCACAAGCTGCACACTCGCCGCATGGCTCAAAATCCGGCGTTACGTTTTCGCAATTGAGTACCTTTGCCAAGATACGCGCACAGGTGGTCTTGCCCACACCGCGCGGTCCGCAGAAGAGGAAAGCATGAGCGACTTGTTCGTTTCGCAAGGCATTTTTGAGTGTTTGCGAAACGTGCTGTTGCCCCACCACATCATCGAAGCGCATGGGACGGTATTTACGGGCAGATACTACGAAATTGGACATGAAATAAGTTTACTTGAAGTTTAAGTTTAAGTCTAAGTTTAAGTCTAAAAACACGGATTTGGCGTAGCCAAATCATTCATATTTAAACTTAATCTTAAACTTAATCTTAAACTTATTCCGGGGGCTGCAATTTACGATTTTATTAGCAATATTTTGACAAAATCGCTATTCCAATTATGCACTTTTTGAATGTCGGTACAATTTGCGAATCAAACTAATCTGACCTCTATGATGCACTTCGTCTTCGGCAAGATGATAAAGTACCCAAGCCAAATTGCAACCGGTTTCGGCGTCGTAACCTTCGCGCCGGGCGTGAAATTCTTCTTCGCTCAACTGCATCACCGCCTCAATGAGTAAATCAGTAGCTTCCTTCATTTTTTCGGTGTAATAGTCAATCGCTTGGTCGGTGATGAGTTCGGGAATGTATTTGCCCATTTCCAAACCGGGTGTAATTTCTGTTTTTTCCTGTTCGGTCAATTCGCGATTTTCCACGAAAATTATCCGAAAAAGGTGTCCACATGAAATGATGTGCGATAGTAATGCCCCAACGGTGTTCCAACCTTCGGCATATTGCCAATGCAGTTCTTCCTGACTGATACCTTCCGTCAAGCGTAAGGTGACAGAACGCGCGTCATAAATTATTCCCAACAGATAATCAATAGATTGTGCCGGGGCTTCGCCAAATGGGATGTAGAATTTCCTTTGCATGGTTTAAGTTTATTTTTTGCAAAAATGGGTAAAAAAAATGATATTGAAGAAAAAAATGATGATACAACGTAAAAGACTTTTCACAATCCTATTGATAGTAACACTTATCTTGCTCATACCATTAATAGCGATGCAGTTTACGGATGAAGTGAACTGGACTTTCGCGGATTTTGTCGTTGCGGGTTTTCTGCTGTTTGGTACAGGAATATTATTTGATATGATAATGAGAAAAGTAAATAATTCCGACTATCGTGTGGTGTTGTATGTCGTTCTTTTAGTCGTATTTTTACTCATTTGGGCTGAGTTGGCGGTGGGTATCTTTGGAACGCCCTTCGGCGGGAATTAGAAGGCGTCTTTTATAAATCTATCGCTGCTGTTCGTATCTTAGTCAGGCTATCCACATGCGTCCATGCGAAGATGATTTGTGCTTCATTTTTCTTAATAATCGGAAAGCCACTCTTTCTTGCGGCGTTTGTTTGGCTAATAGTGAATGATGATTTTGCTTCGCCTTTGGCGGTGATTTGGCGGGCTTTGATGGTTGTTTGGTCGGGCGTTTCTTCTATCCAAGTGACGAGTGTCTCCTGTGAATTGAGCCATAAAATATCCACCCTGCCAAGCGGACTGCCCTCATCTACGCGAATCGCTTCGCCGAAAGTACGTCCGCCATTTTCCGAAAAAATAACAAACACACGCGGTTCATCATTTGCCATCGTAAACCACGCGACTGCCACGCGATTTCCAAGTGCATCTACTGCCGGACCATTGACCGGACAACCTGCAATTTCCCAATTATCTTTGTGTACAGTTTGTGCTTGCAGCCAGCCTTCATCAGTTTTTCGAACGATAGAAATATCGCGTACTTCCTCCGCCGAACGGTCACGATAAACGACTACGATACCGCCGTCGGTCAATGCCGCATCCGTCTGACAGCAATCGCAAACGCGGTGGTCGAGTTCTGTTTCATCATACAAATTGCCTTGCGTATCAAAGGTCGCAGCACGTAGCGTCATATCTCCGCCATGCCCGTGCCCATGCCCGTCGTGGTCGTCACCTTTCGTATATCTTCCATCGAGCCAAGTCGCAAACATTCTATCTGCTGAAAGCGGCAGTATCGTCACAAAACCATGTTCGGCAGCAATACCATCGCGGTGCGGGATGAAAGAAGGCTGCCAAGTCGCGCCGCCATCCTGCGATTGTGCGATGCGAACATCGTAATCGTAAGTTCCCTTCGCGCTTTTTTGCAACCAATGTGCTGCGAGTGATTTCCCATCATCTTGATAAGCTGCCAATGAAGGAAAATCCGCCCAATTGACAAACCAATTTGTGCCGGAAGCAATGTTTTTTGGAGTTGTCCATTTGTTATTTTTTAAGGTGGAAAATTGCAATGCTACAGTGCTGTCGTTGAGGTGTTCAATCCATGAAAGGTAGGTCGTTCCGTTTTCGGAAACGAATAAATTGGGTTCGCCTGCATGTGTGCATGGAACGGGAATTTCGCGGAGTTGGGATGCCTCAAGTGCCAATTCAGTTTCTTGATTGGTACATGAATAGAAGAATAAAATGGGGATAATACCATAGATGAGTTTCATGAAACGATGATTTTATTTTCACCTGCATAAATCAGCCCCCCAATCCGTATGCCCTCTGCCTTCCCAACACCTAAAACTTTGTTTCAAAGAAAGCACCGTCCACGTTGCTTTGCTTTCTTCAAGTTTCATAACATATTTTATATCTCTGACAGAATCATCAAGCAAATTAGCATGAATTAATGTGACTTCAACGATTTCGCCGTCAAGTGTTTTTTCTGAAATAGTGATTTTTTCATTTCCTTCTCCGGTGCTCGCTTTGTGTGGATAAAATAATTGCATGACTTCTTTCGCAGTTAATTTTTCATTTTGTTGAGATAGTTTCTCACTAAATTCTGCAAAGTCCATGTCAATGAATTCTTGAGATGTTTGAGTTTCTTCATCTATTGAGTTATGACTTTGTGGGGTTTTTGTAGGCGAACCACAAGAAAACAAAAGAATTGAGCATGTAATTAAAATTAATGTTTTCATAAAAATGGTTTTAGTTAGTATATGTGGTAAAAGGTCAAAATTCAAACGGATCGACCCGATTCCGCGCATATGGAACTTTCAGGAAGTCGAGCGTACCCGGTTTCACGCGCAAGAAAAATGCAAAAGTACGGCGTTCGGGCTGCCAACTAAATCCGCTTTCCCAGCAGTGCAAATCACGGTAGAGCGAGAGGTCGGGATAGGTCATTTGTTTGCGGACAAAATCGTAGCCGATACTGCCAATGTCTGCCCGCCATTTGTCGGTCAGGTTGAGTGTGGTGCGACTGAGTCCAATATTGTTTCGGGTAACTTTGAGGGTGTCTTTTCCGTTTTCAAATTGCTTGGAAATATTGAAAGAATACGTAAAACTCAAGGAACTAATCACCTGTTTGTTAGACGGACGCCGTTCTCCTTTTTCGCCTTTATTTTTACCAAAAGCATCGCTAATATCTTGCGGATTCAGACGAGTGGTCAGCGTCAAATTCGCATTGGTGAATCGCATCAAACGTCGGTTTTCTTTCCAGTAATACGTGTTGACCCGCCTTCCCACGCTATTGAGTGCGTAAGGGTCGAAGCTCGCGCTAAAGTTCGCATTAATGACCTTAAAAAACTTCGTATTGCCACTCATTCGAATATTAGCCATATTGAATGAATCTGCCGCGAGATTATACGAACTGTTGATACTCAATTGATTGATGAGCATGACTTTTTTGAAGCGTTCTGTACTGTCTTTTTTACTAAAAAATTTCCCCTCTAATTGATTCGTAATTCCATAGGAAATCGACGCCTGCCGTGTACGCGAGGGCGCACCACCAAATACACCGTCGTTGAAACGCGAGTAAATCTCTTTGTCATAAACATCCCGATTATCGACCTGAATACTATCGTAATAGCCCCAGAATGGTCGGAGATAATCCGGCGAAAAATTCATAGAAACATTCGGCGTGACGGTATGCCGAATCGCCTGTCCTTGCTTGCCAAGCGGCAACATACCATACAATCGGGTATTAAAACTCACGCCGCCCGATACCTCCCGCAAAGAGGCAAAACCATATCTATAAGTCGTGTCAATTTTCCCGTAAATCACTTCGTCTGTGATAGTATTGATAATGGTATCGCCGTCCGGGTCGAGTCTGATATTACCATTTTCATCGTATTCATATTCAATAATTTGATTAAAAATGGAGTCCGGGTCAAAATCCAGTTCGTAGGTTTTGAGGTACCATTCTTCCGAATACTTGATGGTCGGATTGACATTGATGTATTTAAATATGCGAAAATTCATCTCCACTCGCGGGTCATGTTTCATGCCGAGATTGGCTTCGTCGAGGCGGTCTTTTTGGAAAATTAAAGTGTCATTTGTTCGCGCTATTCCCTTTAAATTGGTATTGTATGAGAAGGTAATTTTTTCGTACCAACGTTCTTTTCCTATCTTATTTTTTCTTTCAAAAGGGTTGATTTGAGTCATGTTGAAGGTCACTTCGGGGAAATTGATGGTCATCAGTCGAGAGCGTGTATTTTGATTGTGCGAAAATCCGGCGGAAAGCGTGAAAGGCTTTCTGGGAAATTTCTTTCGCACCGAAACACTCGAATTTAAAGTTTGTTGAAGTACACTTTGTGCATCATTAAAATTATTGGAAAAATACGTTCCTGTACCAAAATTGACACTGGCGCGGAAGGTGCGCGTAGGGTGCGCGGATGCGTCTTGATTATGCGACCATTGGATGTTGAAATCGCGCTGTGGTCTGGGTTCTATTTCGGGAATATCGAGTCGCTGATGCGAGTAACCAACGGCGAGACTGCCGGTGTATTTGTAGCGTTTTTTGTAACTGGTGCGCGTATTGAGTCGCCATGTACCGCGTGTGTAAATATCGCCCGTCACCTGCAAATCCCAATAATCGTTCATGGCTTTGTAGTAGCCGATATTTCGCAGACCAAAACCGAGTTTGGGCGAAAATTCGTAATTACGCGGGAATATCAAGCCGCTACGCCGCCCTTTTTTCAAGGGGAAAAAACCAAAAGGCAAGACCAAAGGCGTTGGAATGTTTTCAATTTCGAGATTGGATGCGCCTACGACGATGACCTTGTCGGGAATAATTTTTGCTTTGCGGCTGCGTACTCCAAAGTGTGGTTCGGGATGGTCGCAAGTCGTATAAATTGTACCCTGTGCATACACGATGTCCTCCTCATCAGCGTGTTTTTGGCTACGCATGTCAAATTTTACATTGTCCGAAAGCAAATACCCGTCACCTTCTTCTATCCGAACTTGATATACTTTTCCTTTTTGTGTGCGAAAATTATATTTGATACTATCCGAATTAAATTCTTGTGTACCGTCCACAAATTCTGCTTTTTTGCCACCCAAACTTGATGCAATGACAATATCATTTGCCATATCAAAAATGATGTAATCTGCCTTGAGGCTCATCGACTCATACTCCACCGAAGCACCGCCGTAAAGATGAATCCGCTCTCCCGCCAAATCATAAATCATCGAATCTGCTGCACTATAATTGACCGGAACATCCAGAGAATCACTTGAATATCTTATCTTTGCAGTCGTTTCAGAAGGCTTGGGTTCATTAGGAAAGTTCTTGGGCGGAGGGGTCAGCGTGTCCAGCATTGCATTGGGAAAGTTCTTGGGCGGAGGAGTCAATGTGTCCAGCACCTCATTAGGAAATGTCATGGGAGGAGGCAATGTATCTACAATTGTTTTTCCTTTTTTACCTAAAGAAATACCGCTATCCTGCGTTTTTCCTGCAACGGAAAAACACATTAAAACGACCAGTAAGATGAAATTTGTACGGTATTTGTGCATGGTTAATTTTGAATGAATGAATTATGAATTTTGAATGAGTGAATAATAATGCGATAATGCGATAATGCTGAAATGCGTCAATACGACAATGTTCAATTCATTATCATATCTATCATCATTCATTCAAAATTCAACATTCAAAATTATAAATGAAAATTGTGTTTTGATATTTAACGAATAATTAGGCTGCAATGTACGGTTTTCCGAGAACTTTAACATTCAGTGAGGTAGGGCTTTGAGGAATTTTTAACCTCAATTGCAACTTCAACCTCAACTTCAATTAAATGACCACAAAGAAAAAATGAACTTGAAGCTGAAAGCACCCACATAAAATATAAACAACATGTCGAAGAGAATTACTTGTTTTTTTATGACCTTATTAGCAGGTTTCATGCTCCATTTAAATGCTAATGCTCAAGAAAATGGCAATGTACAATTTAAATCCATTGATACGGGCGAATATGATGGTTCGGTACTGCTGCCACGTCCGGTCAAAAAAGTGATTATTGATGCCGGACACGGAGGAAGAGACGAAGGCGCACAGGGCAATCATTCGCAGGAGAAAGTCATCAATCTTGCAGTCGCGCAAAAATTGGGGGAGAAAATAAAAATGAGTTTTTCTGATGTAAAGGTGGTTTATACCCGTCGGTCAGATATTACGTTGACCTTACCGGAAAGAGCAGAAATTGCGAATGTACAGCGAGGCGATTTGTTGATTTCAATACATTGTAATGCCTTACGGAATAAGAAATTTTACGGCACAGAAATTTATGTGGTCGGCAATTTTGAAGATGGGCAGGCTTCCAACGCTTTTCAGCGCGAAAATATACTTGACTCGCCCACGGATTTGAATAAATTACAAAACTACGGCGATGCTTTTCAAGGATACAGCCTTGAATTTGCGGCTAAGATAGACCGCGAATTGCGTAATTATGCAGGACGCAAAAGTCTCGGTATCAAACGCGAACCATTTATCGTACTACGTGCAAGTAATATGCCCGGTGTGTTGATTGAAACGGGTTTTTTGACGAACAAAGAAGAAGAAAGTTATTTGTTGTCAGATAGCGGTCAGGAACAACTTGCTGAAGCGATTTATCGGGCATTTGTGGATTATAAAACGGAAAATGATGCCGTTACGATGTCGTTTGTACCAACACAACCCGTAGAAAAAATAGTGACTCCTGCACCCACTCCCTCTGTCGCTGTTGTACCCCCACCGAAGGTAGTGACACCCGCAGTGGTCAAGAAAGCTCCCACGAAAATTATCACACCTCCGGCGAAAGAAAGACCTATAAAAGTAACATCTCCAGTGGTGAAGGAGACACCTGTGAAAGTCGTTCCTGCTCCGTTCGTTAAAGCTCCTTCTAAGGTACTGATTCCCTCGGCAGCTACAGAAGTTCCGCCGAAGATAACTTCAGTATCCGAACTTGATTCAAGGACTGCCTCCTCCACAAGCTCCACTTCTACGACAACAACCGCGCCCCTCACAACTACTCGCGCTACGACAAACTACACATCGTCTTCCTCCTTCAAGCGCGAAACGCATCGTGTAAATTTGCCCGAAAGTGAAATTACAAATGATGTACTTGACGACCTCCTCAAGGATGCTAAGTATAATGCCGAAGCCGATTATATCCCGCAATTCAGGACAGAATACAAAGTAGAATTGCTTATTTTAACTGACCAACTGGATAAAAGTACATCGCCGTGGAATGAGGTTTACCACCTGGATATTGAGCAGTATGGCGATAAATTCAGCTACCTCGCGGCAGGCTATTGGGATTATGAATCAGCCGCTAAAGGGCAAAATTATTGGCGTACCAATGGTTTTCCTGACGCGATGATTGTGACGTATAAGAATGGGCAGAGGCAATAGAACAACGGTGGACGGTGGATGGTGGATGAAAATCAATCGTTTATAAATAAATCGTTCATGGTGATTTGGTTTTGTATGAGATTGGCATATTGATTTTTTTCGATGCCGTAAGTCGTAATCATGGTCAGAAATACAGCTTTTTTGGTTTGTGTTTCTTCTTTGAATGTGCCTATTTTATTTCGGAGATTTTCGGCATAGGATTTTGTGATTTTATACGGTTTAATGGCATATTTGACTTCGCAAAGATTGATGACTCTATCGCGTCGGTCAATCAACAAATCAACCTGTGCGCCCTTATCCGATTCCGTACTTCTCCATGAAACCGCGTGGCTGATAATCCCGCCGATTTCCAATGCTTTTTTAATTTGCGGGATATGTGCCAAACAAATTTGCTCAAAAGCATAACCACTCCAAGCACGTTGAGCAGGATGGTCTATGCCATTGACCCACATACCTTTAGCATAATTTGTATTGTTTTTTATAAATTTTAAATAAAATAAACTATAAAAATCTGACAAGCGATACAGCGCACCACGCACCTTGCGATTATAAGGCGTATAACGGGTAATAAAGCCACTTTCTTCGAGTTCGCCCAATAAGTTTGTCAGACTCCCACCGCCATTAATTCCTGTTAATTTTGTAATTTCTGTACGCGTCAATCCCTTTGTTTTTGTAGAAAGTACCGTGATGACTGCTTCGTATTTTGGTGCATTTTTGAATAGCGATGCAAAAAGATTTTGAAATTCGAGGGTGAGAATAGCTCCCTTGCGAAAGCACATTTCTTCAATATTTTGTGCCGCACTTTTTTCGGAATCAACGGCATCCAGATAATACGGAATCCCGCCCATGACCATATAGAGTTGCAGAATTTGATAACGGTCAATTGCAGGGTTTTTCGACAATAGCATTTGCTCCGTTTCATACAAATTGAATGGGAAGATTTTGACGCGCTCGGTTACGCGATTGTGCAAACCGCCGTGATTGTTGATGAGTTGGTTAATCATCCACGAAGCCGCCGACCCGCAGCCAATCAAAACAATATCTTTACGGTTGCTTGCCCAGCTATTCCAAAAATGCTCCAAAGCCATCATAAAATCGGACTTTGCCGTATCCAGCCACGGCAATTCGTCCAGAAAAATGACCTTTTTGCGGGTCTCTGTGATACTTTCCAAGTGGTCAATGAGCAATTGAAATGCCAGCAGCCAATTGTCGGAAATTTTGTAGGCTTCGACAGCGGTTTGTCGCTGTATGGCAATGTGAAAGTTGGTGAGTTGCTGTTTTGTATTTGCATTTGCCAGCCCCGTCAATTGAAAATCGAAAGTATAATTGAAGTATTCGCGTACCAAAAAAGTCTTACCCACACGCCTGCGCCCATACAAAGCCACAAACTCAGATTTGCGACTCGCCATAACTTTGTCTAATTGCCGGATTTCTTTTGTTCTGCCAATAATACTGCTCATACGAATGTATTTTTTGACAAAATAAACAAAAAAACAGACTTATGGCTGAAAATAAACCAATAATTAGCCATAAATCTATTTTTTAGAGACTTATGGCTAAAAATAGAACGATAATCAGCCATAAGTTTGTTTTTAAATTGGGGTTAGTGGTTATCCGTCTAAGTACATTGTCAATTAAGTTTCTTTGTGTTTTTTTGAAATGTAAAATGTAAAATGTAAAATAATAAATTTAAAATGTAAAAGTGCTTGTAGTACGCGAGCAAGACATTTTCATTATTTTTTTAATTTAAAAACCAATAAAATAAGCCGAAGGTTATTGTAAAATGTAGTGATTTGTCGCATAAAATATTCGCTTCGAGCAAAGGGATTCGTCTGACGAGACTTCACTTTAGGCAAAGTTAGATGGATAACCAATAACCCCAATTTGAACAATACTTACAAACTTATCTCCCCCACCAAATAAGTCTTCGCCGTACCGCCAATTTCGACTCTATCACCGAGATGTTCGCAATAAATCGTGCCGCCTCGTTTGGATATTTGCCGGGCGGTAAGCGTTTTTTTCTCCAATCGTGCCGACCAATACGGAATGAGTGTAGTATGCGCCGAACCCGTCACAGGATCTTCATCAATACCGGATTGCGGTCCGAAAAAGCGGGAGACAAAATCGCAACTTTCGCCCGGAGCTGTGCAGATGATGCCTCGTGCTTTTACTTTTTTCATTAGCCTGAAATCGGGGTCAAGGTCTGTGATTTGCTGTTGATTTTGAAAGACTAACATGTAATCCGTCTTGCCTTTATAACATTCCAAAGGGATGCGATTGAGACTTTCCAACAAATCATTCGGCGGGGTTACGGGGGCAATTCCATCCGCCGGAAAATTCATAATATATCGTTCGCCCTCGCGTCTTACAGGCAATTTTCCGCTACGCGGCGAATACAACATAATTTCATTTCCTTTAAATTGTAAATGCTCTACGAGCGTATATGCCGATGCAAGCGTAGCATGTCCGCACAAATCAACTTCCACCGTCGGCGTAAACCAACGAATCTCGTAACCATCATTTTTCGGTACTAAGAAGGCGGTTTCGGCAAGGTTGTTTTCGGCGGCTATTTTTTGCATCAATTCATCCGAAATCCATTCCTCCAAAGGGCAGACTGCTGCAGGATTTCCGGTGAATAGTTTATCTGCAAAAGCATCTATTTGAAATATCTTCATAGTTGTGAATTTTCCCTAAAGATAAGGGCAAATTAAAACAAGTTCAATATATCACAATTATAATGCGAATAACCGACAGGAGAGATGTCGATTATTCACATTTTGGATGATTTACTGCATTATTATTTTCCCACTTTTCATGAACCCATTATCAAAATTAACAGTATAAAAATACACACCTGTCGGTAGTGTACCGCGTTCAATAATTTGAGTGGCATTATTGTCAACATTATCATAAGTGCGAAGTAGCAATCCGCTGGCAGAATATAATTCTATGCTGCGAATTTTATCATCACTTTCTACCCTTAAAAGGGCTTGATTGGTCATCGGATTGGGCATGAGGTTTATCTTTGCAGTCGGATGAGTGGGGACTTGCACCGATACAAGTTCTTGCTCATAAAAATCCCGTATTTCATCAGCTGCATCTTGTAAAGCACCAAAATTGGGACAAGGGTGAGGGACATCAGGTACCCAAACTACACTAAAGGTCAGATGTTTCACTTCGCCCGGTTGCAGTTGGGCAGGACCAACAGCCATGACAAATCGCCTGTCGTCCGGGTCATTGTTCGCACTACATTCTGACCAAGCATCGGGTGAGGTGTTCTGCGGATTGGAAGGAAACATATGTGTCACGGTTGCCGTTCCTTCCTGATAACCATCGCCGCCATATTGTATAGGACTACCATCTTTCCAGACACCTTTCAAATAATTATAATACTCTTCTGCGCCATCCGGATTAGTTGTAGCGGGAGGAGCAGAACCGAAATTATTATTATAAGCAACAAATGAACTAAATGGCGATGGGTCGCCGTTTTCATCCGTTGGCGTTTGCAACATCTGTATGCCCAAGATAGGGACATCATTGCCGTATCCGTTGACGCCTTGACAGTCAGGGTCAGTTGCTTCTCCGTTATATACATAGCCCATCTGCCTATCTATATCGCATCCCACATAGTCGTTATTCCAACAGCCCAAATCGACATCTGCAAAAATGCCTATATAATAGTCAAATAAGGGTACTGTTGCTTTATTGTTAATGGTGTATTCGTAAAACGTAGTATTATCAAGCGATGGCGGGTCAGTTGAATTAAAAGCGTAAGCCAATACGCTGACTTCCAAGCCGATTTGGTCACCGCCTGATACGGTGTGTATGTTACCTATATCATTATACATCCACCAAATGGACTGGTCTCCCTTGATGCCCGGATAGTCACCGTCTTGCGGGTCATAAATGCCGTCACCATTAATATCTTTAAAGGGCGCAAATTCTCTAAAGGGAAGTTCAAAACCATTCACTTCTTGAAAATATGGGTTTCCTTTGCCGGGCCAACCTTTGATGGAGTTCGGGATTTCGTCATCTACCTGTCCGTTATCGGCATAATCTACAATATGGTCAAAAACATCGCCGATATTGATTTTCCAATGTCTGTCCCAATTTTGACAAGTAGATTGCTCAGTAGTACCATCCTGGGATATTGGTCCTGACCAAAAATCATTGCCTTGCTGCCGATAAGTCTGTGCTGCTAATTTAAGGTTGCCTGCTGCATCATATCCGCCCATCCAGATAGCTGCTGCAAATATGGCAGATACCTCTTGGCTAGAAGGCGTAATCTGTGGGACGATGTAACGACCATCTGACAAATCCCACCACATATCGCCGCCACCGAGCAGTCTGGCTCTGACATTATTGACATCAAGGTCAATTTGTGATGTGGATTGTATGCAATCGGAATCGTCAGTTTGTCCGTTTACGGGAATTGAATATCCGATAATTAAAAATAAGAATAAAATGTAGATTGCTAATTTCATAGTTTAGAAATTTTGATACGGTGAAAAATATAGTTTTTATATATGGAAGGGGGATAGGTGATAATCTTTTTTAAAGCTAAAATGTAGTTTGTTTTAGAATATAATTTTCGTGTTTATAATGAATTATTTGTGAAGATAAAAAATATACAATTTAATTCAAAATAATTCTAACATATCATCCTTCAAATAATCATTCAAAATTCGCGGGAAAGCATAACTATCAAAATCGCTCCGCGCCACTTGCACCCAACC
>ENA-ORXR01003396-ORXR01003396.1-marine-metagenome-genome-assembly--contig:-NODE-3396-length-14298-cov-138.919696_pt1 | contig 14298 bp, 10 predicted proteins | sample MGYA00237866_ERZ511479 | MGnify/ENA metagenome assembly ERZ511479 | reverse complement strand
GACGACAATGACGGCACACCAGATTCAGAAGATGACTTCCCAACCGACCCAACTGAGGATACAGATACAGATGGCGACGGAACAGGAGACAACGCAGATGAAGATGACGACAATGACGGCACACCAGATTCAGAAGATGACTTCCCAACCGACCCAACTGAGGATACAGACACAGATGGCGACGGAATCGGAAATAATACAGATGAAGATGATGACAATGACGGTGTAGTTGATACAGAAGATACAGAGCCATTAAACCCAGAGGTATGGGAAGATTTAGTCGATTTGACTTTATTTAAATCTGTAAATGTAGCTACTGCTAACATTGGAGATACAGTAACTTACTCAATCTCTGTATTGAACAGCGGTCCAGGAAATGCAACCAATGTTGTCGTTACAGATCAATTACCAGAAGGCTTAGAATTTGTAAGTGCTAATGAAGCAACTTATGATGTAACAACAGGTCAATGGACTATTGCTGAAATTGAATCAGGTATAGGACTTCAATTACAAATTGAGGCAGTTATTACAGAAAGTGGTTCAATCACGAACTTCGCACAAATTACAGATGCAGACCAAGAAGATACAGACTCTACACCAAACAACGGTGATGGGACAACTGACGAATCAACTTGGGAAGATGATGAAGATGCAGCAACGGTAGAGGTTGTAGCACCTTATCAACCAACTGCTGATCTTGATTTAGCGAAATCTGTAGATAATTCTACACCTCAATCGGGAGATGAAGTAACATATACAATTACGGTAACAAATGATGGTCCTGATACTACAACAAATGTTGTCATCACAGATCAATTACCTGATGGATTAACCTTTGTTTCTGCGACACCTACAAGCTATGACGTAAATACGTACTCTTGGACAATTGCAAGCATTGCACCAAATTCAAGTGTAAGTGTAGAAATTACAGCTAAAGTAGATACAGATGCAGGAACGATTACAAACTTCGCTGAGATTACAGATGTAGATCAAGAAGATACAGACTCTACGCCAGACAATGGTGATCCTAATACGAATCCTGATAGTTGGGAAGATGATGAAGATGAGGCAATCATCAACATTCAAGAACCTGACTTGATCGATTTAAGTTTAGTGAAAACCATAGACGCAGAGGTTGTTCAACAAGGCGATATTATTACCTATGAAATTGCTGTAACCAATGATGGTCCTGACAATGCAACAGGTGTTGTTGTCACGGATGAATTACCAGAAGGTTTAAGCTTTGTAGGAGCAAATACAAATACATACGAATCAGCAACCAATACTTGGTTTGTCGGTGATGTAAATGCTGGTCAAACAGTAACACTTGAATTGTATGTTGAAGTAATGATGGCAGAAGGTGTTTTAGTGAACTATGCTGAAATTGCTGGACACAATCAAGAGGATATTGATTCTGATCCTGATAATGGTGATTCTAAATCAGACCCAAGTACTTGGGAAGATGATGAAGACGAAGCAGGAGTAATCGTAGTGAGCGGACAGCCTGCTGAATGCGAAGCATACAATGCAATAGCATCAGTAGTATGTAGTGCAGACCACACAACTTACCAAGTAATCGTCACTGTTCAAAGTGACAATGAAGATGTTGGAAGCGGTTACATCATTACAGATAATTTGATGGGTACAGAGACAATACTTATTCAAGATGGTTCAAGGGTATTTGGTCCTTACGAAAACGGAACAGGATTCTCGTTTACAGTAACAGTAGCAGATAACCCTGAATGTTCAATCACAATGGAAGAAAGTATTGCAGATTGTGTCGTAACAGCAATTGAATTGTTAGAGTTTACAGGTAGAGTCGAAGAACCAGGTAATAACTTATTCTGGACAACGGCTTCTGAAAATGAAAATGATTATTTCCGTTTGACACGTTCTGTCAATGGCGAAACGTTTACTCCTATTGCCACTATTGATGGCGCAGGATTTAGCAACAGCCTTATTGATTACAACTATTTAGATACAGAAGCACCAACAGGAACAAGCTACTACCGTTTAGAGTCTGTCGATTTTGATGGTAAAGTAACTTACTCTAATATTGTTATATTAGAAAGAATGGCAGGTGACTTTGAGATAACACAAGTATGGCCAAATCCAGCACAAGACCAAATCAATATTCGTCTTGAATCATTGAAGGAAGAAGTCGCATTTATCAATATGTTAGATGCTCGTGGAAGATTAGTCTACACTCGTAAGATTGAAACAGAAATCGGAACAAACAGCTTTAACTGTGATGTAAGTTCTTTTGCACAAGGAATGTACCTTATTCAAGTGATAAACACACAAGGTGAAAGCCAAGAAAGTCGATTTGTGAAACGATAAATTGAATAGATTTTAGATACTTTAAACGCCGCTATTCTGAAAGGAGTAGTGGCGTTTTTTTATGCCCATAAATGAAAAATAATAAAATAAGGAGAGAACGGTTTATCTTTCATCGTAACGGAAAGTCCCGCTATCCGCTACTATAGCCTCACTATCTATCAAAGAAAGAACCGAACAACCACAAAAACCACAAAAACCACTTAAACCACAAAAACTAAGAAGGCTATAACGCTACTATCGGGTCTATCTTTCACAGACACAACTTCTCATATGGGATTTCCCTTTAAAGACCTAAACGAAGCTAATTTAGAAAACAAAATCCACTATCCCTCCTTGGAGGGAACGAAGAGGGAAGACTCAAAAATCAAGAGCTAATATGGACTTAAAAAAAACTAAAATAACTTATATGATTCTCTCTTTAACTTAAAGCGAATTCCGCATCCTTATCTTATGATTCTCAATAAATTGTGCAATTTCGGCACTAACTCTTTTCTCCTGTGCAACAGTAGGAATATGCCCCATATTGTCGATATATACCTCTTTTTTGTTGGGAATAAATTTGGCATATTTTTCAGTGTGCTGATGCCAAATTAAGGCATCTTTAGTACCATGAATCAACATAACAGGCATCTGTAAATCCTTTAACTGTTCTAATCTCGAACCTGATTTACGAATGGCTTTACTATGTCGTTTATCTGCTTTAGGATGATTGATATAATCGTTTTGTTTCTTGAACAAAAGGCGTTGTGTGGTAAAAGTAACCATTTCCTCGTTAATTTCTTCGTCATTTCTTAAAAAGGCAATAGTGCCGATTCTTTTTTTAACGTCATCAATAAATGACTTTGGACGAATACCATATTTCAGCATTAATCTCGCATTTTCTTGAATGACCTTCGCCGAAACGGATACTAATGCAGGATCGAAATAATAACCAGTAGAAGAAATACAGGTGAGGGTGTGAACTCTTTCAGGATATTTAATAGAAAGATGTTGTCCTATCATACCACCCATAGAAATACCTACAATATGGGCTTTTTCTTTTCCCAATTTATCTAAAATATGACAAGCATCTTCTGCCATATCAGAAAGGTCATAAAAATCACTTCTCTTGGGTTCTTTGCCTTCTTTCCATCGAGTTCTTCCCACATCTCTATTGTCATATCGAACTATATGGTAAGAAGCATCAAGGAGTGGTTTTATGGCGTTAGTTGTCCAAGCCAAGCCAGAAGTACCATAGCCCATAATAAGCAAGATTGTTGGGTTTTTTATATCTCCGATACTTTCATAATGAAGGGATAATTCTTCCGTAGAAACAGTTTCTAATGTGCCAAGATGCCAATCAGGAATACTTGTTTTTTGGACAGCGTCTTTGATTAGGGCATTGGTATTGCTCGGCAAAGGAGGTACGGTTTTATTCGTAAAACAACTACTAATAGATAAGGAGATTGCGGTTAAATTTAACATAAGCCAAATCTGTTTTGTGATTGGGGTTTTGAATTAATATTATTTGGTGGAAGGGCATGACACCAATCCTTTTTAAGTATGCGTAGTTAAGTAAACTAGTAAAACATTCAAAATAGGTTAGCTAATGGATGACATCTATAAGATGGCTTTCATTTACCGATATAGATGCATTTTAACTATGGATTGGAATTACAACCATGAAAAATAGCCCTGATGGTAGTGGTATGGTGGCGGTAGGGGCAGACCCCCATGTGTCTGACCGCAGCGTAGGCAAGCCACCATAAGAACGGACAGCAGGACTTTCCGTAACGATGAAAGACAAACCTTTCGCTCCAAAAAAATAAGAATATTAAACTATATTTTTCTCGAAAATATCCGATAAAAATAAAGGATAACTGGCGCAACTATACCGTTGAAAAAGGGCATAATCTATATCAAAAAAAGCAAGTGCTTGACTCAAATTATGCTTATTTGTGCACTTTTTTTGAAAAGATTCCAGCGCAAAAGTATAGTAGGTTGCGTCAAGTTTTGGCAGATATATTTTAGTAAATTCAGCAATTGCGCCATCATGAATCGGACTTAATCCATTATAAGGTTGTACCATTCCATCCTTAAGAACAACGAATTGTTTTTTCCATCTTTTTTTATCGACGGCAATCCATTCATTGAGCATATTTTCAGGAAGAGTGTTGAGTATGTTATCAACTTCACGAGTACTCCATTTCGTCCAATATTCAACGTTGAGTTTATGCGCATTTATCGTAAAAATTTCATCAGGAGCAATCTTGACTTTTATCTCATGTTTTCCCTGTCTTACCTTAATACCCGTTTCAGTAAGGGGCGCATAAAGATAATAATCCGTTCGGGGCGTTTCCGAATATCCTTTGCCTTGGGCTTCTAATTGAAGAAAAGTATTCCAAAAAAAATCCTTCTCTAAGGAGAACCAACGAATTTCAGCACTTGTAAAGGGCATTTTTTTTTAGTTTTTGTGGTTTTTGTCGTTTAAGTGGTTTTTGTGGTTTCATCTCGACTTCGCTCGATGACCAAGTTATGTGGTTTTTGAAGAGACTAATTCCCTAATTCCCTAATTCCCTAATTCCCTAATTCCCTAATTCCCTAATTCCCTAATTCCCTAATATACCAATTGGCCTTGTGGGCTGCTCAACCAAACCCAATATGCATCAAAGCATCACCTTGATTGACCACAGGATTGTTATTTAACCCAATGATAAAACCATCATCAGGACTTTTAATTATATCTTCGTAATCTCCAAAAGGGTCAACAATTGACCCAATAATTTGGTTTTTTTTAATAGTGTCACCACTGGAATAATAGGAGCTAAACAAACCTGCTTCAGAAGCTCGCAACCATTTACGTTGATGAATTTCTATGGTTTGTTCAAAACTACGTTCCGAAAAAGGAGGAATGCCCATTTCCAAAGCACCCAAAATCCGTCTAAATCCGTCAATACCTTCCTTAATGGCATATTCATCTAAACGCAAAGATTCACCACCTTCAAAAACCAAAATGCGTTTATCCATCATCGTGGCGGTATGTCGCAAAGAGCCTTCGATTAAAGTAGAGTGAATTGTAAAAGGAGCTTTGAATATATGGGCGAGTTTTTTATTTTGATTATCCCCTAAATCACAGCGAATCTGAGGATAATTGGTACGGCTTGCGCCACCTGTATGGTAATCAATACCAACATCAATATGGGGAAGAATTTCTTTTGTAAGATTGTTAGCGACTCTACTGGCTAATGAACCATTTTCAAATCCAGGAAAAGAACGATTCACATCTTTGCCATCAGGAACTGCTCTCGAAAAATTAATAAAGCCATAAATATTTAAAATCGGAATGGTAATAATTGTGCCTTTTTCGGGAATATGGTATTTTTGTTCCATAATGCGTCGAACAATTTCAACACCATTAATCTCATCACCATGCAAACCGCCTAATAAAAGCAGGGTAGGGCCAGGTTTTTTGGCACGATTCACAAATATAGGAATATCAATAGGCGTACGAGAAGGTAATTTGGCAACCATCAAACTCAATTCTACAGATTCGCCAGGTAAGATGGATTGTCCACTAATGATTAGTTCCTCAGGTTTTTCGCTTTTTTCGCTTTTCGGCATTTTTTTTATTTTTAGTAATGGTCTTTTCCAAATGGTCAATAATTTTTCCTGCTATATCTACTTTGGTTGCGCCTTCAATACCTTCTAAACCAGGAGAAGAATTGACTTCTATAATTAAGGGGCCTCTTTTAGATTGAAGTAAATCAACTCCTGCAATGCCCAAGCCAATGACATTCGCTGCTAAAATAGCGGTCTGTTTTTCTATTTTACTAAGTTTGATTATTTGCGATGAACCACCTCTATGTAAATTAGAACGAAATTCACCTTCTTTTGCTTGGCGTTTCATAGAGCCAACAATCTCGCCACCCACCACAAAAGCTCGTAAATCTGCACCTTTCGATTCCTCAATAAATTCTTGTACGATTACTTTTGCTTTGAGGTCATGAAATGCTTCAATGACAGAAGTTGCCGCAGATTTTGTTTCTGCCAAAACAACACCTAAACCCTGTGTTCCTTCTAACAATTTGATAATCAAGGGCGCACCGCCCGCTAATTTAACTAAATCATCGGCATTTCGAGAAAAATTTGTAAAAACTGTGCGAGGTAAGCCCAATCCAGCACGAGAAAGATTTTGAAGACAACGCAATTTGTCTCTGGAACGCAACAAAGAACTTGAGGTAACAGGCGTATATACATTCATCATTTCAAACTGTCGAATCACCGCAGCACCATAATACGTCACAGATGCACCAATACGGGGAATGATAGCATCGTATTTAGGCAATATTTCCCCTCTATATTGAATTTTGGGTTTGCCTTTTTCCATGATAAGGTTGCACTGCATATGGTCAATGACTCGAACATAATGACCTTTATCTAATGCGGCTTGTCGAAGGCGAGTTGTAGAATACAAATTACTTTTACGAGAGAGAATAGCTATTTTCATAAGAAGGTATTTTAAATAGTATCGAAGTAGTCGGACAAATTTATCTTAACATTTTATGATGGTTTCTTTTTGTCCAATTACTTATTTCTACCCAAACCAAATACCACAAGTTTTTAGTACTGTACTAAAAAGTCAAAGCCCTTACGTTTCGTAAAGAAACATCCACTATAAATTTGTTTTTTAAAATTTTCGTCCTGATAATATGGGAAAACTCGGTAAGCTCCAGTATTGGTAATTAATCTATCCAAACCACAAGGCCTTTGAATCACGGATTTTTTGGATTGCTCGGATTTAGTTAATCAGTCTCTATAAAAACGACTTAAACCACAAAAACCAAGATTACTCCTGAATTAATTCCAATAACTGATCTAAAACAGTAGGGTCAGAAGGGCGTTTCGCTTGTTTTTCTACAAAATTTCCTTTTTTGTCGATAATCATATAACGAGGAATTCCACTAATTCCAAATTGTTTTACGACTTTAGAATTCCAACCACCAGGAGAGTGGGCTTGGAAACCTTCCATTTCTAATTTTTTGACAGCGCCTTTCCAGCCTGCTTCTGTATCATCAATGGAGATGTATAAAAATACAATTTTTTGTTTTTCTTTCTTGCTCAATTCTGCCATTAACTTCTTTTTCATTTCTTTGGCGTGTGGAAATTGCGCTCGACAAGGACCACACCAACTCGCCCAAAAATCTACATAAACAACTTTTCCTTTAAAATCAGAAAAACTAACAGGTTTGCCGTCCATATCTTTCATCAAAGCAGGACCAGAAGATTTAGAATTCGCAACTTCCTCCACTTCTTCTACTGGATCTTCTTCAGCCATGCGTTTTGCACAAATTTTTTCGATATTGCCTTTGTATGTATTGGCTACATCTTCTTCCTCTAAATCACGATACAACCATCTAACAGAACTTGGTTTCATTTTTTCGTTAAATTCTTGTAGGTATTTTGCTAAGAAATAAGAGAAAGGTTTGCCCGAAAATTTTTGTCGAGCCAAAACATACTTACTTTCTACAGAACGATTGTAATCTTTGAATTTCTTAAAATCATTGGCTTGAGAAGTGTAGTATATAATGTAGTAATCTAAAAAGCTACGATATTGGTCACTAATCATCGCATTTTCAACATTAACCCATTCTTCTTTGAGTACTTCTTGCATCACTTTTGGTAAAGGATGTACTTCTTTTTGTTTTGTATTAGAATTTGCTTGTACAATGGGAAAACCATACAAATTACTTAAATAATTGTAGCGGACATGTTGTTTAATAAAACTTTGAAATCCTTTACTATGGTCAAATTTGTCAAGATTTGATTGTAAGTAATCGCTTTGTTCTTGGTGTAAATCGAACATCTCCATCTCAAACATATCAATTTGAGCAACACGCATTTTTTCTTCTGCCAGTCTTTTGTTGTAAAAGTCTCCGTATTTTTTGTTGAATTTATGGAAAAAATCGTTGTTGAGACCGCCTTGTCCTTCAAAAGTAAGTTGTGTAAGCAAGGAATCTTTCTGTCCTTTTAAATTGACAGCATCATTTGGTTCTAAAAATAGGGGAATACGCTCTTTATTTACATGTAAAAATACGATTTCAGGCCCTTTTAAGTCCAGTTTAAGTTCAAATTTTCCATCTACCAATGCTGCTTTTTGCTTGATTTCTTGAAAATTAAGGTAGGAAGAATCCATTACAATTTGTATGGTATCTTCTTGAGTTGCTCCCTCTAATTGTCCACTAATCATTGTGTTTTGAGCAAAAGTCCATTGTACACAGACTAAAAGAAGAAGAATTGAAAGACTATATTTCATTTTATATATTTATTTCTTAAAAGTAAAACCCGTTAGAGACCATGCAAAATAGCCCTGATAGTAGCGTTATAGCTTACAAAGTGCTGTAGTTTTTGGTTCTTAGTGCTGTGGTTCGGTTCTGCTGTGATTTTTGATTCTTATTGTAAGCTATAGTAGCGGATAGCAGGCCTGAGCGTCACGACAAAGCCTGAACCTTTCGCTCCTAATAGAGAATGCTGCTTTTTAGATGCCTTTTTTGACAGAAAGTTACAAAGCTATAAGCACAAAAATAACGCTTTTACTTAATAGATACGTCCAAGTAAAGTACTAATGTTCCAGATTAACAAAATTTAAGTTTAAATATCCTTTTCCTTGCGTAAAAATGCTTCCAAATGTTCTAACTTATGGTTCATTTCGTCAATCTTTTTTTCTAACTCAATATTGTTGTCAATGGTCATTTCATCGACAAATATGGCATTGGCAATCGAAATTCCAAAAATTCCACCACTTAAGACCACAAACATAAAATAGAGTCGAGTACAGCCAGCCGTCCAATAATTAGAATTTTTTACGACAGAATTGACTATATCATTCCATCCTTCTGTGGTAAACATTTGAAAAATAGTGAAAAAGGAAATAAAAGGATTACCAAAATGAGTAGGGGAGATGTTTCTAAAAAGCTCACAAGTGACAATGCACAATATGAAATTATATAAAAACAATGCCAACAAAACAAAGATTGAAGCTTTGAAAGCTCGTTTCAATCCTGCAATCAATTGCCCAATATTGGGAACAAAAGTAAGTAAACGAGTCAGCCGAATCAAGCGCAACAAACGAAGCATCAAAAACACTCCAATTTGAGGCAAAGTTATAAAAGGACTAATCAATATGGGCAGACTCAAGACTACGACTACAAAATCTAATTTATTGAAATCGTCTTTCAAATAATTTACTAGGCCATAATGTATTGATTTCGTTAAAATTTCAATTAGAAAGAAAAGCGTAAAAAGAAATTCCGCCACCCGAAAGTAGAAAATCTGGTCATTTTTAGGAAACTCCATCACAAAAATCAAGAAGGCATTCAGCGAAACTGCTGTGAATATAACCTTATTGGATAAAAATATGTTTTTGATAAAACCCATAGACTCCACAATGATACAAAAAAAGCTAAAAAAACACTCAACATAAAAATTAATATGCACTAAAATAAGTTTAAACAACTTATATGTTTCAATGATACAAAAAAAGCCAAGCATCTAAAAAAGACACTTGGCTAAAAAAAATGTTTTATGTAAAAATTAGGTGAGGAAACAGCGTCACCTTGTCACCAGTCACTCGCATTTTATTTATACTGTGCTTTTAGAACATAGCGCAACATCAGAGGTTCTTCAATATAAATTTTCTGACGATTGCGACGGTATATCAGGCTATGAATGGTCGAAATGGTATTTGAAAAATCATCAAAAGCACCACCTACCGCATTAATATTTTCAGGAAATTGAGCCAAACCCCCATTGACCGCCAATTGTTGCAAGGCATTTTTATCAATATTATCGCCCATCCCAATCATATAACTGACGATTTTATTATCTATCAAATCCTCATTCAAGGATTGGGGCGTAAGATTGGGACTTGCCAAATTGTCATTTCCATCGGTAAAAGTGACCAACACCTTGTTTGTGCCATCACTATCTTCCAATAAATCTATCCCTTCTTCCATCGCATTGTACAAATTGGTGTATTGATCCAGCTTAATACTATCTACATAACTACTAATAATTCCCTGATTATCAGTTAAGTCCAATGAATTTATTTCTGTCGAAAAGTCTACAATTCCCACACGGGCATCGCCAATATCGCCACAAACCTCTTGCACAAAATTCTTTACAAAACTTCGGACTTGAGGAAAATCTCCTTCCAAAGACTTACTTGCATCAACGACCAATACAATATCTAAATCCTCAACAGGTTCATAACCATATTCAAATTCTTCATCTGTAACCCACTGACCATCACGGAGATATTCCACCTTAACATCATTGACTTCAAAAATTTGCCCTGAATCATCAGAGAGGTTTACATTGTTAAAACGCACCTCTACCTCTTCCGTTCCTTCGGTATCTGCTTCAATCGCATTGGGGTCAATATTGATTTCAGGCGAATGCGGTTTACTCGGATCAAAAATCACTTGCGGACTCACGCCATCATGATTGTAATAATCAAAATACAAATAAAATTTCCGTTCCGCATCTAAATCTAGCCCATTATCCTTCTTCTTACAACTCAGAAGGGAACAAGCCATTACAACAAGTAAAAAACACAATAAATTCTTCATAACTCAGCTTTTAAAAAAATGATTAGTTTTAATTTTCTATATATCTATTAGGAGAGAACGGTTCATTGCTCCGTCGTTACGTCTGGTCCCGCTATCCGTTTATGGATGGCATCTTCAAGATGCCTTCCATTTTTCGCAATATATTCTGCGAAAAGCCGTGCAATCGCCAACCCAAACATCCAACCACTACTATCGGGTCTATGTTGCACTGTATCAACGATATAAAGTAAATAAATGGTATTTGGAATTTGAGTAATGGTAAAAAACAACTTAACATTTTAAGCTGGGTCGCCAGTCCGATGCGATATTTTCCGATGTATTTCGTTGAAAAGCCTCATAGTAGCTCTGCTACGCCTATGTTTTTGCCCGTTTCGGCAATCCGGTCATCTATCAAAAAATCTCTTTGCCTATACTATTTTTTAATCATTACTAACAGCTTGGCGACCAATAGATAATAAAAAGAATAAAGCCACAAAAATAAAGCCAAATTACATCATATTAAGATAAATAATCTGTATTTTGATTCATAGAAACTTTCTTGTAATTCTTTGCAAATCTAAAATACAAAGGGAAAAGAGCTTATTCAAGGATGATTTTGGTGTCTTTAGCGCAAAAAGAACCTTAATTCATAGCATCTAACCATAAAAAAAACTATATTTGCAGCCAATTTTGTTTAAACAATAAATTCATAGAAGTTATGCCTAAAATGAAGACACTATCAAGCGCAAAAAAGCGTTTTAAGGTAACAGGTACAGGCAAGATCAAAAGAGGTCACGCCTTCAAAAGTCACATCTTGACAAAGAAAAGCAAAAAGCGTAAAAGAAGACTCACAAAATCTGCTCTTGTAGACAAGAGTGAAGTAAGAAGAGTCAAAAAAATGCTTTGTATCTAAGATAGGAGCTTATAATCTCCTAAAAATGGCAATACAATACGCCAAAAAAGTTATTGTTAAACCAGATGATTGGCTACTAAAGTATTTGAACATCAAATCGCCAATTTTCAAAAAACATATAAATTATGCCTCGGTCAGTAAACCATGCGGCCTCGAAAGCCCGCAGAAAGAAAATTCTTAAAAGAGCCAAAGGATATTTTGGTAGAAGAAAAAACGTTTGGACAGTTGCGAAAAACGCTGTAGAAAAAGCACAAGGATATGCCTACAGAGATCGCCGCAACAAAAAACGAGAATTCCGTAGATTATGGATTGCTCGTATCAATGCTGCTGTACGACAAGAAGGAATGAGCTATTCTGTCTTCATGCACAAACTCAAAGAAAAGGACATTGATCTTAATCGTAAAGTATTAGCAGATTTAGCAATGAATCATCCAGACGCTTTTAAAGACATTGTAAACAAAGTAAAGTAAAATATTACAAAAAGAAACAAACAAGTCCCAACTTATACAAGTTGGGGCTTTTTTTGTCTCACTAAAAACCATTTAGTAAACGATACGTTGTATAAATTAAATTTGCGTAAGAATTGATAGCATCAACATGAAAAAGACAACAATAAAAATAGGAGGCGTACCAGAACATTTCAATCTTCCCTGGCATCTTGCCATTGAAAACAGTGATTTTGATAAATTAGGACTCCATGTCATTTGGCAAGATTTTTATGGTGGAACAGGAGCGATGACCAAAGCCCTAAGAGAAAAAGAAGTAGATGTTGCTATCGTTCTAACAGAAGGAATCATTGCCGATATTGTAAAAGGAAATCCCGCCAAAATCGTCGGACAATATGTAACCTCTTCTCTTGTTTGGGGCATTCATACCGCAGCAGATGCACCTTTTGAAAATGCCAATGATTTAAAAGGAGGACGTTATTCAATCAGTCGTTTAGGTTCAGGGTCGCACATCATGACTTTTGTAGATGCCATCAATAGAGGATGGGCCCCACAAGAACAGCGTTTTGTAAAAGTCGGTAATTTAGATGGCGCAAGAAAAGCCTTGACAGGGGGAGAAGCAGATGCTTTACTTTGGGAAAAGTTTACCACAAAACCTTATGTAGATAGTGGTGAACTAAAGAGAGTAGGGGAAACCGTAACCCCATGGCCTTGTTTTGTCATAGCCGTACACGAAGACTTTTTAGAAGAGAAACAAGAAGCCATCGAAAAAATGCTTTACGTAATTCACAAAGGCTGTCGTCGTTTTATGGAAATGCCCAATGTGGTAGAATTGGTAGCAGAGCGATATGGTTTACAAGAAGTAGATGCCGAAGCATGGTTCAAACAAACCACTTGGGCAACCAATACCCTCATCTCCAAAGCAGTTCTTAGAAATGTGTTAGATACCTTACATGACGTAAAAGTCATCGAAGAAAAAGTTGATCCACAACAACTGTGTTATGACAATATCATAAAATTTGAAAAGCGAATTTTTAAATTTACCAATAAAGAAGAAAGCGCAGCCTTTTTTGAAAAAGAGATGCAGTCCTGTTTAGAGCAATTGAAAGTGAATACACCGAATCGCTGGGGAATTATGACCCCTCAACATATGGTGGAACACCTTATTTCTACCTTGATGCTTTCCACAGGAGAAAGTACGCTTCCCGACGCCGTCGAAAAGGAAAGACAACCCAAAATAAAAGATTTTTTAATAGGTGACAAAATGCTCTCCAAAAGAGTGACCCTTCCGGGATTTGAAGCCACAAAATTAGCTCCATTAAGGTTTGCCAATCTCGAACAAGCCAAAGACACCCTACACGACATTTTAGCCTACACTTTCAAGACCTTTGAAGAAAATCCAGACTTTGCAACGAAGCATCCTTACGGAGGACTTTTTTCAGGAGCAGAATGGCGTATTTTTCATTATAAGCATTTTGTGCATCATTTTCGGCAGTTTGGGGTGGTTTGAGTTGGGTGGTTTTGGGGTTTAAATTAATATAATGATTTTAGAATTTCTTCTTTTTCATGAAAGTATAATTGGGCTCAAAGTGATATGGGTGGAAGTAAATTTTTTACCCCTAATATAAATAATGGAAATGTAATTCAGTAATTTGCTGATTTTCAGTAAGTTAGTCATATGTTTTTTGACATACAATACAAGATGAATAAATACTATTCCTTCTTTTGGGTAGGAAGTAGACCAATTTCCCACCTAAATCACTTTGAGCCTATAATTGTTCAATATTAAAATCTTTTGATACAGGGTATTGTATTACCCTTCCTTATAGCTATCTCTAAATGGAAAACTATTCTGTTAATTAAGTACAATGATTTTACCGTTTACAAATCCTTGTTTATTGCTCAATTGGTAGTGATAGAAAGGTTTCAAAATTTACTGTATCAGTACGTTAGTAAAAGCTATGCACTTTAGTGCAAGATTTATATTATCTTTACAATATGCGCCCAACAAGAA
>ENA-ORXR01003393-ORXR01003393.1-marine-metagenome-genome-assembly--contig:-NODE-3393-length-14305-cov-36.125316_pt1 | contig 14305 bp, 12 predicted proteins | sample MGYA00237866_ERZ511479 | MGnify/ENA metagenome assembly ERZ511479 | reverse complement strand
ACTAAATCTTCCTTAGTGAAAGAAAATAAATAACTTCTTCATTTGGGGTAGATTATTTTCTTCCTCTTCCCTTACTTTTTGACGGTTTCTTTTTAAGGAAAATTTGGTGAAGTATAAAGGAAAAATAACGGCGTGAAGATGTAGCGTTTATTATCTTTTCATCTCTTACAGGATTGATTACCAGTATTTTATCATTAATTTTAACGGTATGATTCTTTTTTTATTTTTCATTTACAAAAATAAAAATGTGACATTTTGGGATGCACTCTATTCTCCTCATTTGAACTTTATACCTTTGTTTTTTGTAATTTTGTGGTAAATGCAGTTGATAGTCGATAGGTAAATGTAAAGCTATCTTACTATCCGACTGTGGACTATCGACTATCGACTTGATATAATGAGTAAAAAAGGAAAGGTATTGGTGGCGATGAGTGGCGGTATTGATAGTACCGTGACGGCATTGTTGATGCACGAGCAAGGCTATGAGGTCATCGGCATCACGATGAAAACGTGGGATTATGCCAATTCGGGCGGCAATAAAAAGGAGACGGGCTGTTGTAGCCTCGACTCTATCAATGATGCGCGAAAGGTGGCAGTAGATTGCGGTTTTCATCATTTTATCGTGGATATTCGCGAGGAGTTTGGCAATTATGTGATAGATAATTTTGTGGATGAATATATCGCTGGACGTACGCCCAATCCATGCGTGTTGTGCAATACGCATATCAAGTGGGATGCGATGCTCAGACGTGCAGATGCGCTTGATTGTGAGTTTATTGCGACGGGGCATTATGCGAAAATAAAGCAGCAGAACGATAGGTATTTTATCTCCAAAGCAAAGGATTTGAACAAAGACCAATCCTATGTTTTATGGGGATTGAGCCAAGAATGTATGGCGAGAAGTCGCTTTCCTTTGGCTGAATTGACGAAGCCGGAAGTACGACAAATTGCACACGATAGAGGGTATACAGATTTGGCAAAAAAAGGCGAAAGCTACGAAATTTGCTTTGTACCGGATAATGATTATCGCGGTTTTTTGCGTCGTCAGGTGCCGGGCTTGGAGGAGCGTGTCGCAGGCGGTCAATTCCTGAATACAGCTGGCGAAATTATTGGCGAACATCATGGTTATCCATTTTATACAATTGGACAGCGCAAGGGACTTGGCAAGGCATTTGGCGAGCCGATGTATGTCAAAGAAATCATTCCCGATACCAATACAGTGGTACTCGGCAAAGCCGGTGAGTTATTCCGCAACAGTACTAAAGTAGGTCAACTCAATGCGATGAAATACCCAACGATTCCCGATGGTATCGAGGCTGTAACCCAAATTCGTTATAATAGCCCAGGTACACTCAGTACGCTTCGCAATGAGGGCGATGGTATTCGCGTAGAGTTTCATGCGAATGTCAAAGGCGTCGCGCCCGGTCAGTCGGCAGTCTTCTACGAAGGTGATGACGTGATAGGTGGAGGAATTATTCACAGGTAAGGGAAGACGAAAAAAATAAACATTTGCGTTATTTTTTTCGCTGCGAATTTGTCAATACGGAATTAAATACCGTATATTTGCACTCCATTTGTAAAAATGGATTCTGTGGCGCGGTAGCTCAGCTGGTTAGAGCGCAGGATTCATAATCCTGAGGTCGGCAGTTCAAGCCTGCCTCGCGCTACTTTAAAAGGGCTGTTTCTTCATGAAATAGTCCTTTTTTTATTTCCATTCAGGCAGTTATATATATTTTTTATTTAAATAGATGAGACTTTAAATAAGGAATAGGTATCTATTTAGGTTTCTAATTATTTGTAGAAGGTATCCAAATAGGTATCCTAAAGGGTTTCTAATCAGTACATTATACAGTGATTCATAGCTAAAAAATATTAGTTATGTTGAACGATATTAAATTAATCTTTTTTATCTACAGGGCAAAAAAGAACTCTAAAGGAAAAGCCCCTATCTATGGCAGAGTTACCAAAAACAACAAAAGACGGCACTTCTCCACAGGCTTCTTTGTTTCTCCTGATGAATGGCATACTCCCTCTAATTCCGTCGTTAACAATCCATTAGCAGAGCAGATAAACAACCACCTAATAGCGATTAAAGCTAAAGCTATGGAACTATCCCTACAACATAAAATGACAGAAAGGGAATGTACGTTGGATGAATTTGTTAGTTTACTTCTAGGTAAGAAAAGCCAAAATCTATCTTCCTTTCTTGAGGTGTTTAAGCAGCATAATATAGAGGTAGAGGCATTGGTGGGTAAGTCTTATTCTCCGGCTACTTTGGTGAAGTTTAAGGGCATCTACAAGCAGATTGAGGCTTTTATTAAGCACACTTATAAGCAGGATGACATACTACTGTCTAATCTAAAACTAAAGTTCATATTAAATTTTGAGTATTATCTTCTGACTGAAAAGAATATGAAACAGGTGTCTATTAACAAAACTATTCAAAGGGTTAAAAAGATAGTAAAATACGCCATAGCTCACGAGTATATGGAAAAAGACCCCTTCCTACTCCATAAGTCTAAAACCGTTAATTTAGATGTAGTTTTCTTAGATAATGACGAGTTGAATCTAGTAGAAAAGTATAATTTTGAGAAGGACAGACTGGATAAAGTTAGAGACTGTTTTGTGTTCTGTTGTTACACAGGATTAGCTTATAATGAAATGGATAGCCTTTCTCACGAGCATATTGTAAAGGGCTATGACGGCAAGGAATGGATTAAAATGAGCAGAAAGAAAACAGGGAAGCCTTTGATGATTCCTATACTGCCTACTGCACAGGCTATTTTGGATAAATATGCTGGGGCTGATAGATTATTACCTAAAATATCCAATCAGGTGTTCAATAGGATAATGAAAGAAATAGGAGAGATTCTGGGGATTAAAAAGAAACTTAGTCACCACGTAGCCCGTAAGACTTTTGCCTCTACCGTGTTGCTTTATAATGATGTTCCTATGGAGATTGTGTCAGAACTTCTGGGTCATTCCAGTATGAAAATAACACAAAAACATTACGGAAAAGTAGTCAACAAAAAGGTAGGGCAGCAGATGGATGAACTAAGTAAACGGCTGGATAAAGAGTAAAGAGAAAGGGGAGTAATTTTGCTCCCCCTTCTACTATGGATGTAACATTAAGCTGCCAACTTAACCGTATTATTGTCATATTTATATGTTTCTTTGAGACTATGTTGTTTAGCCTGTGGTAATGGGTAATCTGAAAACAGATACACCGTACAATCATTGCTGACTAATCTGGCTCTACCTACGGATTGAATTAGTTGGTCTTCTATGAAGTGAAATTGGAGCTTCTGTATGTCAGGATTGACGGATGTTGGGAAATTAAACTCTATGCCGTTATGTTGTATTTTCTGTCTCTCAAACTGAAAATCCATAGAGTTTGTGGAGATACCTAATAGCTTGCTATACAGCTTAATAACCACAGGGTTAATATGTGGTGTGCCTACTACTTTTATATCCTTTCCTAAATACTCATTAGAACCTGAACAGTTCCAGAAATGTAGATTTTCACTGGGTTTATCAAAATTTCCCTTGTAGGATTTAAAGGTAATAAGTGGTAGTTCAGTACAGAATTTATCGGCATTTTTCATTCTGTTATTTTCTTGTTTAGCCATGCTATTTTTAGAGTAGCTTTTATCAGAAAATTGGGTAATCTGACCTTTTAAATCTACGTTAGAAATATCCACAAACTTTACCCTATCACCGTATAACTTTGTGTAAATAAACTCATTAGCCGTAGCAGATAGGATGATGTATTTTTTATCTTCCATTAATGGAGTATGCGTGATGTAGTAGATAATTTTATCTGATTCAGGGTCATTTTTATCTATTGGTGCTGTTATATATTTTACATCCTGCGAAAATAAGAAAGCATAAACATTGCTCTCTTTATCAATCTTTCCTTTAGAGGATAAAGAAAATATAGCAGCATCAGTTTTTAGGATATTTATGATAGATTCAGGGTCTTGGAAATCAGGGCTTAGATTATTTGTAAAGGCATCTATTCCATTTTTAATGTGGTCAGCAATATTCTTAGTTAATTGACTATCAGCGTTATTTCCTTTTTGTTGTAGCTTATGGGCTAATACTCTTAGGTCTTTTGTCGTACAGGATTTTATCTGAACCAAACTATTCAGAGGGTCTTCATCAAAAATAAGGTTATCCAGATTTGTAAAGTCTGTATGAATGCCTTTGGAATGGGTAGAATAGACTGCCTCTGTACTATTTCTGCAACTCTCTAAATTAGTCAGATAGTTATTGAGTGCCAACAGGGTATCTTCCTTAAAATATTGTCCGTCTGCTTCCTCTGAAACTGTGTGTAGATAACAGATAGCCTTTCTATATAATCCGGCTTTACAGTAGCTATCAAACTGTCTCTGTATGTTATTTGGTAGCTTGGGTAGGCTTGGCGTACAAATATGGTCTATTTGAGAATCATTAGATTTTTCTTCTTTTAGCTGATGTGTAGGAAAGAATAAGCCGACATTAGGTAATTTTAGTGCTTGGTAGGTTTTTCCCACGCCTGTAGATAGTTTAAAAACCCATATATTGTTACCCTCGTCATTTAGGGCTTCTTTTAATTTAGCATCTAATTTTATACGTGCTTTTTCTAATGAAATGGTAGTAGTTGGTTTTATAACTCTGGCTTTTGAGTACTGGTGATGTGGTCTGATTTCTAATAGGTTCTTATAGGTTTCATGTAATTTATAGTCAGGATGAGATATACTCAATGACTGGAAAGACTGTGGAAATAAAGGGCTATGCTCCCACCTATTTTTTACATAGTAGATGATGTCAATTTTATCATTGTTTATATATGAATTATTCTCAATACTTTTTTTATATAACTTCTCACCACCTTTTATTCTGGACATATTAGTAGCTAAAAAATACAAATCAGGATGTTCTATCTTTTTTTCTCCCACTAAAAACTCTTGAAGTATGGTACTCCTCCTTACTGCATATTTCCAGTCATACTTTTCTAACTTATTATCTATGCTAAACTGTGATGATTTTTGGGATTCCCCTATAGTATATAATAGGGCTTTCCCGTTTTTCTTCCTAAAATTTTTAGTGGCTCTGGATTTATTAGAAGGGGATATTCCTTTTAGTTTTAGCAATAGACTTGTTTCGTCTATTTTCTCAATAGGTAGGATATAGTCTGTCTTGTATAATACTTCTTTTCCACCAAACCATATCCGAACAAGGTCTTTGGTATTATCAGCCTCCGGGAATAAATTATAAATAGTTTCAATGCAGGTTTTAGCAGCATTAGGGTCTGTTAGCACTCTGTCTAAAATCCATACTGCCCTGTATTTTCTATGTTCGGGAGTATCACTAAAAGTGGAGTAGATAAAAGAGACATCAAACCCATTTTCTTTAGCTCTTTTAATAAGGTCTTCAGGGGATAATGTTTTTTCTCCTTTGTTGTCAACATCTACAGCTATACTCTGTAAAGATTTAAAATAGTCAGTATGTCTTTTGCCTGTGAGAGTGGCACAAGACCATGTTCTTCCATTAGTTACTATGGCTTCTATAAGCTCTTTTCTGGTAACTGTTTTTTCATTTTCAGCACATATAAGGCTGTTTTCTCTGGGATGATTTGTCGGTTTGTCTGTTCTGTTTTCAGGGCTTAGTGTTACATTAAATGTCATTAAATAGTTTATTTTTTTGACGGTTATAAAATACGATTTTACCTACTTTAAGGTAGCAAGTTGGCATACTATAAAGATACGAAGAATATATGAAAAAGTCCAGTATTTTCACGTCTTTTTTAAAAATAAACCCCTTTTAATCAAGTAATAATACATCACATTTTAACACAACCTAAAAAAGCCATTTCCTCTAATTCTTTACATATAATAACTAATCATGTCATCAGAGAAGGTGACTATTTTATCATCAAATAATTTATTATGCAGCTAAGAAAATCTGAAAGGAAAAAAGCTAAAATCCGTATGGCTTTACAAGCTCCTTCTGGGGCAGGAAAAACTATGTCTGCCTTGCTCGTCGCCAAAGGGCTTACGGGAGACTGGAATAAGATAGCCGTCATAGATACGGAAAATAACTCGTCAGACCTGTACGCCCATTTAGGAGATTTTAACGTTCTACAATTAGAAGCTCCCTTTACCCCTGAAAAATATATGAAAGCTATAGAAGCCTGTGAAAATGCTGAAATGGAGGTCATTATAGTAGATTCAGTAAGCCATGAATGGGAAGGCATGGGAGGTATTCTTAATATCCATTCTAATATGACTGGGAATAGCTTTACCAACTGGGGAAAACTAACACCGCGCCATAATGCTTTTGTCCAAAGGATGCTACAGAGTAAGTGCCATATTATAGGTACTATCCGTTCTAAGCAGGATTATGTCTTGGCAGAAAAGAACGGTAAATATGTTCCTGAGAAGCATGGACTCAAAGGAGTTACAAGGGATGGCATGGACTATGAGTTTACTTTAGTCTTAGAATTAGACTTATCTCATAACGCCACTTCTACAAAGGACAGAACAGGTTTATTTATGGATAAGCCACCTTTTATCCCAACAGAAGAAACAGGCAAAATGATATTGGATTGGTGTAATGAAGGTACAGACCTACCCACCATAAAGAAGAAAATCAAAGCCTGTAAAACTCTGGAAGAATTAACCGCAGTATATCATCAGTATATTACATATTATGATGATGTAGAGGAAGACTTTAAATCCAGAAAAGCAGCTATCACAAAATTGTTAAACAAAAAATCTAAACAAAATGGTACAGCAATTAACCAGTAATGGAGTTAAAACAAAAGAGACTCCGGTAAAGGACATCCGTTTCATTAATTCTAATACCCAAGCAGTAGGATTAGATGAAATGAGAAACGGACATATTATTCCTGTCTTTGTCAAGGACAACGAACAGATTATTTCTCACCAACAACTCATTGATACTACCTATGAAGTAGCTGATGATATTTTTGGTGATTTAGATGCTCCGGCTCTTAGGGTCAGTCATCCGGTAAAAGGACGTATTCCCTCTGCCAGAGATAAGAAGGTAGCTGATTTACAGCCTAATGAAAAGACAGTATATTATGAGAGATTAGCTTTCTTGATAGACATCCCTAACGTCACACAGACAGTCAACGGACAAGAACTATCTCTTACCGTAGGTGGTGTCAGGGCTTTAAATCAGGAAAATTTATACTCCTTCAAGGGCATAGAGAAGTTTAAGGTTTTCATTGGCTTTAAAGTCTCTGTCTGCACTAATCTGTGTATTTCTACTGACGGTTATTCTGACGTTATCCGTGTAAGTAGTCCTGATGAATTGTCTGCCAAAATCAGAGAATTATTGTCTGGCTACAACATGGAAAATGACCTAAAGTTCTACAAGAATATGCAGGATTATTCTCTGTCAGAACAACAGTTTGCCAATATGATAGGCAGGGCTAAAATGTACCCTTTTCTCTCTAAAGCTGACCGGGAGAAAGTTCCGGCTCTACAGTTGGGAGAATATCATTTTAATACTGTCGTCAAGGAATACTACAAAGATAATAACTTTGGTAGAAATGATGACGGCTCTATAGATATGTGGAAGCTCTACAATTTGTTTACCTCTGCCAATAAAGGAAGCTACATCGACACCTTTTTAGAGAGAGGAGTTAATGCCTTTTCCTTTACACAGAATATTGGCAATGCACTGGAAAACAAAACTTCTAACTGGTTTCTGAACTAAAGATTAGTTTTGCCAAACTACCCTCATAGTCTGATTTTATTGGGCTGTGGGGGTTATCATTTTTTGTTATTTTTAGGTTTATGTTTTTATCCAGTAAATGAAACACCTATTTTTAAACAAAATTATGGAATACAGTATAAATCAGAAAATAGATTTTGGTCAGTATAAAGGGCTAACAATTAAACAGATATGGCAGGGAACACTAAATATAGATTCCACCTTATTAAAGGATTTTTTACACTATATACTAACTTACCCTAAATTTTATGAACATTACTGTATAGAATTTCAATTCATAGAACACTGTGAGGTAACAGAAAAACATATCAAAATAGTATGGGAAATAGATAATCCCAATAAGCCACTATCTGATAAGAATAGGATGTATTTAGGTAATATGCAGCAAAAACTTGAAAATTACATTAATAACCATTTTGAGAATAACTGGCTTGGGATATTAAAAAATATACAATCTTTTAATTCTGAACAAGATGAAATTAAGGTAATTGGTGGAGATTCTGACTACCTAAAATGGTGTTTAAAAACAGTAGATTCTTTTGTTCTAAGTAAACAGTGTATTAAAAAACTAAACGAAACCCCAACGGCTGATTTACAGGGTTTTAAGTTGCTTTATACAGGTGGTTCTATCCATGAATACACTCCCTATTTTAATATACACCAAAATAAAATTTAGCACACATAGCGGAGAGCCGAAGCCGATTATAATTGCGAAGCAACAAGCGAAGCATAACACAGTTAATAAGAAGAAGTTATTATAGTGACTAAGTGTGTCATTGGTCAGCTTTTTTAAAAGAGAAATCATCCCCATCGGGAAGAGGTACACCAATAGGGTCAGCTTCCACAACTACCTTATTTTCCTCTATCCCCAAGCCATTAAACATATCATTAGCATCTAATCCTTTTCCTAATTTAGAGATGACCTCCAATTTTCGTGGATTAGCACCTATGATTTTATGACTTTTTCTTTTATTTATTCTCCTTACCTTAAAATAACAATTTAAAGCTCGGACAGCTTCTACCTCTGTTCTAATCTCTGGAATACCAATATCTGCACGGGCATATACATTATTTATTTTGGCTAATATTTCATCTCCTGTGTGTATAGAATCTAAAGGGAACATCTTATTTAATTGCTTCTTAAACAAATGATTATCTATCAAAGACTCAAATATAACAGACCGATAAAATTTATCAAAAGCCCTTCTGTCTCTTTGTGGTTTTATTTGCTCTTTATCAAGATTTAACTTTTCCAGCCATTTTAAAATATCCTCCTTTTTCAGAAATTTATACAATTTCCCATATTGGCTATAAATACGTTTCTGCATTTTAGTAGCATCTTTCTTTAATTCTCTTAAATTAGGCTTTTCCACTTCCAATTCTTTCAGAGCATCTTGTATTTCCTGTACCAATATGGCATATCTTTTTTCCCTGACATTATCAGTAGCAGCAATTTGTTCTTTGGATTCAGCAGAATAATCCTCTCTGATTTTAACAAGGTTATATCTCTCATATAGTTGCGCTATGATTAAATACCTATTTTGGTACATATCCCTTTTTGTATGATAATCCAGTAACAAAGAATCTATATTAAAATAAGCTATTTTATAGTCTTTATTTTTCTCCCGAACTAATTTAAAATCTCCTATTTTTAAGCCTTTAGATGCAGCTTTTCTAACAGTAGTCATCAATTCCCCTGACCCTGTATCATCTTCATAGACACGTTTGATACAACCTAATGCCTTTAGCCCCTTTTTAGCACATCTTAGGAGATAATCTTGGGTATAGTTTTTATCCTCAAAACCCTCTATAGCAGAACATATCAGATGATTGCTCAACAAGCCGTTTCTCATCCTCCCCTGTACCTGTCTTAGTTTATCCAATGACAATAAGGTATAATTTTTAGAGCCATCAACTACATTAATGAGATGACATTTTGTTGCTATATCTATACCTGAAAAATAGGCACTGGTCATAAATGTAACAGGTACTTTCAGTTCATCACTATTCAAATTCTGATAAAAATCTCCTACCTTATTTTTACTGTTTTTGCTGCATAATACCCTACATTTATCTTGTAGTTCCTCTGGTAATTGTTCTATTATATTTAGAATGCCCTCTACATAGTTATAAGCTACTAAGACCTTTTTATCTGCCTTTATATGTTTTATAATATCCTGTTTTACAAGGGCTTCGTGATTTTCTTTTGTGAGAGTTAAAGAAATATCAGTCTTTTCCTGTTCTGCATAATTAAATACAATTAGAGGTTTTTCCATGAGTTTAGGATTACTAAAATCACTTAAAGTAGCAGATACCACACAGCTATTTTTAAACCTAAAAAAGTAATCCATAGTATCTTCCAATTTACTCCTATAATCTGCATCTGTCTGAAAAGTATCTATCTCGTCCAGCATCAGAAAATAACCACCATAATCTTTACCAATAGCCTCAATCACTTTCCAGAGACTATCTGCCACAACTACTATTTTTACATATTTTCCGGCAGCTTTAACCTTGTTTATTTTTGCCCTAAGCTCTATGGGCTTCAAGGAAATATATCTATCGGTTGTACCTCCTACATATATGGCTTCATGGTTGGTATTCCTTTTATTTTGGTTGTAGGTTTTTGAGGAAGCTATGGCTCTAAGCGGCTCTACAATAATAGAATGTCTGTCAGAGGTTAATTCCCTGTAGGTAGCTCCTATTCCCGTAATCTTTTTATCTATCCTACCATTCGGCAAAAAGCTAAAGGCATCACTAATAAACGTACCTTCCTTTAAAATATAGGTAGTAGAGTTTTCTCCTGTTTCCTCACTAATGATGTTTTCCCTGTTGTGTATCATTCCGCAAATATACACACTTAGTTCCTGTAATAAATAATATAACTAACTGTGCTTCTACTTCTATTAAGATTGGTGTAGGTGTTATATGTTGGTGTTAGGGGAATAATAATATTTATTATGATAAAATATAGAAGGATAGGCTGGCTGAAAAAGAGAAAGATTAGATTAGTTATTTTCTTCTTTTAGGTTTTATAGATTTTATTTATAGTAAAGATTGTTCCATTACGATAGGAATTTAGGAGAGAGTACAATTACACAACCTGTTATATATCAGTTACTTATGGCTAAAAATAAAACAAGTTGTAAAAATAAATATGTTTTATAGGTAGCTAAACATCTCCAGCCAAAGAGAAAAAAGGAGTATTTACTTACTAGACCCCCGAAGGGGGCTATAAGTCATTTGGTAAGCTGCCCCCTTAAAAATACGACTTCTTCTTTCAGAAAATCTACCTCCTTCTGTAGCTGTTGGATATGGTTTTTCAGAGCATCATTTTCTTTGTCAAGGACTTGGTGATAGGTATTTAGATTACCGGAGTTTGTACAGTTACTAAATAAGGTCTTTTCATTAAAAGACATTAACTGGATAGGGTCAACGTCCAAAACCTCTGAAATATTTTTAATAATTTCAGTACCTACCTTAGATTTGTCAGCCTCTATATTGGAATAAGTACGCTGACTAATACCAATCTTTTTAGCCACATATTCTTGGGAAAATCCTCTTACTTCCCTAACTACTCTGATATTTTTTCCTATTGCAAATTCTTGTTCCATAGAAGTATTATTTTAATAAAGTGCTAAGTTAGAAAATATCTGCCTGATTTAGAAACATATATTTTATATCCTTTACTAAAATTAGATTTACCTTTGTTGGCAATTTACCCATTTCTATTATAAATAACTCACTATGAGCAACTTATACAAAAGACAGGCATTTCTAACTAAACGGACAATAGGAACACCTCCAAGCTATGAAGGTTCTTACAAAGGAATCGCTTACTGTAAAAAAGAATTTGTTCCAATTGAGATAGATGACATTGAGTACATAGAAATATCAGGGGGTAAATTATACAAAGAAGATATTGTTAAGTATGATACCCTGGAATTAGCTTGGAAGCCAGAAGAATATCCTGTTCCAAAGGAAGACCCTCTACCTAAAAATGCACCCCGTATATTTGAAGTTAGAATAAAATAAATACACATATCCATTACTTTTTTTTGTGCAAAAAGATTTGAGATATTATCCTGTAATAGCCTCATAGTAAATGACTTATCGTACTGTACTCGTTTTCTTCATACATATTTTTAAACACACATTTCTTTTGTTTATGTCTTTTAATACAAGAAAATAACAAAAAATTAAAATCATGGCTTACACAGGAGGACCTTTAAATGTGCTAAATGAAACATTAGGCATCACAAAATCTTATAAGAGTGTCTCTGTAATGGAACTGATAAAAGTACATAAGCCCAAAAGTAAAGATGAATTAGTTGATTTAATAAAATACCATTATGAAAATGATTGTGAATGTGGGATAAAGAGTAAAGGAACTATAGAGGATTTTGGTAAAAATTTATATGATGCTCAACAACCATTTTGGAAAGAATACAAATTTTCTCTAAAAGAATGTACCCAATGGGTGTATAATTTAGTTATTGTCAAATCGCTGAAAGGTTCAAAAATGGAGAGAAAAGCAACACAAGAACTTAGTAAGTTACTGCCAGATTATCAAGTATCTGAGACAAACTTGATTTTAGATAAAGATTTTAGAGTTGATTTAGTGGTAAGTAAGGGCAAGGTAGAGATATGTGGAATCCAAGTAAAACCTACTTCATTTAAGGGAGTTCCAAAGGAAATAAAAGAATATAATAAAAAAGCAAATAAAAAATGGGGTAAACCTGTTTTCTATCTATACTATGATAGAAATGATATTTTTATAAATATTAATGATAAAGTAGAAAAAATATTAAATCTAACTTAGCTCTACTTTATCTGTGACGTAATTATTTTACTATGAATACATCAAATAACTTTAGTATATTTCTTGTTTTACTTTTAATTCTCACGTTAATTAGCTGTAATAATGAACAAGAACACTTCACTTGTAATTATTATGGAATGTCAAATCATACGTTTGATAATATCATTAAATCTCCAAGTCTTTCTTTTTCTTCTGAATCAGAAGCTACTAAAGTTGTAGATAATATCTTAAAAGAAGTAGGATTAACAAAAAATTTCCTAATAATTGAAAATAACACTGTGGATAATGCAGCAGCATTAGTTTATAACAATGAAAGATATATTATATATAACAATGATTTTATGAACTTAGCCGATGATATTACCAAAAACAAATGGAGTAGTATAAGTATAATTGCACATGAAATAGGGCATCATCTACAAGGACATACTTTGAACAGTTCTGGTAGCAGACCTGATTTAGAACTTGAAGCAGATAAATTTTCTGGATTTGTATTAGCTAAAATGGGAGCATCTTTACAGGACGCACAAGCAGCAGTACAAAATTTAGTTTCTCAACAAGAGTCTGAAACACACCCTCCAAGAAATAAAAGATTATTAGCTATTGCAGAGGGTTTTTCTAATGCTCGGACAATTTCAGAAGATTTTAATATAATAAAAGTTGGAGATACATATTGGATGAATGAAGACTATACACATGAAAGTGGTCTTAATCGTAAAATTAATGGCGTTTCAGTTAGCCTTTTTAATGCTACTAATATAAAAAGAGTTTGCCCTTCTGGTTGGGTTTTACCGTCATCTGAAGACTGGGCTGAACTAAATGAAGTATTGATTAAGGACTCCGAAGTAAGAAGAAACTTCTATCTAAACTACAAAGTTGATACCCTTGAAATGGCTGGGGAAAAGAGGGTTTTTAAAGATGCAGATTATTGGGCTAAAGATAATACCAGCATAAGTATAATGACCTATAAACAATACTTACAGGTAGTATCTTGGCATGATAAAAAATTAACTGTAGAGGGATTTACACCTAAAATAATTCATTCTCATGGAAAAGATGACTATAGTAAAGAAGCATTTGAGTCTGAGAAAAGAGAAAATAAATTTAGATGTAGATGCATTAAAAAATAACCAAAATTTATTCTACAGCAACCAAAGTTATAAACCATTATGGAACAATACATACCCTCTGATTCTTTAGATTTAATAGTATTTATTCTTATATTAATTATTGTTATAGTTTTAGGTGTAAATGGTTTATCTACCATTATAGATATAGTTAAAAAGTATGTTCGTGTCTTTAAAAAGATGCGTGAACCAGAAGAAGAAATTGTAGAGCCAGAACCAAAGCCTAACAAAGATACCGTCAGTCCTCCACCTCCACCAACAGTAGAAGAATCAACTACTAAAACTTCTACTATAAATGATAAAATAAAGAAAGAAAAACAGAAAAAGAAAGAAGAACGAGAAAGAAAAGCAAAGGAAAGTCAAAAACGGATTGAAGAACAACACAGGCAAAGGCAATTAGAAAAGGAAGAAGCAATAAGAAAACGAGAAGAAGTAAAAGCCAAATCAGTACGAGCCAAGAAAGAAATAATAACTTCTAATCCAAAAACTCCGACTAAAATCATTACCAAAAAGAGTAGAGAAAAAGAAGTATTAGGAACGCGAAAAAAATAAATGTTACATTTTGGACTTGATGTCGTCACAATTAGTATGACAAAATATAATACAGAAA
>ENA-ORXR01003392-ORXR01003392.1-marine-metagenome-genome-assembly--contig:-NODE-3392-length-14306-cov-3.145829_pt1 | contig 14306 bp, 12 predicted proteins | sample MGYA00237866_ERZ511479 | MGnify/ENA metagenome assembly ERZ511479 | reverse complement strand
GGTTTCATTCCGATGGCTACTTTGTTATTGTCATAAAATTCTTTAATCGCCTGTAACATCACAAGAGTATTAGCCATAGTCGCATTAATTCCAACCTTACCGGTTGATGTTTTAATAAAATCAGCACCAGCATACATTGCTAAGTCTGAAGCCAAGCGAATCTTATCGTAAGTTAACAACTCACCAGTTTCTAAAATTACTTTCAGATGAGCTCGATCACCACAAAGTTCTTTAACTCGTCTAATATCGTCAAACATCAATTGATACTTTCCGCACAAAAATGCCTCTCGATCAATAACCATGTCAATTTCGTTAGCACCAAGATCTACAGCTAACTTAACATCACTATACTTGACTGCAGATGAATGTTGTCCCGAAGGAAAATAAGTCGACACAGCAGCTAATGCCACTGAGGAATCTTTTAATATTTTTTTAACAGCTACAATTTGCTTAGGGTAAACACAAACCGCGCCAACCGCAGGTATCGATTGAAAATCAACATGCTGATTAATTTCAGCGCAAAGCTCATCCGGCATCGGTTTCAAAGCTTTTCGAGCCAAACCCTCAACTTTTCCACGTGTATCATTTCCTGCTAAAGTTGTTAAATCAATCATACTCACCGTAAGATACAAAGCTTCTAATTTAGATTGTTTTTTAATACTTCTTTTGGTGAAACTAGCAGCTCGGCTTTCGAGCATGACCGAATCAATTCTTTTTTTAGGGATTGAGAGTATCTCACCCTCTTTTTGTACCTTTACTTGACCAATAATCGACACTACCCAAAGAACTCTATTCCCCAATTCTGCAGAGGTCAAACAAAGATCTTGAGCTTTTACTCTTATTGCTATACCTTGCCATGGGTCTATGTTATCAAAAAGACATGGTCAGTCCCTTTGAGAAAAAAAGCCGTAAAAAGTTCTCAAAGCAAATCCAAAAAAATATCCTCGCTAAACCTGGCCCATTCAAGAACATCATCATCCTAGATAACCTTAAAACCGCATTTAATATCGGAAAAATCACCCGATCTGCTAACGCCTTTGGTTGCCAAGAAATTTATTTAATCGGCACTCAATACTTCAATCCAGCCCCCGCTAAAGGTGCTCTAAAACATACTCCAATCACCTTTTTTCAAAGCTTCGACGATGCTTATGAAAAACTCTTAAAAAACAATTACAGTTTATTTGCCATGGACCCGAATAAAGCAACTAGCGATATTTGCTCTACAAACTTTCCAGATAAAAGCGCTTTTATTTTTGGACATGAACAATTTGGCTTTAGCTTTGCCGTAGAAGAATACAAAAAAATACAATGGCTAAAAATCAAACAATATGGCCATGTTGAAAGTTTAAATGTTGCCTGCGCAGCAACTTGCTTAATGTATGAATACTCAAAACAATTTAGTAATAAAGAAAACTCTGCTCCACCCTCATAAACAATCAAATGTCTATCGAACAACTGTTTAGATATTGCTATATCCTCTTGACCTTTAACAACAATTTTTTTCTTTAAAATATTACTTACACTATCTCCAGAATGCGGCTTTTTAGTCTCATTCTCGACGTAATTATCTAATTCTGTCATTTTTTTAAAGAAATTTTCTATAGCATTAGCCTTATTGAGGTCGCCTGTTAGCAAAGAATCTACAAGATCCGTATACTTTTTCCCTCTAAGTTTTTTGTATTCTCTCACCAACTCCCCATTATGCTCATATGAACGAATCCAAACAGGCTCTCTATCGTTATTTACTCGCATAGATAAAGTTTCAGAATATTCTTTACCTCTTTCATCTCTAAAGGTCCATCTTAAGATATGATCGTCACCCTCACTGATTTCCTCTTTTTTTACAAAAGTTAATCCTTTAACACTAAGTTGATAAGGTTCTTTTTTTTCTCTGTGAAGTCAGGAACAAAAGCTCGATTTTCTTGCTGATATTTTTCATCAGAAACTTGTGCTTTTAGCCTCGACACGCCAGCTTGCACATCGGCACCTGAAGAACCATGCAATCCTTCACTTAATACATTTTGACTCCAAAAATCAATGGCACTCAAGTAATGTGTACCCTCTAAGATTTCTACACCTTGATGTATTAATCCATGCTCCCTCAGTAAGTCTACGGCATGCATATTTTCAGTTAACTTATGGGATGCGTGCTTTGATTCTACTCCCTTATTCTTTATACCATTCAAAAAACCTCTTAGTCCTTCTTCATTTAACTGCTGTTGTGAATATTTATTCAATGGGCTCAAATCTCTTTCAATTTCCCCTAAAAGACTTAAAGTAGTTCGATCATATTGATACGAGCTTTGTGTCAACAAACTTGTGTCCTGATTTATTGTTTGCACAACAACTCGTGGCCCAAACTTTGTTTTATATTCAGCATTATACTCTGGTAAATCAACCAAAGCGAAACTTTGATTTCCATGTTCATCTTTGAATTTATAGTAACCAAAATTACGTTTTGGAGGTCCAGGCACAGTCTTTTCATAAATTAATTCAAATTTTTGTGCATCTAGTACTCCACAGAAAACTATTAGCATCCCAAAAAGTATATAAGTTTTCATCTATAGGACTAATCGGCAAAAATAGAACTCATTAAAAGAAATATCCTTGACGTTTTAGAGGCATTTATATGCTCTATAAGGATAAACAGTTCGTTCAAACTTATCCCAACCTACAAAATTATAGTTGATTGGTTTTTTCCAACGAAGAATAAAAACATTATCCTTTTTCAAAGCTATACGATCATACCTTTCTATAACAATGCCTTCAGCTCTATTTTTTGCATGAACAACTAAATTTTTCGTGGCATCTAAAACAATTTTAATATGCCCATGCTCGCCATATCTTCCTTGCTTTTTAGATTTTACAATAAGGTCCCCGACTTTTATATTGTCGATATCAACAATCAATGCAAAACTATCTTCAACATAGCGAGTTTCACAATCCGTTAACGATTGATCTTGAATTAAAAATTCTTGCTTTTTTTTCAAAGTTTTAGCTAAGGTGATAAAATGTCTTGTTTTCATAAAAGGATATTTCACACCCATAATTTGAAACATTCGGTACACAAAACGAGAGCAATCTGTTCCTAATCGAAAATTGATTTTATCTAAGCCAGCATGATACGGATCCGCAAACAATATATAACCCTTAAATTGATCCTGGTTTTCAATAGTTTTGCCATAGCTCTGCCAATAATGCCACAAACCTGCTTGATAAAAATTATCTTTTTTGTGACTAAATAATTGATCCACTGATTTCAACGTGCTTAGCGGGTGCCTGACATCTTGCTCAGAGGGAGTTCTTTTAATGGAATGAGCACATTAAACTATTAATAACAAAAAAATATACTTAAACATGACTCACTATTTTATAGATTGCTTTCAAAAGCCATTCAAATCAATTATGTCTTTCTTATGCTTAATAAATTCCTATTTTTCATGGAAAAACTATCTCTTAACATCCCTATCGAGTGGAAGATTTTAGTGTTTTCACTCGTTCTCAGTATAATTATTATTCCACTGCTTTTTAAAACTCTTAGACACCTTTCAAAGAAATTGAGATATATAAACGAACTTCTCAATTCCAAAAATCTACTACTCACCAGCTTAGTCTTGTTTTTTAGCAGCTTAGCTTATTCATTGATGACTAAAGCTAATCCCAATGATTTTGTTCTTTGGAAAGGATTATTTTCAGTTTTACAGCTTATTACTATTTTTGCCTTATGTAATATATTTATTCATCACCTCTTTCTTTTCCTAGAAAAAAAAGCTCATGATAGCCAGAACAAGTATGACGATTTACTCGTTCCCATGATAAAAATCCTAGCTCGTCTATTACTATGCTTTATCATTATTTATATTCTTGGAGAACGCTTCAATATTAACGTCAAAGGCTTACTGGCCGGTTTCGGTATTGGTGGTTTAGCTGTTGCTTTTGCGGCTAAAGACTTTTTAGCTAACTTACTGGGATCATTAACTGTTATTTTTGATCGCCCCTTTGAAATTGGTGATTACATTAAAATAAAAGACATTGAAGGTACTGTCATTCAAGTCGGTTTACGCTCAACTCGCATAAGAACCTTTTATGATTCATTAGTCAGTATCCCTAATTCAATGGTGACTAATGAATGCCTTGATAATTTCGGCAAACGTAGAAAAAGGCGCTTTCGTGAAACCTTATCAGTTGAATACTCGACATCTACAAAAAAAATAAATGAGTTTCAAACTGAGCTTTTAAAATTATTTCACCAAGAAAAAACAATACAAAATGATTTGATTCGTGTTCACCTCAATAAGTTGTCAGCAAGTTCACTAGATCTTCAGGTCTATTTTTTCTTTTTAATTGATGATTATCAGCAAGAACTAGAATTAAGACATCATTTATTTTGTGAAATATTAGACATAGCAAAAAGATTGGATATTAATTTTGCTTTTCCTTCGCAAAGTATTTACGTCAACAAATCAGAATCAGTTTAAGGACGATTAGCTCCAAAAAATTCAAATGTCATGGGACCAAAAGTTAAAGCTGAAGCGGCTGCAGCTTCACGAACGATAACTTCACTGTTTTGACATAAGAAAAAAAACAATGATCCATCTGAATTTCTAAAACTTCTTGTCCGCGTTTCACCTTTTCCAAGTTGTAAAAACGAGATTCTTAAAGCCTCTTCATTGTGGTCACGACTTCTTACCTCAACTTGAGCTAAGTTTCTTTGAGAAGATAAGCTTCTATAGCTCATCGTAATTTTATACCAACCGACACCTAATCTTCTAAAGTTGGGGCGGTATCGAACATACTGCTCTTTTTGGGTTTGATCAGAATTAACAAGCCAATAAGAAAGTTCCCCTCTTATTAAATCACCAGTTTCTGTATTTCTTGAAAAATCTCTTATATAATCTGAAGCCCTTGTGACCCCGACACGTTGAAATTCAGGATTGTCCAATTTATCATCAACAAATAATTGCCCACCTCTATCTCCAACCTTGCTGCTTCCCGTAAAAGGATCAACGTCTACAGTGTGTATATTATTTTCTGAATCGTTTGAATCTAAGCTTCCATCATAGGCTTCACACATTTTTTGAGGGTCAAAGTTTTCAAAATCTCCTGGCTGTTGCCCATCACCAACCCTAAACTGCCCTTGCTCTGTTGTTAGTGAATTATTTTGATTAGCACTTGAATCGACGTTATCTGATTGAGTCGCAGCTGCTGAATTAAACGAATCACGACTCTGAGTTTCCAACGAGCACCCATTTAAGAGGTACAAGCTGAAAAAAATCATAAAATGGCCTAATTTGTCCATAGTTCTATGATAACTGTTTTAAGCAGTGCTCATTGTTAAATCTTTGTAAATTAAGCTTGTTTTTTAGCCATACATTATTTAGATTTAACTTGTTTATGATGACAACAACAGAATCAAATAAGAAGGATACTTCAACTATGACCCAAGCTCAATTTACTGATTACCGTGTTTGCTCTGAAGCTATGAATGACCCAAAAGAATTTGCTCGTTTGAGCACTTGGGGCCGTGAAGAAATTAATATTGCTGAAAAAGAAATGCCAGGATTAATGGCTTTAAGAAAAAAATATAATTCTGAACAACCTCTTAAAGGTGCTCATATTGCTGGCTGTATTCATATGACCATTCAAACTGCTGTTCTTATTGAAACACTGACTCACCTTGGTGCGACCGTCAGATGGTCCTCATGCAATATCTTTTCGACTCAAGATCATGCTGCATGTGCCGTAGCAGCAGCAGGAATCCCTGTTTTCGCTTGGAAAGGTGAAACTGAAGAAGAATACAATTGGTGCCTTGAGCAAACCGTTAATGGTTGGCCTGAAGGCTTTAATCTTATCCTTGATGATGGTGGTGACCTTACTAACCTTATGCATACCGAAAAATATCTACCTTTAATGGAAAAAATAATCGGTATTTCCGAAGAAACAACAACTGGTGTTCATAATCTTGAAAAACTTAGAGCCGAAGGTTTGTTAAAATGTCCTGCTATCAACGTCAATGATGCTGTTACAAAATCTAAATTTGACAATCTTTACGGATGTCGTGAATCACTTGCCGACGGGATCAAACGAGCTACTGACGTCATGATCGCTGGTAAAAAAATCATTGTTGCTGGTTATGGTGATGTTGGAAAAGGTTGTGCACAATCTATGCGTGGATTTGGAGCTCGTGTCTACATAACTGAAATCGACCCTATTTGTGCTCTACAAGCAGCCATGGAAGGATACGATGTCATCACTATGGAAAAAGCGGCTAGTATCGGAGATATTTTTGTAACAACTACTGGATGTTGCGATATTATTACGCAAAAACATTTTGAAGCCATGAAAGACAACGCTATTGTTTGTAACATTGGTCACTTTGACATTGAAATTGATATCGCATGGTTAAACGCTAACTCAACAGTAACAACAATTAAGCCTCAAGTTGATTTACATGAGCTTAAAAATGGACGAAAAATAATTGTCTTAGCGCAAGGTCGCCTTGTTAACTTGGGATGTGCCACGGGTCATTCTTCATTTATTATGAGTACCTCTTTCACTAACCAAGTTTTGGCGCAAATTGAACTTTTCAAAAATCATAAAAATTACCCAGAAAACAAGGTTTACTTTTTAAGTAAAGAACTTGATGAAGAAGTCGCACGTTTACACCTTGAGCATTTAGGTGTCGAATTGACCACATTAAGCGATAAGCAATCTAATTATTTAGATTTAAAGACAAATGGTCCCTACAAACCAAGCCATTATCGCTACTAGTTAACCATTAGCCCTTTAAGCTTAGCTGGAGGGCTTTACAGTACACAATAGATCACCTAAGATTCTCTTATCTTAATTTTATTAAGCGGAGGTCTCGATTAATGAAACAATTTCTACTTTTAACGTGCTCAATTTTTCTATTCTTTTCTTGTGCTCCAGCCAAGGTTTCACACAGAGTTAAGAAATCTGGCGAAGTTTTATCGTTCACCAGTAAAAATGGGCTCAATTACGATTCAAAAAATCCGCAATTCATTCAAATTCCTAAATTAAGATTGAATCAAGAATATCTTTTGAGAGCTCATATTATTCCTCAAAGTGGAGCGGCTACTGGCAATTCGTTAAAGTCTAGAATTGTTCGTTTTTTTCCACAAAACTCAAAACTTTATTTACTAGAAAACAACGATGGCTTTACAGTAACTGATGCCCTGCCCACCAACCGAATCATTACATCATTTTCAATCGTAAAAGAAAGCAACACCCATCTTGTTATTAATTGGACCGAAGGCATGAACAAAGCCTTTGCTGATGATGGCTGGTACGCCAGTGACTTTGAAGGCATGGATTTCAAAGAAAGAAATCAAATCATTAAAATAGAAGAAAGCTTTATTTCAAATAAATCACTAAAAAATAATACCATCTTCATTAACCAAATTGCGCAAGCTCTTATCAAAAACCAGAGCAATACAAGTACAGCACAACATATAGAATTAAGATATGCCCTAAGCCCTTATGCTCAAAACGTTCAATTTAAATCTTTTCTAACTTCTGACAAACCCAGTATCTTTGATTCTGTAGGATTCTTTGAAAACTCACCACGACTTGAAAAACAAAGTGGTCGATCAATCGTAATGGCTACTAAATTCGACACTTCAAAACCAATTATTTTTCACATCAGCCCTAACACACCCGCTGATTACAGAGACGCTGTCAAAAGAGGAATTCTTTATTGGAACCGCTATCTTCAAAACCCCAATCAAATTCAAGTTAAAATAGCCCCTCAAAATGTTAGCGCTCCTAGCTTTGGTTACAACATGGTTCAATGGGTAGAATGGGACAATGCCGGATTTGCTTATGCTGACGCCAACATGGATCCAAGAACTGGTCAAATCATTCAAGCCAATGCCTACTTAACAAGCGTCTTTGCAATTTCATCTATCAAAAGAGCAAGGCGATTACTAAGAAGCCTGGAAAACACCAGCACACCAACTGGCCATACAGGACACAAATTCAATCATCATCTTTGTGAAAAATCGACATATTTAGATTCCAAATATAAAAATCAATTAAAATCTCTATTGAGCCTCATAACTCAGACCCCTACGATTAATGATCAAACAGTAAAAGACATTTCAATGCATATGGTTTTTGATGTTGTCGCTCATGAAGTGGGACATACGCTTGGCCTTCGCCACAATTTTGCGGGTAATTTAGCTTTAAAATCTGATATTTCCACTTTAAACGATGATTTCCTGAATTATGTCTCTAAAAAAACAATTCCTCAAAAAGATTCTGTTTATTTAAGCTCTGTCATGGAATACGCCACCACTAAGGATAGCCTTTTAAACAGTGTCTTGGCCAATAACTTCCAAGACTATAAAATCCCTTACGATCAAAAAGCAATTTCTGTTTTATATAATGATCAAGACTACCTTCAAGACAGCAGTGTACTATTTTGCACTGATACGCATCGAAACGCTTACCTTGATTGCCAGACTTTTGATTCTGGTAAAAACTATCTTAATCAAAATTCTTTCCATATCAGTGAAGAATTAAACACGGTTATCCCAAGACTAATTTTAGAAAAATTTTATTTAGGCAAATTTCCTGACGACCTTTCACGCAAAAGAACTTTAGTCAAAGACACTGTCTTAATCCCTAGCTCATACAAAAACAGATTTCACTTCCACGTCAAAGAGCTTCTTAAATTTCACAATAAAGATTTAAATTTCTTAGCTCTTGAACGAAACTACAAGAATCAATCTGTCTTACCTTTGACTATGAATAAATTAAGAGTAGAAAAAAAGTCTAACGAATGGATGACCTTTAAAAACAATGCTGGCAACTCTGCCCTTCAACAGCTACTGGACCTTTTCTACAATGATCAATCCAACAAACACTTCACAAAAAGCATAAAAAATTCTGTTGAAAGCCTACTTAACAAGAAAAGCACTGTTTACAATGCCTCATTTAATGCTCAAGAAAAAACTATCATTTTAACGAAACTTGATTCTTTATTAAGTGAAGTTAAAAATAGTTATTTAGATGATTTAACAAAAGAATTAACTAATTATAAAGTTTTAAATTACAATACAACAACATTGATTTACGATGATCTTGAATCATATTATTCTGAACTGAGTGAGCTTTTGTTAGGAAAATTCTCTGTGGACGAATTTATCGAAGAAGAAATAACATCATTAGCGGACAATACCAAATTTAATATCAAAGTTCCTCAACATAAGTTTTCTAACAATCTAAGAAATTTAGCCAAAAAATTAGTTAAATCGGACAATAACCCATTTGGTGCAGACTGGATGTTTTATCAAAAAATAGATCTTCTTAAAAAATCAACATCCACACACGAAGATTTATCTAAAGACTTACCAAAAGATTTTATCAATAAAGCCTCTTTAAAAAAGTATAAAATGTCTAGAGAACTTCGTGAATGGCTTAGATTCAGGTTATCTCTTAGTAAATTATTTGAATAATTGAATACATTATTTCGAGCTCCGTTTGGATTAAGTAACCCCATCATCCAAACGGGCATTGCCAACATTAAAAAATTTCAGTACACAAATAAGACCAAAGGCTGGAACACCGTCAAGCTTAACAATTCAATATTCAACAAAGCTTATCAATGTACCCATGAACTTTACACTAAAGCCGACAACAACTCTCTGTGTATCTTTCTTCATGGCTTAGAGGGCAGCTCTCAAGAGGCCATTACACAACGTAGTGCTCTTGTTTTAGAGCAAAACAGTTCATGTGACATAGCCTTATTCAACGCCAGAAGCTGTGGACCAAGTGCCCCACTTTTTGCACACCCTTACTCCTCTTACGACACAAAAGATATAAAATTGTTGTTAGACTATCTGTGTTCAAAAAAATCTTACGAAAACATTTTTCTTGTTGGATTTTCACTAGGCGCACTCAATGCTGTTCATTTTCTAAATTCAATAACCCTTAATGATTATCCGACAATCCACAGTTTACACGTTTCTTGCCCCGGGGATCTCAACGAATGCTATAAAAAATTAGCCAATTACCCTGGTAAATATATCCAACACTTCTTTTTGAATAAACTCATTAAAAAATTTAAACTACTCAATCATCACAATTCTTCTTACTACAACGAACTTGGCATCAACGCCTCAAAAGTCATTCAGTCAAAAACACTTCGTACTTTTGACCAAGAATTCACCGTTAAAATAAACAAAATACACAGCCTTGAAGTCTACGTTAAGCAGTCATACCCCTCAAAAACAAGTAACAATATGTACTTTTTAAGCTCTTTAGACGACCCTGCAGTAGGTAGTTCACACCTAAATTCAGTCAAGCGTACTAATAAACACCTAAGCCAGCATGGAGGACATGTTGGCTTTTACCATAACTCCTTAAAAAACGACTGGTTGCCCCAATTAATACTCAATTTCACCCAACAAGAACCTAGACTTTGCTTTCTACAAGGATAAAAAGCTGTTAAAAGAGTTATTATGAATAAAGTATTCTATACATTTCTGATTCTCTTGCTTTTATCACCGACCTTAAAAGCCGAAAGCTTCCATCAATATTTTTCACTACCTTCTGAATTTGCAAAGAAACTTAGTGTTCCTGAACTAATTTACTTATCTCAGGTTAATCTTAAAAAAAATGAACTTTCAGCTAGAATAAAAGTTAAAGATAAAAAGAAAAAACTAAAATTTAAGTTAAAAAGCTGTACCAAAGATCTTCCAGGATCACGATGCCATTTCACCGAAGATAATAATGGTGTTCAACTTTATTATTTACAACTCCATATCAACAAGAACTCAAAAGTCTACTTGAAAATTGAATACCATACTGAGCACGATTGGATTACTGCTCCTGAATTAATTGCTCAAGACTCAGGCAGTATATATTTTTACGATTGGGACTGATTCAACAGTGAACAAACACCAAAAAATAAATAGACAGCTCGATCAACTTTCCCAGCTATTAGACAATTCATTCACTGTCCCCTTTACGAAATATAAAATAGGGATAGATCCTATTATAGGATTAATTCCAGTTCTTGGTGACTTCGTACCTGTTCTTTTAGTTTGCTACTATTTCTTCGTTTGTTATGAACTGAAATGTCCCAAATCAATCTACATAAAGATCTTAGGTATTCATATTCTTGATTTCCTATTAGGTTGTTTTCCAGTTTTAGGCGACTTAATAGATGCCGGCTTTAAATCACATTTAATAACTTATAAAATACTTAAAAAACATATTCACATTAGTACTTAAAACATTAATACTTAAAATTGAATACCTGTAATAATCATAATTCTATCAAATAGTCTTCTTATCATTTTCATACACCTGCCCCCAAGCTAAACAATTCTTATATTAATTATAAGCTGGCAATTAAATTACGAAACGTATAAATATGACTCCTATAAAAGTCATAATCACGACTTCCTTGTATGTGCTTACAAATTAAAGTAATTTTCTTTTTAAGCTGAATATGTAAATGAATTTTAAGTCAAAACTTAACCAAATTTACCGTCAATGTAATCTTTAGTCTTCTTGTTTTGAGGGTGACTGAATATTTTTTTAGTTTCATCAAACTCAACAACTTTTCCTTCGTACATGAAAAGCGTATAATCAGATACCCTTAAGGCCTGCTGCATGTTGTGAGTCACAACAATAATTGTATATTCAGACTTTAACTCTCTAATTAATTCTTCTATTTTTAAAGTTGATTTAGGATCCAAAGCAGAGCAAGGTTCATCCATTAATATTAATTCAGGCTTAACCGCAATAGTCCGCGCAATACACAACCTTTGTTGTTGCCCACCAGATAACCTAACAGCGCTTTCTTTTAAGCGATCTTTCAAATCATTCCAAAGCCCGACTTTTCTTAAACAACGCTCGACAACTTCATTTTTATTAAACTTATGACCATTGACCTTCAAAGCCCAAGTAATATTTTCCTCAATGCTTTTAGGGAATGGATTAGGTTTCTGAAAGACCATTCCTATTTTCTTTCTTAACAAAGAATCATCATAACTTTTATCATATATATCATCATTTTTATAAAAGACATTGCCTTCAACAACAACTTCACGATACAAGCTATGCATTTTATTAAGTGCTCTTAGAAATGTTGATTTTCCACAGCCTGATGGGCCAATGATTGATATAACACTTTTCTCAGGCACATTAAGACTAATCCCATCGACCGCTTTTTTTGTACCATATGAAATATTTAAATTTTCTATCTTTAGAACTGAATCCATAATGTCTTTTATCCTTTGACCTTTTTCTCAAAGTATCTTCGAAGAGCTATTGATACCAAATTCATGATAAGCAATAAAGTTAAAAGCACTATGATACCAGCGGCTGCTTTATAATGAAAAGCTTCTTGTGGTCTAGAGGCCCAATTATATATCTGTATAGGCAAGACTGAAAATTGATCCCAAATACTTTGAGGTACAAAAGCCGAAAAGGCCACAGCTCCGACAACAAGAACAGGTGCTGATTCACCAAAAGCCCTACTTAGCGCTAAAATAATCCCCGTTAAAATTCCTCCTATGGCCGCTGGAAGCACCTGGAAGATCACAACTTGCCATTTCTGAGCACCCAAAGCAAAGGCTGCTTCACGAATAGCTTGAGGAACGTCTCTGAGTGCCCCCATTGCTGTTAATACTACCATCGGCAGTACCAATAAGCCTAAAGTTAAACTAGCAGTTAAAATAGACCTTCCAAAACCTAAGAAATGCACAAATAAACTGAGCCCCACAAGACCATACACAATTGACGGTAAGCCAGCTAAATTTGAGATATTTAATCTTAAGAAATTAACCCAAAGTCCTTTTTTAGATGCATATTCTTCTAAGTAAATAGCACACGCCACTCCAATGGGAATAACCCAAATCAACATCAAAATTATGACAAACAGACTCCCAAACAATGCTGATTTTAAGCCGGCTTTAGCTACAAAACGCGAAGGGAAGTTATTAAGTAATTGAGCATCTAAATAAAACCAACCTTGAACAAAAACATGTTGTAACAAAACAATTAATATCCCAAGAGCTAAAAAGGCTGAGAAGTAGCAGAAACCTATAACCAAACTATTTTTAAGTGATCGATTCATGTTAATTTTTCCTCAACCTTCATCAATCTTAAGCCCCAAAGATTAAAAACCATTGTTAATAAAAACAAAACTAAGGCGACAGCAAAAGCAGTTAAATATTCAATACCGTCTTGAGGAATATCCCCCATACTTACTTGAACAATGTAGGCAGTCATCGTTTGTATACTGACCAAAGGATCCGCTGTCATACGTGCCGTAGCTCCAGCTGCCAATGTCACAGCCATGGTTTCACCCAAGGCCCTTGAAATAGACAGCAACAAAGCCGCAAATATCCTTAATTTTGCGGCAGGCAGTAAAACACCCCATATCACTTCAGATTTAAGCGCCCCCAAGGAAAGAGCCGCTTCTCTCAAAGATCTACCTTTTGCCTTTAAAGCGTCATCAATTAAAGATGTTAACAAAGGAATAATCATAATCCCGACGACTAAAGATCCACTTAAAGCATTAAACACCTCTATTGTGGGAAAAATGTTTTTTAAAAGTGGAGTAATAAAAGTCAAAGCAAAATATCCATAAACAATTGTTGGAATACCCGCCAGAATTTCAACAACAGGCTTAAACCATGCTCTTAATTTTTCTGAACAAATTTCACTTAAAAAAACCGCCAATCCCAAACCTACCGGAAAAGCAAAAACTAAAGCCCCGAAAACAATTAATAAAGTTCCATTTACTAAAGGTAAAATTCCAAATTTTTGAGGCTCAAGCAATGGCTCCCAACGCAAACCAGAAATAAATTCAAAAATAGCAACTTGATCAAAGAATCGAAAAACTTGATGAAAAGAAAGAAGAATTGATCACTAAGAATAAGGAATTAGATGAGGTACTTACCAAAGAAAAGACTATTTTATCTGACCTGTCTGGATTATCACCTGATGAAGCGAAGAAACAGCTCTTCTCACAAATTGAGGTGGAAAATAAAGATTACAGCAAAGCAATAGAATATTATTCTTTGGCTGTAGAGAAAGCATTGGAATCAAATGCAACTTCAAAAATATTTGGATCAAAAGCACTATTGGGACAGGCCTATTATTTGAATGAAGAATACACTAAAGCCAAAGTTCTTTTTGATGAAGTAACAGCACATTATGGCTCAACAAATACCAGCGAATCCAATAAGACTCAAATCTTTAAGTACAGTTTGTTAAACGATGTAGCGTTGAAAAGTCCTGAGACTTCTGCACAGTTGTTTGAAGTT
>ENA-ORXR01003388-ORXR01003388.1-marine-metagenome-genome-assembly--contig:-NODE-3388-length-14308-cov-14.586818_pt1 | contig 14308 bp, 19 predicted proteins | sample MGYA00237866_ERZ511479 | MGnify/ENA metagenome assembly ERZ511479 | reverse complement strand
CCACTCGCGACCCAGATGCCACCTGAAAACTCCCCCGGACCCCCCCAAGATTCCGAATCTGACCACCCCACCGTGACACCTTCACGGAGCCATGACGAACCCCTGGCGTCCCTGTCAAGCATACGAGTACCAGGGTTTCGTGCCAGTTCAGAAAACGCGCCGGCCCACCGGCCTTCTCGGAGTGGCGTTCCAGCTGACATCGAAACGATGGCAACAGAACTTCTCACATGCTGTGCCGCTCAGTGCTCCGCGCTGCATGAGGGGCCTCTGACTGACCTGCCGTCACTGAGCTTCTTGCGGTACGCACAAGTCGAGTCGGGGCTGCGGCTCGCGGTAGTGGCCAAGGTCGGCCTCGCCCCATGCCGCTGTTGTCTCACGCCATGTCGGGCTGTGTGTTGGACTTTTGGGCAGTCTTCTTTTGTCTCTTGCTAGTCTCATTCGCGGCTGAGCCCGCGCCGTCGCCACTGCGGTTGCGTGACCTCAGATATCGACTCAACACTGGCGCCACAGCTAGAAAACAGTGCGTCCGTCGCCACAGAAACCCATACGCAAGCCACTGGGTGCTGTACCGCCGTCCAACCGAGGCTGGGAGAAGTCGCGAGATAAGCGTTTGCTTCTCCCTGTCATTTGGAGCCCGTCTCGGGCGGAGCCGGCGGCTTCCTGCGGGCCGACGGTGCCTCGCGTACAATACTCCGCTTCGGGTGTGTGTCGTTTTCTGATTGCCGATGCGTTCGATTCGGATCGACGGCAGCCGGACCTGCAGCCGGCGTGGCTGTTGCAAGTGCTGCAGTCGTAACCAATAAACCAGTTCCTGCTGCCCTCAGCCGTGTCAACAGAGGGCTCGTCCCGGCAATTACACAAGTAGCGCGTCTTTGACCAGCTCGACGGCGAATATGATGCGTGCCTGCCGAACAAGATCGGCCTCATGTGACGACTGAGTGGAATGCGCACGCTGAGGACTACGGCCCGATACAGCCGCGTGGTGGTGCCCTCGCTGCTAGTCGACGGGAGATCTGCAGTACCTCGATAGGGCGGCTCAGACCAGCCGCTCGCGTTTTGCGTGCTGGTCCGCTGGCACTGCCGGCGGCGGCCATTGCGCATGCATTGTGGGGGCGGCTGCCCTTAGAAGCGCCGGGGCTAGCCACCACGACGCATCGGTGGCGTTGTTAGCGGGGGAGGTCTACTCTGCCGCAGCGCATTCCTCTGCCGGCTGCCGTGCCCATACATGTTTCTGTGAAGGAGATCAGAACTGCGCCTTGTTTCATCTTCAGCTGCGCCGATGGCAATCTCACGAAGCTCTGTTGTGCATTGCGAGAGGAGGGTTGCAACGGGCTTGTGAACATTGTGGTGCTTCTACCGCTCGAGGCAGCGGCCGCACGCGTGCCGTACGTCGCCATGCGCGCGCTGGCCAGCGTGGACCTGCTGTTAATCAACGACCCTAGAATCGTTCCAAAATGCAGGCTGCTGCCAGGCGTCCGGCAATCAGGTTCGCCGAGCTTTCGCCATAAGATAGCCGCGTTGGCGCTACTGATGTACGTCCAGGCTGTAGTGGTGCATCACATTGCGACAGACAGGTCGGTGAGGGCGTGTCCATCCTGCTCCTACGGATGCATTGTGCTTGCTTCGTGCACACTGACTACTTTTTTGTTTCCTGTTCTCCATTTACAGTTTCACGCGGTGATCAGTACGCCCTCGAGCCATGTCAGCGTGCCTGATGCCTGTGCTCACGGCGTCGAATGCCTCTCTGCCATCCAAAAGTCACCGTACAGAGATTAGTCCGGCCTGGACAAGGCGGTTGGCCGGCTGAAGCCTTGGTAGTTTGCATCTTGCGTCCTAGGGTGGCGACAGGCGTCAGGAACTGTGTCACTTACTTCCTACCACAGGCAGCCGACACTTCCGTCGAGCAGCTATGACAGTTCGGGGACGTGCACTGTATAAGGTCTCCCAAACAGAACACGGTGGCTGCGGCCAAGTGCTGGCCTCATTCATTGGCATCTTTATCCGTGACGCTTCTTGATTAATTCTGTGCAGTCACCTGCTGAATTTATTTATAATTGTTTTGGTGCCAGACTCATTGCTTGTGACTTAAACTCTGTCTTGGACATGTAGCCCGCGTGCAAAACGTCGAAATGCCATCGCCGTAGTGTCGCAGGGGGGCCATCCTCTATCTCGAGCTTCCGTAAAGTCTGCCTCACCGATCGTAACACGCCCTAAATTTCGGACACAGGGGGACAAGGCCGGGCGATAGCTGTACTGTTCACGGCCAAAGTGCATCAAGAAAGGAAGGCACCGCACCGTGGAGCAGAAAAAGCATCTAGGGACAGAGCGCAGTACCCACTGCTCCGCCATTCACGCGCGCAGATGACCTGAGCTCTTCAGGCCGACTTCAGCAAGCACCTGCAGCGGAAGAGCTACGCGAGAGAACGAGGACCGCCCGAAACAACCTGAAGACAAAACAATGCCAGACACATGCTGAAGAGCGCGCCAGAACAACTCAGTTCTGCACTAAAGCTGCAACACAAGCAAAGGCACTGGGGCGCGACGCATTCAGATTGTCTTGAAAGGGCACGGTGAGATGGGCGGTTTGAACAGTGGCACCTGGACTGCCATGAGACACGTGCCGATGGCAGACACCCAACAGAACAACGTGGCGAAGCAACGAGTCGGGGATTTGGACACAAGAATGACAACGGTGATAAAAGGGAGAAGCCAGGCAGAATATTATCTACGCACAACCCACTCAGGGCAAGGCACCGAAAGAGGGGAAAGGGAGAACATCTTCCAGATAGTAGAGAGCAGCAAAAAGAAAATAGGCGCCACGGCAGCGGACCAAGTAGGATGGTGGGTGCACAGGAGCCACGACAGAAAAGCACAGTTCGAGGAGTGTGTTAGTCAAAGCGTCCCGACGACGCCACATAGTTGCGCAACGCAAGCAGACCACAAACGGACCGAGCCTGGTTATGGAGAGTACCTGGACCGTGTTAAACAGAAAGGGTTCCTGTAGAGAAGATGCGGGGCGCTGTATGTCAACGGATACCAAGACGAAAATGTAACAAGGCACGACGCATTAAGAAGCAGCACGAACAGCGGCACATTGGTGGGCACAGGGAGCAAGTGCCGAGCATGAGAACAAACACGTCTGAGAAACAAAACAGCCAGTGGAGGAGAAGGAGCAAGAAGAGCGGGTCGCTGGATGGACGAGCGGCACAGAAAGACAATGAGGCAAACGCTTTAGGGAGGAGTAGAGTCATACAATTCTACAAGACGTACACGAGCAGATAGAAAGCAGGACGTCACCAGGTGAAGCGTGGCCGTGTCAGTGCTCGCCTCTGGCACAGTGGGTATACATGCGAGTGAAGAGAACAGACAATATTGCAGCACTAGAGCCGGAGGAGGAGACACGAGCATAACCGAGGCCGGCAACAAAGAGAGTACGATGGAGTAGGGGGACAGCAAGCATACCAGATCATGTACACAGAGGACACACCGCGACGAATGAGATGCATGACGGTACGAACCAGATGTGCGACAGGAGGGCGACAGGCAGGCATGCATGTGTACACGATGGATAAATCCGGCGGCGATCGGAGAGTGGTGCAATGACCGCTCTGGTGGCGGTGTGAACGGTCGCAGGGGTGGTGACGACGACGACGGTTGCGCGGGTGGGACGAGGACGTCGGCGTGGCCGCAGTGCCGGACAGCGAATATCACTCTGCTAGCCTTCTCAGACTAAGCTACGCAAGAATCTAGGAAAACGCGCCCCGAAATAGTGTGCGGGGTTATGGCCGCCCCCGACGTGCGGGGCGGCGGCAGAAAATGGCCATTTTTGAGGCTGTGGGCGGGGGGGCCAGCTGACGAGGCGGCACGGACCGCCACAGAATGCCGATTCTGGCGTTGTGAGGGTCGGGGGGCGCGCCCCTAATTATGTTCAGGGGGCGCGCCCCTATTTAGAGTGCGCGGGCGCGCGCCCCCACGGCGCGCGGAGAGGCGGCAGAAAATCGCCATTATTGTGGCTGTGGGCGGGGGGGCCAGCTGACGAGGTGGCACACGCCGCCTCCAAATGCCGATTCTAGCGTTGTGAGCGTTGGGGCGGGGTGCCCCTCGTCAGGGCGCGCGCGTGCGTGCGCCCCCGACGCGCGGAGCGACAGCAGCAAATGGCCGTTTCCGCGACAGTGAGGGGGGGGGCCAGCGGACGATGTGGCATACAGAGCCACCGAATCCCGATTTGAGCCATCTGGGAGTGGGGGGGCGCGCGTGTAATCAGGGTCCGAGGGAGCACGCGCCCCCCACGAGTGGGCCGGCGGCAGGAAATGACCTTTTCTACCACTGTGTCAGGGGGGCCCGATGACGAGGTGACAGACACCGGCACCGAACGTCGATTCCAACCTCCTGAGTCGAGCAGAGAGCCGACACAGGGTGGTGAAAGGTCATTGCGTCGCAGTGACTCCGCAGACGAGAAACGGCTAGAAAGCTGCGCTGTGGCGCCCGAAACGGAACGAGCCGTCGCAGCGCTGGAAACTTCGGGTTCAGCCCGGGGCGTCACATGTCCGGTCAACGAAGCACATGCAAGGCCTTGCATGAACGTCTGACAGAATGCCAGATCTCAATAATGGACACGAGTGACCTTGCTGGGATCCCAAAGTTGGCCACGAGGGTTGCAGCCACATTTGACTTATTGCAAGGCATCAACCTGACAATGAAGGGGATTTTGCCGGAGTTGTCAGGGCAGCGACGTTCTCACTCTAATTTAGCTGCTCAAATGTGCACACCTGAAATTGTCCGACATCAACTCTGCCGGTGTGGACCGATTCGCCCTTGACGCGGCTCGCTCTAGCTGGCACGTGCCCTCCGCTATGAAGCGCGTGCCTCCCACCTGACTGTCGGCTCAGCTGTTGTTTTTCCCTCGGCAATGATGCCTGGTGTTGGGAGCGTCACAGTGCCACACGATGGGCTTGTAATATTTGCAACCACTCGTCTGGTGGCGTGCTTTGCGAGGATACCCCTTTCCAGTGCGCGCTCGCCATGTTGAAGTGCTGTCAACGTTGTGTGCTTGTGCCGTGCACTTCTTGTCACTCCGCAACCCCATTGGGCGCCGCCCAGCGACGCGCTGGCAGAAGCCGTGCACATCATTGATGGCCAATCAGCTCGCTCAGAATCCAAGACTCGTGGTGACAGTCTGTTGTCATTCTGTTGCGTTTGTGCACCTCGTGCGCGATGAAGGGCCCGGAAGGGGCCACGTCAAAACGTGTTTGGACTCTACGCCATGCCACGCACACAAACACCGAGCTGTATGCCAGTAACGATCTGAAAACGAAGTTTCAGGCTCCTGGGGCTCGCCCGAGGGCTGTAGGAAGGGTCAAAACGAGCTGTGCACGACATCCCCTGGAATTTTGCTTTGTAACGTTGCTGAAATTCGAATTGTGCTTCTTGCGCATGTCACTCTGTGTCGGCGCATCGTGCGAGGTTTTTTGGGGAACGGCTGTAGCAGGCATTGCCAACGAACACAACCGCACCGCCGCGGCGGTCGACCGCTGCGACATACAGAAGATTGTCTGTCAGATCCTGCACAAGCGTGGCCTCGGCCAGGACCATGCGTGCCGTGGTGTTTCCCTTTCCCACGTCCATGGACGCGTATCCAAGCCCCTTGATGGAAATCTTGTGGCCGTTTTCTAGAGTTACCGTGGACCCGTTTCCCGTCATCTTGACGGTGAAACCCGTGTCCTGCGCGGCCTAATGTCTGGTCGCACCCGACTTCAACACCCAGGTAAAAGACCCTCTGGTGCTCCCAGTCGCGCTGAGCGTCCCGGTTAGGAGTGCCGACACAGCGTAGGCCAATGCGGCGCGGGGAGGTGCACCACATTCCCCGCCACCCTCACGTCGCCCACCATCTGGCTTTTTGTTTTCATTGGCGTCGTCTGCCGTTTTCTTGAGACAGTCACCCTTCAGGTGCTCTTTCTTTTTGCAGTAGTAGCACACGGCCGCATGCTTGTCCCACGGCGTCTTAGAAGGTGTTTCCGCTAGAGCTTGCGACATGACCCCGGCCGTCGATGAAGACCACTCGTGGCTCTCACGCTGCTACACCATGAGCAGCTTGGCGCTCACGTCAGTGAGGTTGCGCTTTCCGTCCATGTTCTCCAGGTAGATCTTGAGCAAGTCATACTTTGCCTGAAGGACCGACAGGATCTGCAGGACAAACGTGTTCTCGTCCACGTTGTTGCCCAGACTGGAGAGCTCTGGACGGATGCCTGTGGCGCGCGACGTGTTCTTGATGATGTTTCAGTCACCGCCCTTCTTGAGTTTGATCAGCTCATGCTGAGCTGCGGCAGGCGTGCGTTGTCTCGCGCCTCAAAGATGTGCTGGAGCGCATCCCACGCTTCTTTGGCCGTGCTGACCGCCGTCACAGAACAAAGACGAACAGGCTTTACCGAAATCTGGGTGGTCTCCAGGACCAACTCGTTCACGATGTCCCACGCCTCAGACGCAACCTTGCTCTTGGCTCCGCTCCCAGAAGCAGGGCGGTCCGTCACGACTGCCGCCCAAACCTTCTCCTTGATTAACTTTGCACTGCAGTACACAGCGCAGATCTTGTAGTCCTCTTCCAGCGGCGCAAAGCGAGGGCCAGCATAGCGGCCATACTCCGACATGACGACGACAACCGCGACAAGAGGCGCGACACTGAAGAGGTGGGAGGCTATACCCGCCTGCCCAACGCCGGAACAGATGGCGACCCAACCAAGGTCGCCCCGACAACAACGGCACGGACGACGACATGACGAGCAGCACGACTGGGCCCATACCCTGTGAAGTTGGTGTTGTAGAGTGGTTCGTTACTTCAGAGGACCTGGGCCATGTCTAGCCACCTGATGTACCCCAGGCGGCCCGACAACAGGTCTTCGGGAGGCCTACTCTCGGAGCACACCCACGTGCCACAAATCTCAGTGGGCGAGTGCCGCGGTGCACCTCCCAGAAATGAGTATGCATATCCCCACACAAGGCTTTCCCCGAGCTCACCCCATCACAGGGTGCCCACCAAGCGACCAACAAATCAAGTACACAAAAGTATAATACACACAACAAATGTATGTATACATACACATAATTGAACCACAACACTCAACCGTGTCAGCACACGACCGATGGAATCGCTGAGCCATGCTCAACACAAAGGAATGTGGTCGGGGAAGCTGCGTGACCTGAGGGAAATCACGCATCAAATCCAGCTCCATCCGGACGCCCAGCCCGTGTACTCGGCTACGTACCGGGATGAACCGCACCGTCGCCAAGAAATTGAGAACCAGGTCAGGACAATGCTCGACCTGGGTGTCATCAAGCCCTTGGACTTCGAGTGTTCTGTCCCCGTGGTCGTCTTACCGAAGCCAAGTCGCCACTTTCGGTATTTCGGGGACTACCACCGGCTGATGGAGCGCACGGTCAAGGACGTCTACCTGATTCCGAGAATGGAAGATTTCCTGGACTCCCTCGGCGACGCCACGATGTTCTCGACCCTGGATTGTACCAGCGGGTACTGGAAGATCACTATGGCCACCGAGGACAGGGACGAGACGACGTTCATGTCTCCCAAGGGCTTGTTCCGGTTTCTACGGCACCGGTTTGGCCTCGTGAACGCCCCAGCGTCTTTTCAACGGTCGCCAGACATCCTCTTCTCCGGCTTACGGTGAAAAACGATCCTGGTGTACCTGAAAGACTTGATTGTCTCCTCCCTGATGGTGGAAGACCACATCTGGCACCGCCAAGACGTCTTACTCCTGCTGGAGAAGGCCGGTGTCTCGCTCATTCTCTCCAAGTGCAGCCTGTTTCAGAAAAATGCCTAGTATGCGAGGCATTTCTTTCGCCCCAGAAAGCTGCTGGTGAACCGGAAGAACATCAGGAGCCTGGCGAAGGCGCCTCCCCCGCGCAGCCAGGCGGACCTCAATAGCTTTCTAGGCAGGCGTAACATGTACCCTCGTTCTATCAAGGTAGACGCGTATACTGCCAAGCCCCTGACCAAGCTCACCAGAAAGAAACTCCCGTACGTGCTCCCTCCGCTGGAGGCCGTGCAGCGGGAGGCCCTTGAATACCTGAAGGAACGCTTGACGTCGACCCCGATTTTGGCGCTTCTATGGTGCGAGAATCTCTTCATCCTGGATACCGACGACTGCGCCTTCCAAGTCGGCTGTACTCTCATTGTAGCGGTTTTTCGTGGATCCTGCCCTCAAAGCCGACGAGGTATAACCCCGTCGGAAGGCCCAGCACAGGATGCGCAGCAAAACATAGCAGAAACAGCACGAACGCCTGAATCACAGTGTGCGAAGCGCACCAGAACGACGGAAGTAACGCAAACGCAACGCTGATTCATTCGAAGACGCTCGATGCCCCTCATGCATACACTCACATACCCTCAGAAATAAGACGCAGGACGTGCACACTCCCGACCCCCGGACGCCACGATGCGTGGACCGATGTCTAACGGGCCACGGTCTCAGGCTCGGGCCTCTAGTGGCCCCTGCCCAGAATCCTCGAGGACACTTCCGCTGGGAGAGGACCCACGCCCGTCTCGGGAGGAAGCAGGAAAATCACCAAGACTTCCCAGATCTCAGGATTTACCCAGGATCAGTACGTCGGGACACATCCCATCATTTTGCAAATTTCCAGTATTGAGTTCCGGTGGGATTGTATCCCTGGTTGAGAGCAGATCTCGGTCCGGCTGTCGCTCGGAATGCGAAAGCTTCCAAAAGCTTTCGTTCTCTCCAGAGGGCCCGGATTCAGGATCACGCGTGTCTCCCTCGGCTGTGAGAGACCCCTCTAGGGGGGCCCGATCGGGTGCTCATCACCCCGCGCCCCTCTAGAGGGGTCGTCTCGCGTGTGGCCCTCAAGCTCCCTGGACACCCGCCCAAACGGGGAGTCCGACGCTACCCCCCCAGGGGGGTGTTACGTGAGTGGTCGCGACGCGTCCCCGGCTCATGCCGGGGGGCCGTGTCACCCCTGACAGGGGGTTTTCCCCACATATTCCCCACCTCAGGGCCCGCGTCTATCGGGACCGGGGACGGTGTCTCGCCACCCCCCCAGGCCACGGGGGAAACCCCTCCCCGCGAAGTCTTCTCAGCGTGCCCCTGGGGGCTCGCTCCGGGACGCCATATGGGGCGTTGGACCCACAGGTTCACCGAGCCGAGTGAGCCTCGGGCCTGTCCCATAAAGCGGTCACTGCTAGCGGTGTCCGGGGGCGCCAGGTCTCTTGGCGGAACCCTTGTCGTCACCCGGGGGATACAAATCTGTTGGGCGCGACCAGGGTCTCTGCGTGCCCCGAGTTGCGCGTGTAGCCCACCCTACGGTGGGTCTTTCATATTTTCCCCGGTTCCTAGCGTCTAGAGGCGGGATGGCGTCTTTTGACGCTCCCGACGCTGCGGCCGCCATGGAGGTCGACCGTGAAGCCCAGGGAGCGGGCGCCCTTCTGGGCCTCGAGGAGGACTTCGACAACGATGTACTATCCAACCTCCTGTCGGCCTGTTGGCTGACCCCCGCTGCTGTCGCTGAGAAGTATGAGCGGTTCCCTTGGACCCCCCGCGGGGGGTCTATAGTCGAATAGCGCTTTGACGCTGTCAACAGCAGTCGAATGACGTCCATATAGACCACTATCCGGAAGATGTATGGTCCCCACTACGTCGTCCGCGAGAGGACGTTGGCAGACTTTCCCTTCCTCCGTAGTCAGGAGGACTGGCGTGTGTGCCAAGTGCTTAGGAACCTGGCGGTACACTACATCCCCCACAGGGTGAAGGACAAGCCCCACCTTTTCTGGGAGTATTACCCGGGGTCTCTCCTAAATTGGGGGAGGTGGACCGCGGCTTTTATGTGTCAGGTGCTATGGGCGAGTGAACCATCCACACCTCCCTCCACCTCCTCACGCTGTACGAACAGCGTGAGGTGCTCGATGTACCTGTGGTACGTCGCAAAGGGTTGTACCCTACCACACCCGTGTGTTGGGAGCAGGCTGAGGTACCTCGAAGCATGGCCGCGCGGGCGCCCCAGATGGTGGCACTCCAGGGAAGCCAACTCATGGGGGGGCCCCTAGGGGGTACCTATCACCTGATGTTGGCGGGCCTACGGGCCGTTGAGGTGGCGGATGTCTTCCTTGGAAGCATGCGCCATCACTGACACCTTTGGCGCCTGGTCTTGGCCATACGGTCGGCTTTTCCCGACCTGACGACCGAGCGCTTGTGCTCGGCGGACCCTTCGGCCCGTCCTCTTCTTGAGGGCCTTTTGGAGCTCTTCCGACTTATCAGGGAGCGGAAGACATCCTCTTGGCTTCAGAGGCTTTGGGGACCTCAAGGAGTCTTCGGTTGTGCCAAGACTTCAGACGACGACGGGACCTTTGTACTCTTGAATGGTCTCAGGGACCCCGGTCTCGCCTATAGGAGGGATGTGGCACACCTCCGCCGTCTCCGACCCTTGGAACGAGACTTGGCGGACGCTGGGTTGGCCCGTGGTGGCCTCGTGGTGGCTCCGATTCCCCGTTCTTCCCCGGCCGCTACGGAATCCGCTCCCGCAGCCCTGAGGCTGCCATTGTGGGGCACGGTATCGCGCCCAGCTTATGTGCCCCGAGGACCCGGTCGGCATACGCAAGCCCGTCGGGCCTATCCCCTTGCAGTCGGCAGTGCGACGGCTCCCGATCTTGGTCGTCCCGCGGGTCCCCCTCGGTCGCCTCTTTCGCTTCTTACTTGGGAGGGGTCGGCCCAGATGGGGACCCCTCGTCCCGTTAACCCGGCCATATGGTCGGATTTGGGGCGCTCCCTAGGGGAACTCCCGTACATCCTCAATAATGGGGTGGAGCATACGCTCATTATGGCGTTGAGCCGCATCGTGGTGCGGCTTCACAACGAGGTGGCGACGGTTGTGTCCCGCTCCATGGGGGAGCGGGACGCCGAGCGGCTGTACCATCTTAGTAGAGCCGAGACCCTCCGCCTTCTCTTGACGGAGGAGTACGAAACCGCCGTGGCGGACGCTAGTACGGTCGTGGCCGAAGGGTCCCTTCGGCACCTGGCCGGCTCTTCGGTCCGGCCCCGAGAGGAAAATATGGCAGCGGCACCCATTAGCCCGCCGTCTTCTCCCCTGCCCCATTATGGGGCGGGCTCTAGTTCCTTTGCGCAACCCCTTTTCGGGGCAGCCTCGAGACCCGCGGTGAGCCCGCCGTCCTTCTCGGGTCCTCAGTATTATGCGCCCGAGGAGGACCCCAGACAGGGCTATGACCTTGGCTACGGTGCCCGTTCCAGGGAGTGGTCGCGTGATCATAGCAGGGTGACCAGGTGTCTCATACGTCCCCCTTCCCCTTTTTTTGCAGCCCGTTATCACTGGTCCTAAGGGGGTGGGCGCCGTCTTTCTTACGATGGACTGGTCTTGGGCACCGTAGAGAACAAAAAGCTTAGCCTCTTTTATGGTGCTCTCTTCATTGCTTGTGATTTCACGTCAAAAGGGTCCTTGAGGTTTGTCTCTCGACTTAGTCAGAAAAGAAAACACCTTTCCGCGTCAAGGCCGGGACCTGAACACGGTAGCGCAAGCAATATGTACGGATTTCCTTCCTAGGGAGGGAAGAGGCAAAATGCCACGTGGCTTCCTTTCAGGAATCCCGAACTATTTATCCAGCACCCACAATTGTCCTTCATCATCCCAACAGTGGTTGCGATTCGCTCGAAACGAAATCAAGGCCGTCCTCAATCTTGTCTCCATCCTTAAAACGGGCTTGTGACCTAAGGGCACCGGTCCACTTGGCATCCCGCGCCGTTTGTGCGAGGGCTTCAGTGAAGTTGTCACTGGACACTGTGCAGAGGCCCTTAGGGCTGTCCACCAGAAACCGGTGCCCATAGGTTTATAGTACCATGTTGGGTCCTTGGGTCTTAAACCCACGCTTCTTTGGAGAACGGGAGTGGTTATCGAGAGAGACCCAGTCCCCGGCCTTGACCGTGTTGTTCTTTTCTTTGATGCGGGCGTCGAACGCCCGCTGATAGATGGCCTGGGCTTTGCCCAGCTGCCGGTGAACCGCCGGGATGAGAGCCTTCAGGCCCTTAATATACTGTTCCGCCGCCGTGGAGGCGTCCTCAGCTCTCTACTCGGACTGTCTAAGCAGAGGCATACGCTCCATGCCAATAAGCTGGAGCCGTCCAGGACTCACGAAGGAAAAAGGGAATTTTCCCAGTGCTCACGTGTACCTGCGTATTAAAGACGGACGGATGACTGTCCCAGTCTGTCTGGTGCCGGAGCTGCCGCACCAAGGCGCGGTTTTATCGTTCCACCTGCCCGTTGCTCTTCGGGTGGTGGGTAGAGGTATAGTACGAGGCTATACCAAGCAGCCCGAGGATGCCCTGGTATTATACAGAGGCAAAGTGAGGTTCGTCGTCCGTAAGGATTGAGTCGGGGATGCCATAGGCAGCCTCCTAAGAATCAATTAACGCTGGCGATACCGTCAGCGCTGTCGCATCCCGTATCGGGATGGCTCGCGACAGCTTGGTAGACCGGTCACAGATGACCAGTACATGCTTGTGACCACCCCTAGAGATGGTCAGTGGGCCTAGAAGATCCATTGCGAGCCCCGAGAAGGGCTCGAGAGCTGGAAACAGCTTGATTTCAGACGTATGCCCCCTCCCGGAGACGCGGTTCTTCGCGCACGCGTGGAATTGCGCCAAGTGCTTGTAGACGTCTACTACCATAGTTCGCCAGTAGAAATACTGGCGGAGGGTGTCATCCATCCTCCGCGAGCCGGGGTGCCCGGCCAACACTGACTGGTGTTGGTATGGTAAGAGGCCCTGCTTCGGAGCCTCTGGAATGACCACTTCGGTCGCCCTCCCGTATACAGAATGCCGGCAAAGGAGCCCGTTCTTCTTTCGAAAGCAGAAGGCTTGCCGACTCAACTTCTTGTCGGGAGGAGAAATTTAATCCAGTTCTTTCAGTTGTTCCTGACAGAACGCATCCTCGGCTTGGCCGAGGATTATCTCTTGGACCGACAGCGCCCCCATGGGGGCTTCGGCTGGCGAGGCGGCCTCTAGGTCGTCACTCGCCCGGGTTGCGATGGCCAGGACGGGGATACCCTCGTCCGAGGGAGTCGAGTCGAGTCCCTCTGTGGGCAAGCGCGATAATGCGTCCGCGACCTTACGGTCCTCAACCGGCTGATGCCGGAAACCATAGGTTTACTCCGATAATCGGAGTCGCAAGCGGTTTATCCGCGCGTTCGGACTCATGTTCGTGAGGACCGATAGTAGGGCCCGGTGTTCACTCCGGACCAAAACCTCTGCCCCCTCGAGGTATGACATCAAGTAGGTCACCGCCCAGACGACGCCAAGCGCGTCCATCCCGGTGGCGAAGAAGGTTTTCTCCGCAGGGAGAAGACCACGGCTATACACTGCGGGTCGGTATTTCATCGCCGGGATAGTTCTCAATTTGCCTGCTTGTAAATCTATAACGAGTACACGCGAAAGAAAGTCTTGAGATAGCCATGCAAAGCTCCTGCGAGATGGCCTCAGCATGATTCAGAGGATCATGTGCATAACAGTTCCGTGGATCGGCGAATATCCTATCCTTCAGATTGCATGATTCTCGAGATACCTCTGTGATTGGGCAGTTCATCACTACAGTTTCTGGACTGGTTCTGCGGATCATCTTCGGGACTGATTCTGGGATCGTTCCGGAAGCAGTGTCATCCTGACCCACGGATCATCTTGGGGACTGTCCTTCAAAAAGAATGTGCGGACTCGTTCAACTGATAGTCTGAGTGCCTCTTTCGCAAACAAAATGACTGCCAATTCCGTCAACAGCGTAAACAAAACCTTTTTGACACTCCGTCCGTTCAGACCGATGCCCATCGTGGAATCTGACATATCACGCATGCGACTGTGTGTTCTGGTGCGAGTGCATCTGATATGTTTTGAACCGGGGCATTGCGAGTTTCGGACATTCTGTGATGGGACGAAAAGGGACAAGATTGCCACTGAGCTGAGAACGAATTTCCTGCGTGTGAAGGAGAACCAATCATTTATAAATGGGGACTGGGTGCGTCCGGGACTTTACGATATTCTAGATGTGCGAGACGACACATGTTTACCCAGCCTCCATCCCCTGTGCGCCAGGCAACAGCGCGTAGGTCGCACGACTACCAAGTCACATTGAGGCTCCCTCTGCACACGTTCGTGGACCGGGAGCGACGCCCCATGGGCAGGTCTTGCTCTCTGATCGGTTTCGGCAGACCCTCTTCACGACGTCACTCGAAGTAGTCCAGGCTATCATCTACGATCGAGTCCTTGAGGCAGGAATCTACATCAATCTTGCG
>ENA-ORXR01003387-ORXR01003387.1-marine-metagenome-genome-assembly--contig:-NODE-3387-length-14316-cov-9.566613_pt1 | contig 14316 bp, 11 predicted proteins | sample MGYA00237866_ERZ511479 | MGnify/ENA metagenome assembly ERZ511479 | reverse complement strand
ATCCCTAGTGCCCTCCGTCGTCGCCCCCATCGTCTTCGACGGGGCCTTCCCCGTCAACCGTTGCCCCTTCCGAGTACGTTTGATTTGCCACGTGTCCTGGCGGGTCTCACACCTGTTCTGCGTCACCGTGACCGGCAGACACCACGCGGCCGCCTCACAGGCGCTCCAGAACAGATTGCTGCAGTCGCGATCCAGACCAAAGCGCCACCAGATTTCAGGCACGCTGTACGCCGGCCGGTTCGAATGGACCGATAAGAGACCTACAGGTCACTGCCGTCGGTCGCGAGATGCAACCGTGTCGCGAGATGTCGACAGATACTGCCAGCGTGTCTGCCACATTTGGCGCGTATGGCGTCTTCGTGTGCTCTCGATCGCAAACGTTTGCAGCCTATCTCGCTGTGTGTCTCACATGACCGCGTTATTTGCCGACGATTGGGGCCCAGATCAGCGTCATGGCGAGGTCGATCGATGGTATTAACTCTTGAATTCTAGCAATCGACTGTCGGAATGTGGATATCTCGCGAGGAAGCCGTTCGCGGGCTCCAGTTCGCAGATAGAAGACCCAGCAGCGTCACCTTCTCCGTTCCCATACACAGCGATCTGCGGACAACAAAAAAGAAGTACTCTCGATCCGAGCGGAGCAGGTTCGCAGAGCCTGCGCATATCGCTGCCGAAACGCTTTTGGCCACTCACAAGCGCACACGTTGCGCCCTGAAACGGTTCGCGGATGGTTCGCAACCGACGTTGTTGGGTGTGCTCTCAAAGAAATTCGGTTTGAGCTTTCTCGACTTTGCGGCCAGCGCCGGTGGCGCGCAGGTACCGCGTCTGCCCCTTCCCGCCGCGCGCGGCGCGCTCTCCGCAGCGGCATCCCCCCGCCCCTCCCCCCGTCGCGTGACGCGCGGGCGGTCGACCTGCGCCTGGCAGCGCCGGCGCCCCCGACGCCCAACATGCGCGCGGTCACCACCGCTGCGCGCGGGGCGCTTAGGCGCGACCGCCCGACCCCGTCGGCGCGCGGCGCGTGCCCCCCTCGGGAACGACCGAGCCCACCGGCGCCCGCGGCGGCGTGGTCGCCACCGACGGCGGCGCGGGCCGCCCCGCCGTCGAGGCGCCCAGCCTTGCGTCCCGCGCGGCCACGCGGCTGGCCGCGCCGCCGACCGACGCGGCTGTTTCCACCACCTCACAGAGCACCGGCGCCGCGCGACAGCCGTGGCGGGTCACCCGTCGGTGGTGGCCCCGGCGGACGCCGCCCCCCCGGGGGCGGGCGCGTCGCGGGTGACCCCACCGGCGGGTCGCACGACTGCGTCGCCGTCGGTGGTTGGCGGGACACCCGACACGCGCGCCGCGGGGCTCGACCGACGGCCGGCGGCGGGGGGGCTGGCGGGGAACACCGCCGCCACCGCCGCAGCCGTGGCTCGGGGGGGGGTCTGCGGCTGCGCCCGCTGCGGGTGGCGTGGCGGAGGCGAGCGCACCGCTGGGGTGGGCGGGGGGGGGGAGGGGCGGCGGGATCGTGCCACCGCACGTACGGCCGCCACTCTGTGAGCGTCAACGGTCTGCACGCGCCACGGCGGCCGCGCGGACGCGGGCACCGCGTGGTCGGCGGGGGTGGTGTACCCTCACTCGCCGGCCCCCCCACTGCCTGCCCACGGGAGGAGCGGCGGCCACGCGGCAAAGGCGCCGTTTTGTTTCCTTGGGGGCCCGTGGCGCGGCCCCCGACGGTGTGGCGATACGGCCACGCGAACTGCTGGGGCGGGAATAGGTAAGCCCCAGCACCCGTCGTCTGTCGGCCACTGGCATAGGTGAGAGGGATCCCCCCGCGGCGCCCGCGACGGCCGTGGCCGCTGCCCTACCGGGCGGCGGCACCGGCGGCTGTGGCGGCGGCAGGCAGCGTTGACACCGTTGGTGGCGGCGGTGTGGTCCCATCCGCGGCGGGCACACCGCGCCCGCGGCGTTGGCGTTGCACCACTGACGCAGACGGAGGTGGAGGCGGGCCACTGCCTGCCCCGCCGCGTCGCTACCGCCACCTCCGCCACCTCCGTCGGGGCTGGGGCGGGGCCGACGCGCGCCGATGACGGGCACATGGCAGGGGAGCCACAAGGGTGACCGGCGAGACCTGCGCGGCCGGTCACGGGCGTGGCGCGCCTGATACGGGGATCGCCTGGCCGCATCGCCACGCCGATGCACTTACGGTGGGATTTGAGGGGGAGCGGGGGATGCACCGCATGGCAGTGGGAGAGTCCGAAGCACCCCCCGTGGGGTCCCAGGACTGCAGCCGCGCGCCGCCGTGCTGCCGCCGCGTGTGCACGGCCACGGAAGCAGCGGGCGCCACAGGCAGGGGTCCATGGCGGGGGCGGCGCGCGGTCGGTTTGGCGGACGGGCACTTTCCCTTTGCGCTTGCTCCCATGGTGACCGTGCTCCGTGGTGTGGGCCAGGAGGGAGGAGACATCGAAAAACGATGCTATTTTTCTGTCTTACCACACCGACGTGGGTGCAGGAGACCACTGCCTGGGTGTGTCTCACCAACTCCTGCAATGGCGCGCGCCGAATTGGTGTATGGCTCACAGCTGTGTGGAAAAACCGAGACCAGAGGGTGGATCATGAAAGTAATCGGGAAGGGCTGCTTGCTATGAATGACACTTTACTTGGTTGGGCTGCGCGAGGACAGCAAAGAGAAGTGAAGAGGCGAGAAAAAGCCCGCCTCGACCAGAGAAAAGAAAACGAAACGGCAGATGCGCAGAGACGCAAATCGGATAGGCAGGGAGGAAGGTGGGAAGCGAAAAAAGAGGGAACCGTGAGCACCGCCGCTTGGGAGCGTGCGGGGCGAAGCGGCCGACTTGTCGGGCAGGGGTGCCCCACCGAGCAGCGGCCGGCGCGCGACTACTTGTAGGCGCCCGTCGACGCCGATGGGTGGCGAAGCGCAGCCGGCCGCAGGCCAGCCCGCCGCCACAGGATCTCGGGGGGGGATCGAATTCCCCGGGAGCCGCCGGGGGGACGCCAACAGTAGACCGCGCCGCGTAATACAGGTCACCACACGAAAGCGACCCAATACAAAAGCATAACCGGGAAGCGCGGCTTGCCATCATAAAGGGAGAACGGCCGCGCGCGCCGGCAGCGCGACGGGCGGCGGAAGCAAGCGGCCGAAAAAGAGGTGGGCCTCTGTGGACGACGGCGCGAGTGCGTCGAGGTAGTTACCCAGCAGCACGTCACGGGACAGGCCGGCAAACTGGGCAAGGGCGTCGAGGCCCAAGCCGGCCGCCAGGCCCGACATGATGAAGCCCGCCCGGCAGGAGTGGCTGCAGTAGCGCTGCCCCAACGGAGCGGCAGCGTTAAGCGATGGAAGGCCGTCGCGCAGCCACGCCGAGAGGGTGCCGCCCGGACTGAAAGACGAGAAGGGGGCAAACAGAAAGGCCGACGCGGGCGAGCCCGAGCGGCGATGCCACGCCAGGAGGCGGCGGAGGTTGAGCACCGGGTAGTCGGCCGCCGCAAACGGGGACGGCGGGTAGACATGGGCCAGACGGTACCCCCCAGGACGGCGCGAATCGGTCTTGGAGCGCGTAATCTGGAAGTGGACGGCGCCCGAAGCCACACAACGCAGGTCCCCCACCCGCAGGCGCAAAACGATGCGCGCACGCCGGCCCCACAGGAACTGCGTGACCACTGCGGTCAAACGCAGGAAGGTCTGGTGGTCGGGGGCGCGAGCGGCGCGTCGCGCCAACCGCCACGCCAACGGGGCGAGCAAAGCGCAGCGATTGGGCTTGGCCGCGCCGGCCGCGTCCAGCCACTCGTTCGAGAAGCCCTGGAGGGCCTCACGGACGGAGTGGTGGGCCGTCGGGGACGCGTAGCCGCCCGCAAAATCGCGCTTGCGGATAGGGGCTAGGTAGCTGGCCACCGAGGACGGCTGGCAGGTACCCTTGTCAGCCAGCTACCCGAAGTACGCGCCCACGGTCGACACCTGGGCCTGCAGCGGGCAGTGGCCGGCGTCGCGGCAAAACGCACGAAGCGGGCCCAGCCCGCGCCGTAGCACCCAGCCGTAACACCCCTCAGTGACGACTTGCGGAGGCGGAGGGAGGCAGCGAAACCAAGGCCGCCGACGGGGGCGGCACGTTCCAGGACACGGGCCTGCTTGCGACGCCAGCGGACAGCCGCGGGCGTGTCTCCAAAGGCACGAACCGGAACGCGGAGACCCGCCAATGGGGTCGCCGGCGCGGCACCTGGAGGGAGCCGGGGGAAAAGAGCCCTGCGTGGGGGGGCAGGAGAAACGCCTCGACAGAGGTCGCCACGGCCCGCGACCACCACGGCTGGGCTTTCCAGATGGGGAGCACGACGGTGGCTGCCGCGTTGTGCGCCTCGATCAAGTAGAGCACCTGGTCCACCAGGCCGAAGGGCGGGTTGACGAAGTTGTTGTCCGCGCCCTACCACTGCCGGAGCGCGTCGACCGCCTCGGTGCCCGGGCACAGCCACAAGGATTTGAACCGCGGGACTTGTGCGTTGGTGTCGGACGCGAAGCGGTAGACAGTGTGGGGACCCCACCGCGCGTCGAGGTCGGCACACACGGCCGGCGACAGGCGCCAGTCCGTCCGGTCCGTAACCCGGCTGAGGTAGTCGGCCCGGAAATTGGCGGCGGAGCTCAGCCAGCTCCCCCGCAGACAAAGGCCGCGGCACACCAACACCCGACGGAGGCGGCAGAGGGCCCAGTGGAGCGCCCGCGAGCGGGTCGACATGTTGGAGATCACGTACTTGGCCACCTTGTTGTCGATCCACAGGTCGACCACCCCGCCGCCGGGGTCCCACAGATGGCAGAGGCTCATCAGCGAGAGGGTGTCGGCCTCGACCTCCTTGACGTTGATGTGCATCCGCTGCACGCCGAGGGAGAAGAAGCCGCGAGCCGGGACCAGGTTCTGGTCGTGCCCCCCCAAGCCATAGGGGGACGCGTCCGTTCTCAGGGCGCCGAGGTGGGGCAGCCAGAGGGAGCATCCGACCTCCCGGCTCCGCCGCAGCCGCCGCCACCACGCTAATTCGGCAAGAGCGCCGTGGCGGAGGTGGCACCATCCTCTACGGCCACGCTGGGCCACGTAAAGGTGATGGAGGCGGAGGCGAGCAGCGGGGATGGCGAGGCTGCACGACGCGGCGAGGCCGCAAAACCGCTGGAGCGTCTTGCGGCGGACCCACCGGGAGGAAAAGCACGCGGCCGACGAAAGGCGGCGAGCGGCGACCAGCAACGAGGAGAGGCGACCCGGGGGAAAAAGAATCAGGCGACGCACAGTGTGGACCAAGAACCCAAGCAAGGGGAGCGCCTGGGTCCCGATCGCAACGCCCTTGGCGGCGTGCACCTGCACACCGAGCGAGGCAAACAGGGCGAGCGCCGTCCGCCGGCCAGCGGTGGCGTCGGTCTTGGAGCACGGGCGGGAACCGGGGGGCGCGCCGCCGAAATCGTCGCTAAATGAAATAAGGCGAAAGCCCAAGCGACGGAGGACGGTGACAACCGGGAGCATAAGCTTGGTAAACGCCCAGGGAGCCATTTTCAGTCCAAATGGCAACACGTTGGGCAGAAAGACGCGGGCGCCGATGCGGAACGCCAACCGCAGGCGGTCCGCCGCCTGCAGGCGGATATGGTGGAAGGCGTCTGTGATGTCCCACAAAACGAGGTGGTCGCCCGCGTCGAGTTGGGTGACTAAGCCAGGCAGGGTTTCGTACCGGAAGGGGCGATCGGCGACGTGGGCGTTGCGGCTGCTGAGATCGACTACAAGGCGGTCCTTGCCCTTGTTCACCACAAAGGAGGGAGCAAGATGCTTGAGGGCAGCTGCAACCGCCGGGGGGACCTCGCTGACGGTCCCCGACGCGCACCACGCGTCCGCCGTCGCTCGGCTGAAGACCAAGTCGGAGGCAGACAGATCGTAAGCCGCCTGCCGCTCTGGCGTCGGGGGGTGGGCCCACGGGATGAACAGCCCAAAGCGGATGGTGCGGAGGAACCACGGCGAGGCCCCCAACGCGGACCAGGCAGGCAGGGCGGCTAAGAGGGTCTGAGACGGAGCGGAAGGGTCGGGCGCCGCCGCCGCCGCGGCCCGCCGGGCGGCAGCCCGACGGGTAGAACGGGGCGGGCGCAACCGCCGCCGCTTGGTTTTGGCCGGATGTGTGGCTTGGCCCCTCGGCGCAAAAAGGGGTGCTACCGGTGCGGCCTCGACGGAACGATACAACACGGGCATTCCAGGGACGGGACAGGGTGGGGTTGGGGCTACGCGTCGGCCGGCACCGCCGCCGCGGCCGCACCACCCGGGGGCAACTGGGCGGCCATGTGAGCGGCGGCGGCCAAACCACCACCGCGCCAACCACAGCCGCGGCCGCGGCCACCACCGCCGTGAGGGTGCGCGCCGCCGCTGCGGGCACCACCACCGTGAGGCGGGCCGCCCCCGTGTCCGCCGCCGCCGCCGCCGCCGCCCCCACCGCCGACGCAGACGGTGACGCTGACGGCGGTCGCTGCGGACGGGGGCGCCTGCCGCTCGCCGCCGACGCGGCCATGGGAAGGCACCGTGGGCAGGGGAGACCGACGCCCCGAGCGGTGGTGTGACGGCCGCGCCGCCCAGGGCGCCGCGTCCGAGGCAGCGCTGCGACAGGGACGCGGCAACAGTGGCCACGACAGACGTCGACGCTCGGCCGCAACGTCTGACGACACGGGCGACGGCGGTCGCGTCGGCGACCCGCAGCAGCGGCCGACGCGGTGATGACCGTGCGAGCCACAACGCCCGCGGCGGGTCCATCCAGGCGCGCGCGTCACGCGCCTCCGCGATGGCGCAGGGGGAGGTGCGTCGCTGCGCCGTCGCGGCCGTCCCCTCCCCCTTTCCCCCCTCCCGGGGCAGGGCCGTACACCGCCCCGCCCGCCCCCACCCAACCGACGCAAATGACAACCGTGGCGCGTGGCCGCCGCGTCAGACGGGCAGGTGCACAACACAGGGGTCGGCAACGGACGGTGGCCAAGCAAAGGGGGGGAGGGGGGAGGGGGGTGGGCGCGGGAGTAGGGCGGGAGAGAGACGGCCCCACCGCCACCGGGCGCCCCACGTGGCGTTACCGCGGCAGCCGCCGTGCGGCGGGCCCGCCCGCCACACTGCCGTGCGGCCGTGCGGCCACCTGGAGGGCGCCGCCGCCGCCGCCGCCCACCGCCGACCGCGGCGTGGGGGGGAGGGGCTCATGAGCGCCGCCTGGGCGGTGGGTGGACCGCCCGTCGGGCGCTGCTCGCGCCGCTCCCGCGCGCGCGCCGCCGCGGCGGGCGGGCGTGGCCCGGCCGACCCGCCGGCCTCTGGCCGCCGCGTGGCGGCGCGGCGGCGCGCCCCCCGCGGGCCGCCCCGCACCGGGACCATGAGGTGATCGCGGTGCCGGTCGCGGCGCGCTGTCGCGCCCCAAATTCGAGCGCCAATCCCGCAGGCGGCGGGGACTGGCGGCGGCGGACTTTTTTTTTGCCAGAGGAGCCGCCCCGCCCGCCACGTCCTCAACGCGGTCGGCATCGAGGGCGCGCGGCGCACGGCACGCCGTGCCCGCGTGACGTGGAAGACAGCAGCAAGATGTTGCACCAATGGCATAGGGGGGCATGCAACAGAGATCCGAATCGGTCATGAGCATAGGCGCGCACCACAAGCTCGAGGCTCAGCCAGCCACGGTCGGGCCACGCAGGGCGACACAGGGCCCCATAGGACCACAGAGGCCCCTGGGCCGTTTGGTACAGCCACGTGCTCCGCGTATCGCGCACCTTCTCCCAATCGTGTGCGATCGGGCATGTCTCTGAGACACACCTCGAGCGCCCACTGGGTTGACGGTGAACGTGGCGACGGTATCGCTGAAGGCCGCTACAAACCTTTGCCGCTACAGAGCCTACTGTTGGTAGTCCCTACGCTGACACTGGAGCAATGGCGTCCCGTAGCATCCTCCATGCAGCACCGTTGGGATCTGTGGCATGTGCGCGTCGCTGCAGTGTTGCACTCTCCTGTGTTCGTGTCTCACTCTCACACTGTGGCGGCGGCGCCACCAAGCTGTGTGCGTGTAGGAACACTCTGCGGGGCTCCCTCCCACCTCCTGCGGCCTGGCTGTCGGAGAAGTTGAAACACAAAGGAAAGTAGCCACGCGCTGACGAGCACAAGGCTGCGATTGCTGTTGCTTTGGTGTCCGGCAAGCCGGGAAGTACCCCTGTCGGGTGTGCACTACGTACTCGTGATGGTGTCTGTCTGGGTCCTGGCCTGTCGAGCACGAGCGAGGGCGCGAGTTTGGAGCTTCTGGAAGCGCCCACTCGAGCCGCCTGCAGTGGTGCACTCGGCTGGAGCCGGGGCGCCTCCGCCTACACTGCGTGGGTGGGAGCGCCCTGCCCTGCTCAGCGACCAGTTGATGCCAACGGCAGATTGTACAACGGACCAAGCCATGTGATCGGCGGCCCGCTATGCCGCCTGTGTACCCCTCTGGCTTCGCAACAGGCGCACGCAGACACGGGTCGTCCGTCAAGCGCCGCGGCTCGCTCTTCACGGAGCTGCTCGTCGCGGTTCCCCGCCAAAACGAAAAGAGAGCGGTCCCGCCAAGGCCAATGAACCAGGTCGTGGGGGCGAATGATTCAAGAAACTCGCGAAGGGTGGTAGAGCTCTCCAAGCTCAGCACAGACACGTCGGGTACCCTCGCTTGCTGCCCGTCCAGCTATGCAGGTGCACTCGTGGTGTGCCGTTAGACACGACGCACGAGTGGTCTCCATCAAGTGTGTCGCTCAACCCGGCCGCACACGTGCCGCAAACTCCAGCACGTATCTCAGAGCCAGAAGGAGGTACCGCGCGGCTCCGCCACAGCTACCAATGTGCTCTTCAGAGATTGACAGATGACAAAAAGTCCCACAACACTCGTCCCTGGGCCGCGCCGGCCTCAGACAGTAGAGTGTTCAAAATATACACTACAAACTGTAGCATTATATATGCGGAATGGAAACAAACCACAGACATTGGCCTTGTTTTCCTTTTTATCAACCGTTGACCCTGTTTCTTGCAGTCCCTGCGGCAGCTCCCCTCTCATTGGGTGCATCAGGCAGTCGTTTGCTTCGGTCTATCACATACGAATATCAGAGAGGTCTTATTTCAGACACTTGTCGGTCCACCAGGACTTCAAGATCTATTTCGAGCTATCCATATCCCAACTACGCCATTCGTCAATTTGCGTGCGAACGTGTTGTGTATCGGCTGTCATGCGCGCAGCGATGTTAGCTGAGAGGCCAGATTGATTGCCAGGTGGCGCAGACACAGCTCCCCTGAGCACGACCATCGGGGGGTGCTGGTCGCTGTCGACCAACCGCGCGTGTGGCGATGCTGTTGTGCCTGGCTTTTCAGCCGACGGCTGCCGCGGTCCTTCTTGGGCGCGATTGCTGGACAGGCAGCTGCCAAGCGGGCCCGCACGGGTCAGCATCCGCCTCGGGAACGTGATCCTCACCACCGCGGACAGATGCAGATGGTGGTGGCGACTGCGCCGGCCTGCGCCACCATTCGAAAACTGATATGCCTTGCTGTCCACAGCTGGACACGCGAGCGCCCCTTGCCGCCCCTCAGGCTCTGTGTTTCTCGCGGCCCCTCACTGTGTTGGTCGTGTGGGCCCCGCTGGCGGAAATTGCGGTGGAGAAACGGTGCAAGGCGACATGTCTTGTGAAGGGAGACCGCGCCGTTTGCCACGCGTAGTTCAACTCGTGACATTTGCCCTTAGTTCATCCTGGCGGTGGGCCCCGCTTGAATGCCGCGGGTCGCCGCCCACGCCCGCGGCGGACCTCTCTGTTCCTCGCTTGCGCGTGTGGACGCGCAGGGGGCACGGCGTCGAAACACGGTGCGCGGCGTGGACGCCGCAGCCTCCTGCTCCGTCGACTGGGATAGGGCCCCCGAGAGCCGCGGCTGAGCGGCGGTGCCTTGCTCCGGCGGCGACTGGAGCCGTCCTGAGGGGATGATCCAAGCATCCTGCGCCCCGACGCGCCGCACGTCGGGGCTGGGACAAGACGGAGCGATGCGCTGTCTACCCGGCACCAGAGAGCGACGGGTCTGTGACCAATGGGGTGGCGGCCGGCCCCGTCCTGGGTAGGGCACCGCGCGGACTCGCTCTGTGGGGGACGCGGACGCGTGCATGGAACGAAGGTGCTCCTACGGAGGCACCTGAGCCTCCCACTTTCCGGTTGTGTCACCTAGAATACGTACGCAGCTCACGTCTCGACGAGGTCTGTGGTCCGTTCGATGGAACGGACTGAGTGGCGTTCTACACTGCCCCCGACGCGCTTTTGTTGCTGTTCCCTCAACGAGCGCTCCAGTGTAGTTGTTTCTTTTTGCGGTGTGGGTCGTGGCTCAGTGTGTGGAGAGGCTTGCAGACCGCGCTCTTGGCTACCGGCGTCGGCGTGTGTGGTGGGCACACGTGGGCGGCACGCAGTGGTTGCCGTATATCATCGCACCCACCCCGGAGGGCATTGGCAGTGCACAGCGCCGTCGAACGAGCGGTCGTCATCACATCCCGGGTGATCGTTGTGCACTCTCCTCCTTGCCCAGCCACCACCCCCGTGCAAACCCCATATCGAGCGTCCACTCTCTTCCCCCGATCACAAGGCGTTCCTCCCCTCCCCTCCGTCGCGCTGTGCTTGACGGCAACCATGCCGAGCGGCTACGATTTTCACAAGAACAAGAAGAAGAAGTGCGCTGAAGCGGGTGGGAAGCGCCCCTCGGGCAGCCACCTGGTTGCAAACAGGCAGGCGCTTAGCATTCAATGCAAGGTCTGCTTTCAGGTACGCTGCGCTGCGTCTGTGTTGTTTTCTTGCACGCGAGATCCTTATTTTTATCCCCTGCCCGTTGTCCCCTGTCGCTGGTTGATGGAGCCATGACTGCTTGGAATCACGACTCTAACCGACTCGGCGTCTGTCGTGAGATTTTCCTTTTGATGATGGCTGTTGGGATGTCTGCTCTGCTCGCCCTCACCTCCGTTGCTTTCCCGCAGACGTTCATGTGCACGACGTCGCGGACGCTGCTGGAAGACCACGTGGAACGGCGCCATGACAGACGGACATTTGACGAGTGCTTTGACTAGCGCGTTGACAAGCTGCTTCCGTCGGACGTCTCGTGTTCCCCGCCCCCGTTTGTGACCAAGAGGATTGGTCTGTGTGTTTCCCTGTTGATAGTTAGTTTTTTCTTCGCCTGTGACATGTGTCACGGTTGTGTTGGTCTCTTACATGCCCGAGACGGGCTGTTTGGTGCCTTTTTGTTCAAGCGGGACTGCAAAACCCCACGACGGGGTCGCCGCTGTTCCCCCGGCGTGTACAAGGGGTCTGGCCCCGTTTGAGATGTCAAGGTGTCAAGAAGTGGCGTCTGCATGTTGCTGCCTGCCTTTCTTTGTTTTCGACTCATGTTGGCCGCTAGCTTGTGAGGGTGCCCTGTACAAAGCAAAATGCGACCACCCCTTGCCCTACTGCGCAAAAAAGGAGTCGCTCATAGAGCACAACGCCCTTTGCACCCACCAAAGACTCGGCCGCTGACAAGATACATGCCCGACGACAAGAACCAGAGAGGAACGTTTGCGGGCGACAAGAACCAAGAGAGGCACGGAAGGCAAAAGTTCGGGCCAGCCAGGTGTCGGGGTGGAGGCGGGGATCATCCCATCCGCGGGCATGGCACGAGCCGTGGGTGTAGGGCGGCGCCCACAGCCGGGCATAATCGGGTTCCGCGAGGCGGGCGGACGTCAGTTTCTCACACCCCACCGCCTCTCCTCTGTGGCGAGGGCCCCCCTTCCAAGCATCCCCACCGTTCAACCCGCGCCATCCATCCACGGGGTACCGACGCAAATCGACAGGCACCTCCCCTCTACGCGCTCGCGTCGGCCACACGGCGACAATAGTGCAAGGCACATGGTGCACTGGACGGGGCTGGCGAAGGCGAGGTGCCACGCGGAGCGCACCATGCGAGCTGCCTGGACAGCACACCTTGGCCGTGGGCTCCCAGCCGTCCGAGGAAGGGAGGGAGCAACACCAGGTGTGGTCGCCGGCTCTTGGCCAAAATCAGAGGCTCCCTCGGCGTCACCCAGTGGGAGGGAAACACCGCGACAGGAAGAGCACCGTCTCCACGGCGGCCACCACCGCCCCCGCCACCATCGTTCGCACGCACCGTCGGTGCTGACCCGCCGGCACCAACACCACCCCGACGCGAGCGCCAGCGACGCGCGCCACCGCCAGGGGAGCAAGGCCGCCCACGCAACCGCCATTGATCGTGGCCACCACCAGCGACGGGCGACGAGCCGACCGCCACGCACGACGCGGTCCATGGGAAGGAAGCGGCCGCCGCGGCGTTCCACCACGGGCCAACAGCCCGCCGCTGCCCAGCAACCGCACGGGCGGGACGGCGCGTGGTGGCGGGCACGCGGGCGGTTTGCCAGCGCGCTCGAGGGGGAGCCCCGCAGGGCGGCGGCCGGCTGGGCAGGCCGCCTGGCTGTCTGGTACACCCACCAGACGCCCACGCCAGCCTCTCGTACGAGCTCCATCGATCGTTGACGCCGACCGACCGTGGTGGCACCTCGACGGGGAGCGCACGGCCGCGCCGCCGCGCCCCCCCGAGCCACCGGGGCGCTTCCAGGCCGGGCGGGTGCGGGGGTACACGCCGCCGCACCGCCTCGGGTGCCGGTGCGCACGGGCGCCGAGGCGGTGCGGCGCCGTGCCCCCTCAATTCCGCGCAATCCCCCCACCCAATGCCCGACCGGCGGCGGCCCAATTGGCCCTGACGCCCTCCCCGTGCCGCAGATCACGCGCCGCGCGCGGCAGCGCCGCCGAAGTGTCCCGCGGATCCCGCGGCGCCCCGTTGCCGCCCCCCCCGCGCCCCGCCGCGGCCGCCGGCGCGGCGCCGCCGGCCGCGGCCGGCGCGCAGCGCGGGGGGGTTGGGGGCCGGCGCGGCCCCCCCCCCCCGCGCCCCCCCCCCCCCCGGCCCCCCGCCCCTCCCCGGGGGCCCCCCCCAACCCGGGGGCCCCCCCCCCCCCCCCCCCCCCCCCCCCCCCCCCCCCCCCCCCCCCCCCCCTCCACCCCCGCACCCGCCACCGCCGCCGCCGCCACCGCGGCGGTGGCGGCGGCGACCCGACCGCCAACTCGCGGCGGCCATCCACGGCGACGCGGGAGCACGCGGCGGCGGCCACCGCCCGGTGCGCGCGGCCGGCCGGGCGCCCGAGACGCGCCGCCGTCGGCGCGTCCGCGGCGGCCACGACTGTGCTCACGCCCCGCGCGACCGCCCCCCGGCGCGGACGCCCTCGTCGACGGCCGAGCGGAGTGGGACCGCCTCGGCGCATGACCTCGACAGGGAGGTGCAGGACGCTTCTCGCGACGGCTTCGACGAAGCTCACCAGCACCATCACCACCATCCATGGCACAAGAGAAACAACCACAGCCCGTCCGCGGTCAGCCACAGTCCCATTCAAGCGACATCCCTCCATGTCGTGCCATGCAACCATCACCCTCCCCTCCCCGCAGCTCCCGCATGTCGACCACGTACGCACAAACGCAGGCACCCGCGCCGACACCCCCACAACCACCGCCTCATGTTGTCGACGCGCGATGTGAGCATCTCAGCTCGCAGCCCGGCTTGGTGCGAGAACGAACACGACCGCGGAAGCCACCACGCAATCAGCGCCGACATGACCCCCCTTTTGAAAACTCAAAACGGACACCACCCACAGGGCCTGTAGAGCCCGATTCTGGCCAACTACCGCGGACTTACGACATCATGGCCCCTCCTCTCCACGTCCCACGACCCTCGTAAACGCCGCACCTGCCCTCACGTACCTTTTAACCACGATTGTGCTCGCGCAGACCGTACGGGCGATGAAGACGTCGCCACCCCTAGCAACTTCACGGAAAGATGCGGGAAGCCTTGACGGATGTTCCCATACTCAAGAAAGCGACGAGGAACGTCTCCCAACGGCGCAGGGAGCCAAACGGAGCGCCCGGGACGGTTTTCGACAACTACTCCCGCAACGTGCACTGGAAAAGTGGACTTTTTTTTCTACGTGTGGTTGTGGAAAGCACCCTAGACTTAAAAGTCCAGGGAATTGCAAAACATGGCCGGATACGTCTTTTTTTTACACACGAACAGGATAAGTTCGAGTTGCAAGTACCCAAGCAAGGTTTGTACCACAGTATGAAACGCGATAATAATGCCCGGCTGTGCCGGATACACCAATTTCGAGCTACACAAACAGAGCTCCAGAACGGCGTTGTGCGCACCACTCCCAGCAGCAAAGCTACTACAAAGACATTGCGCGACACGGCCGAATACGTTCTTTTTATGAAAAGACAGGCTATGGCGGTGG
>ENA-ORXR01003386-ORXR01003386.1-marine-metagenome-genome-assembly--contig:-NODE-3386-length-14317-cov-12.529565_pt1 | contig 14317 bp, 19 predicted proteins | sample MGYA00237866_ERZ511479 | MGnify/ENA metagenome assembly ERZ511479 | reverse complement strand
CGCCACAGGCCGAGGAGTCGTCGCCCATGAGCCATTTTTCTCACCAGGGCTCAACCAGCGGAGTGCGACAAGATGGTGAAAACAGTACGTTCGGGCGCGTCCTCCCGTCCTCTTTACGACGCTGTGGCAATAGGATTGCGAACAAAACGTTTGTGAGAAGGTACCACACTTCGGGCTTTTCGCGACATGGTCCTTGACCTGACCAAGCAAAGATTAAAACACAATGTAAGCAAACGAGTCCAAATTCGTGTCTGCATCTGCACGAGTGGTTTTTATGCGACAGCAATCTGACAGGGCGGCATACTTTGAAGACAGGACGCAAGGCATTTGATCGTCGGGAAAGTGGGGCGCAAACTAGACGTGTACTCAGACGCGTACTAGAGCAATTCTCATGTACTATGGTGCGTGACCCAAAAACGAGACATGCGCGTCTTCTGAAGGACTGACGCATCACTGCACGCGGGCAGGTGGGGTTGGGCACGAGATATTTCTCTACTGGCGTCCCCGGAAACAGCCTCTCCCGAGGCGTTCTTGGCTGAAGACTCGTTAGTACCTGCCTGTGGGCCCTGTTTCGTGGACCTCTCAGATCGTAGACGAGTTGGCAGCGGCGGCGGCAGCGATGGTGGCGGCCACTTTGGCGGCGGCAGCAGAAGTTATAGCACGGCGCCCGCCGCCGGCTGATGGGTCGAACCCGCCCACGGCGGCGGCCCCCCTTGCCGTAGACGCGGCGGCTTGCAGCGCCGCCGCCGGAGAGTTGTTCCGCCCCTCCCCCCGCTTCCCCCTTCCACTCCTGGGCACCGAGCGGCCACCTCCGCCTCGCAGTTCACCGCGCGTGGCTGCGACCGCAAAGGCGGTGGCGGCGGCGGCTGTGGCTGCGGCGGCGGCGGGCGCGGCTGCAGGGACGGCGGCAGGCGCGGCGGCGGCCGAGGCGGGGGCGGCGGCGGCGGCGGCGACGACTTTGTCTTTCGAAAACACCGCCAGCCAACGACCAACGCGGCGGCGCCGGTGCCGACCAACGCGCGCTGCCGCCAGTAGTGGCTGGCGTGGACGGCCCACAGCGTGCCGATGAGCGGCACGAGGAGGCCCATCGGGGGGCCGAGCTCCCACAGCGCGTGCGCCACACTATTCACACCGCGGAAAGGTGATGTGGCTTGCGTAGTCGCGGTGCGGACGGCTCGTACACAGCGCAAGCATGACGTGGATGTATTCGCGCAGCCGCCGTTTCTGCTCGTTTCCGTCCCCTGCGTGCAGAATGTCGACCCGGACTAGCAAACAGCCACGTTCCGGTACCGCCGTTGCCTTGAGGAATGGCAGGTTCAAAGTCACAGGGGCAGTGGAGCTGCAAAAGTGTTCAGTCAAAACGTGCGCGTTGGTGTGCATTTCATAGCTTAAGTAGGCCACCACCAGCTCCGGCATCTCGCCAACTTCCGGCAGGTGGCCCATCTCCGCCTCTGGCATCTGCCGCGCGGAGCCAGGTTTGGCTTTGATAAAGTGCTTGTCTAGAACGTCGTAGTGTGCGCCGACAGCATTGTCGAGTAGCTTAACAACTGTGGCCATGGAGGCGGCCACAGCGTGGCCCAGCGCGCCCCGACCACGAAGGACGATTTGTCGCCGCTTGTCGTCGGCGTCAGACACTTGCCGCCCCATCTCCGAAGCTGTCTGAGTGTTGAAAATGGTGTCTGCCTTGCCGTGACACAGTCTCTTCAAGCCTGCCTTCGCCGAATCAGGTGCGCCTTACGTACAAGATCCTCTATCAGGAAGTGCCCCTCGCCAAAGGTCAGGACGAGCCGCATCGTCGTGTCCGAGCTCAGGATGGGCGTCGATTGAGGGATCCCTTCAAGCTCTTGACGAGGATTGGGCGGCAGCGCGGGCAGGCCGCATTGGTCGGTGCTCCCACCGCCACCATCCCCGCCGCCGTGGCCCGGTGTGACGCCCACGAGAGGCGGCAGAGGAGAAGAGGGGGCGCCAAGCGGCAGCTGCGCGCTGCCGTTGAGGCTGCGCTCGCCGCCACCATCGCCGCCGCCAGCACCAGCCAAGGCTGGAGGGAGGGGGGGTGCGGTAGAAGTAGCGGCCTGCATTGACAGAAGCACGTCCCCATGGCGGGTGCTCCCGCCGCCACCATCCCCGCCGCCACAGCCCGATGGGGCGCTCAAAAGGGGCGGCAGAGGTGAAGAGAGGACGCCCGGCGGCAGCTTCGCGCTGCAGTTGCGGCTGCGCTCGCCGTCGCCGTCGCCGCCGCCAACACCAGCCAGCCGGCAGTCGCGCCTCGTTGCGGGCGTGCGCGGGCGGTGGTCGTGCATGCGCGGGCGGCGTGCTGCGTCGGCGCGGTGGTGGCGCGCTGGGACGCCCAGTGGGGCGTCGATGCAACGCGCGGGACGGCCGCGCGCGGTGGTCTGCCGTCGTGGCGGGGGGAAGATCATCAGAGCAAAGCCACTAATGTCGGTTTATCACAACGTGTCTCCACTATTGGTAAAACGGAATAGGCCACAGAATGCTGTGTAGCAATGAGGGGGTTCCCAGCGGTCCACATTTGGGTTGGCGTATCATTATGGCGATCGGGCTTTGGGCAGCGAATGTGCACAACTGGCTCTGAGTTTCTAGCGAAAGAATGGACATATTCTCTAGCAGTGAGCGTACGATCGTCGGGAAAGTGGGGCGCACACTACACGTGTACTAAGACGCGTACTAGAGCACTTTTCATGTATGGTGCGTGTCTACAAAAATGAGACATCGCGGTTTTTTCTTTTTTTCTCTACCCACTGGCCTTCTGCAGCGGTCCGATCATGTAATGTGACGCACTCGGTCCCACTGTGCTTCCAGAACGGCCCCTGAAAGTGTGAGCAGAGGCGGCACCTGCTGACGTCTCATGGGGGGAAGTGTCATTCACTGCGGCTTCGACAGGTGACGATCACGCGCCCCAATCAGCTGCACGGATACTAGAGCAGGCATGTGCTGACAATTTGTGCACCAAGAAGAGGGCACCACCTTACCAATATAAACGTGAGAAAGACCGCCACGTAGCCCCCTGTGAAGAAAACACGATTTGGGACACCCCTCATCGAAGCTTCAGTTCGCACATGAGCGTAGGCGTTGCAAGCCTGTAACCCCAAGAACCTGAAAAATACTGGCTCCAAGATCGGGCCTATCTGAGAGGTCCACAGAACAGGACCCACAGGCAGGTACAAAGGAGTTGTCAGCCAAGAACGCCTCGGGAGAGGCTCTTTCCATGGAGGCCAGTCGAGAAGTTTCTCGTACCCCACCCCGCCTGACGCCTAGTCAAGCTCGCCTCAAGCGGCTCTTTTGGATTTCTGGCCACGTGCCTTGGTGGACAGACAATTTCATACTCTATATTGGCTGCAACCGATTCTGTCGGCCGATTTCCAATGCACGCTGCTTCCTACATGACAAGGCCACTTTTTTGGGCTTGAAATAGCTCAGAGCCAATGGGCGTGCCACACACGCCTGCCTCCATTTCACAATGTGAATTCCGTTTTCGATTTGCCTCCGCGTTTTCGAGAAGCGCACATCCATCCAACGATGTGCGTTGAGGTCGCTGTTGCTTCTTCTTGATACCCCGCAAAAGCCCACTCGTGCACAGTACGCCAGTGGCGAAAGAAAGCTTTTAGGAAATTCCACAATCGCTCCACTGGCCTCCTCAAACTGGTCGTTCACCCACTCAGCCCGGTCCATCGCCCTCCTCTCGAGAGTCGCCAAACTCTCCCGCTTCCAGGCCCTGTTGACACGCAGGTGGCGGTCTCCGGGATGGAGCGCACTAGGAGGCCACACCTTCCGCTTACGTATTGGCGCGTTGGACCGCCGAAGAGCGACCGAAGCCATCCCGCTCATCGCCATCGTCTGCACCAGCTTACAACAGGAAAGCAGTGGCGTCTCAGCCGCAAAGCGAGCCGCATTCTAGTTATAACACCCGTGCTACGACTCAATCGCCTGCTCGCCATAGAGCCCGGTGCTCTCCCAACGCCCCATGAACTCCCACGAATGGGAGAAGAGCATGTGTATCTTGGGCGAAATGCTCACCCATGAGAAAGATTCCTGGATGAGACTGACGAATGCCCGCGCATCGGCCTTAAACCGGTGCTGCTCGGCAGTGGGAAGAACAGCTGCACGGCTGAGGGTTTCCATAACGCCGCGAAGCAGCGCCCACCCGCGCTCGTAGGCTGTCGCCCAATGGGCCGGCACGAGGGGCTGCAGGATTCGCACGATGGCGTGGCTTCTCGCGCCAATTGTGTGGCAGTGCCGACCGATGAAGTTGCCTCCATGTTATGGTACAGGCTCCACGCCAATATCCACGCTCGACGTAGCCGCAAGCGAGTGGGAAAAATGCCGTCCCGTAGATGGCCCGCGCCCTCGCGTTACAGCCTCAACAGCAATCCGCAGCATCCGCATCGTAATCCCAATAAACAAATGAAGAGGAAGGGGCACGATTGGGTGGGGGGCACGATGATGTCCGGCGGTCGCTCGATAGGCAAATGGGTTGCAAGCCCAAGTCCATCCGGCGTCTTTACCGACTCGTAGGCAGCCCGCATCTCTTTCATGTGGGACACGGTTCTCGGAGGGTGAGTACGACTCAAGTCCTGCACAATCCCGAACAGCGCGTGCAACAACCACTGCGCGTCTCTCGGGCTCTTCGTGCCCAGACACATAGGGCATGGCAGGGACGCGCTGTGCCCCTTGTGGCCTGTGGTGTTGCATACGGATGGGTAGTCGCTGTTAAAGAAGACCCGCACTGCCCTCCGCTGAGGCCCCACAACAACGCCAGTGAGGAAAAGCTGATGTAACTGTGCCACAAGAGGAGCCAGCATGGCTGCTACCTCAAGGTACGTTTCCTTGGACTCAGGGCGCACTCCCATTAGGAGAGTATTTCCCAGTCTGTTCGGGTGTCCTTGGTTCCTAAAACCGATCACAACCTTCACAGATGACGGGTCACCTCCCCTGTCTAAACCAACAGAGATATGGATATCTCTTATTTCAGCCGGAGGGCAGAAATCGCTATACAGACATCTCCTAGTCCTGGGGACCTCGTAATTGCGAGTCTGTGGGATAGCCACGCCCTCTGGGTCAAACGATGGGCGCTCAACGAACAGCTCGGCGTACCACAGATCAGACAGCCGCCCTTCCACCACGCGACAGAACTGACTCGGGTGCGCCGCAGTGTCCAATAAGAAAACGTCATCGGCCGGTACCTTCCGAAAGGCAGACCGTGTCTGCTGTAGTTCTTGCGGGCTGGCCATCGGGCTCAAAGCTCCCCCAAAGAACACCCGAATCCGGTTGACTTTTTCGTAGCTGATTCCAACGGATATAAAGAGCCCGACCTGCTCTGCGGCTTCCGGGCGTGGCGGGAGTCTGGGGCCGCGGCTCCCAGCGGCACTTGGAATGTCACGACCAGCCACTGCCAAGCGCGTGTTGCGCTGGCTCTGACCCACATGAGGATTTTAACACGGAAGGTTTCCAAGTGTAAACACTGACGCGCCCGTTCGCGTGGGACACCGATAAAGCAATTGGAACCGTCCGCGTGAAGATGGCTGCAGCTACACAGTTTAGGTCCAAAGCTGCAGTGTATTACGGCGTCGGAGCCACGCCTACAAACTCCAAAAACTGGTTGACAGTGTCTTGAGGACTAAGGCGCGGCACGCTGGGCGCACCCGTAGCCGCTGTACCGTCCAGCATCTGTGATATGGAGGGCGGGGGCACAGCCGTGCCGCTCGCTCCGACGGTGTCACACGTCAAGTCGGGCGCGGGAGTGGTGCGGTGAGGCACAAAAGGGGAGAGGAAGGCCACAGCGGGGCCTGTGTGCGCACCCGGCGAGGGCGCACAACAGCGCGGACCGCTGGCCTGCTCGGTGTCTCTGGTAGAATCTCCTCCCATCGCTGCGACACCTGATGTGCGCGTCTTGAGCCCCCGTGACTGCACGAATGAGCCACCCAACTTCGCTGCGTCGCCTGTCTGGGCGGCCGGAAGTGAGTCACAGAGGGCGGGGGGGGGGAAGGGCCGCCTTGGCACCAAGCGCGCCTGCCGGCGCGACCAATCGGATTTCAGCCGTCGCACCCACCTCCACGACAGCCCCGAATGCCGGTGCCCCGGCAGCAGCTGCATCGACCGAACGGGAGCGGTCAGATGTCGGGTCAGTGGGCGGTGAGAGGCACGTGCTGGGGTGGGGGGCGAAATCGTCACTCGGCCTGCCCGCCAGTGTCGACAGCCGTGCCGGCGCCACAGCCCGCTGATGATGGACGGCAGCAGCGTAGCACGGGGCGCAATCTCGGTGCGGAATACCGTCAGCATCCGCGTGCGAGCTGCCCTTGCTCCGTCGAAGTGGCAGGTCTGCCGCCGCTCCAACGGCCGTTGCCGAATTCTTGTCGTCTATGGTCTTGCTTGCCATTACTCTCCACGTGAGCTCCACATCGGTATGGGTGAGGAAATGTCGGTGACACAGGGGGAAAAAAGAGGCCAAAACTTTACCAGAAACAGATGCTCGGAGCTGGGCAGACGTGGGCACACTGTGAGATTGGAGAAGCAGAGTCGATGGTTAGGTTTGATGCCTTCTAGTGACGAAACCAATAGCGGTCGGATGGGTACTCTTGGCACAACCCGAGTCAGCTTCGAGCGGGGAGCACGATGACACAACAAACACAACGGTGACAAACGACCATCCACAGAAGTACCCACAGAAATTCATATACGTACCTCAACGGTGGCGGAGGGACGGTGCGGTCCCTGCCACCGCGGAGCATCATTGCGCGGCCGCCTTGCGGTCCCAGATGACTGGTAGGGGGAGAGGGTGTCCTTCTGGCACCGTAAAATGGGGGGGGGGGGGGGGGTCGACGGCACGATGGCGCACGATTGTGATGAGCCCCGAGGTAGGCGATCTTGCAACCGACGGACCTGCTGTCGATGAAGACGGGCCTCCCGATTGCTGTTTCCACCACCAGCGGCCGCCACAGCCACTGAGACTATTGCAGGAATCGGGACGCTTTCATCCAATTCGTGTTATGCAACCGGAACTTTCATGTCCAAAAGAGCCACCTTGAATAGGCGTGGCCTGCCACCGTGCAGTGATGTGTCAGTCTTCCAGAAAACGCGCATGTCTCATTCTTGAGACACGCACCATACGAGTTTGGAATCCGTTAATACGCGATACGGCGAACACTAAGATTTGTGACAGACAAGAGATATCACTCATCAGATGTATACAATAAGGAATGGTGTCAGACGGATATCCAGCGTCCGCAACGGAAACCGCGCGCACACCCGCGGCCCGGGCGCGGCAGCCGCGGCCGCGGCTACCTCCCCATGCCTTGAAGTCGTTAGTGGCTCGAATAAATGGCTCACATCCCCCGAGACACTATTTTAGTAGCACCTTCTGCGCCAATGTCGTCACTCTCAATCATGATCGATTGGTTCTGAGCCGTACACGTGGCCATGTCAAGACCCAGCCGTGGCGAGCCATTCAGGTACCAACTGGCTCATTGCACGCCTCCCTTTGAAGCTCTGGATTGATAAATCGTTTTCCAACGCAGGTCTCTGCACTACGTCGATCTCACGAAAAGGCATCGCCAGCTACACCGAGCTCGAAGCCCCAGCACGGCCATGTCACAGGCAGCGCCAGCGGCAGCGGCTGGCCATGATGCTGATACTGCTGGTGTCTTGCCCACACGGTTGGCCCATGTGCCGCGGCCGCGGCGTTGACACTGTATTTCAGCGGCGGCAGAGGGGAGCAACGGGCAGATGCCGGCAACGCCGCCGCGCAGCCCTACAACAGAAACAACATTGCATATACACGGCTTTCTGTGTCATAATCGCGGGTCGACCTGGGATTCGGACGAAATTCGGTATCAAGCAGGTAGATTACCTGGGGTTTTTGAGAGCTGGGCTCAGACCAACGCAGAAATCCCGTGTGATCCTCAACCATGGCTCAATTGAGGATCCCTGGCAGCCACATTTTGACAGTGTCCTGCGGTGAACCCGATTCTTGAGTCTGCGCGCGCGGACCGGAGCGAAGCACAGGAACCCCGCACGCGCTATCTGTCTTGCCCCCGATCGCTGACCGATTCGGATCTTCCCCACGTTCCACCGTGCTTCTGATCGGAGGGCGCGGGCCCTCTCGAGGTCGCAAGGTCGGCGTGACAAGCGGAAGATTCGTGTGGAAAGAGCCGGTGCGGGAACAGTAATGCCGAGGAGTTGGGAGTGAGCGAGCAGACCAAATCGTGTTTTGTGGCGCAGGAGGAGCTCCAAGACAGCAGCCAGGCATCTATGGCCTCTCGCTCGGACGTTACAGGGCACATCAAGTGAAACCAGCCGAAGATGTGGAGGCCTACAGGTCATTGACAGCCTCTCGATTGAAAGCTGGGGGTCCGAAGTGCGGCTGCTGGAACTCCTGGTCCTCGCCTGAGCAGGCTCCGGAATGATTGAGAAGACACCCACGATTCCGAGACCTTCGAGTGTCTCGCCGCGAAGCTGGTGCCCCTTCGGTCCGCTGGGACGTCAAAAAGCAGTATAAATACGGCTCTTGTAGCATCCACTGTTCCTCCTCATCTCAGCCATCGACACCAACACACCGCCGAGGACACCAAGCCCCGTGGTCTTCCCCACTTCAACATCGTCGTGCTCGTACCCTCCGAGTTTTCGAGCCCCCCCAACACCCCTCTCGACCCCCTGCAAGCATCATGCAGTCCTCCGACAGTGGGGACAGATACCCCTGCTCCTGTTTCGCATGTACGGACGGTGGCCGAACGGGCCCGCAAATGGTGTGCCGTGCGACATGATTCATCCACAATGCGTCCGAGAAGCGCCGCCGCCTGTCCCTTGGCGAAGCGGCAGAGACAACCACCAGATGTGAGCTCACAGATCATGTCAGCCGGTCGCTCGTCAGGTGGGGGCGCGCCGGCCACTCGTGGTTTGGACTCAGCATCCGGCGCTGCCGTCGATCAAGGTCGATTTGGGAACGGGCGGTGATGCGATGCGGACGAAACGCCTGAGTCAAGCATCGCAAGTAGCGATTATAGCTCTGATGAAGATCCGCAAGATGTTCCTCCACCCGAATTTGTCCAAGATCCCGAACCGCAAGAAGACGATGGAATACCTCCTGCGCCGATTGATCAGACAACCACACCTGAGAACGAAATTCCACTTTCGGTGCAAGAGTTCAAGGACAGTGCAGCCGATTTGGCCTTGTACCCCTACACGGTTGATCACGATCTGACACAGGCGGCGATTGCTGATTTACTTAAGTTAAGCACCTCAGCTGCCAAGTACCGATCTCCCTCCTTCTTGGAGCAGTCTATTGACCTAAGTGCTAACATCGAGACGCGCGCTGTCGACAGCTGTGTGAATGGCTGTCTGGCCTTCACGTTTAACTGCACGCAACAAACCGCGTGCGACACATGCGGCGCTCCGCGCTTCAAAAGCGATGGCAAACCAGCAAGACAAGTGACATACTGGTCGCTGGTCTCACGGCTAGCTCACCTGCTTGGCGACCCCGTCATCGGGACGTCCATGCTGGAAAACATGGCGAAGGCCCGCATCGTGGTGGATGAGGATGCCGACGGGGTACACGACTACTACCACTCGGAGAAGTTCCGTTTCCTTCGAGACCGAGGGCTACTCGGCGGGACCTTCGTGCCGGTCAGTTTGGGCATTGATGGCTTTCAATTTTGGGGGCAGATCGGGTTTGAAGGCTGGCCGATTGTTGCCACCCCGCTAAGTCTGAGCCCGAAGCAACGATCCAACAACAAGTACCAGCTCCTTCTCGCCGTCACGCCAGGGCCGAAGAAACGAGTCGACCTCGAATCCTTCCTACACCCTATCGTCCAGGAGTTGAACCAGTTGGCACGCGGAATTCCTGGGCTCAGGGTCCCTAATCTACCAACCACGCAAGTATTAAGAGCCGGTGTGCTTAAATTTACTATGGACCAACCAGGATGCGACAAGCTCACTCGATTTAAGGGCGTAAAGAGCTTGGTCTACAACCGTCTTCGCGAATGTTAAGGTGTTTTCATGGCGGCTAGCAACCACGTCTACTACCCACCCCACGATCCCACACCGGGTAGGGCCAACAAGCAGCTGTTCTCCATGTACACCCTCTCGACGCCGCGACGCACGGCAGCAAGCATTGCTGCAAAAGCATCTGCGGCGGAAAACGCTCGCACGGAGGAAAAGAGCGTGGCGGTCCAAACCCGTTTCCAACAGAAGACCGGTGCCACGGACTACTCCCTTCTCTTTGCGCCGAGCCCGGAAATGCGCGCGGCGTACCCGTACCTGAAAAAGTTCTGGGACGTGGGCCCGACGGCTGCCCCGTATGATTTCATGCATCTAATATTTCTCAACGTCGTACAGCATATGTGGAAGTTGTTTGCCGGCTTGAAAAAGGGTGGAAAAAGACATGGACGAAGCGTATTTCGTTCCAAAGTCCACCGTCGCCTTGATGGGGAAAGAGCTTCGATCTGTCGAGCGGACTGTGCCGAGAGCTTCCGCAAGGTCCCTGAGAAATATCGAAGTGCACCAGAAGTCGTTCAAGGCTGTCGAATATATTTACTCTTTTTTGTGCTCAGGACCAGCGCTTCTGGCCGGACGTGTTCCAAGCGAGTTCTACGCCACATTTATGGCGCTTAGCCGGGCTTGCCGTCTGCTCCTCCAACCACGAGGTCTCTCCGAGGCGGACATTATGGCGCTCGAAATCGATATCAACTACTTTGCCGCTAACTACTACACCAAGTTCTACCGCGACAAAGTCGCGAGACTGTGGCTGTGTCTGTCGACTATCGCCACTCTACTGAACATGACGTTTCGCTGCTACGGGCGTGTGGCCCGGCCTGGGTGTTCTGGCAATTCCCGATGGAGCGAAAGATTGGGACTATGAACAGGGTCATCCGGTCCCACTCGAGACCTCATGCAATTCTGCAAGAGAATCTAATGCTGCACTGCAAAGCTGATCTCATCAAGTCCATCGGTGAAACATATTTGCCGAATGAATGGGCACAATCAACTTGCAAGCGGCCGGCTCCTCCCGGTCTGACTTGCGGCAGCCTACCAGTGCCTCAAAGTACTGTTCTGGACTGCGCTCTTTTACCACCAAGGATTGCACATGCCGAGATGGACGGGCCTGAAATGGCGGCCATGCGCGCGGTGCTTGTTCAAGAAGGTGCTAACCAAACCCCACATCTTATTATGGCCAAGAACTACGTCCGAGCTAATCTGGCCTCGGGCCTAATTGCTGATTCAAAGCCAGTTGGTTCGGACTGTGGCACTCACTGACGTCGGAACTACTTGGTGCGCATCAATTCAATTGAGACGGTTTTTCTTCCCGACGGGACTGTGGCAGTGCGCCCCGTGTCAACCGTCGGCGCAGTGCTGCAATACGCTGCTGTCTTCATTGACGGGCGCCCCATGGCCTTTGCGCATGTGGAGCGCGTCAAGTCGGCTAAGGATCGGCGCGGCCGGTCTGGATACGCCTCGTCCACGCATGGAATCCAATGCTTCACCGGGCTGGGGGAAGTGCCGTACTATGTGCCCATCGGAGCCGTTGGCGAAGTTTTTGGCGAAGTTGGAGAGAGATGGGGTACTCTTTGTATTGATTTCTCGGGAGCCCTTCTCTGAGGGACAGTACGTCTGCGCTCTTGAGGTGCGTTCTCGATATTTTCATCACCTCCGGGTACTTGTTCTCTCGCTTGCTTCCTTGCTCCGTTACATTCTGTGTTCTTAGTTGAACTTCTACCTTGAGGTTTGTGGAATTGTCATATGAAAGCCTCTATTTGGCTCTCCGCGACACAGTAAAATGGCGCACTGGGCCATCTCGATCTCGGCGAGCCCGGGACACGTCGAAGCTTCTCCGCCGTAGAATCTCGAAGACAAGGCGGAGCGCGCCGCACAGCATAGCTTTTGTCCTATCAGCGGGGAGGCCCGTGGCTGGACTGGGAGACAGCAGCTGGCACATCGCGTTCTGGGCGGGGTGCGTTCGGGAGAGGACGTGCCCTAGATGCAGCTGTGCGGGGATGCCGTGAGAGGGCGACACGCTGCCATACGCACGGAGCACAGCAGCCTCAGTGACGCGCGCTCGGAGTCGCCGTGCCAGCGTCGACGTTAACACGCCTCTCACGGCTCGCCGTCTCATTCTCTGGCCACCTGTTCGTGCTCGAGGGGCACCTCCCAGGCACGCCGCGCAAATGGCTCACCACCGCCCCCCTTTCATCGTTTCTCGTCACGTACCCGGACCCGTTCGGTTCCCCTTGCCGACATTGCGCCTGTGCGCCATGGCGCGCGTCAAGCGCACCCGTGCTGATGCATCTGTACGGACGTTTCAACTCTTGTCTACTTGGTCCACACTGCTTTAATGAACTCGTTGGGATGCCAGCACCTCACTTTCCCACCCCGCCACCTAATCATTGAGTTGTGCTTGAGTGCCGGACGGTCTTCTTTTGCTTTGAACGGCAGTCTTCTGTGTTCTTTCGATTGCAGGGAGCACTTTAGTAACAGTTAATTAACATGGTACCTGGCCTACCTGTTCTTTTTCCTTCTTTTGTTCGTATGATTGCCTGTATGTGCATCTCGTAGATTTCTTTTTGCACGCCCGTTCGTAGCAGGAGATTCGGCTGTTGCTGCGGCCGTGGTGTCAGGCTTTCCTGCCGCGCCGGAGGTCGAGGGGCCACCCCCGCCAACCACACGCGCAAGATCTCCCCACCGCAAGTCACCAAGGACCAGACTACCAAGAACGCCGTCGCACGCCACGTCATTGGCGGGCCAGCCGGCTACCATCCGGCCGCAAACGTCACCCCCTCCTCCCCAAGAACGGCCGCTGCCGCTCCGCCAGACGCGACCACCGCAACCCCCGCACAGTTTGGTGGCGTCCGCTAGGCGTGGGCATCCGGCACAATCTGCCACTGGCCGACTGGGATTGCACCTGGCCCAGCCTCAATCGCGTGCAAAATATGGGCGGCCATATCCGACCACCACGGGGGCTACTTGTGTGGCAACCGCTCCAGCCGATGCGGTTTCTCCTGGCAGTGCGCACGCCTCTCGGCAGCCTCCGCAACCGGTGCCGCGGCTGGGGAGGACCAGCGGACGGATGGGTTGTGTCCTCGATGCTGACCCCCACGCCGCGCGGCGGAGCGTGGAAATGCCTGAGAATTGCCCCTCCATCAACCACATGAGCATCATCGACGAGCCCGCCCTGGGCATCTCCAACGCTGACAAGAAGCACCTGCGCCTTTTGACGTCCCGCGCGGTTGAGTACTGTCAGAAAGACCGCCCCTTGTGCCAACAAGCGCGCCACATCATTGGCGGCGCCATCACCTACGTCGAGCTCCACGAGCCTCGCCTGGCGCTGTGTGTGCGTTCGTGGGGAAGCTGCTCCCTGCTTTCTAAGCGGGTCAAAAACGCCTGCGAGCACCACCGACACATGGAGGCCAAGCGTCTGGCGGCAGGCGAGCAGCCCGTTGTGGGGCCACCACCGCAGGCCCCGCCCGCGCAGGCACCAGCACGGGCCCCACAGGTTGCGCATGGTGAGACTGCTGCACTGGAGACCGCGTAGCTTAACCTTTTTCATATATTGTGTAGGCTAGTTCATTTTAGTAAATGATAGCAAATCTCCACCGACACATGCGCAATACGGAAGGAGCGTCACCAAAACCATAAGCCAGCATACATCGTCGCTAAACCGTACCACTCTATTGGGGGTTCACAGGGGTGTACTGGGCGTGCTGGGCGTGCTGCAGAGTACGCTGTGGCCCGAAAATCGTACGCCTGATCTAGAATTGTTGCTGGCCCGGACGGCCTCGCGCTGGCCACCAGGGAACGCGGGCTACAAGTGCAGCTCGCATCAATCCACAACGCCGGCGAGGAAACTGTATGATGTAGCCCCTCAGAAAGCAGGCTACAAGTCGATCGACTTGCACGGGAATTGCAGCTCCTGGGACGATTCAATGCCTGCGAGCGGTGGCTGGCCACGGATCAACTGTGGTCGCTGATCGCTGGGTTCTATTCGTCTGACCCCAATCTTCAGCAATTCGCCCACTGGGAAGGCTTAATCCTATCCCCCACAGAAGAAGAAAATATGGCACAGCTCGGGGGACCCTCACAAGGTCAGCGGTCTTCTCCGTTTCTCCTGGGGCGCTCCTGTTCTCGTTCTGGAAAATGCACGTCAAAAAAGACCTGTATCAGTCTTTGACACAATGCGTTTACGTATGCGAATCGCCTGGAAACGCACATTACAGTCACAAAAACTTATGCTTCTGTCGAGTATTTGGCTTTCCGGGTGGGAGCACCGACACGATTGTCTCGGCTTTCTGTCTCGTGAAGCGCCCCCCACCGC
>ENA-ORXR01003384-ORXR01003384.1-marine-metagenome-genome-assembly--contig:-NODE-3384-length-14323-cov-189.215850_pt1 | contig 14323 bp, 10 predicted proteins | sample MGYA00237866_ERZ511479 | MGnify/ENA metagenome assembly ERZ511479 | reverse complement strand
AAATACCATTAACCCAATACACATTTGGTTTTTGTGGTTAAATACCATTAACCCAACACACATTTGGTTTTTGTGGTTAAACACCATTAACCCAACACACATTTAGTTTTTGTGGTCAAATACCATTAACCCAATACACATTTGGTTTTTGTGGTTAAATACCATTAACCCAACACACATTTGGTTTTTGTGGTTAAATACCATTAGCCCAACACACATTTGGTTTTTGTGGTTAAATACCATTAGCCCAACACACATTTGGTTTTTGTGGTTAAATACCATTGACCCAATACACATTTGGTTTTTGTGGTTAAATACCATTAACCAGTATATATATCAACTAATTGTACTACTCAAGTGATTGACAAATAAACTGCTTAACTGAACCATAGCGTTCTGTCCATCCAACATAGACCCGATAGTAGTGGTAGGCGGGAATGTATCCGCCTTTAACGGATAGCGGGACCTTGCGTGACGATGAAAGAGGAACTGTTTTCTCCTAAGGCAAAATAAAATAATAAAACACTCATTTTGGCGTCATCTTTTTCCAACATACTTCGTTAAAAATCCTCGTAATAGCTCGCTATGTCGAAGCGTCGAACCGCTACGTTTTTTGCCTTGTCTGTCGAAAAAATATTTAGCTAAAATGACTATTTATTAAGTTTAGTCTGCCTAAAAATAATGAAATATAAGACAAAATGCGTAGAATTATGCTACAGCTATCTTAAAAAAACAACTATAAGTATTATTATTGCGTAGAACATTTTCTAGTGAGTGATAAAGTCTTCACAACTTTTATACTTGCTATTTTTTTATAAACCAACTTTTTGACGTAACCCACTTAAATCTTTTTTTATGAAAGAAAAAATCATTGCTCGACTAGAAAAAATCCTTTATGAAGGGAATGTATTGAGAGCCAAAGACGAAATTGAGCGAAACAAGCAAGCGTATCAGGATTTGCTTACCCATGATGGAAAAGAAGTCGCTATTTTTACAACTGATCCTCTCGATCAATCTTTTGAGGAGCTTGTTAGCAAACTAAAGATAAAGGAAGAAAATATTCTACTTCGCCAAAAGAATGAGAATGAGCTAGTCATCTTTGAAAAAAAAGAAATTATTCGTGATCTCAAAAAACTACTCAATTCTACTGATAATATTGGGCAGTCGTATGAGCAAATCAAGGAAATTCAAGAACGCTGGAACAAAACAGCCAGAATAAAATTTGATGAAGAATCTGAAAATCAGTTGCAGAATGATTACAATTATCAAGTAGAACTCTTCTATCATAATATTAAAATTAATAGAGAACTACGAGATATTGATTATCAACGCAATCTGAAAGCAAAGCAGGAACTTATCAAAGAAGCGGAAAAACTTCATGAGCTAAAGGAAATTCGTGATATTGAACAAGCAGTTAGAAAACTTCAAAACGAGTGGCGTTTTACGGGTCCTGTACAGTGGGAACTTAAAGACAGTATCTACGAAGAATTCAGAGGGCATTGTGATAAAGCTTATAGTAAAGTAAATGCGTTTTATGATTCTCGTAGAGATGGTTTGGACGCAAAACTTCGTGAAAAAATCGCTTTGTGTGAAAAGGTTCATGGGCTAGCTAATGAAGAAGTACAAAATCCTAAAACTTGGATTGCCAATACAGAAAAAGTATTGGAGGTTCAAAAGGAATGGAAGAAGGTTGGCTTTTCTTCTGAAAACGAAACAATTTGGGAAGTTTTTAGAAATGCTTGTGATAGTTTCTTTGAGAAAAAACGTTCTTTCTTTGCAGAAATTGATAGTCTGCGAGAGGAGAATTTGAAAAAGAAACAAGATTTGATTCAGCGTGTGGAAGGTATGAAAGCGAGTACTGATTGGCAATCAACAACAGAAAAATTCTTGGCACTTCAAAAAGAATGGCAGGCGGCTGGTTCGGCTGGTCGTAAAAATGAAACCAAGCTTTGGAATCAATTCCGTTCGGCTTGTGATCATTTCTTCAATGCCAAAAGAGATTTTTATACTGCCAAAAATGGTGCACAAGAAGAGAATTTGAAAGTCAAAGAAGATTTGATTAATCAAATTGAAAAGATGGAGCTAAGTACAGAACCTGAAAATGACTTCTTGGCTTTAAAGCAGATTTCTGCTAAGTGGAATGATACAGGCTTTGTTCCTTTCAACAAAAAAGATGAACTCATTCAGCAGTATCGTGCTGCCATGGAGGAAAAGTACAAAGCTCTTCGCTTAAACGAATCTGAAAGAAAAGAACTCGAATTCCAAAATAGAGTACACAAGCTTATGCGTTCAGATAATCCAAACCAGATTATCAATATGGAGCGTCGCAAAATTCAAGATAAAATTGATCGTTTGAGAGCGCAAATTAATCAGTATGAAAACAATATTGGTTTTTTTGGAAATGCATCGGAAGATAGTCCTGTAATCAAAGATATTCGGACAAAGATGCAAAGTTTAAAAACACAAGTCGATGATTTACAGAGCAAATTAATTACGATGCGATCTGTTGTTCAGAAATCAAAAGATACACCTAAAGAGGAAGTAAATGCTAAGGAAACGGCAGAAGCAAATGCAGATGCAGATGTATCAGTAGTAGAAAATGCAGCAATAAATGCGGATGCATCAGTAGTAGAAAATACAGCAATAAATGCGGATGAACCAGTAGCAGAAAATGCAGCAATAAATGCGGATGAACCAGTAGCAGAAAATGCAGCAATAAATGCGGATGAACCAGTAGCAGAAGCTAATGCGGATGCGCCTACAACAGAAGCTGATTCAGCACAAGATGCTTCAAAAGAAGAAGAATAAAGCACACAAAAAAGTTTATAGAAATAAGACAGGGAATAAATGGATAAAAATCATTAGCATTCATTTGTTCTCTGTCTTTTTTTTTTAGTGCTTTCCTCCTATCTTTCGCTCCATTCTACAAACATTGCTTCTTGTTCTTGTGGCGATAGTTGAGATTTTTCATACATATTTGCCTGATTTCGTTGGCGAAAAACTTCATAAAGTGTTACGGCACAAGCAACTGAAATATTAAGACTTTGTATTAGTCCAACTTGGGGAATAATAAAGTTACCATCAGAAAGGGCAACAGCTTGTTCACTAACGCCCTCATGTTCATTTCCAAAAACCAAAGCAACCGACTGTGTAAAATCCATTTGGTGTAATGTTATGGCTTCTTTGGATAAATGCGTTGTATAAATCTTATCATATTTTTTTCGGATTGTTGTAAAACAATCTTCCAAATTATCAAAGTAATGGAGATTAAGCCATTTCATTGCACTTGCCGAGCTTTTCTTGCCCATTTTAGATTTTTTGCCCTCACTATTGACAATATAAACTTCGATGACGCCTACAGCATCACAAGATCTTAAAACAGCCGAAATATTGTGAGGGTCATGAACATTTTCCATCACCACCGTTAACGTACCTTGTTTGTAAGCAATCGCTTTTTTGAGTTTAGTCTCTCTTTCTATCCGCATAGATTTTTTTTTAGTCATTAATTATTCCACAAAGATTAAAAAATGAGTTGAAATAAAACAAAGCTTTCTAAAAAACCGTATTATTGAGAAGAAAAAGCTATTTAACTCTTGTTATATTAATCAAATATACAATATCAAAAATATTAATCAAAAAAAATTTTTACAGATTTTTTCCAAGCTCAAAAATTGTCTATCTTTGCCGAAGAAAATTGAAGCACAGTAATTGAGCAAGCATTATGAGTAGAGTATATTATATGGTAATGGTTCTATTTGTGACAGGAATGATGTTTTCTTGTACAGATACAGCAGGTAAGAAGACTACTGCAAAGACAAACAAAAAAACAAGTACAAAAAGTACAAATACAAAAAATAAAGCAGTAAAATTAACTGATAGATCTAATCCTGAAGCGGTTGGGAAATTAGTCTTTCAGTCTTTTAAAAATCACGATTTTGAACAATTTAGAGATGTATTTGTTAGCTCTAAACATAGAGGTGACATAGAGAATATGATTAACTCTATTGACTTAAGTACAGCAGAACGTACTAACTCTATGGAAGTCTTAAATAGTTCATTAGCATTTTGGTCTGATAATAATTATGCCAGCATTGAACAAGGATACAATAGTATTTATAATTACGGAAAGGAATTGGGTATAGACTGGGCTAATGCAGAACTAAAAAGCGTGAAAAACCAAGTGGTTGCGGTGCAAGATTTTGGCTTAAATATAAATGTTCAGGATATTTATATTAACTTTGTCTCAAACAACAAAGAGCACCAAATCCAAATACCAAAATGTTTTGACTTAAAAAGTGGACATTTAGTTGGAGAAGCCAAAATTGTTTATTAACTTTGAATATTAATTTTTTTTATTAACTTGTGGTATATTTTCTATGGGACAGCTTGGTTTAAGCTGTCCCTTTTTCGTTAACTTTTTTGATGATTTCAAGATTTCTACCACCCTACTTTTGTATTTTTTGTGAAAAATATTTTTTTGCTTTTTCATATTTAGTTGGAGAAGCCAAAATTGTTTATTAACTTTGAGCATTAATTTTTTATTAACTTGTGGTATATTTTCTATGGGACAGCTTGGTTTAAGCTGTCCCTTTTTCGTTAACTTTTTTAATGATTTCAAGATTTCTATCCCAATACTTTTTATTTTTTTTTGGAGAGAATGTTTGTTGCTTCGTCGGAACGCATGGTCCCGCTGTCCGCTACTATAGCTGAACCACAAATCACAAAAGAACCAAACAAGATAGGACACCAAGAACTATAGCACCAATGTAAGCTATAACGCTACCATCGGGTCTATTTTGGATGGTTCAGTACGTGGAAATAAATGATTTAGATAGAGCCAAAACAGGCAGTTATTTAGTTTCCAGTGTACTTAGCCTATTTTTTTCATCTCGAATCACTGAATTCACCATATTCTTTGCAGACAATGCTCCTGTTGACAATAGCCATATTCTCCAATCTTCTTTTAGTTTCATTTTCTTCACAATTTGACTAACATTATAGCCTTTTTGATATAAAGTAGACGCTTGTTCATAAAAATTTTCCATAAATTCCAATTTACTTTGAAGCTTTTTTTTACCACCTTTAAATTGAGGTCGATGGCTACAAAGTAGGGCTTCAAAATCAAGTTTCAGCACTTTTTTTATAGAGTTAATTTGTTGTATTATGCTTTCGGAACGCATAAAATACCGAATGCGTTCTGCCACCCATAAATCTGCGGAAAAAAGCCATCCTTTATTGGCCTCATAGAGACAAACCATATCTACCGCATGACCAGGAATCGGAATAATATCAAAACGATAATTAAGGGTAATTAGCTGTTTTCCAGGGCTTTTAATCTCAAAATTCGCTTGTGTTCTCCCCCATGTTAACCACTGGGCAAAGCTAATATTGGGTGGGTTTTTCATCAGTTCAATACACTGTGGAGAAGCATAGGTTGGGCATTGAAAATGCTGTTGTAGTGCTTTTAAATTGCCTGTATGGTCTTCGTGGTGGTGGGTCAAAAAAATTTGCTTGACGGGCAAGGGTTTTAGTCGTTCTAATACTTCTTTTTGTACATTATGGTGTCCTGTATCTATCAACAAGCCATCAACAAAATATGCGTGTGAAAACATGCGAGGTTTCCCAAAGGGCCAAGACCCAAATTTAAATCCTTGAATCTCCTCAAACTGGAAGGTTTTCGTTATTTTCATTCTTTTTTGGTGCTGTGGTGCTGTGGTGCTGTGGTGTCGTGGTGCTTGGTTTCTGAAGAGACTAATTCCCTCATAAACCAATTCCTAATTCCCTCATAAACCACACTAATATAACTCACTTAAATCCTTGATACCCAAGAACTTATTGTTGGCGGTGAAGCCTTCGGCGTATTGAAAACCGCATGGGCGTCCCGTTTCTCTGGAGCGGGCTTCGAGTCCTTTCAGGAAATCTTGGGAAGCGATGTAGGTCGAAGGTTCTGTTGAGTTGGGGTCAAAGAATTGGGTGCCGTAGGCTTTGACGGATTCCATTTTTTGGTCGAAAAAATCTGTGATGTCTACGACTATATCGGGTCTGATCCAACGGTCTTGTATGTAGTGTAAGAGTAAGCGGGGTCGCCATCTCTCTTGTTTTTGTCCTGTTTCGTCTAAAGTTTCGATTTTGGCGAGCCCTGACATAAAGAGCGCATCATAAACCAATCTTGCGCCTTTGCCGTGATCGGGGTGGCGATCATAAATAGCATTCGCTAAAACGATGTCTGGCTGGTATTTGCGGAGTTGGCGGATGATTTTTATTTGATTTTCACGAGTGTTTTGGTAGTATCCGTCTGCCATTTCAAGGTTTTCTCTGGCACTCAATCCCATGATTTTTGCTGCTGCTGCGGCTTCTTCGTATCTTATTTCTGCGGATCCTCTTGTCCCCATTTCTCCTCTTGTGAGGTCGATGACGCCTGCTTTTTTGCCTTGTGCAATGTGGCTCATGAGTGTACCTGCACAGGAAAGTTCTACGTCGTCGGGATGTGCGCCTATGGCAATGATGTCTATTTTCATTGATTTCTTTTGGGCAATAGTAAAAAAAAATTGAGAGAAGTTAAATGTTTTGGGCATTTATCTTCTCTCAATTGTACGTTTTTTATTCGTTTGTAGTTGTGGATCTTACTTATTGCCCATTGGAATTTGAAATTATCCTATAGAACATCCGCCGCCGCCTATACCGTAATCATCACAGTCACAATCGTATCCATCACATCCTTCACACCCTCCATAGGAATAACAAAAGTAATCCATACGTCTTGCTGAATCTTCCAATACCAATGCCTTGCAAGTAAATTCTGTACCATCATCATCTTGCCATAATGCAATGAGATAATTTTCGCCTAAATCATTTTCTATCGAATAAATTTTATCCAAATTAATAAGTGATTGTAGGTTTTTGGCATTTACAAAATCTACATTGGCTGCTCTGTTAATTAACTCCTCTTTAAACAATGCTTTGTCTGCATCACTAACATCCTGCAATTCTCCGACTATTCCAGCAATTTCAACAGCTTCAGTTGTTTTTAAATCTGAAATGTCATTTGTCGTATCACGACTACAAGAGACAAAAAGTAATGCCAAAAATGAAAAGCACAAAACTAAGGTTTTAAAATTTTTCACGTTTAAATTTTTAATGGGTTAATATATATTTAAATAAAAACAAATGCAAATATATTTATCATTTTAACTTATTGTTTGTTAAGAATATAAGATAAAATCACTCGACTACTCAATGAAATAATCGTTGCGGCCATCCAAAATAGACCTGATAGCAGCGTTATACCAAAAAGCTTGGCAGATGTAAGTAGAGCTTTTGGTGTAGTAGCGAATAGCAGGCCTGAACGTCACGACGAAGCTCTGAACCGTTCTCTCCTTATATTTATATAAACTCAATGCCATGAAAATCGAAGTCTTTTAAGGGCATACTTCTTTGTAGTCCAGCCCAGCTAAAAAATACACTATTTTTACTAGTTCCAACAAGCTCTTATTTTTATTTAATTTATCCTCCTATTGCTTTAGGCTTAGGTTCTTTCTCTGGATCAATAGAATAAGTATATTTAAATCCAAAGCTTCGTGGGGATTCTATGAGGGCAGGACGAACAGTATATTCTAAGTTAAAGATGTTGTTACATAATAAGCTGATGCGATTGCGAGGATTCATTTGGTAGGCAACTCTTGCATCTACAACAAAACTTCCTTTGTCATTATTTTCTCTCCAATCACCTAACCCTAACCCTAAATCAAGAAAAGGTTGGTCAATTGCTTCCATAAAACTGTTGTATCGTGTCGCAAAACCAATAGAAAATCTTTTTTGGTATTCTAGTTGTACATCAATTTTGGCAGTATGCTGAAAACGATATTTCAAGATATTTTTATTGCTTGATGTTCCTGTAAGCTCTACTACTTCAGCTGTTAAAGTATCGCCTTGTCCTTTATAAACAGGATCAATGTAGGTATACCCTGCCAATGCGCCAATCGTCCAATATTCTGATAAATCACCTTTGCCTGCAATGGTACATTCTGCGCCACTAATACGTGTATCAGTCGTCACATTTTGTGTATAGAAACCTGGTGCAAGGCCACCGCCTGGCGCATTAAGACTAAAAATAAACTCCATCATATTTTGGTACTCTGTCCAAAACCCTGCTACATCAATAAAACCTTTAAAATTTGTACCAAATAAGAAACCTTGTTTTAAACCTATCTCTGCACTCCATCCTGTCTCAAATTCAAGATCAGGGTTTCCTACAATTGTTAAGCCCCCTAAATCAGTAAATACGTGTCTTTCAGCAATGGTTGGATACCGATAACCTTGCCCAAAAGAAGCTCGCATAAAAGTAGCCTTTGCCAATTCATAATTTAGACCAAACCGGAAGACGGGTAATTGACTCCAAGCGGAATCGGTATTCATTTTGTTAAATTCATAGCGCACTCCTAAAGAGGTATTGAGTTTATTAAAGAATTTTTTATCTATTTGTGCATAAATTCCTACATTTTGGGAATTAAAGAGCGAGTCACCAGTGGGAGTTCTGTACAATTCAGCATCCGCAAACCCTAATTGATTCACCACTCCAAAATTGACAACCATTGCTAGGCTATCCATAATTTTTTGGAACTGTAATTCATTGTAAAAAACATCACTTTTGATACTTTGGTTGGTATTGGTAATATTATCATTTTTAAACCATCGACCTCTCCAATTTAGTTTTATTCCATTATTGGTTGTATAGGTAACATAGGGATCGACTGATAATTGCCCTCTACGTGTCAAAGTTGTATCAAGTGATTTCCACAATTCATAGGCTGTTCCAGCAGGCTGTACGTCTTCAACGGCTTTAGTTCCTTGATTCCATAGTAAATAAGAACCACCATTATTGTATTGATATATGAAATTGATTCCTGCTGCCAATCCTGCTACTTTTTTGAAATTATAACGAGCACCACCATTAACCCTTGCTCTTCTGGTCAATTCTGTAGCTCTCCAACTTTTTTGGTAAAAACCATATCCCCCCACTAGTAACTGCCATTGTCCTACTTGGCGGCTATGGAAAAGAGAGATACCAGAATTAAAAGGCGGTGCTTCATCTTTCCACCAATGTTTGTACAAATCGTTTCCATTGTTATCTTTTCCAAGATAGTTATCACGAGGTGCTTGTACACCTGCTCCAAACACACTAATCGTTGTTTTAGGTTCTGATTTAGGATAAGCAGTACGCACATTGATAATTCCATTTAAGGCCGAAGAACCATATAAAGCAGAGGCTGCTCCTTTGATGATTTCGACTTGTCCTACACTTTCAATAGGAATTAGATCCCAATAGGGAAATCCAGAATCTCCTGTAACGATAGGAATTCCATCTAATAAGAGGGAAACACGGCTACCTGCTCCATAAGAGAAACCACTTCCTCCCCGAATATTTGCTTGTCCACCAATAATATTGACACCTGGTACTTTTTCCACGCCTTTTTCAAGGTCAGGCGCATTGGAATTTTCCATAAGGTCAGGCTTAATGGTCTCAATCGTGACTGTTTCTTCTGCAATACGTTTTTCGTACTTACCTCCTGTCACTACAATTTCGTCCAAAGCCGTTACAGAACCTAGTGTTAAGGTTATTTCTTGTTTTGCTCCAGCAATTGTTATGTTCTGTACCGATTTTTCATACCCAACATAGCTGGCTTCCATTCTATAAGTGCCATTGTCTAAGTCAATGGAATACGCTCCCATTATATCTGTTTGGCTACCCGTTACTAAGCCTCCACTGGGTGTATATATTGCGATGTTGGCAAAGGGCAATTCTACATTGTCAGAATCTAATATTTTGCCATAAATACCTCCTTTTTGAGCAAATGCTCCTAAACATACAAAACAAAGTAAGTATGTCCATAAGGCTACTTTCTTATACATTTTCATTAAAATAGTTTTAGATAAAATAGTGCTTCTACTCTTACATAGTCAAAAACTTAGCCAAAAAAACTTGATTTAGGACTTTGAAAGTAGAAAGAATGAATAGTTTATAGGTTAAAAGTATTTTTTTATGTGTCAAAGTCAAAACCATTTTTTCACGATTAAAGACTTTGAAACAAACATTGAAAAACCCTTAAAACATTGGTTGTGATTTAGTTATATAAAAAAAACAAGATTTTTCACAAATACATTATCTAGTTTTTTCATATCATTTATTATATTAACTCATTCTAATCCCAAGATAGTTGGATTGTATCAAATATCTAAGTTTTTTATAAATAATATATAAAGAAACCCACCTTATAGGCAAAAAGTTAAGCAATGTTATATTTTGTTTGTATAAGTAAATATTTTTTCTTTACTTTATTCGCTTATTTTAAAATGTGCATTTTTAGCCTCTAAAAAATGTATATCAAACCTAACTAAATCATTAAAAAAGAAATTATGAGAATACCTATACCCAAAATTCTTTTATCTATTGTAGCTTGTTTGATTTTATCAAATTATGTCTCTGCACAATGTCCAGAGGGAGCTACCGCAGGTACACCTATCAACCCTATTTCTGATGGAACTGTAATTTGTAATGATGGCTCTAACCAAGAGATTTTAGAAAATGACTTAACAACTATTGGCTATGAAAGTGTTGATACTTATGCTTTTATTGTTACAGCTCCACCTAACGAAGATGGAGAAGAAGAGTTATTAGATGTAACTTTTGATGGAATTTTTGATTTTAGTATGGATTCTGTTGGCCTTCCTTACTTACCAGGAGAGTATTGTTTTACTGGATTTGGATTCAATCAAGCTCAATTAGATGATATTACAACCACTGGTTTTCTACAAGACTTACTCAATAACTGTTTTGAAGGCGGAGAACCTTTAGATTTTGTATTAGATTGTATTAGAGAAAATCCTATTGATACAGGTGATAGCACAGGTGTTACTACAATAGAAGATATATCTACCATTCTCAATGAGTATGTAGAACCATTTATTGGGTATCAACCTTGTGTGGTTTTTGCAGAGCCGTATTGTGTGACGGTAACAGATGATAGTGATTGTGGTGGCGTGGGTGTTGAGTTTATCAATCCAACGAGCATTCAAACTTACCCTAATCCTGCACAAAGTACTACTTCTATTGAGTTCAATAGCTTGGCTTCTACCAATGTTACTTTTGAATTGTATACGATGGAAGGGCGTTTGGTAAAGGCTGCTACACAATTGGCTCAAGCAGGAAACAATCGTTTTATGGTGGATGTTTCGACATTGGCAACAGGAATTTATACGTACAAATTGGAAAGTGAAGGTTTGAGCTTTACTAAAAAGTTGATTGTGCGTTAGAATATCTAATTTTTTAAGTGAAAAAATATTTTTTGAAAAGCGATGGCGTTGGATGTCATCGCTTTTTTTATTTTATAAATAGAGACAACTATATTTATAATACCTTCGTTGTAGCTAAGAAGTCCTATACTTCATTTCTTAGCTTGAATTAGCATTTTTAATCTTAAATGATTGACTATGCGATTACTCATACTTTTTCTTAGCTGTTTATTCAGCTATGTATGTTCCCCCAATTTGATAGCTCAATGTCCTGACAATGCAAGTGCAGGCAATCCTATCAATCCTGTTCCTAATGGAACAACTATTTGTAATGATGGTTCTAATCAAGAGATTTTAGCCAATGATGTATCGACGATTGGGTATTCAGGAATCAATGACTATGCCTTTTTTGTTACTGCACCACCTAATGAAAATGGTATAGAAGAAGTCTTAGATGTAACTTTTGATGGTATCTATGACTTTAGCATGGATTCTATCGGTGTTCCTTATTTGCCTGGTCAGTATTGTTTTACTGGATTTGGATTCAATCAAGCTCAATTAGATGAGATTACAAACAATAACATCATACAAGCCTTATTTGATGACTGTCTACAAGGCGGGGAAACTTTAGACCTTTTCTTAACTTGTGTTCAAGAAAACCCTATTGATACAGGAGACGCTCCAATTGAAGTGATAACTGTTGATGATTTTGTCAATACATGGACTATGTTCTTCGAAAATCCGTTTGGGGTCGAGACTCAAGCTTGTGTGGCGGTGGCTGAGCCTTATTGTGTGACAGTGGAGGATGCAAGTATATGTGGTGAAGTCGTTCCTCCTGACTGTAACGCTATTGCTGGAACACCTACCAATCCTGTGCCTGACTCCATGGTGATTTGTAGTGATGGTTCTAATATGGATCTTTTGCTTCAAGATTTATCATCAATCGAGTATTCAGGGATTGACAACTACGCCTTTTTTGTAACGGCACCCCCCGATAGTATTGGCGATGAAAACATTATAGGTACAACCTATGATGGCGTCTTTAATTTTGCGGAGTCTCCTTATGGTAAAGCTTTTCCTTCTGGTGAGTATTGTTTTGTTGGGGTTGGATACAATCAGTCTGAATTGGATGTGAAAACTGCTACGCAATTGGCCCAAACAGGTAACAATAGTTTTGTTGTGGATGTTTCGGCTTTGGCGACAGGGATTTATGCTTATAAATTGGAAAGTGAGGGATCGGCTTTTACGAGACGATTGATTGTATATTAATTTTTTTTTTTGGAGAGAACGGGTTGTTGCTTCGTCGTGATGCACGGTCCCGCTGTGCCATCGGGTCTATTTTGGGTGGTTTGGACTGCTATCTCATCCCAAGCCTAAAGGCGTTGGGTCTTCTTTTGCACTAACTGATAAAAAAGGCATAAAAAAACAGCCGACCCTTTACTTGCTGACTGTTTTTAAAAAATTCTATAGCAATCCTAATTCAGTTCAGGAATTTTCTTTCACGCAAAGACCGCAACGCAAAGAAACGCAAAGCTCGACAGAAACCAATCTCTTTGCGATCTTTGCGAAAAACTCTGCGACCTTTGCATGAAATACACTTTTTCTATTTTCAAATAGGACTGCTATAATAAACCTAAATTAATTCTAAACCATAATTAATTTTGGTGGTGTCAAGTAACGAGTGATTTGTTATAGTAATAAAGAAAGAGTTTTAAATATAATTCGTGCATTTTTCACTCTTAGAAAAAGAAAGAGTCTTTCTAATAAATCGGCAAATTCTCTGTCTTAAAGTACCATTCCATCTTTCGACGTGATTAGTCTGTCCACTTTGTTTACCAACCGCTTGATGATTAGAGTTTCTCTATATGCTTTTAAAAAGTCAGAATAGCAAGTACTTTTTTTGTATTCTTTAGGTACAGCTTTCCAAAGTTGTCTACAACTCCAACCACTTCTATCCCATAAACCAACTAACTACTTGTCTTGTTCTTCCACACAAAGCTATCCAAATCCACCATTCATTAGACAAAAGACCATAATTCATCTAATTCTAAAATATCTCCTTCTTTCTAAGGTAATAGTGTATACGCTACATCAGGTAGGGTCTCTGCTTTTTTTTTAATCCAATTTAAAGCGGTTTGATGGGATATTCCAAATATACGAGCTAAGCCTCTTGAAGAACATCTTTCTTGGGAGGCTCTTATAAGCATTTCTTTTTCTTCCTCTGATTTACGAATACTTTTAAATACTCCACCAAATCCACAATCTTTACATTTGTATTTAGAATTTCCTGAGCCATTTTTTACTATATTTGTTGATTTACAACAAGAACAAGTATGTGATTTTGTTACCATTTTTATTTTTTTTGCAAAAAAAAAAATCACTCGTTATTTGACACTACCAATCAATCTAATTACCTATATTAGCTTTTTGAACTTCCTAACTCATTAGAAATAAATGTTTTTCTCAAAAACATCCTCTTTTCAAAGGTTGTGTCCATCAAAAATAGACCTGATAGTAGCGTTATAGCTTACATTCGTGCCGTAGTTCTTGGTGATGTACTGTACTTGGTTTGGTTCTTTTGTGATTTGTGGTACTTGTTGTAAGCTATAGTAGCGGATAGCAGGCCTTTCCTGTACGACGAAGCTGCCTACAGTTCTCTCCAAAAATATGTTCTTAGTACTGTGATGTTGTAGTTAGGCTCTTATGTAATTGATGATTATTGATTTACTAGAGTAGCGGAAAAAAGGACTAAACGAAAATACAAAACTGCCTGTGGTTCTTTGCCAAAAAAGAAAAAAAGAATTATTTAACTGGGATCTCTATAAATGCGGAAAGGCTGACCGATGGTCAGCCTTTTCCTGATTAGACTAAAATACCCTCCAAATTTCACCATTAAGGTTAAAATTAGATTTTTATATAGAAATCATACGCTAAATGTATGATCCGATAACCCAAAGAAAAAAGAAAAGGTCAACTAATGCTAACCTTTTCCTGATTAGACTAAAATACCCTCCAAATTTCACCATTAAGGTTA
>ENA-ORXR01003383-ORXR01003383.1-marine-metagenome-genome-assembly--contig:-NODE-3383-length-14324-cov-9.550642_pt1 | contig 14324 bp, 10 predicted proteins | sample MGYA00237866_ERZ511479 | MGnify/ENA metagenome assembly ERZ511479 | reverse complement strand
CTGCGCTGCTCGCCGAAGCGTACCACGGGGGCCACATGCGAGCGCTGAAAATTTCAGACCTGACACCGCGCCTCGAGCCCGAGAACCAATTTGGATAGCAGAAATGCAGGCATTCGTTTTTGACGCCATCCCGATGCGCCGCTCCGCGATCTGATGGGAATTGATCCGGACATGCAAGCAGGTCCTTAGAATGTTTGCAGGCGGACTGCGCCGAAAATCTGGCGCGTCCTGTAATCGATTTCTTTGTCAATGTAGCCCATGTGCGCAACCCGATTGAGCGGCGAATCTGTATGGAATTGATCCGGGCCGCTCCCACGTGTCCTTAGAACGTTTGGAGGTGTAATGCCCTTAAAATCTGGGCCACCCCGCGAATGTATTTGCGAGGCCCCATGCGGCGTCGCGATTGGGCAGTTCCGAAACGCGAATAACGGACACACATGTGGCCCACCATCAGCCTTATATACATAGATGGTCGTTCCGTCAAAAGCTGGAGAGACCCCAGTCAAGCCAATCGCTGTCTGAGCCAATCAAACGCAGAAAAGTGTCTCTTTGTTAGGCCTGGACTCTCCACTTTTTGGCGCAACGACAATAACAGTTTTGAAGTGCGGGATTCTGAGAGAACGACTGTATGGCCGCGTCTCCATACTCGCCTGCATGTGTGTGCGGTGACGTGACAGATGCGCGTCGCTACTTGTCCGTCGGGCGCGGGCGTGGGTTTGGGGAGAAGTGATTGCTGGAGGGAGCCGGCCCCTTACACTCTGCTGCAGGCCCTCAGCGTCGCGTGTCTTTCGCTTGACCACCAGGGGCATACGCGCAGCTACGTCTTGTGTACGAGCCGTCGCAAAGTACCAGGTAGTTGCGGTCATGCATGGCATGGGGGATCGCCAGAGGGCAGCCGCAGATGCGTGTGTTGTGGCGAGCCAGCCTAGTGCACAAAAACACAACGTTGTTAAGCAAGTGCATCAGAGCAGCCGCAGCTGTGGACACGCGCACAGTGTTTCGCTTTGTACTTGAGCTCGCTCCTCTAATCCAACAATTGCGCTTGGTTGCTTCAAGAAGCGAGTCAGTCAATCACCACGGAGACGCTCCTCCCTGTCCCCCCGCGGCGTACGGAGCGTCGAATGACTCCGCCACCGACGACCGCGGCGAGAGCAGCACCGCCGGGATGGACGGCGGCGCCGGAAACTCTGCTCTGGCATCCCTCACCCCACCCCCCGCCGCCGCCGCCGCCCCCAACGCCGCCCCAGCTGAAATCCCCCCCACCGACGTGCTCCCGGCGGACGCTCCTCCCACCGAAACCCCCCCTGCCGACGCCACCCCCGCCGACGCTCCCCCCGCTGACGGTGTCGACTCAAACAAGCTGCTCGTCACGTCCGACACGGAGCTGATGACCTCCCCGCCTGGCACCGACGAGCCGCCGGCCGTGGACCCAACGATCGTCGACGTGGGGAACGTCGGTGACGTCCGCAGCACCGAGTGGCGGTCGGCCGTCACGGGCCCGCCCTCGACGGGCGTGCCCCCCGCGCCGGCCGACCATGGCGACGGGGCTTGGTACAGCTCCTGCGCGGCGGCGGCCACGTCGACCTCCAACGACCGCTGCTCGACGGCTTCGGCGCGCATCCACGACGGCGACACGCCGGCGGCAGACAGGTGGGGGCTCGCCTCGGGCGTGACCGTCGACGCGATGGTCTGATGGGGGCCGGCCGTCCAGCCGGGGTGGTGACTGGGAGGGCCCTTCCACCCGTCGCCGCCGCCGCCGCCGCCGTCGCCGCCGACTCCGCCGCCGACGCCACTGCTGCCATACACGCTGCTCGGTACTCCAGCAGGAGACCCGTATCCGGCCTCGGCGTCCTGGCGGCCACCATTCCCACCACCGCCGCCGCCGCCGCCGTCACCACGGCCACCACCATCCCCCTTGGGTGACTCGTCTACAACTTCTGGCTCCCGCGACGCACCCATCTCCCGCGCTTGCCGCCGCCGCCCTCTCGCCGCAATCGCCCACAACACCAGCACTATGGAGCCGACGAGCGCCGCCACTCCGCCAACGCCCAAGCCCGCAATTGCGCCGCTGGAGAGGGAGGTGCCGCCCGCCGCCTGCCCCAGCCCGTCGCTGCTACTGCCGCTCGTGGTGTCCCCGCCGCCGCTGCCGCCCGGGTCACCGACACCACCCGCGCCGCCCGTGCCGCCCCCACCGCCGGCAGCGGCGACGAGGCAGGCGCCCTGTGGCATTGGCGGCGACCGAATGGCGACGACAAACTGCACCAGGTCCCCTTCGCTCTCGGCGGCGGCAATGTGCGTGGCGCCAGGAGGGGAGGTACCGCGGAAGTCTGACTGCACTTGGTCCGTCACGTTCTCGACGGGCTCCCACAGGGGCGACGGAAAGTCTTCGTCCTGGAAGCTCTCGGCAAACGTTTGCGTGACGCGGGCAGCTTCCCAGGACAAGTCGGAGAGGATCGACGGCGAGTTAGGGCTCGGGTTGGTCCACCTGACGCGAACCGCCGCGGCGTGCTTGTCGGGGTTCACATCCCGGTTGCCGGTGAAGCCGAGGCGGCTGCCCAAAGGGATGACCATTGGCCGCTGAAAATTGGGGCCGTCTATGTTGCTCGGCTTTTGCCACGCGAGAGTAGTGTCCTGCAGATACAAGAAGACGATATGGTGCCAAAGGACCAGCGCAAAAGGGGGCAGAAAGGCGCCAAGGGGCAAGGCCGGGAGTTGGCAATGAGGGGGGAGGACACGACCATCGAATAACGAGGACGAGAGCAGTACCACGTGCAGCGTTAGATATCGTCCCGCATCTTGGGGCAGGCCAACAGAGAAAAGGGGGCCATGGCGTCCCCTTCCAGCCTCCTACGGACCAAAACGAGAGCTATACCAAGGCACGCCAGTGTCTCCAACACGCTACAGCAGGAGCAACGTACAATGAAAATGCGGAGGTTGGTATAGAAAAATTGAACCTCAACAGTCGCGTCGCACCGAATCGGGCTGATCTCGGGTATGTCAGCCGCGGCAGGCGTCGCCATTGCAACGGCGGCGGCGACGACGACAGCCGCTACGACCAACACCAACCACCGCCACGCCGGCCGCCGCCACGTCGCGCCTGTCACAGACGGCGCGGCCATGGCGTACGGCCCGCAGGTGTGGCCCAGTACGTCTGCGAAAGAGGCAGAGGCGTGCGTGGAAGGGCACCGACGAGGAGTGCTGAGGGAAAGAAGGCCCGCACAAGCGGCACCAGCACGGTGAGTCAGGCGAGAACGTCAGCACGACTGAACGCCACACCCGTCGTCAGGACCAAACGGCGAGCCGACGACGTCGGCGCGGCCCGCGGCACGGTTCTCTCAACTCGCGTGTGGCGACACAAGAGTAAGGGTGTGGCCTGTCCCTCTCCTGCCCCGCCAAACAGGTCAGATTTTTCCAGAGGCTGGGTCGCCGCAGGAGCCGGCACGAGGCCGCCAGGCTGGATCCACCACTTGGTCATCGGGCCGACAGTGCAAGGATGGTCTCGATCGTGTCAAGGACAGTTTCTCGTGATAAAAGACCGCTCGCTCCGTCACATGTGTGGACCAGTGATGACAGGTGCCCCGGAGAGAGTGCCCTCACGATCCTTTTGTACACGGGCTCTCTCCGTGCGCTGTCCTTGGTCAGAACACAGGTTCCAACGTGTGACCGTGAGGGCCAGCAGTTCCTCCTTTTCTGGGGGAATACGTTTGCGATGTCTTGGTGGTGCGCATTGTTTGGTGGCCGTACGGCAAGCAGGCACGCTCCTTCCGCCGCCTGGGTGGCTGGCCCAACCGGGGCTTCGCCTGAATCGGACATGTGATTGGCAGTTGCTTCACTGGAGAAAATCCGTCTTGGATCCTGCGTGCCCTTCGTGTGACTGATTCACGATTCACGACTTCGTGTTGGCGCCCACTGTTCGACAGGCACAAGCGACGGAGACGAGCCAACGCGCATCTGGCCCCTCTTCTCGTCACTGTTAATCCGCTGGGGGGGGTGCTCCCGTATCAGTGGCTGCCGCACGCCCTCAGCATTGACCGCGCCTACCGCACACCGCGCGCCAACGGCTGCAGAAGCGCCTCTGCAGCCCCGGAGGCACTCAGCCACGGTGCGATCCACTATGCGCCGCGTGCCAACCAGCAGCGCCCTTTGTCCGAATAAGACGGGCTGTCGCGTGCAGCGACGCGGAATGGATGCATTCCGCGTCACTCCGCGTGCCACAGCACGACGGGCCACCGCTGTGGTGCTCAAACAAGTGTGTATGCATTTTGGTCTCACCAGCGTCGCCGATTTCCTCAGTAGACCACCACCACCCAGCGCCGGTTTGGCCGTGTGCCATGCCCGCGCTCCTCCGCCCCTTCGTCTCTCTGCTTGATGTTGACATGCAGTGGCGGCCTGGCGCGGCCATAGTGGGGCGGCATTGGACACTGCAGACTGCGAAAGTGGGGACGACGACACAGGCCACCCTGCGTTGGCACATTGTGTACGGAATGACCCCGCTATCGATGACACGCCGACATGGTCGCCGCGCTGCCCCACCCCGGCTGCCTCCGACATGCGGTCGAGGGGGCGCCCCCCGATGTCGCAGTCGACGAATGCGCGTGCCGCTGCAGCTGTGGATGACACCGCCACGGCGGCCCTATCCATAGGCCTTCGAAGTCGTTGCCACCGCCGCCTCAACGGCCTCCACCTGCGCCGCGGTGTTCACCCCCTGGGTGTCCACGACTACTTGGTGCCGCAATTGCACCCTACACTGTGTGCCCCACCACCTCACGAGCGCCCTACATGCCAAGCGGGTGAAGCCACCGCGGCATAGCCCGCCCGACCCCGCGCCCCCTGTGGCCACGCAGTCGGCGCGCAACCATCCACCGTCGCCCCGCTGAGCAGCGCCGCTGCTGTCACCCGGTGGGTACGCGTTGATATCGACTTGCACGATCTGGTGCTGTTGGGCGAGACGCGCGCAACCCCACCCCCCCCGAGGCCCGAACAGCTGGACAGTTGACGCCCTGGCGCGTCCGCCTGTCCACGTACCGCGCCACGACGGACGCCACGAAAACGCGCGGGCTACACAAGGCAAGCGCGTCAGCAAGCCAGTCCGTGGCGACCATGTGCGCCGAGATGGCGCCACGATCATCGTGGCGCCATCTCGGCGCCATGATGGCGCGCGTGGCGGCCGCAGGCCTGCGGCGCGCGTGGCCGCCATCGTGGCGCCGTCTCCTTGCCGCGGATCAAGCACCATGCCCTGAGGACGGTGCCTGATCCGCGACAAAGGGGCGGTGCGACAAGAGAAAGACGCAATTCGCCCTCTTGCGCGTCGGACGCGGTTGCGTGCGGGCGGGCGGCGTCATCGGGCGCCGGCGGGTGCGTCGCGTGCCGGGATGCCGCCCTGCACCCGATCGCATCCTCCGATCGCATCCACCACCACACGTCCCGCGGTGGGTCGCCGACCACGGCGCCGCGCCTCCAGTGCCCGCCCCTCCCTCTGCCACCATCACTTCCACCCCAGCGGACACGGCAGATGCAGGCCCAACTCGAGCGCCCACGCGCGGCTCAAAGGGCCCTTTGAGCGCCGCTGTCCCGCCAGGCGGGACGCTGCGTCATCGTCGTCGCCCCCCCCCCGCCCCCCCTCCGTCTGCGAGCCCCAGTGGCACGCGGAGGCATCCATCCCACCCCCGACATCAGGCCTTGTCACCGACCGGACGCGCCGCGTTGCCCGCAGCCGCTGCCACGGCCGCCAGCAGAGCGGGCGGCCCCCCGCGTCGCCGTCTGCCGTGCCCCGCCCGCCGGTGCCACCGGCCCCGCCGCGCGCTGCGACGCCGCGCCACCCCGTCGGGGCCGCTCCCCCAGACCAGACGGCGGGGAGCGCCGCGGCGGTGCAGACCCGCGGCGGGGTCGGCGGTGCGGGCGGGCCCCCCACCGGCGCCGTCGCGCGCGGCCCGCGTGGCCGGGACGGCGCCGCGGCGCGGCGTGGGCGCGGCGCGGGCGCGTTCCGTGGTGGCAGGCATGATCGAATTACAGTGACAGTGTCCGAGGCCAAGCGTGACACGCGGGCGTTTTTGGTCGCTGTGTACAGCGAGGACCCCCATTCTGGTGCCGTCCGCGGACATGGGTGCTGTCGTCATGGCCCGTCGCCGTCCCTGTCCCACCCAACGGTGGCTGCTGGCGCGGCACGGTCTGTCGGCCGTCCTGGGCGCTCCTCCCTGACTGCGGACGGTTGCGGTTCCCCGACGCTGCTACGTCGCGCTTCTTTCCCCGCTCTTTGTTGCGCCCGCCCTCTCGTTCCCCGTCGTGGCGCCTTGCCCCCGGCGGACGCCCCCCCTCTCCTCCACTCGCGTTGTCCATTGACACGCTTGCCAGGTTTGCCCACGATGGGCGCCACATCCCGCACCCTCTTCTCCCTGGCCTTCCTATTCGTCGCCGCGACGTCCAGCATCCTCCTCACCTGGTCCATCTGGTGGGTGGCCACCGTCGGCACGTCCGTCCCCGCGCGGCGCCCCTTTTACCTCCCCGGCGACGTGCCGCCGCCGCTCATCGCGGCGAGCTCCCCGACCGCCGCCGTCACCGCCACCGACCCGACCGACGTCTTTCAATACTCCCTCGCAGGCGGCTGGCCGGCCGCCGCGTCGGGCCTCCGCATCGCCGCGTCGGGCGCCGGCGTCGTCAGCACCCTCACGTACGCGCTCGTCGGCTCGTACGCGCCGGCGGGCGCCGCGCGCACGGTGATCGGGGGGGGGCTGACGGTTGTGGCGGGGCTGGCCACCGCCTCGGCGGTTGTTGACGGCTTGGCCATTGGCACCGCCCGCACCGAGTGTGCGGACCGCCAGTGCACGACGGCGGTGCCGCCGGGCGTCGGCTCGGACGGCGAGTTTTGTGTGTGCAGCGTCGGCCCGTGGTATTACATTACGCTCAGCACGGATGTGGCGTTGGCGGTTGCGGGGGCGGTGGGGGCGGCGGTCGTGCTTGGGGGGGCGGTGAAGCGGGTTCGCCGCTCCTAGGTGGCGGGGGGGGGGGGGGGGTGGGGGGGTGGGGGGGGGGGGGGGGGGGGGGGGTGGGGGGGGGGGGGGGGGGGGGAACCCCCGCCTGGATGCTGGTGGCGCTGGTTGGTCGGCCTTGTGGAACATGCGGTCGTGCCGCTCGGGGAGGGAGCCGGGTGCCTTTCGGTGGCGGTGGCGTTATTGGGCTGCCGACTCTGGTGACGTGCGGGCGCGGGGGTGCGTCGTTAGCCGGTTGTCAGTGCTCTGCTTTTGTGCACGCCGCGCCCTGCTGTCGCTCTTCTCCTGGTGCTGGTCACTCGCTTGTGTGTTCCTGGGGCTGTGACGACCACCCGCTGGTGTTGCCCCTATGGTCGGCGCCTCGTGTCGTTCCGGAACCGCACGCAAACGGCCGTGCCCAGGTGCATGTCGGTTGTGTCTCGAGTCCCCTCTGCAGACAGGCACATCCCAAAGTATGGGTTGTCCCCTCGCCGCCCGTCGCGTCTATACACCGTGTTGCGCCTAAAGCTAGAATTCATCGGCTCCGCCCCCGCGAAAACCCTACCTTGCCTATTGCACCGAGGAAAACAAGAGAAGCAACCCAGTCACTCAGCCATGTGCGACACCACCAGCATCACCTACGCCTCCAAAAAAGAAAAGAAGTGAAAAAGATAAATCACTCTCGAGCACCCCCGACCGCAGGTGCACTCGGCCCCAAGGCGATGAAGAGAATAGAGAATTGCGACTCGACCCAACCCCCGAAAAGAATCTATACAGAGAAGAGAAAGAAAGGAATGGAAAAAAAAATAACGATACTGGTACACGAGTGCGGGGATTGCCAAAAGAGAGGGGCGGTGCGTCGGCCGTGGCGGACCCCCCCCCCTCCCCCCTTGCTGTCGCAGTGCCCCCACGCTCGAGAACACCAGCCGCCACAGCGGTGGCAGCCACGCCCCCCCCCCCAGCTAGGTGGGCGTCACCGCCATCACCTCATTGGCGAGGGGAGGAGGCAGGCGAGCTCCGCCTCGGCGCCGTCGCCACCGCCGCCGTCGCCAAGCGACGCGGGCGTGTCGCGCACGTCGCCGCCACCCGGCGCCCACGCACCGCGGGGGACGAACCGGGTTTTGACGACAAGGCTGCCCTTACGACGGCCGCCGAGACCGTCGCCGGGAGCACCGTCGCCGAGAGCACCGTCGCCGACCGCCGACGAGGCACACGGGTAGGAGCTGCCGCCGCCCCCATCGGTGATACTCACGTCGCCACCCTCGTCGCCACCGCTCCCTTCGACGGCGTCGGCCCGCTTGGCCGGACCATCGTCGCCGGCTAATGGAACGCACACGGGCGTCGGCGCAGCGCCGCCCGCCAGTGCGGCCGCGTGTCGCCAATCGGCAGCGCAGCAGTACACGCGCACCGCAGCTTGGCGGCGGAGGAGGCAAACGGCGGGGTACAGGGAGGAAGCAGGGGGTGAGGCGGACGTGTAGCCACCCGTGGACGGCGGCGGCACGTCGCCGGGGACGGCCTCAAACAGAGTGACCATGACCTCGGCCGGCACGGGCCCCTGCGACTCGCCATTGATGTAGAACGTCAGCTGCAGCGAGGGCGGACCGACAACCGTCTCACACGAAGGCGACACCGTCGCCGCCGTGTTCGCGGTTGTCAAAACCTCATCATCCCCAGCCGCGGCGGAATCCGACTCGGATTCCGTGACCGACGACTCGGCGCCCTCCCCATCGCTCGCGCAGGCGCTCCCACTCCCATTGCGTCGCGGAGTCGTCCCCGCCGTGGTGGAAGCGCGGCTCAGGCGCACACCCACCACGTCGCCAGTGCCAAAGGCACGCCCGTAGGGCACCCACGACACGCTGCCCGGCCGCACGAGTGCTCCGCTCGAGTGAAGCCCCAACGACCCAGGCGCCCCCCCCAGCAGCGCCGCCATCGATGTGCCGGCGGTCGCGAGGCCAACGGCCAGCGATCCCCCCGCGGTCTCCGTGACGGCCACTTCCACGTACGACGCCACCGGGCGGCTCGTCGAGGTCGGCAACACCATTGGTGCGGCCGTGCGCGTGCAGCGGTACAGGCCGGTGCCGACCTTGACCGCCGTGTCGCCAGCCGCCGACACGTCTGGGTGACGCCCACCGGACGCGACCGACGCGAGCCCGCAGCCACTGTCGGCAGAATCGTCGGCGGCTGCCGAGGACGAGGTGCCCCCCGAGTGCCTACCGGCCGCGTCTTCGTCCAACGCTGGTGGGGTGACGGTAACGCCGGCGGCGGGAGGGAGGGCCTCGAGCTTGCGGGTCAACTCTGCTGCCAGGGACCGCACGGCAGCCACGCCAGCGGGCACCGTCGGCATGCGCATCCACGAGTGCGTCGCGGCGGTGCGCCACGAAGGGGCAACCCCGGGGGCGCCAAGCCGTGACCCCGGCGGCCGACTTCTCCGCATCGACGCAGGGGCGGAAGCAAACGCGGCAGCCGAGACGCCGTCGGCTGTCGACAAAGCCGGCCCGCCACCGGCCGCGTTGGCCGACGTGTCAGCTAACGCTGCCGCCACGCCCGACGAGGAAAGTGTGGAAGACAGTGAGGTCGGGCGATGGGCGGCCGAGTCGGCGCGCCCCAGCCCCCCGTCGGCTCGTGGCGGCACCGCCGCCATCCTCGGCGTCGAGCTGACCACCAACCGGTCGACGACAGCAGCGGGCGTCATCCCAAACGCTCCCGCCAGGTCCGCGACGGACGCATCGGCCAGCACCTCGAGCATCTCCAGGCGGGGCGGCCCACGCGGAGCCGCGTGCATGATGTGCGGGTCATAGTCGATGATCACGGAGGTATAGGTGGTGCGGTGGCCCGAGCGGGAGAGGGGGGGCGGGGAGAGCGGTCGCGCCCGCGTCTGCAGGCCGATTAAGACACTCATGGTGGGAAGGGAAGGGACGAGCCACACTGAGCCCAGTCGTGGGAGGGATGCGGAACGGCAACCAGACGAGGGGTGGAAGCAGGTAGCGAAAGCAGCCGCCGGTGCGCCGTGGACACGGACAGAATGCCACCACCAACGCAGTTCGAGGCAACAGGGGGGGAGGCACGAGGCGAGCAAGGGGTTCGTGACTCAGCCGCCACCACCGCGCCGACACCGCGACGGTGCGCCAGCATCCAGGACGCGCGGCACAGCCCACCCTTGCCCTCCCGCCTCTACCAATACAGGTGGCTCCTGGAAATGCCGGCCACCGGCGCGGTGTCCCAGCTACAAGTCGGCAAGCGTCGTCCCACCACCCCAAAGGCCGCTCCCTGCCCGGTCGCCGTCGGTGCCCAGGGAGTATTGCCGACGCCGCCCCCGCTCTGTCCCATCCGTGCAAATGGCGGTACGGGGGACTGGCGCCGCCCCCACCGCCACAGCGCGCAACGGCCCCAGCCGCCCCCGCCGTGTACCCCTGCCCCAACAACCCCCAGACGCGGATAGGGTAGCACACAACCCCTCCCAGCAGCGCCTGCAAGCACGGGTGCGACACGCACCCTCCCCCCCCAGACCTACGGCTGTGCACCGGCGACGCGCGTGCCGCGACCCCGTCCCGCGGGGCCCCCTCGGAGACGCAAAAGCGCACCGGCCGCTCTTGGACCACGCTGGAGTGGCGGCGGTAGGCGCAAGCCCTCACCTCCAAAACACCGCCACTGTGGGTGCTCTGGCCACGCGCAGCAACCGCGCTGGCCACGGACACTGGTCGCCCCAGCACCCTCACAGCTGCATCCAATCGCCACACCAGCTGGACCCCAGCGCAGGCCGCGCTGGTGGTGGTGGCGGGTCCTCCTCGGCCCCCCTGAAGTGCCGCGGTGCTCGCAGGTGGCGGACGAGTGCCCAGCCGGGCCGGGCATGCGCGCTGGCACGCGGTGCGGGTGCCCCCACGGCGGCGGTCGGGCCGTCTGCCAGGCCCGCCACCAGCACTGGTCATGTTCGGCCCCCTCCCACGGGTCAGTTGTGGGCAGTTCAGGTCTCAACACCAGTGCTCTGGGCCAGCCAACCACGCAACAGATGCAGAGTCTTGGAAAGGCCCTCAACCATCAGTTAACAATAATTTCGCTATCTACTGAAGATAACACGTCAGAGCCAGTTGTCAAGGCAAGCTTCTCTGAGCAATGCGTACAATTACACCAAAGATGGTGCTTTTGGATTCAACACGCTCCCACAGCGGCGGCTGCCCTCCGTGAAGGCGACCGACCACTACTTCGAGTCTGTACAAGGACGGCCAAGTCAATATGGGGGTCATGCGAGGTTAGCTGTCCACCTACAGTCTTTCTCCATTGCTGTGACATCCTTTCCTAGGCACGGTGCCTGGTAACGAATGTAGATCGACCGACCTCTACGGTGCGATCAAGGCCAATTCTGGTCTGCGATCGTCTGCCGCGTACGCAAATCGGGTGCCACGTAGACAGAATACGATCGCCACAAAGGGTGCCCACCAGTGGAGAAAGACTGTACCTGTCACGCCGTGCTGGAAGCGGTGTTGGACGCTGCCTGGTAGACAACATGGTCACTAGATGGGCACTATCCAGTTCAGCGCGGCTCGATGAGAGGCCACTGACAATGAACACCAAGACCTGCTGACGGGACTACTGCAATATCAGGTATTTTCGTTTAAGTTCAAGACAAGTGCTGGTTGCTTGTAGCTTGTTTGGGCTGAACTGTCGTCCGGTTCAAATGAGGTACCCACTCATTTGAAAATCAGTTAAACTGCATCGATGGTTCCGGCCGGGCCAGGTCCCGCACCTGGCCCGGCGGCACCTGTCCCTGCGAACAATCGACGGGGGGCAGCAACCGCAACGCTGCTCGGCAATGGGCGAAGGGGTGCTGCGTGGCGCTCTGGCCGGCAACAGTGGCCCTGGGAAAAGTCGCTCGGGCACACCGTGTGTGCACTTTGTGATGCACGCCTTGCGTCGGGCGGCGGAGTGGAGGGTTTGGCGCCACGGTGGTCAGGTGGCAGAAATGTGGGGCCCTGCACAGACCCCGCGGATTCCCACAATTGGTCTCGACGTTGGTGGGCCGTCCGCACAGCTCGGAAACCCGCGGCTCCCCCCCGCCCTGGTAGCCATTCAGCCATGGCGGCGGCTTTAGGACACGGAAGGAAAAAATCAGGTCGCGCATGCGCCTGTGGCCGTCGCTGCATTGCAGGCCACTGAAGCGGCTGCAAGTGCCCTTTAGTTTTGCACTCGTGTCCCAGCACCCGAATCAAGCTCGGTCGACCCGCGAGTGCGCTGTCAACCTCGAGCGGGGCCCTCGCCGGCTTACGCAGACTCCCGTGCCACTGTGCTTCAGCTTGGATACTGCGCTGTCATTGCCTGACACAGGCTGGATCCTTATGGAGTGACTTGTTGACCGAGAGTACACATCTGGCACAGAAACTACTCTGCAGAGGAACTTCCCTGTCCAAGTGCTGGGAAAGTACCCGAGGGCCGAGCACGCAGGTGCCCCGTTTTCCCGCCTCTGCCATGCCCGATCAGCCGGGGGTTCCTCGGCCACCAAACCAACATGCAACGGCCACCGCAGCCGACGCGGGCGCCGGCGCCCTCGCGACGCCGCCTCCGCCGCCGTCGCCACTCGCAACGCCGCCGCACGCGGCGCCATGGCGGAACACCACCTCTACTTTGACGGCGGCTGCACGCCCAACCCCGGAACCGGCGCCTGGGGCGCCGCCCTCTACCGTGTCCCCCCCCACGGCGACGCCGTCGAGGTGTGGGCCGGCAGCGGCCCCGCCGGCACCGCCGCCACGAGCAACACGGCCGAGTTTGCGGCGGCCATTGGGGGCCTCCGCGGCGCCCTGTCGCACGTGCAGCGCCACCCGGCGGCGGCGAGCGGCCCCGTGCGCGTGCGGGGGGACTCGACGCTCGTCGTCAAGGCGCTCGCCGGCGCCGTGGTCGTCCGCAACCGCCGGCTGGCGCGCTACGCGGCGGTCGCGCGGGGGCTCCTCGGCCGCCTCCCCGGGGCGATACCCGAAGCGGTGCCGCGGGCATCCAACACGCGCGCGCACGGGTTGGCGGCCGACGCGGCGGCGGCGGCGGCGGCGGCGGCGGCGGCGGCGGCGGCGGTGCGCGGCGGCCCCCGGTCGGGCGCCCCCCCGGCGGCGCGCTTTGCGCCAACCACCTGCGCGCGGGTGACCATGGCGGCGGGGAACCGCCTGCACGTCACCACCGCGTCGACGGACGTGGGGGGCGACACGCCCGGGCGGCACTGCCTCATCGACGCGGCGGCGCTGGAGGGTCTGCCCCGCGCCGCCGGTGGCGGGCGCGCCGCCCTGGCGTCCTTGCGCCCGCCGCCGGCGGGGGTGGCGCTCGTGCGCGCGCGCGGCGCGGCGCTCCCCGTGCTCGGCGTCGTCCACCTGCACGCGGACGTGGAGTTTCCCGCCACGTTTGAGTTTGATGACGACAGCCACGTGCTCGTCGACGTGGACCCGCTGGTGCTCCTCGTCGTCGACGGGCTGCCGGCGCCGCTGCACATTGCGGTGGGGGCGGCGGGCGTCGCCGAGAGCCTCGTGGGGGATTCGGATTTGGTCGTGGATTACGACGCGGAGGATGTGGACGGGTCTGCGTTTGACGCGCCGTACGGGGACCACCCGTTCTGGGATTGAGGGGTGGCGGCGGCGCAGCGTGCGGCGGCGCTGGCGCCGCGCCGCGTCACGGGCCAGACCACCGGTGGCCATTGGCGAGGCGGCCCGGCTGGATGGGGGGTGATCGTTGCGTTCACGACAAGCACAACCCTTTCGCTCGCAGCACGCACGGTGGACTTGGCCGATATAGATGCACCGGGGCATCCCCTACACCCGTGGCCACCCGCTTCAGGGGCCACCGCCCGCGCGGGCATACCCCTGCCCGTGCAGTCCACCGCAAACAAAAAGACCAGACCCCCCCGCACCACTCGGGGGCGCGGGCACCCGCGCAAACGCACGGCGCACGGTGTGCTCGCACCCACCGACGCGCAGGGGCGGCCGAGCGGCGCGGCGCCCGCTGCACGGGAGCGCCGCCGCCACGACCGCGCCGCGACGCCTCCGCGACGGCCACGCCCGCGCCGCCACCCACCCCCCCGTCCGCCGCCGCGTGCCGCACCGTGGCGGCGTGGCGGCACCCACCGCCGCCCTCAACGGCGGGCGCAGGTGCCCGCCGCGGGAGGCGGGGAGGGAGCCAACAGGGTGTGGCGCAGGGGGGAGGGGGGAGCGTCCGCACCTCGGGGGGAGGAGCGGCCGCCGAGGCGGCCGCCGGCGACACAGGGGGAGCGGGGCCGCCGCCACCCCACCCGGCCCGGCGGCGCGGACCACGCGGCGCCCGAGCGCCGCCACCGCCACCGCCGACGCCGCCGCCGCCGCCGGTGCCCCATCACCGGCGGCGTCCCCCCCC
>ENA-ORXR01003380-ORXR01003380.1-marine-metagenome-genome-assembly--contig:-NODE-3380-length-14335-cov-4.114743_pt1 | contig 14335 bp, 17 predicted proteins | sample MGYA00237866_ERZ511479 | MGnify/ENA metagenome assembly ERZ511479 | reverse complement strand
CCAAAGATCGAAGCACCCAAAGTGCAGGCGCCAAAGATCGAAGCACCCAAGATCGAAGCACCCAAGATCGAAGCCCCCAAAGTGCAGGCTCCAAAGATCGAAGCACCCAAGATCACCGCTCCCAAAATCGAAGCACCAAAGATCACCGCTCCCAAAATCGAAGCACCAAAGATCACCGCCCCCAAGGTCGAGGTGCCGCCGATCACGCCACCGACCACAACCCCGCCGCCGGCTCCGCCGATTCCTTCGGTGAGCAGCACCACGACCACGGGCAGCAGTTCCACGAGCACGTCTCCAACGAACGTGTCGTCGACAAGTTCCACCGCGAGCACCCCGGTTTCACCGATGACGCCGACCGACGACGAGTTCTCGACGGTGTCAGATGAGATCGAACACCTGCTTCGCACGGCCCGCAACAGTGCAGTCACCATTCGGGATGAGGCAACTCGCAAGGCCAACGAACTGACCACCACCACTCGGGCGGAACTTGCGGCCGAAACCGAGAAGGCCCGCGGCGAGAATAAGCGGGCCCGCGAGGACGCCGAGAAATTCGCCAGTTCCACGCGGTCTGAAGCCGAGGAATACTCACGCATCACACGCAGCGAGTCTGACGACTACGCAGCCGCAACCCGTTCAAAGGCCGACGACTACGCCGCTTCAGTTCGAGCAAAGTCTGACAGCGAATCTCAGGGCGCCCGCTCCGAGGTTGAGAGCTACGTGCGCAACGCTCGCAAAGAGGCCGAGGACTACGCGGCCAACACCCGAAGCCGGGCCGAAGCCGACGCCCAGAGCAGCCGTGCGGATGCTGATCGGTACGCCGAAAACGTGAAGGCCCAGTCCGAAGAACAGGCCGCTGGCATCCGTCTGGAAGCCGAGTCCGATGGCGAACGTGTTCGTCTTGAGGCCGCTCAACTTCGGGCCGACACCGAACGGGAACTCGAAGCTGCTCGTGAAAAGGTGAACGACGCCTCAAACGAGGTCGCTCAGGCCAAGGCCGAAGCCGACCACATCATTGCCACCGCTCGAGCCGATGCCGAACGCATTGTTTCTGACGGCCGGTCGCAGTCTGATCGCCTGGTTGGCGATGCCGAGAACGAAGCTCGCTCTCGGGTGGAGCGCATTGTGGCTGACGGCCGCAATCAGGTCGCCAAGTTGGTCGAAGCCGAGAAGCTGGCCCGTGACCGCCTCTTCTCCACTCGGGCGGTGCTGCAGGGCGTTCTTGCCGACAGCGAACTTGAGACCATTCCCGAGATTCAGGATCTTGGTCTGGACGACCAGGGCTGATTGAACTCCCTGGTCCAGCTGCGTTCACGCAGTCTGTGATTCGAAAGCGACGCCGGCGGATGGCTTCCATCCCGGGCGTCGTGCTCGTTTTGGCAATCATATTTCTGGGTTCCGGGTGCGCCAGTATTGATGGTGTCGCCGAGCCGGTAACAGCCGAACGACGTGGCGATGAGCAGTCGGTTGCGGAACCGCCGGTGTCCGCCCGTGCAGAAACAACAACCGTCACCTGGGTACTCGACGGCGATACCTTTCGTGTCCGGCCGGCCGCGCGCCAGGACAGCGAGCCGGAGGAAACGGTGCGCCTTCTGGGCATCAATGCTCCCGAGAAGGACGAGTGCGGCGGCGCCGAGTCTTTGGACTACGCCATCGACCTGCTGGGTCGACAGGAGATCACCCTCGAACGTCATGGGTTTGATGAGTTCGGTCGCACGATCGCCGCGGCGTGGCTGGACGGCCAGTTGGTGAACCGCACGCTCGTGGTTGAAGGCCACGCGGTGGCGCGGGCGACCTTTGGCCACCCCTATGAGGATGAATTGAACCAGGCCGAGGCCACTGCTCAGGACGGTCTGCTGGGTTTGTGGTCCTCAGGTTGTCGGGACTCATCGACCGGAGTCAGCATTGTGGCGGTGCAAGCCGATGCCCCCGGGCGCGATGATGAAAACCCCAACGGCGAGTGGATCCTCATCAAGAACAGCAGCCAGACCCTCATTGCGTTGGGTGGCTGGTCGCTCCGCGACGAATCGACCCGGCACCGGTTCCGGTTCCCCGATGGCATCCGAGTCCTCCCCGATGCCCAGGTCGAGATTCGGTCCGGCTGTGTGGAAGACGACGATCTGACCACCGCTCCTGACCATCTCGTTCTGCACTGGTGCGACCCCGACGGTCCAGTCTGGTCCAACGGTGGCGACACCGCCTTTCTGTTGACTCCTGCAGGCGCCATTGCGGACTCGTTGTCGTGGGAGAGCGTCTACACCGACCAATAGATGGTGCTGGCGTGCGGTCCGGGTGCACTAAAACATCAGGCATGGGACACACGCTTTCTGATGGCTTGGCCATCTTCGTCAAACGTGACTGCGCAACCTGCGAAATGGTCGCCCCGGTGCTGGCCGAACTGGCGGTCGCGGCCGCCGACCTGACGGTTTACACCCAGGATGATCCGGCTTTCCCGGACACGATCACCGGCGTTGTCGATGACACGGACTTGGAGGCCAGTTGGAATCACAACATCGAGACGGTCCCGACGGTCATTCGTGTCGTGGACGGCGCCGAAGTGGAACGAACCGTTGGCTGGGACCGGAATGAGTGGGAGCGAATAACGGGGACCCGGACGCTCGGCGCTGACCTTCCCGATGTCCGCCCCGGCTGCGGCTCAATGAGCGTGGATCCCGACAAGGAAGCGGCTCTCGATGCTCGTTACGGCGGCGGGGTTCTGACCAGCCGGCGTGTAGAGCTGGCATCGGCCGAAGACGAGATTGAGGCCATGTACGACCGCGGCTGGTCTGATGGCTTCCCTTTGGTCCCGCCAACCGAAGCGCGAGTGATGGCCATGCTTGATGGCACCACCCGAGCCGCAGACGAGGTTGTGGGCCTCGCTCCCCCAACGCTGGTCGACTGCACCATCGAAAAGATTGCCATCAATGCCGTCATGGCCGGCTGCAAGCCCGAGTATCTGCCGGTCGTGATCGCCGCCGTCGAAGCGGCGCTGAGCGAAGAGTTCAACATGCACGGCGTGCTGGCCACCACCATGTCGGTGGGCCCGATCGTCGTGGTCAACGGTCCCATAGCGCAGCGCATTGGCATGAACTCCGGCATGAACTGTCTGGGTCAGGGCAACCGGGCCAACTCGACCATCGGCCGAGCACTGCAACTGGTTGTTCGCAACGTCGGTGGTGGTCGCCCCGGTGAGATCGATCGGTCCACTCAGGGCAACCCCGGCAAGTACGGGTTGTGCTTCGCCGAAGATGAGGCCGGCACGCCGTGGGAGTCGTTGGCTGTCACTCAGGGGATGGCGCCCGACCAGTCCGCGGTCACGGTTTTCTGCGGCGAAGCGCCCCGCCTGATTGCCGACCAGAAGACCCGAACTGCCGAAGGTCTGACCCGCTCGCTGGCGCAGGCCATGTTGCCGGCGGTGGGCATCCGCATGGTGCTGGGGATCGACGGCATGCTCGTTCTCAGTCCCGAGCATATGGCGCGCTTTGTTGACGCCGGATGGACTCGCCATCAGTTCACCGAGGCACTGCTGGCTGAATTGGAACAGAACAGCGACGATCTCCTCGAAGGAACCAACGGCATTGGCGAAGGACTGCCGGCCGCGTTTGGCGGCATGACCATTCCGAAGTTCCGTCCCGGTGGGCTCCTCATCGCCCATGCCGGCGGACCCGCCGGGCTGTTCTCATCGGTCATTGGCGGCTGGGTCTCGGGCCCCAAGGGCAGTATTCCGGTCACCCGGGCGGTGGGAACCTGACGCTCACCGGACCGCTACTCTTGACATCAGTCAGTCAACCCGGGGGACCTCATGGCTCAGACCAGCTCAACCACCTCAACCACACTGCTTGACCCAACCAACGAAGCCAAGCCAACCGAGCGGCCGCGTGTGGCCCGTTTGGATTCGGTTTCGGGCCGCACCATTGGCCTGCTGGACATCAGCAAACCCCGAGGTGACGTATTTTTGAATCGGGTGGAGGAACGGTTGGGCGCAATGGGCGCCAACACCATCCGCTATTCCAAGCCCACGTTCGCGCGGCCCGCACCGGTCGATCTTCGCCACCAGATCGCCACCGAATGTGATGCGGTGATCGAAGCGCTGGCCGATTGAGGAAGCTGCACGTCATGCAGTGTGCATGACATCGCTGATCTGGAACGCCGTGGCCTCCCCGGAGTCTTCGTGGCTTCGGATCCCTTTGTTGATGCGGCCGAGGTGCAATCCAAGGCCCTTGGGTTCGACGCGGCCCGCATCTTTGTGGAGCATCCCATTCAAGATCGGACCGACGACGAGATGCTCGCCATCGCCGATGCTGCGGTGGATGCGCTGGTTGCGGAACTGGTCGCCTGATTAGAGGCCGATGGCCTGCAACACCCAGAGGCTGACCATGCCGGCCAGCAGGGTGATGGGCATCGAACGCCACTTCATCGTTGCCAGCAGGGCGACAAGCGCCGCCAAGAGTCTGGCGTCCGGCGTTTGGGTGAACGATCCGAGCCGGTCCTCCCCCACCACCAGCGGAAGGACAATGGCGGCGAACGCGGCCGGCGCCACATACTTGAGCATGCGCCGCGCCGGTCCGGGGATGGCACCATCGCCGAGCAACCCCAGGAACGACGCTCGCATCAGATAGGTCCCCAGACCTCCAAGGATGAAGACCCACCAGGCCGTCATCGGCCGGTTCCTGCCGATTCTGTTTCTTTGGCCAACCCGGCTTCTTTGGACAACACGACGTCAGCCAGTCCCCCTGCCACCATCCCGGCGATGACGCCCACGAGCAGTCCAAGCCCACTTGACCAGTCAGCGCCAATGACCGCGATGAGACCTCCAACGATGGCGGCGATGACCCCGGGTGAGTTGTTGATGGCCAGCACCATGAGCCCCAGGAACATCAGCGGGACCGCAAAGTCCAAGGACCAGCTTTCGGGCAGAACGTTGCCCAGGAAGATACCGGCCAGCACGTAGGTCTGCCAGAACGTCCAGGCAAACGCGCCGGCGCCCAGGAGGAAGCTGATGCGGTACGGCTCAGGCTTGGCATTGTCAATCGGTTCGGTGACCGCAAAGGCCTGGTCCATGAGGACGTACGAGCCGAGCAGGCGAACCGGACGCGGGATGCTGTTGAAGCGTCCCGCCAGTGCGGCGGAGTACATGATGTGGCGGGCGTTGATCATCCACACGGTCAACACGGTGACGACGATTCCGGCCCCGTCGTCCAGAGCTCCCAATGCGGCCAGTTGCGCCGAGCCGGCAAAGAGCACGATGCACGACGCCCAGCCAGCCCAGTTGCTGACCACGACGCTCTCATTGATGGCAACCCCGAGCACAAAACCAAAGGGCAGAGCCGGCAGGATCAGGGGTGCATTGGCCCGGAAGCCGGCCCCGAAGCCCGTCGAGTCGAACCACGCGTCTTGGCTGCGGACAGGCATCTGGCGGTCGGACATGAGCCTGCGAGCCTAACGGGTGCGGGCTACCGTCTGCCTGTGACTGATTCCCACTTCCCTGCTGTTGAAGCGTCCGGCTCGTGCGCATGTGGCGCGGTTGCCTATCGGATCGAAGGTGACCTTCGGAACGTGTGGAATTGCCACTGCGAACCGTGCCGACGGTTCACGGGCCATCACATGGCCGCCACCGCGGCCGCGGTGAGCGACGTCGTATTTACCAGCGACCAGACGCTGCAGTGGTGGGAACGAACCGAAGGCGTGGAGTACGGGTTCTGCAATCGGTGTGGTTCCTCCATGTTCTGGCGGGCGGCGGACAAGCCCGAGCATCTGTCGATCTGTGCGGGCACCGTGGACCAACCAACCGGCTTGGAAACCGACGGCATTCTTTTCTCCGATGAGGTGGGCGACTATCACCAGCTGACCCCGGGCATTCCAAGCTGGACCTTGGATCGCAAATCCGAACCCGACTCGGGTCACCTCCCGTAGCGCGACTCATGTCGTTGTCGGACCTGGAGGGGCTGTACGTTCCAGCCATCGCCGTGCTGGCGGTCGCCGCGGGCGTGATCGCCGGGTTGCTGTTCGCCTTCTCCAACTTTGTCATGCAGTCCTTGGATGATCTGGAGCCATCGGCGGCGATTCTGGCGATGCAGTCGATCAACCGACGCATCGTCAACCCGATCTTCCTGCTGTTCTTCGGCGGCGCAGCGCTGACAAGTCTGGGCGTCGTCTGCTATCTGTTTGTCTGCGATGACCGGGGGCCGCGCGAACTCTGGGCGGCGAGTGCCGGTGCGTTATATCTGGTGGGGGTGATTGGCACCACCGCTCTGCGAAATATCCCAATGAACAATCGCCTGGATGCCGCCTCGGCCTCGGCGGGCAACGCGGCAGAAACGTGGAGCGGTTACCGGGGCCCGTGGGTCAGGGCCAACACCGTTCGGACCCTGGCGGCCGTCGCATCGGCGGCGGCTGCGGTGATCGCTCTCACTCAGGGCTGACCCGGTAGTCGGCCAGCGCGGCGATCTCTTCGAGGAAACCTCTATCAAGCGAACCGGCCGCGATGTCCTGGCCAAACTCGGTCCGCAGGTGGGCGACGGTGACGTGGTTCAGAAGTTGCTGCGCCACCGCGGGGTCGACAAACCGCTCAACACAGCCATCCTCGGCCCGGGCCACCTGCGCTTCGCCCAGCAACCCAACCAGGCTGCCCAAACCACCTATGTCGCGAATGCCGAAGCAGGCATCGGTGAAACTGTTGTGCCCTGCGTTCGCAATGTTGACCAGCAGCGCGGCGCTGGTGGTTGACACAAAGAGTTCCTCGCTCCGCTCAGGTTCCACGACCGCGTCCAATTCCCCGATGACAACCACGCCCGGCTGGGGTGGAGGCGCACTTGCCGCACCGCCGGCAATACTCACCCAGGTCTGGATACGTTCCGGCTCCGCCAGCGCCGACTCAACTGCGGCCCACGCCCCAGCCGAATGACCGGTGATACCCACTCGAGACACGTCAATGCGTTGCGCCAGCGAGCCGGACGTGTTGAGCTCGACCATCAGATCAAGCAGATCCTGCACGTCGGCCACCGCCGCGTTTTCGCGCTGATTGGTTTCGTCAAAGGCACCCTGACCAATCGTGTCCAATGCCTGTTCAGCAAGGCCGCGTTCAAGATGGTCCATGCTGGCCACGACGTACCCCCAGGACGCCAGATGGGTGGTGTAGGTGGTGGCGACCTGGCGGTATCCGCCGAACCCGTGCCCGTAGATCACAACAGGGAACTCACCGTCGGCGGGTGGGGCATCCCGGAAGGCACCGGTGTCGAACTCGCCGCTGAGCTCGGACGGAATGAGCGCCTGCAGGTTCTCGGGGAAAGCACCCAGGGCATCGAAGATCTCGCTGTCCTGGCCAGCCACTTCACCGGGTTCCACCGGGTACCAGATCTCCACGTCCCGATCGTTGACTGTCACCGTCAGAACCCCGGCCTTCCATGGACCGGCGGCGTCGTAACGCTCCGGCGACGGCTCGGGCGTTGCGGTCGGGGCCGCCGTGGGAACTTCGGTTGGCGGAACGGGCGTTGGCGGAACAGGCGAGGCGCTTGGGGCTTCGACCTCGACGGTTGGTGAAGGATCGGCGGCGGTCTCGTCCGCGGTCGGCCCGTCATCACCACAGGCCACCATCAACAACAGCACGGAGGCAACAAGCCAGGTTCGGAAGCGGGTGTTCATACCTGCTGAACTGTAATTCTCCAGGCCCAGGAGCACCGTGATGTGCGAACCGCCGACGGCTCCGCCGGGCACATCCCGGTCAAGGACGCCTCGGTCGGCGTGGTGATCTGTGCGAAGTCGTTTCGTTGGCTCGACTACCCCTACCGCACCGAAGTGAAGGTCGCCACAAAGGTCCAGCCACGGTGTAGCCACGGTGTCGCCACGGTGCCCAGCGCCCCCGACTGGAATCGAACCAGCGACCTACGAATTAGAAGTTCGTTGCTCTATCCGACTGAGCTACGGGGGCGGGACAAGCGTACCTTCCGGCATCGTCGGGACCGGGAGATAATCCCGTGTGGAGTCGGGAAAATCGGTTTCTGTCCGCGGCGACTTCCAATAGGCTTGGGCGTTCCTGGTGGTTGTAGCTCAGTTCGGTTAGAGCACTTGGTTGTGGTCCAAGATGTCGGGGGTTCAAATCCCCTCAGCCACCCCAGCGGAAGATCCCTCGGGGTCTTCCTCGTGCCCATTCGGTGCACTGGTCCTCCGGGCTCGGTAGCATCGGGGGCTGCATATGCGCCTCTAGCTCAATTGGCAGAGCGTCGGACTCTTAATCCGCAGGTTCCGGGTTCAAGTCCCGGGGGGCGTACTGGAGAAAACCCCGGTTTTACCGGGGTTTTCTGCCGTTTTGGCTGACCCCGGTCTGACTCGCGAGGTGCCCGTGGTCACGAGGTGGTCACGAGAGTTCCGTTAGGTCGCGAGTTCCTCGGCTCCGTCACCCACAAGGGTGGGTCGGCTGATCGCATTCGATCACAACGCACGGTCACCCCACCTTGGACCTCCCAAGGCAGCAAAGCTGCAGATTCCTAGTCTTCGATTTCTAGGTATGAGCGGAATGCGCGATGGATCTCGTATCGCTGCCCATTCACACCGGCAGCCTTCCTGGCAAGGACTTGAATGCGCTCCAGGTCTGAAACCCCGCGAGCAAACCGAAACTTGCCCGGTCGGGTTTCGACCCCAAGCACGCTCATCACCTGCATGCGCTCGATTACAGCGTCAGCCCGATGAGGATCGATAGCGGCCTGAGTAATCATGCCTTTCAGCATTTCAGCGCTTACCACTGCAGGCTCACCAAGCAACTCCAACAAAACCGAACGGAACTCGTGAATCGTAATTCCGTTCTCGACCAGGAGCGCTTCAAACGCAAATTGCGAGTACGTCTCGAACGCTGTCTTCACGTCATCCGCTGTCACCTGCGCATGGCCTCTGTTAACCGCTGTCGAAATCGCTGCATTGCAGAAATAGATGAGGTCACGCGGCCGCGGCAGAATCGACCTCAAGCAAGCGGCCAGGCCTCCTTTGGATTCATTGCTGTTGAAGCCCATATTGACTATCGGATCGAACAGGACGAGGGCGTGCCCCTGGTCCGTTTTTCCTGGGAAGGATTCGATGAGAGCGACCAAGCTTCGGGCCGTGGGTGGATCCGGCGCGTCAACGCCGATCAGATCGAGGGACATATCTACTTCCACAATGGCGACGACTCGTCGTTCAAGGCTGAGCTGAAATGAATGGACCCGAGAGTGGGTTCACCACAGCCCAGGCCGCTGAGATGCTCAACGTCAGTCAGCCCCAGGTCCTGGAACTCCTCGATCAGGGCGAACTTGCGCTGCACATGACCGGCACCACCCAACGCATCGCAGGCGCGGAGCTATTGGCATTTCGTGATCGTCGTGATCAACAACGACGCGACGCTCTCGGCGAGATCCACCAGATCGCCGACGAGACCGGCATGGATCTCTGAGATAGTCACCAGAGGCATACCGTTGGGGCATGTCTGGAACCCTCGATCTGCCTCAGGGTGTTCTCGATGGTTTGCGCGCCGAAGCAGAGCGGCGCGGGATTCGGCTGACCGAACTGGTTGGCAAACTCGCAGAGGAATTGGCAGCCGCCGACGCTCCCGAGCCCGTCGCCGACCGACCGCAGGTGCTTTCCTTCATCGGAATCGGAGCATCGAATTCAGGGCGCACCGCGGCCGAGGCAGATGAGATGCTCGCTAAGAAATTCGGCCAGAGCTGACGGCGCTCGTCGTCGACACCGCCGTGTTGTTGGCGGCGCCAGTGCTGCACCTGGCCCCCGAGCCGTTCATCGCAGAACAGTCAGGTACCATCGAAGCTATGTCAGTGACTCTGGATCTGCCTGAAAGCGTGCTCGCACGCCTCCGTGCTGAGGCCGAGCGCCGAGCGGTAACCATCGAGAGCATCATCGCCGAATTCGCTTCGAAGCTGCCATCCGATGCCCTCGACGACTTCATCGGGTGCGGCGAATCGGGCATCACTGAACCGCTCGATGTCAAAGCCGAACGAGCACGACTGGCTGCAGATCGTCGCACTGCCTCGTGATCCTCGCCGACACCGGCGTCTTCATTTCTGCCGCCGACCGGAGTGAGCCCAGCCATCAGGTGTGTGCTGAGTTGCTGCGCTCCGAAGACAACCTCGTTGTCCCTGCACCTGTCATCCCAGAGGCGGCGTGGCTGATCGAAGATCGCCTTGGACCACAGGCCGAAGCACGATTCCTGCGCTTTGTCACATCCGGCCTCGTTCAAATCGTCGATCTCGGAGCGGACGACTATGCGCGCTGCATCGAGCTCATACTCGGATACGAAGACCTCGGCCTGGGATTGGTCGACGCGTCGATCATCGCTCTCGGTGAACGCCTCTCGATCTCTCACATCGCCACACTGAACCGCCGCGACTTCCTGGTAGTCCGCCCAAGACATACCGACGCTTTCGAGCTCCTGCCTTAGAACGAGCCTTCGGCACCCCTCCCGAACAGAAACTCGCAAGCAAGTGCCTGGCTCTCCCGAGGCGGACAAGTGACAACTACGGTTGCGTCATCGACAAGAACCAAATCCCCGCCTTTCAACTCAGACGAGGCCGCGGTGCTGCCTCCGTTTCGCTGGGCGGATCCCGACGTCGGCACCCGCCACCGCCTTGGAGGCGATGCGTCGTTTATCGGCACGGACCAATACCCGCGATGCGACAGCTGCTCCATACGAAGCCATTTTCCGACACTTCGCGTGACGCGGCGATACTGCCTAGCCCAGCTCTCAATCCGCAGCCTGCGCCAGCGCACGGAGGTCATTCTTCAAGACCTTGCCGCTCGCGTTGAGCGGGAGGGCGTCGATGGCCGCAAAGGTGCGGGGCACCTTGTAGTTCGCCATGCGCTCGCGGCACCAGGCGGTGAGCTCCTCGTCGGTGGGCATCGTTTGATCCGGTGCCATCACGATGAACGCATAGCCAACCTCACCCTGGCGATCAGCGGGCACGCCCACCACCGCTACCTGACCAATGGCCGGGTGCGATGACATCGTGTTCTCGATCTCGGCCGGATACGCATTGAATCCGCCAACGATGAACATGTCCTTCAACCGGTCGGTGATCTTCACGTTGCCGACAGCGTCCATCACACCAATGTCACCGGTGTGCAGCCAGCCGTTCGCGTCGATGGTCTCCGCGGTCTTCTCCGGATCGTCGAGATAGCCACGCATAACCGAGTAGCCCTTGATGACGATCTCCCCCGCCTCACCACGAGGCACCTCGCCACCGTCAGGTCCAACGATGCGAACGGTGAGACCAGGGATGGCTCGCCCGCATGTGTTGACAATGATCTCGGCCGGGTCATCAAAGCGGCTCATGGTTCCCATGCCGGATGCCTCAGTGAGCCCGTAACCGGTCACGATATTCTCAAAGCCGAGCTTCGCTTTGATCTCGCCAATCATCTCCACCGGAATAGCAGCTGCCCCCGTCACCGCAAGTCGCAGGGACCCAAAATCATGGTCAGCTACGTCTGGGTGCATCAGGATCGTCTGGTACAGCGTCGGCGGGCCGGGAAGCATCGACACCTTCTCCTCAGCGACTCGTGCCATCACGGCCGGAACATCAAAGACCGTCTCGGGAATGATCGTGGCACCTTTGATGAAGCACGCCAGCACGCCCGCATTGAGTCCGAAGCTGTGGAAAAACGGATTGATGATCAAATACCGATCGCCCTCGCGCAACCCGACAATGTCTGCCCAATCCCGGTAGGCCCGAGTCACCGCTCGGTGCGTGAGCATTGCGCCCTTCGGCGAGCCGGTGGTGCCAGAGGTGAACATGATGTGGCAGAGATCGTCACCGCCAACGTCGGTGACGGCAACGGTTTGGTCCGGCGCCGCGGCGCCGGCTTCGGCCACGAAGTCGGCGTAGCCAACGGCGCCTTCCGGCACGGTGCCGCGCAACACCACAAGTGCTTCCAGCGCATCGGGCACGCCGGCTTCGCAGGTTTGCAGAGCGTCGATGTAGTCCACGCCGAGGAAGTCGGTGACCGTGAAGAGAACTTTCGCGTTTGAGCGGCTCAACACATCAGCGGCTTCGGCGCCCTTGAATCGCGTGTTGACCGGCACCAGTGATGCACCAGCAGCGTGGGCACCAAGTGCGGCGGTCACGAACTCCCAGATATTGGGCGCCCAGATCCCAACCCGGTCCCCCAGGGTCACGCCTCGTCCAGCAAGCGCAACAGCGACCCGATGAATCTCGGCTCGAACCTCATGCCAGTTCCAGCGCAGGTCGCCCTGTACCAGCGCTTCAGCGTCGCCAAACTGGGCAGCGGCCCAGTCGATGAGCGCCGGGATCGTATTGTAGGGCGGCAATGCATATCCCTGCGGTAGCTGATCGCCCGTGTCGTCATGATCCATGGCGTGATCGTAGACTCGCCTCATGAGCGAGATCAGCATCGAAGCAATCGAGAAGGAAGTCAATGCGTTCATTGACGCCAACTGGGACGAAGAGATGTCCGTGGGAGCCTGGTGGGACCTGGTCTTCGACGCTCGCCTCTCTCACACAATGCTCGCCGAGAACGCGTACGGGCGCGGCTGGAGCCGCCCCCAGGCCCAGACAGTCGGACGAGTCTTTGCCGAGCGCAACGTGCTGTCACCGCCGCCCGGACTCGGCTTCATGCTCGCCGCTCCCACCATCGCTGAACACGGCAGCCAGGACCAGATCGACCGTTACATCCCACAGATCCTGAACGGCCGCGAAGCATGGTGCCAGTTGTTCTCCGAGCCCGGAGCCGGCTCGGACCTCGCAGGCATGGCCGCCAGAGCCGAGGAGGACGGCGACGAATTCCACGTCACCGGGCAGAAGGTATGGACGTCGCAGGGCCAATCCGCCGACATGGGCATGCTCGTAGCCCGCACCGACCCGGACGCCCCGAAGCACGCCGGTCTCACCTACTTCGCCATCGAGATGGATCAGAAGGGCGTGGACGTTCGTCCGCTCAAGGAGATGACCGGTCACGCGTTCTTCAACGAGGTGTTCATGGACAACGCCATCGTCACGAAGGACTCCATGATTGGTGATCGCGGCAACGGCTGGCGTGTGGCCAACACCACCCTCATGCACGAGAGAGCCAGTATCGGCGCCGGCGGCCACGGGGCCCCTGCTGCCTTCCCGGGAAGCATCGCCAACCAATTCGATTCTCCCGTCAGCAAGTTCATCAACCGGGGCGACAAGTCCAGGTCCCGCCTCCGCGCCATCCCCGGCGTGGGCATGAAGAACTTCCAGCGCTACAGGGAGCTCGCAACGAAGATGGGTGTGGAATCAGACCCACTCGTCCGTCAGGAGATGACGAAGCTCTACAGCCGGTTGATGGTCAATCGCCTCAACACGCAGCGGGCCCGCCAGAAGAGCCAGCGCACCGGTGGCGAGCCGAACATCGCAAAGCTGCACGACTCCGCGTTGCACCATCAGTTCCGTGAGGTGGGCATGGCCATCATCGGCGCTGACGGCATGCTCGCTCCCGAAGGCACCACGACGGATCCATACGTGGCCATGATGACCACCTTCTCCCCCGGACCGTCCATCTACGGCGGCACGAACGAGATTCAAAAGAACATCATTGGTGAGCGCGTCCTCGGTCTTCCCAAGGAGCCGGGTCCGGACAAGAGCACGCCCTTCTCCGAGCTTCCCAGGAATTGACAAGGACATTCACTCGGCTCCGCCGAATGCGGACGTCCACAGGACGCAGTGTTTGCGGTGCCAGCACACACCGTTACGAGTGCGCTGGCCGGAAAGCCCCGATCAGGTCAGATGCGTTCCAAAGAGTGCCATGGTCTTCGTCCAACTGGTCTCGGCCGCAAGCTGGTGGTAACTGGCGTAACCGGGCCAGCTGTATCCATGGTCTGCGCCTTCGAAGATGGCGAGCTCCACGTGATCAAGCGCGTCGACCACGTCGAAGAAGGGTTGATGCATCTCGATGGACTGGACGGTGTCGGCCGTACCAATCCCGATGTAGAGCGGCACCGAAAGCGCCCCGGCAGTTTCGTTCGGTGGATTCGGTTCATCCGTGAGGAACGACGGATGCCACATGGCACCAGCGCCAAACAGTGTCGGCATGCGCATGATGCTGCGATAGACGGCCCTGGCACCCAGGCAGAAGCCGATGGTTCCGATCTTCTTTGCGGCCGGGAGATCGAGTGCGGCAAGGGCAACATCGAGGTCGTGCTGAATCTCTTCATCAGTCAGGCTTTGAAGGTGGCCCCACATCTGCTCGCGAAGCTCAGGATTTTCCTCAACCTGCCAAGGCTCGAACCCGATGAGTCGACCGCGGCGGTGGTACAGATCGGGCGTGGCAACACGGAAACCGGCGTCAACCAACTTCTCCATGAACTCGTGAGTGGCGTTGC
>ENA-ORXR01003378-ORXR01003378.1-marine-metagenome-genome-assembly--contig:-NODE-3378-length-14338-cov-11.251525_pt1 | contig 14338 bp, 28 predicted proteins | sample MGYA00237866_ERZ511479 | MGnify/ENA metagenome assembly ERZ511479 | reverse complement strand
GGGGGGGGGGGGGGGGGGGGGGGGCGGGTGCGCGATGCTTTCGGGCGGCGCGATCATTCATCATGTGCTCCCTGTCTCGGTGTGTTTGTGTTGAAAACTTTGTCTCTCAGCCGTTTGCACGCGATCTCTGTGGGGACCATGGTGTGCGATCGGCCTGAACTCACGCTGCCTTGTCCCTTGTTGTCCCCCCCCCCCGCTGTTGGTTGCCGCTGTACACACATGTGTGTTTGGTACACATCGCGCATTGTGGTTTGCGCTGAGTACGGGTTTCTGGTGGGCGGCGTGAACGGCGGTGGTGGGGGGGGGAAGGCGTGAAAAGTCAGGTTTGTCTGTATTGAATCGCACTACGACAAAACTACAGGCTGACGCGCCGTAGTCTTCTTCCCTCCACGATCGGTCTCCCCCTACGTAGGCAGTTTCGCCCCCTCGTCCTTGGCGGTGTGAGCAAGGAGCGCAGCTGTTGCTCTCATTGGGGGGGGAAACAGGGGCGAGGCAAAGACGAACGGAAACACGCAGAAGCAGCAACAGACAGCCAATCAGCAGGTAATTAACTGTGAACAGGTGCAGTTCTGAGAGACGGTGTGTCCTGTGGCCCGATGAAGGTCGTTCTGGCCCCCCTGCATTCCCGTCGTTTCCCGTAGTTTCTCATTGATTCTCGCCGTGTATCGGACGCTCAGCCCCCGATCCGCATCGGCGGAACGTGGGGCACATGCAGGTTTACTGTACTGGAGCAGGGACCCACAGTTATCAATTTTCCTCCAAAGGCCTCCAGCACAGCGTAAAATGGCGTGTACTCGACCATAGTCGACCCCCTTTCATGCTGTAGAACTTCTAATGCAGTATAGAAACGATATTCGCATTATAGAGCCCGTCGCACGCCCGCACTCTCGCAGTATAGACAAGAACTGCGTCCACGTCGTGCAACGTAGACCTCAGTAACACCACGACTGCGGACGTGTCTGAGCGACGAGCGTGTTTGGTAACCGGAAGTTCACGAATCTCACCGAGAAGCACTCGCCCGGCCACAATCCTGTCGCGTACGTGACGCTTCCTGGATTCATTGCGCTGCATGGAGACTGCTGGTTTATCGTGTGCTCCCTGGGGCTTTCTGGGACCTCCCTCATTCCCCCTCCCATCGGCTCCCACGAGCTCATCCTGGAGTGCTTCCTGCCGCACCATCCACTCGCCCCCCCGCCCACCCGCCAACCTCCCACTCGCCCGCCACACGCCCGCTGCCGCGCCGCCCACCTGCCCTCCCTCACCCATACCCACATGAGTGGAATACGCGAACCCTATCACAAGAGCAACAACTACGTGCCCAGTCATTACTTGGTTATGACATGCACAGAACCACTTTTTCCAGTACAGTAGCAGCAGTAAAGAACACACAAAAAAGATCGTTTGATGAAGGAGGGTAGCGCAAGCAGCGTAAACGTAAAGCTAGTGAGAAACCCACATCGCCCGCGTCACGAGCGCCTCCGATGTCGATCACAGCACCAGCGCCTGTCATAGCGGAGGAGTCAAAGCTGCCGCCTGTACTGGCCGCCGACGGGGGCCACCGCCCTGGCGGTCGGGGAGACAGTACTGACGGCCACCACAGAGTTTTCACCGGAGACCCTTGAGACGGAGAAGGTCGCCGAGTGGGCGGCGACGGCGAGCTTACTGGTACTAAAGACCATGGGGGTGGAGCCGGCTTTCGGGGCGGCGGGGACCAACGTGTTTGCGGCGCGGAGAACCATACAGAGGACTGAGAAATAGAGAATGTGGCGACCTTGGGGGCCGCTGGGGCCAGCGTTTAGGCTGCGCGGGCGACCGCACTGGCGGCGGAGACATTGCGGGAGTCTGCGTCCTTTGGAGCGGCGGGGTCCACCGTGCTCTTCGCGCGGGCCACCGTGCAAGAGAAGGACACCATGGGGCCGGTGGTGTCCGTGTGGGCTTTGACGACGTGGTGGGCCGGGGAGGGCGCCAGGTGGACTGTGGCGCGCGCGATGGTGAAGATCATAAAGGACGCGGCGGCGGTCGTTGTGGCACTTGACCCCGTCGTAGGTCACCGGAGCCGTTAACGTAGTTGTGGCGGACGGACAACCAACAAGCGGGGTTTCTCACAAGCCGTCCGTCTCCCGTCAATGTGTATCATTTTCCGTCTGCCAATGTGTGGATAGCGGTGTCAAGCGGGCGACCACCGTCGTCCAATAAATTCATAATGACTGGCGGTGGGGAATGTGGAGGGGATGTGCGTGGAAGGGCTGTGGGGGCGGATGGGGGGGCGGAACTTGCGGACGGAGCCAGTCTGGAGTTCCGGGGTCACAGCGAAGAAAGTGGTGCGTGACGCCCCCAGCTGTCGCTTCTACATTCTGAACGCTGGTGGCTTGTGACAGTCCAGGGAGGCCCGACCCAGATTGATGTGCGACAACCCGTCCTGACGGGCCCTGACACGCCCAAAAATGACGACGACTCACCAGATTTTCTTGTGGGGGCGTCACTTGTAGCCTTCTTCTGCAGGGGCTACAAGCAGACACATTTGGCACGATGTACCTGGTACAGCCCACCGGGAACAGCTCGGGGGACTTGTAGCCCACGTTCTGGACCCCACCCCCGCCACATGACGTGCGTTCGCCCCCCCTCTTTTGACCTCGGTTGCTGTTCACTTCCGAATGGACGCTAGTACGAAATTCGGGCGCTTAGGACGCGAAACGTTCTCTATTACGAGTCTTGGTACACGTCTAGTGTCTATTCTACCGACAAATCGCATCATGTGATGCGGTTCTGTGCATCAAATGACGCGGTGTCCGAATCGCGGTCTCCGGGGCAACTGAGTGGGAAATCGGCCCTTTTGGCACCTACAAACTCACAATGTTGCTGTTCTCGTGGGCAATATGCAGCTGGGTGGTCGCCCTCTCAGCCCAGCGTAAAGAAGACCCGGTGATGATGACCCTCATATGAAAAAAGTATCAACGCCTACTCAGAGGCCATCTGCCGGCGGGGCCTAGCATCGCCGTCCCCGCCCCCCCCCCCTCCAGAACCCCGAAATACGTCGATTTGGACTTGCAACAGCCACTGTGGGGGCCCCTCGTGCTGGTCTTGTTCGACTTGCGGAGGCTGTCCGATCATGCTGTTTTTGCGTAGCGACACCTCCGTGTCTCATAGAAAGGGTACATGGAGTATTCCGGAGGCGGAAACTCATGAAGAGCTCTGCTTCGTATGGGGCGGGGGGAGAGGGGGACTTGGCAGGATGGTCTGCTGGGTGCTTCCGCGGCATCGCCTGCATGGGAAGGAAGAAATATATTCTGTGCGGCCTCCTTCTACACCAATGATAAAACGCCTACGCAGGACCCGTGTCTTCCGTCAGAATGAACAGCGAAGCAGCCAATCTCTCGTAGCAGAAGACAGAAAAACCGCATCTTTTGATGCGATTCGCATCACATGATGCGGTCGGTGTAATACACACTAGCATGTACCCCACTTTCCCCACGATCGGACACTGGCTCCGACGCCCTTCAGTTTCGCAAATCAGTCTCTTTCCAGTCAGAGTCGCGTCGGAGCCGGGAACTCCAACTGCGAAGCAGATAATTCAAGCCATTGACAGTAAAATGCAAGCGACCCTCAATCCATCAAGATCCCAACAAGCAAGAACAGCGCCACCTGTCCAAACCTGGGCATTCCACGTCATCCGCGTCGCCCGATGCCCTGCAGACACCCGGGTCAGAAACGGGGCGCGGACCGGCGCCTTGTAATGCGACACAGCTACGTCGCAGCGTGGACAGTCCCGGGGCAGCCCAGGCGGTTCCCTCACCGACGCCTTGGCACGACCCTTCGGTGTCCCGTGGGTCTCGTGGAGTGGCTTGGTCGACCGGATCACCCCCGTCTCGTGCTCGGGGCTGTCAGGTGCCCGGCGCGTGCGCGGGCCTTGGGGTCACCGACGCATGAATTTGAGGGTTTCCAGGGATAACAGCGATGAGCAGGGTGCGTGCCCCGGAAACGAAGAGCGCCCACGTGAGTTCCCCACCCCTCACATTGTCTTTTTCCACCGGTGCGCATCTTATCCCCGAGTGACGCGGTGCCCGTCACCAGGCCCATCATACCCAGATACTACCTTGATCCCCGAAGGAGGTTCGGTGTTGGCGGAGGCCGTGCTTTCGGCCAGCGCGTCCCGGTGCAAGGACAAGGCGTCCCGGTACAAGGCCAAGCCGTCCCGGTACAGGACGTATATGTCGTCGTCCGTGTCCTTGGGCGTGGCGTCGTCGTCGGGTGACCATTCTGGGCAGCACGATGTCCCCGCGAGTACTATACTTTCCTCTGGCGTCGGCGTCATCCCTGGACCCTGAAGTGGTCCTGCCAACCTCCATAATGGGTGACGCGTTCTGGCCGACTCTTCTGACGCCAGACATGTTGGTATGTCCGCACCGAGCTGTCTTGGGGGTCGGTTTGGAGCCCTCAGAGGATGTCAACACGTTCGAGCAGCTCCAGCAGTTCTTGGCAATGCGCCTCGACCTTGAGACAATTTTGGTCCTGGAGAGGCGCCGTGGGTTCTTGACACGCTTAGAAACCGCAGCGCTGTTGTCCGCGGACCGCGGGCCGGGGAAGGCCCTGCACGCTACCCCTGAGACCACCTTCGGGGCTGACCGGGCGCCTTGTTCCGCGAAAAGTGCTTGGAAGACCCGTCATTTCGGCCTACCCGACTTCCTGATCCAGGAGTTCGCCCAGACCTACGAGCTACTCCATCATCCGAGCGCCGGTCATCCACGCGCCGGTCGAGGATGAGTACCCCCAGTGGTTGGAGGCGACGGTGTCTCGGGACAAGGCCATGGCCGACCTGCCGGCGTACCAGAACGTGCTCCACATGCCGATCCCGGGTCCGTGCTTGCACGGGCTGCCCATTCTGCCTCCGCCATCCCACGCCAACTACGAGCAGTGGGCGCGGCGCCGGGGATTTTTGATCAACTGGAACCACCAGGAGCTTCGGCACCTTCCGCCGGTGACGCACCCCCTGTTTTTTGCGGCGGTGTCCACTTGGCATTTTCAGATGACGATCCCGATCAATTTTAACACTAAGGGCTCCTCGGTGGCATACTACGCTCGGGATAAGGTCTACCGGTCTAGTCGGGACGCACACTCAGACACGATGGCCATCTGGGTGACCGAGTACTCTGTGATGGCGTGCCACCGCTGGGTCGAGAAGGCGCGCGACTGTCGTTGCTGGTTGTTCTCGCACGCCCTGTTCCGCTGGGTCGAGCAGATCAAGCCGAAAGATCTCGCTGGGGAACCTTCCGGAGCCTTCGAATATTTGAGGGCCATGTCGACTCTGCGGGCGGCTCTCCCATTTCATGACCGGGCTTTTCATCTGACCGTACGCCGCCTTGAAACCCCCCGACGTGACAAGGACGGTTGGTTATCGGTGGTGACTGGAAAAGACGCCGACGGGGTCCGCATCGTCATCGTGGATCCGCTCAAGGCCGCGGCGTGTTCCGTCCCGGCGGCTTGCATGGCGGCGCCCCCTGAGAAGCGTCTTGGTCCGTCAAATGTGCCGATCGCGTCTTTCGGGATCCCGTCGGATTGGGCGTCCGCCGTGGCGCGACGAACCGGTGGTTCCGGCTCTTCTACGTCGGGTGGTCTGCCTCTACCGCTTCATCAACGTTTCCCGCCTCCCCGTGCTTCTCTGGTCGACTTCCCGGTTCCATTGGCGACTACCGCCCCGTCTTCTGGTGCTGGTCCTGCCACCCCAGTGGTACGTACTGTGGCCATTGTTGCGACGGCCAACTGCTTTCCGTTGCCCCGCTCTGTGCCCGACTCGCTTTTCCTGGATTCGTCGACGACGATTGGGTCCGCGGGTGAGATGCGGCTGCAGCGTCTTGGCGGGCGACTCCGCGGTCCGTCGGATGGGTTTCCTAACAGCGTGATCCTGGTGTCCATGGTCGACCTCCTTGGGAGATTGGCCAACGACTCCTTCACCTGGGCGGAGACGCACCAGGTGAACCAGTCAAATGCCCTGGAGGCGGGTCTTCAGGGGTTCTCCCGCTCGGGCGTGAGCGACAGGCTCTGGCACCTTCTGAGCATCCACCAGCAGCGGCAGGACCGACCACCTCCGGTGGACGGAGATGGCCGGTCAGGAAGCGCCCGTGGGTCGGGGACCAGTGATCGTCGGATAGATGCCGCGGGGGGCGGCTAGACGCGGTACTGGGATGCTTCTGGGAATCCCCAGCGTGGCACTGGCGGTGGCGGTACACAATACTGGGGCAGCGGGTACTGAAACGAGGCACGTGCACGGCCGGGCACACCGGGGGAGAACGCGCATGGCTATGGCCATACGAATGGTGACCAGGAGGGGCCGTCCGGGTATGCGGGCCCGTCTGCTACCCGTATTCGTCTGGATTGAGGCTAGATGTCCGTGGTGGGCGCCGCTTGTGTCTGGCAGCGAGAGCACTTTTCGTTGATCGAGGTAACTCCGGGCCCCTTGGCGGGTGACGAGCAGTGGGACATAGAGCATGCATAAACGAGGGTTATCTTGTCTCTTGGCTGTCCCGTAACGACTCGTGGGAGTCGCCCCTCTGTTTCACCCCATCCAGATCTTTCGGGAGGAGCCCCTTGCGCCGACAGTTCCGGTACAACGCGGAAACGGGCAGGCGCCCTGAGCGTTGCCAGGTATCTCAGTGTTTTTCATTTCAAACCCAGCGCTTCAGCAACCGCAGGAACCCCTCCTCGTCCCAGGTGTGGTCTATGAACCGCTCGAATATGAACTAGGCTTGAGCAGGTTAGAGCGTGTCCGGGACCTCCACTTGGGGTCGTTCAGGTCGGTTCGCTGGGTCCACAGGTCCCGCCGGCACGACGTGGTCGACGCTTACCCGGTGCAAAAGGCCGTCTTGGTCTATCAGGTACGTTCTTCCGTTGGTCTCCAGTACCTCGTACTGTCCGTTCACCTTGGGGTCGAGGTTGTGCTTCCGTGTGTAGTTGCGCAGAAAACTCTAGTCACCACTGGACGACGACGCTTGGTGAGGGCGGACATTCTTGTCATATTCGCTCTTGTGCCGAGCCTACGTATTGGCAGCAGAGTCCCGCACTCGTGGAAGCAGGGCCATGAGCGACTCCAGTAACGCGTCCTTAGCCTCAACCACCGTCTGGCACGGGTCCGAGTGCATGCCATCCTGCTTTTGTTCTAGGGAGATGTTTCTCAGGCGCCGCGCGGTGACAAAGTTCGTGGGGGGCACGCCCGTTATCAAGTGGGTCTTGAGTTGTACGCCAGCGCCATCACGGAGACGAGATCGTCCCAATCGTGCTCGTGGTCCTCGATGTAGTGCATTAACCGGTCCACTAGCGTCTTGCTAAAGCTCTCGACCTGCCCATTGATCTGCGGGTGGTACTTGGTCGTGCACATGTTTCGGATGCCCATGAGGTTGCGCACTCCCCGAAAGAACGTAGAGGCGAACTGGGGTCCGTTGTCAGTCAGGACCGTGTCCGGCGGCCCGTACACGGATAAACAGTACCCGCAGAACGCCGAAGAGACGTCCGTCTCGGTAATACAAGCCAGTGGGACGGTTCGTACCTGCTTCTAGAAGCGGTCAAAAAAAATCAGGAGGAAGAAGTTCCCGGTCTTGGTCTTTGTCAGCGGTCCGAGAAGGTCGATGGACAGGCTCGAGAAGGGATCCGTCGCCGAGAACATCTTGAGCATCTCCGTGCGCCGCCTTGGTGCGATCCTGTTCCAGGCACAAGACGCACAAATGGCCACCCAGTCGTGCACGTCCGCGGCCATGGACTCCCAGTAGAAGTGGCTCCGAATGGAGGCGTACATCCGGTTGACCCCCGGATGACCAGCGCGCACGTCTTCATTTCCCAACCAGAGGACGTCCCGACGCAGTGTGATCGCGACATACACTTGGGTAGCACCGTGTAGTGGGGCGAGAACCACGAGGAGTCCCTCCTTGGTCTCCAATAAGCGCAAGTGCTCGTTCTGGTCCATCTCATGACGCAAGTTTTGGCACCGCTGGTCATCCATCTGAGCGGCTAGCATCCGCGCGAGCGTGACTAATTGATCCTTGTCCAGCTACCCACAGTGAAACGCGACCCAATTACGGGGAAATTCAACAAGAGCGAGGCAGGGAATTTCTTCCGGGATGACGCACCAGTACAGCGCCAGCGTCCGAAGACGCGACATGGCGTCGGCACAGTGAAGGGTTTTACCTTCTCGGTCTGGTGCACACCTTGTACGGGAATTCCTACCAGCGGAGGCGCCGGCGAGCGGCACGTCCTTCTGCTCTGTCCATGTTGAGCAGCCAGCGTGAACTGGAATGGTCTGTTCTACACCGAAACTTCTGTCCCTCGAGGTAGGGGCGAAGGAGAAGACATGCCCAGACCACGGCCAGGCATTCTCGGTCGGTCTTCGAGTAGTCTTTCCCGGCCGGGATGAGTCCCCGGCTGTAACAGCCGACCGGGAGGATGCTCTTGTTCAGTTGCTGCAGCAGGAGAGTACAGCCGACTTGCACGGCGCTGGCGTTGATATCGAGGATGAAAGAATTCTCGCTTCGGGGGAGCGCCAAGATCTGATTTGACGTCAGGGGCTCTTTCAGGTACCCGTGGGTCCCCAGATGGGCGGCGTTCAACGGAAGGAGCACGTGTGGGAGCTTCATTTGGTGCGCTTGGTCAGGGGCCTGGCGATAAGCGCGTAATCCGTGATGTAGCGCCGGTACGTGTGACACATGCCCTGGAAGCTCTTGAGCTACGGCTGGTTGCGTAGGGGGAGCTCTTGAGCCAAGATCTTGATCTTCTTCTCGTTCACCAGCAGCTGTACACGGCTTGCGACGTGCACCAGGAACTCGACTTCTTGCAGAAACAGGTGGTACTTGGAGGGCGTGAGCGAGACACCGGCCTTCTCACGCAGGAGTGGCGGAGGTGCCTGATGTGTACGATTACGGTCTATTAGAAGAAAAGCACATCGTCTAGGTACATCAGGCACGTCTGCAACCGTACTCCGGACAAAGTGACGTCTTGCGCACATTGCAAGAAAGCTGGGGCGCTCACTTGACCAAACGGGAGCCAGAGAAACCGCCACAAGCCTCTGTGAGACCTGAACGTCATCTTGTCCATGTCCTTGGCAGCCGCAGTGCCAGACCACGGCCGCTTTGGCGGCCCGCAGCATGCACAGCTGGAGGCGCACTATGAAGTGTTGGCGGCGTTTCGAAGTGTGCCGCTCAAGAAGGATAAGCTGGTAAAGGCGGTCATGATAGACCGTCCGGCTGCTGAGGCGGACGACAAGAAGGCCAACCCGTTGCTCAAAGAGTGGGACGCCATGAATGAGGAGGCTCTTGAGGCCATCCAGATATCGGTTAAGCCCTTGCATCTCAGCACTGTGACGTCGGTCGTTACGGCCAAGGAGGCGTAAGACGCGCTCATGTTCATATTGGAGGCGCGCGAAAACGCTCAGCTGCTTAGGTTCGTAGATGAGCTCAACAGATTGAAAAAGAGATGACGACGAGAGCATCATCACGTTCACGTCGTGCGCCAAGATGATCCGGGACGCGCTGGCCATGCTCGGCAACCCGGTGGACGACAGCACGCTGGCGCTGCGTGTCATGTCTGAGCTTTCTTCCGAGTACGGGATGCTCAGCTCGGTCTTGGAGAACAAGGACTTCAATTTTGTCATGTCGGACGTGACAGCAAAGCTGCTTCACTTCGAGCAGCGCGACATTGCTGGGGACTGATAGAAGCCAGCTGGTGGTTTCAAGTCCGAAGGTTTCACTGTGGTAGCGTCACAAAAGCTGTTTGACAAGAAGTCGGTCGTGTGCTACCACTGCGACAAGAAGGGGCAAATGAAGCGTGACTGCTACCAGTGGAAGGCTGACGAAGCCAAGGGCAACAAAAGGCCCAATTGTGGCCGCCGTGACGGCGGCCGTGGGAGCCGGCCCCTGGTGGGAGCCGCTCTGGAAAACGCTGCTTCTGCCGTTCAACTAAACCCCAGAAAGGCTCCTGCGAGCACAAGCGGGTCGTCGACCTGGGTGCTCGACTCCCGGGCGACCAACCACATGGCCGCCGGGGAACAGAGTTGCACCGTCAGAGAAGCAGTGAGCGAATGTAAGGTCACCTTGTCCAATTGCGGCAAAGTCCGCAACAGGGGCACAACCACGTCTCTATGGACGTAGTAAAGAGCACCAACAAAGCGGTGAGGTCGATTTCGCCGGGGACGCCTGCTACATCCTCAGCCACTGCGATGCCGCGCGCGCGAGCGGAGTGCTCGCACACGCGTCGGTCGTTGGAAACGTCAACGACCAGGACCAGTATGTGCCCAACGTGACGCCGGTAGAGGCGTCGGTGAACGCGGCGTACACGCGCATCGCAGGGAAAGCAGAGCTTCGACATCGTCGTGTCAACCATTTGGGGTATGAGAACCTCAAGTTGGCGGCCAAGATGGTCGATCGGCTGCCGTCGTTGGTGGCGGACGCTGCACGTGTGGTCGGCACTGTGCGCGTGCCCCGCGTGGATGGGAAGATGCTGCAGGCCCCGCATCCGCGTTCTTCTGACCAAGTGCGAGCTGGTTCACACTCACATGCGGGGACCTCTCACGGAGTCACTGGGTAGCTTCATCTTCTTCATCATTGCGCTAGACGACAGCACTGGTTTCAATACGGCAACGACCATTAATTCAAAAGCGATGGCGTTGTAAGTGCTGAAGACGCGCATAAAGCATCTTAAGACGCTGGTTGGTGTCAAATGCAAGCGCGTTCGTCACCTCGGTGCCCGGGAGTACCTCAGGAATGGTCACAAGGCGTGGAACAAGGACAAAAGCAGACCGTCTCGGAAGAAGGCGCCGTCCGAGGCGGAGCAGAACGGAAGAGAGTAGATGGTCAACCGCACAGGGACGGAGTGCGCGCGTGCTGCAATGCTCGATGCCTGAGCGATGGAGGAGCTGTGGTATGAGACCCTGGCTGTTTTCATCCATGTGCACCACCGATCGCCCAGGCGGGGCTGGACGTGACGCCGCTTCAAGCGCTGAAAGGATGACGACCGAACGTGGCGGGATTCCGCGTCTGGGTGAGTCTGGATTGGGCGCTCAAGACCAAGAAGAATAAGCGCAAGGTGGAGTCGAGGGCAGACATGAGCCGCTTTGTCGGCCACAAGGTTGGTGGAAATGCCAATCGCATGCTCGAGGGCGGGACGAACAAAGTCTTCGAGCATCAGGACGTCCTGGTAAAGAAAGAGAATCCGACCGAGGCCGGAAAATCGGCCGGCGGGTCAAGCGCTCGTCCCCAGTTGACGATGAACGACGAAAGCGACGACAACGGCGGAATGGAGGGGTCGATGGAAACGTTGGTTGCAGAAGGAGATGTCGGGGAAAAGCATCTTCCTGTCGAGGACGCCGAGAGTGAGGACGAAGACAATCCTGACGGCCTCGCTGACGACGACGACAAAGGGGAAAGTCAGAGGCATAATACATCGATACAACCGGCCGCTCACTATCCCTCGGAAATATACATTGCCTCGTCAGGGCCTCGTCGCTCTACACGAAGGCCAGCCCCCAAGGTAATCTGGCAAAAGGAGGACCCTAGAGCGTGCGCAGCCAGCGGTGCAGAGACCGCCAGAAGAGATTTTTGGGACCCAACCAAGCCCCCTTTTATCGAGAAGGCGGCACGCGCCGGTCCTGAATGGCTGATGTGGTAGCAGGTCATTCAGGAGGAGTTGTAGGCCCATACGAAGCTTTAAGCCTGATCCAAGACCAAGTTGATCACGATGAAGCACAAGGCCGTCAAAACTCGTTTCGTGTTAGACGTCAAGCAAAAAGCGGAAAGAAAAAGACGAGGTACAAGGCGCGGCTGGTGGCCCAAGGTTTAAACATTGTTCCAGGGCTTGATTTAAAAGAGACGTGGGCGCCTGTACTCAACGTGGCGAAGTCACGCGCACTGTTCGCCGTATCGGCCGCCAACGGGTTGGAAGCTCACCACGTTGACATCAAGACATCATTTCCGTACGCGAAGATGGACAAAGAGATATTCATCACGCTCCATGACGGTGTCGAGACCGGGGAGACTGCGTAGGTGCGCCGGCTCAATCTGGCGCTGTGATGAACTAAGCAGGCGGGGCGGATGTGCGGAACTAAGCTCAACGACGAGCTCGACCAGATGGGTGCCGCACGATCGACCGTAGACCCGTGCCTTGACGAGTGGCATCACCCTGCGCACGGACGCCTGTTCATCCTGGTGTGCGTCGACGATTTGATTGCGGCGGGCGAGAGCTTTGCTGGCATGGAGGTAATCAAGAGTGGCGTCTCAGCTATGTTCGAAGTGCGCGACATGGGGTCGGTCAAAGAGTTTATTGGAACGAAGGTCATGCGCGATGAAGGGGCCAGAAGCGCACGTTGAGTAACCCCGGTCGCATCATGGCGCTGCTTCAGGCTTTTGGGATGAACACGTTCACGTCCAACGTAACGGCGACGGGCTGGGGCGTCAAGCTGGGAAACATGGGGGAGAGCCTTCTTCCTGACGGCGACCGGTACGCGGAGCTGGTCGGCGCTCTACTCTACTTGTCGACGACGACGAGGCTGGACATTGCCTTTTCCGAGGTTGTGCTCTCGCGTTTTATTTCATGCCCTGAGCGAGACCATATGAGCGCGGCCAAGGATGTGCTGCGCTATCTTCGCAGTACTACTCGCCTTGGTGTGATGTATGTCGAGAACAAGGCTCTGCAAGAATATGCTGACGCCAATTAGGCGGGTGACACCGACGGCCGCCGCTCGACATCCGTCCTTTTCGGTGCGCTCAACAGCGGGCTCATCGCTTAGGCGAGCAAGCGCCAGTCCATTGTGACGACGTCGACGGTGAAGGCCAAGTACGTGGCCGCCGCGATGGCGACGGAGGAGGCGCTGTGGCTTCCAGTTCCTACCGTACGTGCATTGTGAGTAGGTGCTTTTACGGGTGTAAGTGTCTGAACTCCCGTACCCGTACGCAGAAGAGCGGCAGGCACCCACACCCAAATCAACAGGTAAGTAGGTAGCCGTGGGTATTGATCAATTCCGACTGCCAGCGGACTGAGAGCCATATATCCCTGCCATTCTCATGCAATTACGTCGCTTCACGACCGGCACGTACCAGTTCATTTTTGGACATAATTTCAAGCCTACAACGATTCTGGTCGGGGGGAAATCTCCGAACCTTGGTGTGCTCGCGAGGGGGCGCCCGTTCGAGTTCTCGCGTGAGCCTTTAACAACGGGGCCAACATGTTCACTCACATGACGAAACCGCTTCTGGATAGGTGCTTCGCGCTGCTGAAGGTTGGCAGCTTATTCAAGTCGAGCAATTCCGAAATTCATTCGTACCCGTATTTTGCAGGTACAGTCGTTCCACAAAGATCCTAGCACTTCGGCGGGATCAATAGTGCCCTCGACATCTCACATGTGCCTCTTTTGCGCTGCAACGCGCTCGATTTTGGACAGGCGCTCTCGAAAATCCCTTAAACGTGACCAATCCACGATTCCAGGAGACGCCCAGCGATCCTGGGGGACCCTCTCGTGAGGGACTTGACATTTCTGAAAGAAACGTTCGGGGACGGCCGACGCCGCGCCCGACTTCGGCGTTCGTGGCAGGTCCATTGCAGACATGGCTCCAGATTGTCGCTCGCGTTCACACTTGGTGGGCACTATCGCGCAAGCCGGCAAATTGTTGCCTCGATAGTTTACACGTCTTTGCGCCCTCATTGGCGCGAGCGTCTAGGGGGCACTGCCCACTTTGTCGGTGACTTGGTGGACCAGTGAGAGAGCGCCAGAGCGTCTCTATTGCGAAAGGGCCCTTCAATAGAAACCCAACTTATCACCGGCTCACGGACAGCGTGGAGGCAGGTCACGACTCAACGGGTTGGTGCCGTCGGAATCCTTCAACTTTTTCGGGAATTGCCTCATCAGACGCGGGCTGCTCTGACACACGAGGCAGCACATGACAGCAATGAGCCCTTCATCGCTCTTTCTGGCTCCCCACATCGTGGAGCCGGGCCCATCCGCCAATCTGACTGGTCCCCCACTGGGGGGCGTGCCAGGGATCACACGTCCCGTTTGAATGTTCAGAGCGCGGAGGCGGGCCCATCGGCCAATTTGGCTGACGGCCCAGTGCGAGATGGACGGAGACCAGCAGACCTCCTCTTGTGCGCTATTTTGGGAAGATGGCAAGTCCTTTGCGAAATCATCGGGAATCGCAGCGTATCTTGATCCTGCTTTGATCCCTGAACAATGGCCCGACGGTCGAGATCATGGGCCCGCTCTCGGTCGCTCGAAATTGCAGTCTGAAATTTGTGACGAGCCGGGCGCATATGTCGACCGGACGACGGCGTCACCGATGCGGTCCACGTCGCCACAGCGATCCGCACCGCA
>ENA-ORXR01003377-ORXR01003377.1-marine-metagenome-genome-assembly--contig:-NODE-3377-length-14340-cov-3.297904_pt1 | contig 14340 bp, 13 predicted proteins | sample MGYA00237866_ERZ511479 | MGnify/ENA metagenome assembly ERZ511479 | reverse complement strand
CTGGTAGAGGCTCCCGTTGCTGTTACAGAAACGGCCGTGGCTCCCGTCGAAGTGGGTATGTCGACAGGCCGTAAAATTGTCTACGGGGTATTGGGGCTTGTTGTGATTGGTGCGATCGCATCCTCGGCGGGTGGCGGTGGCAGTAGCGACACACCATCCGGCGTGCCGGTGACCGTTAACGTGCAAGAGCTCCCGTGATGTTCGGCCGCGCGTCCAGTCAGGGTGTCTTGCGTAGACTGTTTACTCTGTCTTTGCTGGCGGCTTCTTTGACGCTGACGGGTTGCGAACAGGATTCACCCAGCGGGCAAGTGGTTTACAGCAGCGGTGTGGCGAACATGTCGGTTTCACCACCAATGCAATTGCAGGGGAGAGACTTCGTTCGTGAGAATCTGACACTCACCATAAACATAAATGGTCAGGATAACGTGGTCGAAGCTAACGCTGATGGCAACTTTATTTTCAACACGACGTTGCCGCAGCAGAGCTCCACGGTGGTTTCACTCAAGTGGACTGAAGTCATAGACGGTGTTGATCTGATATTGGCCACTGCCAGCAAGCCCTTGAACACAGGTACGCAAACCACACTAGTCGCACTGGATTTTTTCAGTTCTGAATATGACACATCGATGGATGCGGACGGGGACGGTATTTCCAATCTGGAAGAGCGGCAGAGAAACTTTCGTTTCAACGATGCGACATCACCCAATGCACCGCTAATCTCGGTGCCGCTGGAAGTCAGGCTTTTCCTGCCACTGGCGTTGGCAGGTTCTTCTGAAAACATCAAAAACCGGGTAAGCGCGAGAGCTGCGCTTAACGGCTCTGATCTGGAGTTGACGCGTAACGGTCGGGAATGGCGTGGATCGACAACGGTCACGAAAGACTCCAGCCCGTTGGTACTCGCTGAATTTTTCGCCTCTAGTGAACTCCGAGTACTCATTGCTAGATTGTCGCGAAGTGATAATGCTGGTGGTGGATTCTCCGTTATCTTTAACGAAGGCGAGTATGAGACTGCGCAGTTCAACGAGGACAACGATGCATTGACGAACATGCAGGAGACGGTGATCGGCTCGGATCCGTTCAATTCGAACAGCCCACCTGATGATGGCGACGGTGATGGCATTCCTGATGTCAGAGATAACTGTGCATCCATCTCTAACGCCGATCAGGCTGATATAGACAGCGATGGTCTGGGTGATCCCTGCGACACCACCAATGCACTGGATCTGGATGGCGATGGTCGGAACAATGATGTCGATAATTGCCCAGCCAGGTCTAACGCCGATCAGGCCGATATTGACAGTGATGGTTTTGGCGATGTCTGTGATTCACAGAACGACGATCCTGATGGCGATGGGCGTAATAATGGGGTAGATAATTGCCCTAACGACTCCAATGCAGATCAACAGGATTCAGACGGCAATGGTATCGGTGACGTTTGTGATACGCCGATCGTAATAGACATACCCGATACTGACGGGGATGGTTTCAACGACAACGAAGATAATTGTCCCGACAACTTCAACGATCCTCAACTGGATTCGGATGGCGACGGGGTGGGCGATGCTTGTCAAGTACCTGAGGAAGCTGTCGACGGCCCGGATACAGATGGTGATGGCATCGATGACGACGATGACAATTGCCCCGATGTGTTCAACCCCTTGCAAGAAGATGAAGACGAGGACGATATTGGCGATGCCTGTCCGGTCATCTAGCGCTAACGTATGCTAGCCGACTAGGAGCCTTTCCGAGAATAATCTGATCGGCCGACAGCGCGATCTTTTGGCCATATTTCCGCGTAAATTTGGCGAATAGAACAACTATTCACCTCAATTGACACGAAAATCTGACTCAAAATCTCACACTCTCGCCTCGATCGTTATTCTCGGACAGGCTCCTAGTGCAGGTCACACTACACTAGTGCCTGAACGCCGGCCTCAGGGTGTTGATCATTTCCCGAGCCAGATTAAGCTTCTGCTCTTGAGTCTGGCCTTTGCCGACGGGTCCGTCCACGAAAAGGTTCGCCAGACCGTGCACAGATGACCAGGCGAGTAATTCCTCAGGGCTCAGAGAGTCGGGATCTGTATCCTTTATTGAGTCGGCGAATCCTCCCTTCAGGTTTTTGCTCAAGGTTTCTGCGGCATCCAGATAGCGCGCATCTTCTGAATAAATTGTCTCCTCGCCCCACATCGCGCGAAAGAAACCCGGCTTGTCCAGGGCGAACCGGATATAGGCCAGACCCACTGCCAGCAATGCATCCTGACCCTGCTTCTGTGCGTCAGCATTAGCCAGAGACAGCACTGCCGAGAGTTGTAGCAGCGCTCGTGTGGCGAAGGCGGTCAACAGGTCGCGTTTGTCGGAGTAATGGCGAAACGCTGAAGAGGGCGACACGCCGACCTTCTTGGCACAGGCACGCAAAGTGACTGCCTCCAGGCCGAACTGCGTTGCGATGTCATCTACCGCGTTAAGCAGGGATTCCGCCAGATTGCCGTGGTGATACGTCCCTTTGTCTTTTTTCATGGATGGCTTCATACGGTCATTCTACGCATCAATGTGATCAATGTTCACTTAATTGCCAAAATAGCTTGAAATATGCAGCAATTATCCGCTATAGTATGTGAACAGTGTTTACATAGCTCGATGGCCGAAGCGATATCGAGTGAGCACTAGGTAGGTCAAGTCGCTTCTAATCCTGTTTACAGAGGTATCACTATGTCGTCATTCAGAGGAAGTAACTTAGAGGGTCGGGGTTTTCAGGCTTGGTCACGCAGGGAGAGTAGCCCTGAGCAAACCGCTCGATGGTCAGGGGTAAATATCGCTGCCATGGTCGTCGGATTTGTCTTTTTCTGGCCGGTTGGGCTGGTCGTTCTGTTCTGGATTTTATCTGGCCGTCATGTGCAGACATTACCGGGGGCCATTCGACAGCAGTGGAATCATATGTTCGGTGGCTCGAAACGCAGCTCAGACGAGATCGATAATCTGGTTTTCAAGGAGTATCAACAAACCCAGTACGATCGAATCCGAGAAATCAAGGAAGAGATCAAGCACCGCGCACAACGATTTACACACTTTCGCGCTGATGCGCAGCGCCGGGTAGATCAGGAAGAGTTTGATCGGTTCATGGCGAGTAACCCGGCATCGGCACCGGGTAAAACCGAGAGCTGACAGTGGACTTTTCACGACACTCCCACTCGTCGAACGCAATAGCGACCGCCTGGAGCAGGCGGTCGCTATAAGGCAGGAAGTGGATCTTTCAGACGGATAGTTCAGTTGAACCGGCAGAGTGGGGTAAGCGGCTATGCCTGCCCGCACCAGGCATCAGTTTGAAAGCTTTGACATTACCGCATCGCGCTGGATAACGGATGACTCGCTGTCACCTCGGCCGCGGTACTCGACTTCGTCATTGGCCAGGAGCTTTTCACTGATAACAAAACGGTGCGGCACGCCGATGAGTTCCATATCGGCAAACATGGCGCCTGGACGCAAAGGCCTGTCATCAAACAGCACATCAACACCTGCGCTTTTTAACTCCTGATAAAGGGCCTCGGCAGCGTCACGAACCGCGTCCGACTTCACCATGTTTACCGGACACACCACGGCTTCGAAAGGCGCGATTGCCGTTGGCCAGATGATGCCCTGATCATCGTTGTTCTGTTCGATTGCCGCCGCTGCTACTCGTGTTATGCCAATGCCATAGCAGCCCATCAGCATGGTTTGTGGTTTGCCGTTTTCATCCAGCACCGATGCACCCATGGGTTCGCTGTACTCATCACCGAGCTGGAAGATATGGCCCACTTCAATGCCGCGAACAATTTTCAGTGTGCCGGCACCTTGCGGGTTGGAATCACCTTCCACCACATTACGGATATCGCGAACTAAAGGCTCAGGCAGGTCACGTCCCCAATTAACACCCGTCGCGTGTTTTCCATTTTCATTCGCCCCACAAACGAAATCACTCAGGGTGGCGGCATTGGTATCGGCAATAACCGGTATGCTCAAACCAACCGGACCGATAGAGCCTGCATCGCAAGACGCAGCTCTTGCAATTTCAGCGGCATCAGCCATGGTGAGCGGTTCCGCTACCTCCGGCAGGTGCTCAGCCTTAATCTCGTTAAGCTTATGATCGCCGCGTAGCACGAGAGCAACAACCGGTACTTCTGCGCCTTTTACCAGCAGTGTCTTCAGGCATTGCGTTTCCGCTATCCCGAGCTGTTTTGCCAGCTCGCTGATGGTATGCACGCCTGGCGTATCGATAGTCTGCAGTTCAGCGTGGGCATCAGCGCGCGTCTCGTTGCTAACAACGGCCGCTTTTTCCATGTTGGCGGCATAGTCGCCCTCGGTGGCATAAACCACGGCATCTTCACCGCTGTCGGCCAGTACATGGAACTCGCGTGACTGTGCACCACCAATGCTGCCGCTGTCCGCTTCAACTGCACGATACTCCAGACCCATGCGATCAAAAATCTTGCAATAGGCGATATGCATGGTATCGAAAGATTCCTGCAGAGACGCCTCACCCAGATTGAACGAGTAGGCATCCTTCATGATGAACTCACGCGAGCGCATAACACCGAAACGAGGCCGTATCTCATCACGAAATTTGGTTTGAATCTGGTAGAAGTTGAGTGGCAGCTGACGATAGCTTTTGATTTCGCGTCGCGCGATATCGGTGATCACCTCCTCATGAGTAGGGCCAACACAATAGTCCCGGTCGTGGCGGTCCTTGATCCGTAGAAGCTCTGGGCCGTATTTCTCCCAGCGTCCCGTTTCCTGCCATAACTCAGCGGGCTGAATGGCTGGCATCAGCATTTCCATGGCGCCGGCATTGTTCATCTCTTCACGAACAATAGCCTCGATTTTTCGTACCACGCGAAGGCCCAGAGGCATCCATGTATATAGGCCGGAGCTGATACGACGGATGAGACCGGCACGTAGCATCAGCTGATGGCTGACAACTTCCGCATCGTTGGGTGTCTCTTTGGTGGTCTTGAGGTGAAACTGGCTGGCGCGCATGCCTGTGATTCCGGTGAGCTTAATCGGAGTATAACGAGTTACCATACGTGCATGCGTCTACCTTGCCATCCTGCTGTAACGCCGTATGTCTGATCGCCGCCTTCAGGTGTTTCATACCGTTGCAGGTGTGCTGAGTTTCACTCGGGCAGCCGAGCTGCTACACATGACACAACCAGCAGTCACTCATCAGATAAGACAACTGGAAGAGGAATTTAATGCGCGGCTGTTCGACCGGCGCAACAACAAGATCAGCCTGACGGTGGCGGGTAAACAGGTTGAGGAATACGCCGCGCGTATTCTTGGGTTGTATGAAGAGATGCAGTTGTCGGTCAAGGCGTTGACTGGCGATCGCACAGGGCTTGTGACTATTGGTGCCAGCACCACGATTGCCGAGTACATGTTGCCCGGCCTGCTGGGTGATTTCAGCCAGCACTTTCCTGACGTGCAGATTCGGCTGCGTGTCGCCAATACGGATGCGGTTGTGGGGATGGTTGCAGACAACACCATCGATCTCGGCGTGGTAGAAGGGGAAATCGACAATCAGTTGCTCCGGGTGGAGCGCTGTCAGCAAGATGAATTGCAGGTAGTGGTGCCGCCAGGGCACTCGTTGGCCGAATGTCAGGCCGTAAGACCCGCGCAGTTGGTCGATTTTCCGTTTATCTACCGAGAGGACGGATCAGGTACCCGCAGTGTCATAGAGCGTTATTTCAGCGATCATGGTGTGGACGAAAGTGCGCTGAATCGACCCTTCGAGCTGGGTAGTACCGAAGCCATCAAAGGTGCCGTGCAAGCTGGCGTGGGCATTACGATCGTATCCAGGGCCACGTTAAGCAAGGAGCTGGCACTGGGGCACCTTGTAGCGTTACCACTGGATCCTCCGCTGCTGCGACCGTTCTTTTTTGTCCGTCAGAGACAGAAGTTTCGTACACATCTGATGGATGAATTGTTCCAGTTTGCGCGAAACTACTTCGAGCAGAACGTCGAAGGGTGCAGTGAGACTCTAGTGTAGTGTGACCAGAAATTCATGAATCAGGGCAGCTGTCGACGCAGTTGATGGGTATCGATTGATTCCTGATGGGATGTGAAGAGGTGTGCTGAGTCCTCTTGCCTGTGCCTGACGGTTGTCAACGTGCACCGATCTTGCAAGTTGCAGCATGTACAGACGGTTACCTTTTAAATGGCAGCCCGCTTGTCTGGGGTGTCATAATGGCGAGTGGCGGCGTGAGCGGGCCGCGTTTACGTTTATCTATCGCATGTAAGTGGGGTTGTCTCGGCAATGTATGACATTATCCGCGACTGGTACGCTCGGAATTTTTCCGATCCCCAGGCGGTAATTCTCGCGTTTCTCCTGTTGGTGGTCTTCGGGCTGCTATGGCTGGTGGGCGATATCATGGCGCCGGTGCTGGTAGCGCTGGTCCTCGCGTACCTGCTCGAAAGCGTCGTGTCCACGATGGAACGCTGGCACGTGCATCGCACTCTGGGTTCAGTTTTCGTGCTGTTTCTAATTGTGTCCCTGTCGGTATTCGTACTGTTCGGGCTTGTGCCTGTGTTATCACAGCAGCTTACAGGCATTGTCAGAGAGCTGCCCGGCATGATTCAGAATATTCAGCAACAGCTGCTGAGGCTACCGGAACGATACCCCGACATATTCACTGTTGCACAGGTGAACGACCTCATTGCCAATCTGCGTAATGAGCTAACCTCCTTTACCCAGAGCGTACTGTCCTTTTCGCTGGCGCGACTGGGAACTTTGGTCATGATTGCCGTTTATGTGGTGCTGGTGCCCATCATGGTTTTCTTTGCCCTGAAAGATAAAGACAAGCTGTTGGGTTTCGCCGACAAGTTTGTGCCCAAGCGCAGTGAATTGACCTTCGAAGTGTGGCGCGAGGTCGATCTTAAAATCGGCAATTATATCCGCGGTAAATTCGTGGAGATCATGATCATTTGGCTAGCCACGTACATTCTGTTTGCGTCCATGGGGCTCAACTATTCGCTGCTGTTGAGTTTTCTCGTTGGACTGTCTGTCATCATCCCTTACGTGGGTGCCATCGCAGTAACAGTGCCGATCGCACTTATTGGTTTTTTTCAGTGGGGATTTTCTGCCCAGCTCGGCTATTTACTTATCGCTTATCAGATCATTCAGGTTCTGGACGGTAATGTGCTGGTGCCGCTATTATTCTCAGAGGTTGTCAATCTGCATCCGTTGGCCATCATTACCGCTGTCCTGTTCTTTGGCGGGCTGTTCGGGCTGTGGGGTGTGTTTTTCGCAATACCTCTGGCCACATTGGTGCAAGCCGTCATGAATGCGTGGCCAAAGGCCCGCGAAGGTCTGCCTCAGAGAGCCTGAACCGCTTCCAGCACTTCATCGACATGGCCGGGTACTTTCACTTTTCGAAAGGCTTGGCGTAGAACACCTTTTTCATCGATCAGGAAGGTACTTCGCTCGATTCCATCAAACTCCTTGCCGTACATCTTCTTCAGTTTGATGACGTCATAAGCACGGCAGACGTCGCCTTCTTCGTCGGAGAGTAAGTCAAAGGGCATGGCCTGCTTTGCCTTGAACTTCTCATGACTGGCGACTGGATCCTGTGATATGCCCAGAATGATGGCATTAGCCGCCGTGAACGCGTCGATTGCATCGCGAAAGTTCTGGCTTTCTGTGGTGCAACCGGGTGTGGCATCGCGAGGATAGAAGTACAGAACTATCTTGCGACCAGACAATCCTGCTAGTGATATCTGTTGTTCGCCGGTGGCTGGTAGATCAAACGCCGGTGCAGGTTGATTCAGTTCTGGCTGGCTCATATCGGATAATTCCGTTAGAAAGTGGTTACACAGTCAAATCAGTGTTGTTCACTGAGTATACGCAGGCTGTACAAGGTTGCTGTTCGACTCATTCAGGCTATGCTCAGCGCAGCCTTAGTGGTCCGAATCTGATAGTGGTTGAGAAAGCCGTCTGCCGTCAGTACCATGGGGGTGATAACTTCAGGAGCAAGACATGTTCAAGGGCAGCATGGTGGCATTGGTCACCCCTATGCTCGACGATGGTTCGGTGGATGATGCGGCTTTAAGCGCTCTGATCGAATTTCATATCGAGGCTGGCACCGATGCAATCGTGGCTGTGGGTACAACCGGAGAGTCAGCCACCCTGACTGTGCCGGAACATGGCAAGGTCATCAAACAGATTGTTGACCTTGTCGCCAAGCGGGTACCGGTTATCGCAGGCACGGGTGCAAACGCTACTGAAGAAGCCATCGCGCTGACAGCTCACGCGAAAACAGCGGGTGCTGACGCCTGTCTGCTGGTGACTCCGTATTACAACAAGCCTACTCAGGAGGGCCTGTTTCAGCATTTCAAGGCAGTGGCCACCGCTGTTGATATCCCGCAGATTCTGTATAACGTTCCCGGCCGCACCGCGCTGGACATGCAAGCGCAGACGAGCGCGCGACTGTCTCGGCTGGACAACATAGTAGGCATCAAGGAAGCTCTCGGTTCGGTTGATCGCATAAAGCAGTTGGTCGAATTATGCATTGATGACTTCATGATCGTGACGGGTGATGACGCCACTGCTATGGAAAGCATGCTCGCAGGTGCCCACGGCGATATTTCAGTAACGGCCAATGTGGTACCTGCCCAGATGCATCAGATGTGCGCTGCGGCAATCGCAGGAGACAGGGCGGCCGCTGAGGCCATCGAATCGTCCATCAGCGATCTGCACCAAGTGTTGTTCCATGAGTCGAATCCTATTCCGGTGAAATGGGCACTGCATGCAATGGGTCGCATTGGTGGTGGTATTCGCCTGCCTCTTACACCGCTGGCAGATCAGTATCATGAATCGGTCACCGCCGCCTTGAAGAAGGCAGGAGCATTGGCATGACGATAAACACACAACTTGCACTGGCAGGTGTTCTGACCCTGGCAGTGGCTCTGTCTAGCTGCGGTACGTTCCGCTCAGACTCCAGTCCGGATGTTGTCTACTCCAGAAATGCCGAGTCTGCCCGTCAGTTGCAAGTGCCGCCAGACCTTACCGATGTGAGTAACACCGAGCAGTTTGTTCTGCCCGGTACAGCCGGTGGACCTGTGGCGCGCAACACGTTGCTGCCGCAGTTTTCCTCGGTCAGTTTTGAGCGCAGTGGCGAGCAGAGCTGGCTGGCATTCGAGCAGGCCCCAGAAGACATCTGGCCACAACTACTGGCGTTTATCCGGGCTGAGAAATACCCGGTTGCTCAGACGCAACCGGTATCGGGTGTCATATTCACTCAATGGCGCCCCGCCAGTGCGGTGGCCAAAGGTAGTCTGTTGAAAAACCTGATCGGTGATAGCGAAGCCTTTTCCCGTATAGGGTTCCGTCTGGAACGCAACGGTACTGGCGCACGATTGTTTGCCAGGTCTCAGGTGACGTCTGAAGCCGATACAACCAAAGCGAGCAACGCCGGTACAGACTGGCCAGTGCGATCGCACAATGCCGAGGCCACCAGCGAGCTGCTGACACGTCTACTGGCGTTTCTGGGTATAGAGGAGCAGAAGGCTCGGGGAATTCTCAGTGCAGCGCAGGCGCGGTCAGCTATCGACAATGCCACGGTTCAAACCAACGGATCTGGCACCCAGCTGGTTGTCTATCGTGGGTTTCAACCGTCTTTTTCAGCAGTGTTGAGTGTGCTGGAACAGCTGGACTACTCGGTCACCAGCAGCGACGATGGTGTCGGGCGAATCGAGTTTACGGATGCGCAGACACCGCTTGTGCTGGAGTTATCACCTGAACACATCAGCGAAGTCAGAATATCAGTCACGGATGTCGAAGGGCGTCGGTTGCCAGAGGCAAACGAGAAATCGTTACTGAACACCTTGCGCGACAAACTCGCCTGAGTGGTGTTGTGTGATTAAAGTTGCAGCTTTGGGAAGCGGCAGTTCGGGTAACTCCCTGCTGGTGCAATCTGGTACAACAACGTTGCTGATCGACTGTGGTTTCACCATGAAAGAAACCGTGGCACGCATGTTTCAGCTCGGTGTTACTCCCACGGATATCGATGCTGTGCTTATCTCGCACGAGCACGGCGATCATGTCAAAGGGGTAGGACCTTTATCGCGCAAATTCGGATTACCTGTCTGGTGTACTCACGGTACCTATCACCGGTCGCGTGACAACCGTTTCGCCTCGGTCAGGTTGTTTCACGCGCACGAACCGTTCGAGATTGGCGACGTACAAGTTGATCCGTTTCCCACGCCTCATGATGCGGCTGAATCGTGCCAGTTTGTTTTTTCGGCCGATAACACACGCTTTGCCAACGTCACTGATCTGGGTGCTTGCACACCTCATGTCAGGGCGAAGCTTGCCGGTGTCAACGGCTTGGTTGTGGAATGCAACTACGATAACGAGATGCTGCGAAATGGTCCTTATCCGCCAAGCCTGCAGGCTCGCATTCGATCAGACTATGGCCATCTGGGGAACGATCAAGCCGGTGAGCTGTTGCAACAGCTGGATCATCCTGAGCTACAGCATATTTTGCTGGGTCATCTTTCAGAGCAAAACAACTCTGATGCTCTGGCCTTGTGCACGATGCAAGAGCATCTGGACAAAGGCCATGATAGGGTTCGAGTACTGGCTCAGCATTGTTGCAGTGAGTGGTTCGAGGTCTTGCCGGGTGCAGCTGCACTAGCTGGCACAGTCGATAGAACGGTAGTCTCGGCAGTCACTGAGCTGGTGTCGATAACCCCCGCCAGAATTGCCGAGGACGCCTGAGCAGCCTGGACTGAGAGTCTATGGCGATTCGCACCTGATTGGCCACAACTCTCTTTAACCGGCCAGCTGCAGCTAACCTGCAGCCGTCCGTAGTGTCTGATCGGCCACCACCAGCTTATTGATCTGCTCACGCAATCCCTCGACATCGAGTTTGCAATAATGCAGTAATTCCTCCCGACTACCGTGGTCGACAAACTCATCTGGCAAGCCGATCAGGCGCACGGATATCGTACTGCCAACCCCGACAAGGTATTCGGCGATGCCAGCACCCGCGCCACCTGGAATGACGTTTTCCTCCAGTGTGACGATCAGATCGTGTGATGCTGCTATCGACTCTATAAGTCTGGTGTCCAGTGGTTTGACGAAGCGCATATTGATCACGGTAAAGTCCATCTCGTCGCCCAGCTCCTGAGCGGGCGCCACCATGGTGCCAAACGCTAACAAGGCCACGGATTTGCCTTCTCGCCTGATGTCAGCCTTACCCACAGGCAGCGCTGTCATCTGCTCCTCCACGTCAACACCCGGACCATTGCCGCGCGGATAGCGCACTGAACTGGGACCGTCTAACTGCATGCCGGTGAATAGCATCTGCCGGCACTCGTTTTCATCCGCAGGTGCCATGATCACGATATTGGGCAGGCATCGCATAAAAGAGAAGTCAAAACTGCCAGCGTGAGTCGGACCGTCAGGCCCCACCACACCGGCACGGTCTATGGCGAAGATGACTGGCAGGTTCTGCAGAGCGACATCGTGTACCAGCTGATCGTAAGCTCGCTGAAAAAAGGTGGAGTAGATGGCAACCACGGGTTTCAGGCCACCACAGGCAAGACCGGCAGCCAAGGTGACCGAATGCTGCTCTGCAATGCCCACGTCGTAGTAGCGATCCGGGAAACGTTGCTCGAACTCAACCATGCCTGAGCCTTCTCGCATGGCCGGCGTGATACCGACAAGTCGCGTGTCTTTTTCGGCCATATCGCACAACCACTGGCCGAATACTTTGGTGTACGTGGGTCGGTTGCTCTTCGCACTGTTCAACGCTATGCCAGTGGCAGGATCAAACGGGGTTACCGCATGCATGGCCAGTGCATCCTGTTCTGCAAACTTGTAGCCGTGGCCCTTTTTGGTCACCACATGCAAAAAGACGGGGCCTTTCAGTTCGCGCAGATTGCTCAGAACCGTTACCAGACTCTCCACGTCATGACCGTCTACAGGTCCGTAATAGTTAAATCCGAGTTCTTCGAACAGTGATGACGGGACAACCATACCCTTGACGTGTTCTTCTGTTCTACGAGCCAGCTCGAGCATGGAAGGTACCTTGCTGAGTACTCGCTTGCTGCTTTCCCTGGCACCGGAGACAATCTTGCCGGTGAGCATGCGTGCCAGATACTTGTTCATGGCACCCACGTTGGGAGAGATGGACATGTCGTTGTCATTAAGCACCACGAGCATGTCAGCTTTGACGCCACCGGCATGATTCAGCGCCTCGTAGGCGAGACCCGCGGTCAGCGCGCCATCACCGATGACAGCAACCACCTTCTCGGTAGCCTCGGTGTCTGCCTGTAAGCCCTTGAGGCGTGCGGCCAGTGCCATGCCCAGCGCTGCACTGATTGATGTGCTCGAATGACCGACGCCGAACGTATCGTATTCGCTCTCCGCACGATTCGGAAAACCTGCTAGCCCTCCCTGCTTGCGGATGGAGGACATCTTGTCCCGACGTTCTGTCAGAATCTTGTGGCCGTAGGTCTGATGGCCGACATCCCAGACGAGTTTGTCCAGTGGCGTGTTATAGACGTAGTGAAGCGCAACGGTCAGTTCGATGGTGCCGAGGCTGGAGCCCAGATGCCCGCCTGTTCTGGATACGGAATCTACAACGTAACGTCTCAGCTCGTGCGCAAGTGCAGGAAGCTGGGTCTCGTCGAGCTTTCGTAGATCTGATGGCGCGTAAACGCGATCCAGCAGAGGATATTCCGTCGCTGTAGTCATGGTGTCATGATTATTATTTAACGCTGATTATCCCTGTTGTGCACCTTGCTTGACAACCCACCAGCGCAATTACGGGAAAACAACCGGCGGCATGAGATCACAATTGGGGAGTGGGCCACGCCCTCTATGTAATCAGTCGGCGACTAGAACGTGCGTTCGACGATATAAGTGGACAGCATTCGCAGTTCGTCGAAATTGGAATCCAGCCCGTCGAGGTGAGTCAGTGCTGCCTCGTGCATGTTCTGCGCATGTGCACGTGCACCGTCCAGACCCAGTAAGGCAGGGTAGGTTGGCTTGTTCAGCGCAATATCTGCACCTTGTGTCTTGCCCAGTGTTTCCGTATCACTCACAACGTCCAGAATGTCGTCGACGATCTGGAAGCACAGCCCGACCGCACCTGCGTAGTTGGCCAGTCGTGTCAGCAAGTCCGCATCAGCAGGTTCTGCCAGCATGGCAGGTAGCAAGACGCTGGCCTTGATCAGTGCACCGGTCTTGTGACTGTGCATGTTTTCCAGTTCGGCAAGATTCAACGAACGGCCGACAGATTCGAGATCGATCGCCTGGCCCGCCGCCATACCCGCGGCCCCACTGGCCTCACCGAGAATTTCTACCATACGCAGTTTGGCGGAATCGGACACGTCGGTATCCTTGTTCAGAGCCAGCACCGTGAACGCCAGTGCCTGTAGTGCATCGCCTGCCAGTATGGCGGTGGCTTCGTCATATGCCTTGTGGCAGGTCGGTTTGCCGCGTCGTAAATCGTCATCGTCCATGGCAGGCAAGTCATCATGGACCAGCGAATAGGCGTGCATCATCTCCACGGCACAGGCAGGGACGTCTACGCGTGACAGGGGTAGACCTAACGCCTTACCGGTTGCATACGCGAGAACCGGGCGCACACGCTTGCCACCATTGGTGACGGCATAACGCATGGCGGAAGGTAATTGCGTGGTACAGGCGTTCTCTGCTGGCAGTAGGGTCAGCAGGGCTGTATCGACGCGTATCTGATAGCGTTTAAGCCGCTCAATGAAGTCAGTGGTCTGCGCAGACTGAGGGGTATTTCTGGAGGTGTCTGTCACGGAGTCAATCGGGCTCTACAACGTCAAAATCGGAGAGGTCATCGCCGCCTTCACTGGCATCATTCAGCAGGATCTTGACCTTCTGCTCAGCCTCGCTAAGGCTCTGCTGGCAAAAGCGCGACAGACTGACGCCACGCTCGAATTGTTCCAGTGACATTTCCAGGGATTGATCACCACTCTCCAGAGAGCCGACGATGGATTCGAGCTCGCCCAGAGCATCTTCGAATTTGGTGGATTTAGGAATTTTCCGCGATTTTTGCGACACGTGGGACTGACTCGGCAGGCTTCAAGAGAGGTAACGGTAGCCAGTTTACTGTATTGGAACCCCTGCAGTAATCCACGGGACTGTTTAAAACGACGTCGTCTGGTCAGTTCAGCAAATCGATGGCTTCATGCAGGCGATGAATCCCATCCACTTGAAGCCCTTTGATAGCCTTTTTAGGCAGATTTCCCTTAGGTACGATGGCGCGCTTGAAGCCGTGCTTTACTGATTCCTGTAATCGCTCCTCCCCGTTTGCAACCGGACGGACTTCG
>ENA-ORXR01003376-ORXR01003376.1-marine-metagenome-genome-assembly--contig:-NODE-3376-length-14342-cov-12.822923_pt1 | contig 14342 bp, 16 predicted proteins | sample MGYA00237866_ERZ511479 | MGnify/ENA metagenome assembly ERZ511479 | reverse complement strand
CGCACGCCGGATTTAATCTTGCTGGATTGGATGATCCCAAAACTTTCCGGCGTTGAAGTTTGCCGTCGCCTCCGCCGCCGAGAGGCCACCGCCACAGTCCCCATCATCATGCTATCCGCGCGCGGCGAAGAAGATGACCGCGTGACCGGGCTCGATATTGGCGCGGATGATTATCTCGTAAAACCTTTTTCCATCCCGGAGCTTTTCGCACGTATTCGAGCACTGCTGCGGCGCACAGAATCCAATGTGCTGTCGAATAGTGTCACGGTTGGCGAGTTGGTCATCGACACCAAAGCCCACCGCGTCTCGCGCGCCGAACAAGAGATACATCTCGGGCCAACAGAGTTCCGCCTGCTGGAGCATTTTATGCGCCGCCCCGGACAAGTGTTTTCCCGCGAACAATTATTGGACGCTGTTTGGGGTCACGATGTTTATGTCGAAGCCAGAACCGTCGATGTCCATATTGGGCGCCTTCGGAAAGCCCTAAAAATGAGCGACCGCATAGACCCTATCCGCACGGTACGGTCTGCGGGATATGCGCTTCGTCCCGAAGGCTGACAAACCGCGCGCAAGGCTTGCCATTGGACGGCTGCGCGCTTATGGCGCGCGAAACCCTTCATCGACATGACTGGGGTTCAGACCACTGGTAAGATTACATGATCCGTTCAACGCTTGCGGCCTTCGCCGACTCCATTTCAATTCCGGCCCGGAAACGCTCCGGTCCGCTGACATTTACGCCCAATCGGGTGAAGGTCGAGTTGTTGGCAGGTTTGACGGTCGCACTCGCCCTCGTGCCGGAAGCCGTCGCCTTTGCGTTTGTCGCAGGCGTGGAGCCTCTCGTAGGGCTTTACGCGGCCTTTATTGTCGGCCTCATCACCGCGCTGATCGGCGGGCGTCCGGGTATGATTTCCGGCGCGACAGGTGCGCTGGCCGTTGTCATGGTTGCCCTCGTGGCGGATCACGGCGTGGAATATCTTTTCGCAACGGTTATCCTGATGGGGATACTGCAAATTGGGGCCGGGGTGTTTAAGCTCGGCAAGTTTATCCGGCTTGTGCCGCACCCGGTGATGCTCGGCTTCGTCAACGGCCTCGCAATTGTGATTGGCATGGCGCAGCTCAGTCAGTTTCAATCCGCCCAACCGGAACGCATTCCGGGCGAACATTACGGCCCTTTCCATATTCTTGAGGGAACTTGGCTCACGGGCGCGCCGCTCATTATGATGCTTGGGCTGGTTTTGCTCACCATGGTTCTGATTTGGATGACCCCTAAAATCACCAAAGCCCTGCCCGCGCCGCTTGTCGGGATTGGAGTTGTGACCGCTCTTGTCATCGCCTTTAAAATTGATGTCCCAACCGTAAGCACTTTGGCCGACATCGAAGGCGGTTTCCCCAAATTCCATATTCCGTTTGGCGCAGGCGAAGGCATTTACGGAACACCCCTTGCCCCGCTTAATCTCGAAACACTCAAGATTATTTTCCCTTACGCCCTTATCCTCGCGGCGATTGGATTGATCGAAAGTCTTCTCACGCTCAATCTCGTCGGAGAGATCAAGGAAGAGCGCGGCGGAGCCTCCAAGGAATGCGTTGCCCAAGGCGTTGCCAATACGGTCACCGGTTTTTTTGGCGGCATGGGCGGTTGCGCGATGATCGGGCAATCCATGATCAATGTGAAATCGGGAGGTCGGACGCGCCTATCCGGGATCAGCGCGGCGCTCTTTCTCCTCGCCTTCATCCTCTTTGGTTCGGGCATAATCGGCATGATCCCGCTGGCCGCTTTGGTCGGCGTCATGTTCATGGTCGTCATCGGCACATTCGCTTGGCAGTCTTTCACGATCATGCGCCGCATCCCGTTAATTGATGCGCTGGTGATTGTGCTCGTCACAGTCGTCACGGTCTATCACGATCTGGCCGTCGCCGTGGTCGTCGGCGTTATCGTCTCTGCCCTCGCTTATGCTTGGAATGCGGCGCGCCGAATTGATGCCTCAACGGAAATGGACGGCGATGCCAAAGTCTATAAAATCGTAGGCCCATTATTTTTCGGGTCGATTGAAGGTTTCAATGAGTTGTTCGATCCGAAAAATGACCCCGATATGGTTATTGTCGATTTCGCCGGATCGCGCGTTGTTGACCAATCCGCGCTGCAAGCCATTGAGGGATTGGCCGATAAATATATCCAAGCCGGGAAAGCTATCCGCCTGCGCCACCTCACCCGCGATTGCCATAAATTGCTAAACCGCGCCGGTCAGTTGATTATCGATTCAGATGATGATCCGGAATATGAGGTCGCGACGGATTACCGCGTTGTGACGGGGCGTCTGGGAAGCGGACATTAGAGCGGAGCGGGCATAAATAGTCTCAAGGCTTAGCTTTTCCCCAAATCTCTGATAGGGTGCGCATATGGCGCGGAAACTCCTACAGACTGGTCTGTATTTCATTGGTATTGCGGCTGTCCTCATCGGCAGCGCAATTGCTTTGCTTGGCATCGAAACCGTCGGTCGGTTTTTCACATCATTCATAAATCTGGCCGTGGATGCAGGGCCGCTGACCGACCTCGGCCAGCCCAATGATGATAGTGAGCTTCGGTTCTATTCGGTCTTTTTTGTCGCTTACGGTATTGTGCTCGTGCAGACTGCGGGGAACTTGGCGAGGCATGGTCACCGTGTTCCGATCTTGCTCGGATTGTTTTTTGCAGGCGGCATTGTGCGATTGCTGAGCCTTCTCACCATCGGCACGCCTCATGCGCTATTCCTAATGCTACTCGGGTTCGAGCTCCTCTTACCGCCACTGCTTTATATCTGCTGGCGGCAGGCTAGAGACGCCTAAGTGCCTTAATCATTATCCTCAGAGGCTCCGTTTATCTTAGGGCCTCTTGTATGTCTTAATTTGGAGAATGTGTTCGTAAGAACGGGATGTTCGCGTGGGTGGTCAGGCTCTCGTGGAAACGAGGAATAAATATGTGTTTTCGAGCCCTCCCGACGCAATTTGTCAGAAAGCCCCACGCGACGACGCCTTTCTCCGCTGACGGCCTAGCTGGACAGTCTGGGTCCAATAAGCTCGCGTCAGGCCACCCAGATTGATGGACGTTACTCCATCGCTCCCAATGACAAGCGTCGCTTCTTTCCAGCCAAGCCAACGTGCACATGGCCGCCCGTTGAAAGAAGACAAGTTTAGTTATTGCACAGTTTTGACAAGGTGCGGATGCATCTTTTTTTTTCGTTGATTTTATTGGGAAAATTGCGGTTCAAAAGTGGGAAACGCGAGTTTCGAGGCAGGTCCGGGGGACCTTTTTAGTGAAGCGCCGAACGAAACCTCGGTCGGATGGAGCAGTTTCTCGGAGGAAAAAATTGACAATTTAGACTCAATTATCCTCAATGCCGTGATGAGAGCCAATCACTCAAACCGGGTACTTTCGTCGAAAATCAGACCAAATGGCGTGTTTTACGAGGGGTAATCTCAAATATTACCAGCGGCTGTTATGGAGCGAATTTAGGACGCTCAGTTCGTTGAACAAACCGAAATAATTAGTCGCGCACATAAAGGGGCGGCCTCATTAGCATCGGACGCCTCCCACTATATCCGTCCGGCAACAGGACGGGCGGTCGAAGGTCTCGGCCTTCGCCAAAGTTCAAATATTCCAAAGCCCATAAGACGCTGCTTTCATAGCGATCTTCAGCAAGGGGTTTAGGATAATGATGCGAGACATTGCTGAATCGGACGGAAGCTTTGCACCTATCTTCAGATAGGTACTCCCCATTTTTGTCTATGGGGCACCATTTTTGCAGATCATCTCTAGGGGCCCAAGCCATACCATTTTTATAACACGTTAGCGCTCTGTACTTAAACGGTAGAATGACGTCGCCGTCTTCGGACACCAGTCCCCATTTACGATCTTTGGAAAACGGCCCGCATTTTGAAGCTTTAGATTTAAGGTTGGAAGCTGAGCATTTGAGATAGGCCTCGCGTGGGGGAACCCTGGTTTTAAATTCTACATTAAACCTTGGGTCATTTTCGAGGTCGTATTCCTCACCATTTATATCAAAGGCGTATAACTTATCTGCCTTTGTAAAGAGAAAATTGCCATCATTATTGGAAGTAATCCTGTCATATTCGGGGTTCAAAAGAATTTTTCCTGATGAATTAATTAATCCCCATTTTCCGCCTTCCGAAAACTCGGCGACGTTTTCGTGAGGGCGGATCATGCTTTCGAAAAGCCTATTCGCAAAAAGAATCCCCTCAGGAATAAGATAGCCATATTTCTGGTCATGCTGGATTGATATCGGGCCGTAGCAAGGTTTGGCAAGGTTTTGATTATGTTGCGCAACCAAGATGTTGAGGGAATTTGTGTAATCAAAATCGACAATTTTTTTACCAGATTTATCGGTCGCGGTTGCGCCATTCTCCGCGCGGGTAATCGTGAAATTATCACAGGACAAAATGGCGCCCGTCTTGATTTCCACAGCTTTCTGTTGGTCTTCAATAAGTTTGCCTTCAGGGGAGAGACTGTACCAAATACCCCCAGTTTTGACGCGAGGTAAAAATACCGTTTCGGTAATGGTAAAGTAATTTCCGGGGCGCTGCACTTCGTCAAAATACCGCCCTCCCAGTAAGGTTCCGGCCTTGTCCAGCAGGCCGAAAGTTCCAGTGTCACGCTTCCCTTTTCGGGCAATACCATACCCCTTTCTCCAGGCCGTTAAGTAGTCAAATTTCGCCGGAACGACCAGGTCGCCTTGCTCATCCACTGCTTCCCACAGCTGCGTCCCATCCGTTTGCTTTACGGTTACTATAGCGCGGCCATCACTCAGGCGTTGTGTGTGCTCAAATTCAGGTTTTGTGCGCCATTGTCCATCCAATTGCATCAATCCGGACGCGCCTCTCTTACCGTCCTTTGCCCAGAGCAGATTGTTGTCTTCCCTGTTGAATGCCGAAAAAATATATTTTGGTTCATTCAACCAACCCTTATCCAAATGATATATTCCGGCAGCTTTTCTTGGAAAACCCGTGCCCGTGTAACGCATTCCAAAACTAGGCAAAGGCGTCTCAACTTTCCCGGTAAAGCTCGACGTATTGGACCCAATAATTGTTTTTTCATCAATAGATATGGCATCCCCAAACATCGGCGGCACCACAATTTCACCTTTGGTATTTATAAAGCCAATTTTTTCATCTTTGTGAAACGGCGCCAACCCTTTGTAAAATGAGCCTACAATTTCAAAACTTGGTCTAATTTGGAATTTGCCGCTCGGCTCAATAAAACCAAATTTCCCATCCAGCTTCACTGCTGCCAAACCTTCCTGAAATAATAAAGCGGATTCAAAGATGGGTTTTATTTTGAAGGCCCCACTTGGATCGATAAAACCAAATTTTCCATCTATTTTAACAAGCGCCAAGCCGTCCTTAAAAGATGAAACGGATTCAAATTTTGCCGGAATTACAGGCTTAAGGACTTTATCTTTTTTATATATGCCCAAGTCGAAATACCCGCAAAGGCCATAGGGACCCTGATTGCATTTGGAGAAATAATTCGAAGGGTCGGGTTCAGCCGCGATTGCCCGGTGACCGAGTAGTGCAGTGAAGAGCAATATACATATGGCAAGATAGCGCTTCATATTGGTCCCGTTTGATTTAGCGGTAGCTTTGCAGACATTATTGATAAAGCCAATATGATAATCGCCGCGTATGGCGAAGCTAACGCGCATATAATTTTCAAAATGTTGACCCCTAGACTGAGCGGCCTTTTAGAAAAACTGCCTCATTGCCAAACATTACCAGCGGCCGTTTTTGGGCGTTTTAAGCCTCCCGCAGAAAGTCGTCCTCGCCTAATCCCGCTTTAAACAGACCGCCGTGGCCTCACCGCCCCCAATACAGAGCGACGCCAGCCCCGTCTTCGCATCGCGCTTTTCCATTTCTGCAATTAATGTCGCCATAATCCGCGCGCCGGATGCGCCAATGGGATGACCCAAGACGCAGCCGCCGCCATTGACGTTGACCTTATCATGATCAAGGCCGAGCTCTTGCATGGCGATCATGGGGACGACGGCGAAGGCTTCGTTGATTTCCCACAACTCGACATCGCCGGATTTCCAGCCCGCTTTGTCCAGCGCCTTTTTCATAGCGTTGACGGGGGCGGTTGTGAAACGGGATGGCTCATGCGCATGGGCGGCGTGTGAGACAATCTCGGCGAGGACTTTATGTCCGCCTTTTTCCGCATCGCTGCGGCGCATCAGAACCAGCGCCGCTGCGCCGTCATTGATGGAGCTGGCATTGGCCGCCGTGACCGTGCCGTCCTTGGTGAAGACCGCGCGTAAGCTTGGAATTTTTTCGGGACGCGCATTAGACGGGCCTTCGTCTTTTTCGACCACCGTATCGCCTTTGCGGCCCTTGACCGTGACGGGCGTTAGCTCGCGGTCAAATTTCCCATCGGCTTCGGCCGCTTGGGCGCGGCGCACGGATTCAATGGCGTAGGCATCCTGCTGCTCGCGCGTGAATTGATATTCGCTGGCGATTTGATCCGCGAAAACACCCATTGCGCCGCCCTCGTAAGCGTCTGTGAGCCCGTCATGCATCATAGAGTCAACGACGGCCTGATTGCCCATGCGCATGCCTGCGCGGGCTTTAGGGAGGATATAAGGTGCATTTGTCATGCTTTCCATGCCGCCCGCGACAGCCACGTCGATAGAGCCGGCCTTGATTGCGTCATGGGCCATGATCGCGGCCTGCATGCCGGAGCCGCACATTTTATTGATGGTCGTCGCCTCAGTCGAGAGCGGCAGGTCAGCGCCGAGCGCGGCTTGGCGCGCAGGGGCTTGGCCTTGCCCGGCGGGGAGCACGCAGCCCATGACGACTTGGTCGACATCGGATGCGGCGATTTTAGCTTCCGCCATAGCCGCTTTTATTGCGGCAGCCCCGAGTTCCGGCGCGCTAACGGACGAGAAGGCGCCCTGAAACGCCCCCATAGGTGTGCGGGCCAAACCAACGATAACGATTGAATCTGCGGACATGGGAGAACCTCTTATAATATTTGCGGCGAGTTTATCGCTCTACAGGGGGCAATACCAGCTACGGATACGCATGGCGGGAGGTTTAATCTTGCGTTTCCGCAATCTATTGAGATTTTTCCGCCGCCTCTCGCCGGGCGAGTTCACGCTGAATTTTATTCAATTTTTCCGCCTGTTCTTTGCGCTCACTCTGCGCGGTGTAAAAACCCGCCAAGACGAGGCCAGACATCAATAGTGCCAGAAAAAATATCATAACGCCGCCTTGCGCTACTCCTGAACGTCTGTGTTGTCTCTGGCTTGTGCTTCGGCCTTGCGTTTCGCGATGAGGGCTGCGCGTTTGCGTCTCACGTCAGCTTGTTTTTCTTGGGTCAGCGATTGGGATTTGCCGGACCGCATAAACAGAATGACCGCGACCACGGCCAAAACACCGGTGACTAAATAAACGGCAGTATCATTCATCGCGTGTTCCTCTGTTCAAAAAAAAGCCGCTCACATTAAATGAGCGGCCTCGAGGGTGTTTTCAAGTTAAAAGCGCGCGGCTTAATCGCCCACTTCAAATGTGATCTTCACATTCACGCGATATTTATCGATCTTATTGCCTTTGATGGATGTCGACATTTCGTTGACATAGGCAGAGCGAATATTTTTCACGGTTTTGCCTGTGCGCTCAACGGCGTGCTCAATCGCGGCTTCAAATGATTTGGAGCTCTCGCTCATCACTTCAATTGTTTTCATCACGGCCATGGTATTCTCCTATCATAATGGGACACTGGATATACGCATGCGCAGCGCGCATGTTCCAGCTGACCTTATTCTTCTAGCAGATTTAGGACAGCAGTTCTAGGCCGTGCGCGTTATCCAGCCGCCGCCCAATGTGCGCGCCGCGTCATTCCGGTCCTCATAAAAGACACACGCCTGACCCGGCGACAGGCCGACATCGGGCGCATCCAAAACAACGGCCAGCTCATTCCCGATGAGTTTGATCTGCGCGGGGGCAGGCGGACGGGTTGAGCGCACTTTGACGCGGATCTTGGTCCCGTCCAAATGCGCACCGTAGGTTCCCTCACCCAGCCAGTTCATATCTTCCAGCCACAGCGTATCGCGCTCCAAAGCCTCGCGCGGGCCGACAATGACTTGCTTGGTCTGCGCATCAATCGCGACAACAAAGAGCGGCTCAGAGCCTGAGCCATCTTTCAGGCCGAGGCCGCGCCGCTGGCCGATCGTGTAATACATGACGCCGCGGTGCTGTCCTAAGACGGTCCCGTCCATAGCCACGATATCGCCGGGCTTGGCCGCGTCAGGGCGGATTTTCTCAATGACGTCTGTGTATTTTCCGGTCGGCACAAAACAGATATCCTGGCTGTCAGGCTTACTCGCGACATTCAGGCCGAGCTCCACCGCGAGGCGGCGCGTTTCGGTCTTATCCATATGGCCCAGCGGAAAGCGCAGAAAGTCCAACTGCGCGCGCGTTGTGGCAAACAGAAAATAGGATTGATCCTTCCCGCCGTCAAACGCGCGGTGAAGCTCCGGCCCGTTCTCGCCCTCAATCCGTTTAATATAATGCCCCGTCGCCATACAATCCGCGCCCAGATCCTTCGCCACTTGCAGCAGGTCTTTGAACTTCACGGTTTGATTACAGCGCACGCAAGGAATAGGCGTTGCGCCTTTGAGATAAGTATCTGCGAAGTCCTCAATCACCTTCTCGCGAAAATTGCTCTCATAATCCAAAACATAATGCGGGAAGTCGTGCATTTCCGCGACGCGCTTGGCGTCATAGATATCTTGGCCCGCGCAACAGGCTTTCGCTTTCTGGATGGCTTCGCCGTGATCATAGAGCTGGAGCGTCACGCCAATGACGTCATACCCCTCCCGCGCGAGCAGTGCGGCGCAGACAGAGCTATCCACGCCCCCGCTCATCGCGACGACAACGCGTGTTTCGCTCTCAGATTTGGCAAAACCGAGCGAATTAGGCTGACTTTTCAATCGATTTGTCATGCAACCTTAGAATTTCTCATTTTATTTTTAGCGATTTCGGGCGCGATATAGGCACGCTTCTGTCCCAAGTCGATACACAGGCCGCAGGCGCGGCTGTCAAAAGACTCAATAGAATCAACTCGGTGCCGAACCGTGTAAACCATTATTAACAATAACCGCGATTCTATTAACCTTCGTAAACGCTTGTATCTAAACACTTTTTTGACCCTTGGTTAAACTGTTTTTAAGACCCTTTGGGCATAAGGGTTCGCATAAGAAAAACAGGTTCACTTTAACGAACCAGGAAATTGAGCACAAACGCATGGTAGAGCGCAAAATCAAACGCGAAAACGTGGTTATCGGACCAGAGGGAACGCCTCTGACTCTGGCGGACCTTCCAAAGCCGAATACGGTGCGTTGGGTCATTCGCCGTAAGGCCGAAGTTGTCGCAGCCGTTCGCGGCGGTCTTCTGACACTAGACGGCGCTTTAGAACGTTATGGCCTAACCGCCGAAGAGTTTATGTCTTGGCAGCGGTCGATTGAGAGCTACGGCATTGCCGGTTTACGCACAACGCGGGTCCAACAATACCGCTAGACAGCGAATGAAATTCGAAAAATGGCCGCTCTTTGGAGCGGCTTTTTTTATGCCTGATCCTCTGGAAGACCGCGCGATTTAATGATTTCGCAATGCCGAATTAATCCGAATTTACCACGCTTCTTCGTCAAACTTTAGGTCGCATCGGGTAGTCTTTTGCCAACGGACGAAGATCCGATTGGTATTAAGTGAATTTGGAAGGGCGACATGCCCAAGTTAAAGTTGACATCTACGCTGTCGGAAGACGGCGCCGTGAAAAGCAAATCTTATGAGCCGGCCTGCCGTCTCGTGAGCCTGTTTACGGCCAGCGGTGATCAGGACGTGACATCCGATCTTGCCGTCAAACTTGGGCGTAAGGCCGCGAGTTTTGGCGAGACAGTGCTCATCCTCGACGCCGTAGACGGCACGCTCATGGACCGTGTCGGCGTTATATACGCGCGAACATTGGATGACGTCGCAAAAGGCACCGCCGAGCCGCAAGACGCTTTATATGTGACCTCTAATGAGCATTTTACGGCCGGAGCCGTAGGCAAAGGCGGTTTGGAAAACGCGCTGGGTGTCTTGGCGGCCCTGTCTTTATCTTATGATTGGGTTTTTGTTGTTCCAAAAGCCGGATGCGAAATTGGGCACGTGCATCTGGGGCAAGCCTCCGACGTCTCTGTTATGGCTTACGATACGCAAGGCGACCAGTTTATGCGAGCTTACTGGATGGTGGAGGCCCTACGCCGCCGCGCGCGAAACTATGATCCGTTGCTTCTCTCTACAGGCGAAAAATGCGATGCGGTCGAGACGGCCTTCATGTTAAGTGAGACTATTCGCGAACATTTGGGCGCACCGCCGCCATATGCCGGGCATGCAGATGACTTGCATTTAGAGAGCCGTTTGTTGGAACAAATGCGCACTCACGCGGATCGCCGCGCTGTTGCTTAAAATAACGGCCTTAAAAACCATTTGAGAAATATTACAGTAGATGACGAAGGAAATGTCTCCGTCATCCGTGTGTCTATGTGTAAACCCCTCATATTGGAGACACATAATGAGACGTATTTTAATTAAAACGGCCCTGATCGCTTCCGGCGCTACGCTACTAATCGCGGCCGGACCTAAAGCCGACCTCAATCAGGACGGACAGGTCACAAAAGCCGAGTTCACACAATCCGCAGAATCCCGCTTTTATGCGGCAGATGCCGATAATGACGGTTTTCTGACCAAAGATGAGCGTAAAGTTCGTAAAGAAGCCATGCGGGAGGATTTTAAAAATCAACGCTTTGCCAAACTTGACACAAATGGTGACGGATTATTGTCCAGGGACGAAATGGATGCCCGCGGCGACAATCGTAAGGCCCGTAAAGAGGCGCGTCGCCAGGCCTGGCTCGAAAAATTCGACACCAATCTTGACGGCGAGCTCAGCGAGGCTGAGCGGACAGTTATGAAAGCCGAGCGCGACGAGAAGCGGTCCGAGATGAAAGCTCAGCGCAAAGACAAAAAAGCCAAGCGATCAAAGCGCCCTAAAATCGACGCCAATGGTGACGGACTTATCTCTTTTGACGAGCATATGTCGGTGAGCGAACAGCTCTTCACGCGCATGGACGCCAATGCTGACGGCGTGCTGACCAAAGGCGAAGGCAAGAAGCGCAGAGGCAAGCGAGGCCAGAAACGCGGACGCTAGGCGCGGATAAAAGATCTTGCCCCAAGATCCTGATATCGACCTCCTGCCCGGATTACGGGCGGGAGCTCCCGAGGCTTTATCGACGCTGATGGATCGACATCTGAACCGTATCCACGGCTTGGCCTGGAACATGACGGGTGATCGATCTCAAGCGGAAGATATTGCGCAAGAGACATTCCTGCGGTTTTGGCAAGCCGCGCCGGGATGGAAAGACGCAGGTGACGCAACGATTTTGACTTGGTTGAGACGGGTCGCAACGCGGCTTTGTATTGACGAGAAACGGCGCATGCGTCCCGTCTATACCGACCTCGTGCCGGAAAAGGCGGATCCCGCGCCCCGTGCGGATTTAGAGATCGTTCGGAGTGAAACGGCGGAGCGCGTGCAAAGCGCGATCCTTGGTTTACCAGACCGACAGCGCGCCGCACTTGTCCTGTCCTATTACCAACAGCTGAGCCAGAAAGACGGCGCAGCGGTGATGGGGATTAAGGAAAAAGCGTATGAGAGCCTGCTCTCACGCGCAAAAGCCACACTGAAACTGAATTTACTTCCCGAGAAAGAGAGTTTGAGACAATGACAGACCTCGACACATTATTAGACCAAAACGCAGCCCCGCATGTGCGCGGGGGTTTATCTACGCGCATTTTGGCGGCTGCGGACATGGCACAGCCCGCTAATGATGTTACCCCGCGGCGTCCGTGGTGGTCCTTAGGCGGGATCGCAGCCATGGCGATTATGGCAACGATTTTCTTTATTCAGCCGACAGCTAAGCCCTCAACAGACTGGGTGCAGATCGCCGATGGATCAGGATTTACAGAGCTTTACGAATGGGTCGAAGGCGGCGAGGACGAAGACGGCTAGGTTAACAGAACCAATGCCGCAACAATGGCAACGAATACGGCGAAGATTACCACTTTGCTGATCCAACCGCGTTTATCGCCAAGTTTTGGGCTCTGCTCGGATGTGCGTGCAGCGTGATTATCTACCATTTGAAACTCCTTTTGCGTTGAGTTGTTATAGCTACTACGTATTGGTGGCGAAATGGATCAAATAATTCTCGAAAATAAGGGCGCGTTTTATTACTCGCTGATCGGATTGTCGCTCATGGTGATGTCGATCCGCCCTGCATTCAAGAATAAGCGCTTCATTAATATTCCTATCCTCTACATCGTGGTCGGGGCCCTGGGGGCCAAAATCGGCTTACCCCTCTTAACACCGTCCGGCGGCGATTTGGCTGTACTTGTCATTGAACGCGTTTCCGAAATTATCGTTATCATCAGTCTCGCTGGCGCGGGGCTGGCAATTGATGTTGGTACAAGTTGGCGGCGCTGGATCCCAAGTTGGTGCCTTATCGGCATCGCCATGCCTCTGACGATCGCGGCCATTTTCCTTTTGGGATGGCAGGTTGCGGGGCTTGGTATAGCGGCTTCCGTGCTGCTCGGCGCTGCCCTCGCCCCGACTGACCCCGTCTTGGCGCGCGCCGTGCAGGTCGGCGGCCCCGGCAAAAAGCAAGACGGCGCACGAGTCGCCCTGACCTCGGAAGCAGGATTGAACGACGGCCTCGCTTTTCCTTTTGTATGGCTGGCGATCGGCCTCGCGGGGGTGGCCAGCGTCAGCGCATTTGATTGGACGGGATGGGTGCTTTACGATGCGCTTTACCGCACGGTCGCCGGGATAGTGATTGGCGTTGGGTGCGGGTGGCTTGTCACAAAAGTGCTGTTTGGCCCGCTGGGAGACGCAACGAATGAACGCGGCAATCCCGTTATTGTCCTGCTCTCCGCAACTTTTGTCGCTTATGGCTTTGCGGAATTCGTCAATGGTTATGGGTTTTTGTCCGTTTTTGTCGCTGCACGGGCGGGCTTGGTCTTTGGGCAAAACACCAGCGCGGAGCCCTATGAGCATATGGCGCATAATTCCGCAGATCAGATTGAAGCCGTTCTGATGGCAATTCTTTTGCTGTGGTTTGGTGCTTATATTGGCGCAGAGCTCTGGGCGCAGTGGACATGGACGGATCTTGGGATTGCCCTCGCGATCCTGTTTATTATCCGGCCCGTCATTGCCTTCGCAGCAATGATACGAACCTGCGGGGATTGGCGCGACAGGCTGAAGGTTAGTTTTTTCGGCATACGCGGAATGGGCTCTATTTTCTATATCGCCTATGCGCAGAGCCATGCCGAGATTGACGGGATCGAAGCTGTCTGGCGGATCGCCGGGCTGACGATCCTGCTGTCAATCATCATTCACGGCACGCTGGCAGACCATTTTATGGAAATCGGTCAAGAAAATTTGGAGGAAAATCGGGCATAAAAAACGACCCGTAAAAGGGCCGTCTCTTTAAGTATCTCTGCTTGAGAGCTTTAGCCTGCTTTGCGAAGCATAGCTTTTTCAGCCTTGGCAGCCATCCGGCGCGCCTTGATCCGCTCAAAGCTATCCAGCGCATCAATCGAGACTTTGAGTTGTTCCGCCAATTGGCCGCTCTGCGCGCCAATATCGCCCAATGTGCGGCGCAGGTTTTCTTTGCGGGCAATCACAGATTGAGCATAGCTACCATAGGCAACATATCCCTCTTTTTGTGCATTTGCTTCGACTTGATCTTCCGGCACACTCTCATTCAGTTTGCGGATCTGACGTTCAAGGTCTTCCCGTGTGGCTTCCAACACAGAGACGCGTTTCTGCAGGTCTTCGATCTGAAACCGCGTGCGTGCGATGTTCCGTTCACTTGAATGCGCCATAATTTTCTCCACCCTTGTTTGGTATCACCCAATACCTTGCAACTATTCTTTGAGACCTGTCCGGAGTTTTCCCCGTGTCCATTCCTCTCCATCCGAAGGTCATACATACGTCATTAGGTTTAGGTTTTCGTGAAAAAGCGTGGTTAAACAGAGGTGAAGTCAATTTTAGGGTCTTGTAAAGAACGTTTCGGAACCGATTCTGAAATTTGCCTTCTGCAAGTTCTTAACAATCCAGTTAACGTCGTTAACACTTGATTTACGTAAAGGCCCTACGTCAGAGGTTCTATTAACTATATCTCGGCATTCGACGGGATCTCGAATCGCCTGGGAGGGGACAAAAATGCGAGTTCTTCTAATCGAAGATGACATGGCAACAGCAC
>ENA-ORXR01003374-ORXR01003374.1-marine-metagenome-genome-assembly--contig:-NODE-3374-length-14344-cov-48.879162_pt1 | contig 14344 bp, 16 predicted proteins | sample MGYA00237866_ERZ511479 | MGnify/ENA metagenome assembly ERZ511479 | reverse complement strand
GTCCGGGCCCAGTGACCCCTGTGGCAGGACAGTCCTTCTCAGCCACGTAACTCCATTCGCTTTTAGCGTCATCGCGATCCTTCCAACACTGACACGCCCTCAGATCACTGAGGACACGAATGCAGACTGCCACCTCTGAAACGGAGAGCAAGTCCCTTGATCTAAGTATATGTGTGCATCACTTCACTTTGAGAGAACCCTGTCCTAAAGGCCAGGGAATTGGTTTAAATGCAATCTTTCGTGTGATTTTAGCCAGTGAAATGTCTATATTGACACTCCGTCTCAGTCTTTGGCCATCAGGACAGAATTTGGGAATCAGCAATAATGCATATTCTTCCTGCCGCCACGCACATCTTCCTCGACGCAATCCTACCTGTTAGAGCCGCGGCCACCAGCGCCTCTGCCTCCAGAGGCACGACCTGTCCTACCACTTTCGTCACGATGAATGCTGCTCGCTGCCGCCACGACGCCATCGACGACCGCCTCACAGCCTCTATCGCCCCATCCACCGCCAAGGATGGCGGAAAAAGTGCCCGAGACGGCCTCAATTGCGCAGTCGCCGCGACCGCTGGCGGTCTGAGAGTCGGAGAGGGGGCCTCCAGCTTCATGGCAGCCACCTTACCCGCGGCGGCGGCTGCGACCACCACGACAGCTTCGGGTTGTCGCTGGTGCGCCAAAACGGTCAGTGTTGCCCCTACCACAGCAATCGCCGTGCTTGGAGAGTCAGCAATGGTAGCTAGTGCGGACTCGGTTGCCCGCCAGAAAGCCCCGAAGGGCGCCCGAATTTGAGGACTCAACGAGTACTGATACTGCGTCCGTCAGGACGGCACAGCCCGCGGGTGCAGGCGCGGGTGGCTCTGACGCCGGACATTTGTCTCCACCGCTAGCTGCACCACTGCTCTGTCGGCCGATAACGCTACCGGGTACAAAACCGCCGGGGGTGCTGCTGAAAGAACGCTGCCGGGTCGCGAACAGCTCCTTCGTGGCCATGCTCTCCGCGGTGGTGGGAGTGCAGTCCTTTCGGGTCACAGGCTCGTACCACACATCTTCAGCCTTCCTGGCTAGAGCCAACGAAGCCGAGCGGCAAGTGGCAGTGAAACAGAAAGGAACAGCAGCGTCGGCTGCGGCGGCGCGGCAGGCCCCGGCGGCAGCGGCGGCAGTGCCGGCCGCGGTGCGTTAGACGATCGAGGTGGGTTGGCCGGTGGCGGTGGCACGGGACGAAGAATTCGTGCGCGCAGCAGCGTGCGCGATCGAATTGCATCTATCGACGCTCATGCCATGGCGTCTTTAGGTGCTGGTCAGAGCAAGGGGGGGGCGGGGGGGCGACGCACTGATAAACGCAGTTCACAGGGAAACAGAAGCCACCGCTGTTGCCGCGTAACGCGAGCGTCAGCGGCAACACACGCCACTGACATTTTCCAAGACAAATTTTTATTGCCTGGTGTCTTGACGGAGGGCATTGCCACTCTTTCATCCATTTTCCAAACACGCTCTCCGCCCCCTAACACACTCGGCAAGCAGCTTTCCATCCCCAAACGACCATCAAGGCGACGCCCCTTCGCAGTGAGCATTGCGGATCCCGCGCGGCATACCAGCGGGTCCGTATTGCCAAGTGAATGACGACACAGGCTGTCGCCTCCGACCATTCGTTCCTTCCCCATTCACGCCCCCACACTCGCGTGCCCGCCACTCCCACCTGACCCGCTTTCGAACTCTCTGCTACTTCCTCCTTTCTTCGATCCTTCCTTTGGTTCCTTGTTCCCCCCTCTTTTCCCCGTCTTCACGGCGGGAGGCCACCGCGCAAGTGCGCCCAGCGGCGACGCTGCCGGCGCACGATTTGGTGACGCTTCCGGCGCAAGCGTCGGTGACGGTGGTCGGGATGGCGCCCGTGCCCGACGCTTCGGCGGGCTTCGCCGACGAGCCCAGCATGACGATATCGTGACCAACTGCACCTGCGCCGGCGGTGCTGATGCTACTGACGCGGCTTCGCCCAGCAGTCTACGAGCTATCATCATTCGTGCCGGAGCTGGGCCTGGTGTCTTGACTGGGCTGCCATGAGGATAACGTGCCGGCACATCCCTCCCCTACTCTGCCTCCCCCTTTCTACCCCGCCCTCCGGTATTGTGCGGTCACCTCCAAGTCGGCAGTGATGGGCACACCTGCTGTCAGTAATCCACTCTACGTACCTGACGCAGCAGGCGACCAATCCGACGACCAAATAGTCGGTCGCCCGCTCGTCCAGAGGTCAACGTCCTAGTAGCGGTCTTGCAGCACCCCACGACCCAGGTGGTTGCCAAGCGCCGCCAGGCTCCCTTCTTTTCCATCCACGGTAGCGACTGCCCTCTTTTATCCGAAACGGCCGTGCGGGTGGCGACAGCGGCGGCGGCGGCTGCCGCGTCGGGGAGCGTGGCGCCGCCTGTACCAGAGCGCCGTTGTCTGACGCCGCCGCTACCACCGCAACGACCACCCACGACAATGCTCAGTCACCACCAAACTTAGTCGGCCACGTTCGGGTATTGGTCACCTCCCCGCCCGGCTGAGCAAAGGCGGGGGTCAGCAGAGGAGAGACGACTGAGAGAGGTAGAGGAGGCCATCCTGAGCGGTGAGAAAGCAGCGGCCAACGCGGGTGTGGGCGGCGGCGAGGATGTCGGGGCGACGATGCGGGTGCGTGTCTTCGTCCTGCCCTTTGGTCGGGTTATAAAAATGGCAAGTGGCCGCAGCGGTTGCGGCGGCTGTGGGCAGGCTACTGTCAAGCCGCTGTCTCTCATTTGCACGACTTCGCAGCAACCCAAAAGGCGGATGGCATCAATGCCCGTCTGTCGTTGACCGCGCCGGCGCCCCGTGCTCGGCCACGTCCCAGACACCATTTCCGCACCATCTGGGACAGTGATAGTAGCTTACCCCCGTCTATTGTGATGCCGGTCGGCGTCTTTGACGCTCTTCTGGACGGCGGTGGTGCGGCTGAACCCGCCGCCGCGTCTCCGCTGTGGCTGGTTTTGGGCGACAGGGAGGCCGCGTGGACGGCACTTGAGGCTGGCTGCGCTGCTTGGACGTGACGGTAGTAATCGTACCTGGTGGCCACTACAAATGCTTTTTGATTGCCTCGCCGGCCCTGTCCACCAATGCTAAAGGCGGCAACTGCGTCATTTCCAGCATTGTTGCGGCCACGCCTGGCGGCGTGGTGCGGCGAGCGCTGCCAAGGGGGTTGGCTGATACGGTTATTCAGGTATTGTCGGCGGTAGCCTTGACTGTCGACTGCCTGGCGTCCCTCACGCGGGGTGTTTATAGACGTCTGCTATGTTCATAGTATCCTGTTACGAATCATAAGAAATACAGAAACGCGCACCACGTCCAGCTACCTACAGGTTCTCTCTGGAGACCTTCCTACGCAGCACATGGGCTGGACCGTCGTTGTCGTGGCTTGGGGAGCGGACGCGTCCACTTAGGAAGCGAATACGTGCGCTTCAACTGGAAATCACTACGGTTAGCAGTGCTAATGAAGTATGAATGCACGCGGTAGGGCGGGGTTGCCGACGGGTTTGCAGCACCGCAATGAGCTGTATCCCCTCGACACACGAAAAGCTCGCCAACACCGAAATGCACCACGTCGCTGGCTCCCCCACCGGACTTGGCCCCTCCCAAGACCGCATTGTAAGAGCCCGGCCATGATGGGAGACGCGTGTCGGGCTCAACATCACGCAGAACGCCAAGCATGCGAGGTGGGTCGATGACGAGGGAAGGAGGGCAAGCGTCCGTGTGAGGCCGCTGCTCTGCTGCACCTGGGGCAAATATGAGCACAAGCGGCTTTACAGGTTCATAATTCATCCCTAAGGCGGAGGACAGGAGCCGGCAAAGCGTTGACAGCGCCCTCAGTACCTTGGCCAACTCCGGCGCACCGCCAGCTGACAAAAGCGCCTCCTCTGTCAACTCAAGCATGGCGCGTCCACAGTCCCCCCTTCTACCGAGCCGCTTGATGGTGGAGACCGCTGATGAAGTGAAGATGATGCTGGGAAAATCGACCGCTGCAATAGAGCGGAGCTCGACGGCCGCGCGAGACATCATTGATGGCGTCAGACCTGTCCAAAAACTATCAAAGCCACGGCCTGTCCGCGAAAGCGCGACCTGCGTGGTGCGCCATGGCCCTCCGACAGTCGTTGAAGAAGCCCACAAGAGTTCCGCTCCCCTTGATCGTTTCATGTTCCGGTGGCAGCTCTGCACTTTCAATCTGGTTCATCTCTTCAAACTCAGCTCCAAAGATGTCCATGTGGCTGTCAACAGAGCACAAGAAGTTATAATTGGCATTCGGGGCGTCACCCCGAAGCAAGGCTTCGTTGGGGAGGCTCGTAGAAGAGGTGCGGCAACAGGGAGTGACATTTGCACAGGGAATGGAGACGTTAATTAGAGACAGCCGACGCGCCGAAGTGGTTGCGGCTTGATGAGCGCACGAAGCCCGCTTAGCAGCCGCGTTACGCGCCCGCTTCAGAGCAGCTCTCTCCTCGAGCGAAAGTGCGCCTGCGCTTGGTCGACGACCTCCACGCGTCATGCTTCTTTCTGGAAGGGAGAGAACGAGAAGGCCACTGCATTGGGCTCCTGCTGCTTCAGCCCGATGACGTTCCCTGTGTAAAAGATCATATGCTGTGTAAGCATGAAGTTCCTTCCAATAGAATGCCGTTTTTCCAAAGTGTGACGCTTCTCAGCCACTCATGCTGCGGCGACCTCGTCTGTTGTCTGCAGCCTAGAACAGGCCTCAGACGACCACTGTGTTGGGTCAGAGCGCGGGCTCTGTCGGTGTTGTTCATGCATCGAGAAGCATGGGGACGGCAGCTGGCGACTCAAAGACGCTCGTATGCCATGAATTGAGTCACTGAGTCGTGGAGGCGCAGACTGCCGCCCAATATCCCTGCTGGCTTTTCGTCCCGAAGTCGCTCCGGCTCGAATGCCGAAGACCATCCCCCGCGCTGCCGCGCATCTGACGACCACCCCCACCTCTCCGGCTGCTGGCGTCCGTTGATTGTAATAGTACATTCTCCTGGCAGCAGCACGTGTGGTAGCGGAAAGCCCGAATCCAGCATTGCGGGGGCGGCGAGACGCAATGAGGCTGGGCCGACGAACAGGGCGTCTACAGTCGTTCTCCAAAAAATTCCTCAGTCCCACATGTTAACATGTCCTTCAACAGTTACACTTCGACCAAAGTCGACGGTTTTCAAGTTGGTTTCAGTGCGAGGCAGCTCATTTTCATGATCTGGTTAACGTTGGCTGTGGACCACCACGCTGCATGAGCAGTGAGAGGCTGTCTTGGGACTCCCTCACGAGACACACGGTCCTTTTCTCTGCCTCACTGCAGGTGTTTTGGCCCATTCAGACCCTGAATGCTGACGTGGCCCCTGCAGCCGCTGTTAGGATCAGCTTGAGTGCGTCTGGGGCAACAGGACACAGGACTGTCGCAGTGGGTCAGAAACTCTGCCGCACATGTGCCAAGGTCAGTCAGCGTTCATTGGCCGCCTGGCTACGGCGCCCATGCTAGAATACTTCGGACCAATGAGCGCCCAGAATTGAGTATCTTCGGCAAGAGATGCCATCAACAGTTCTCCACAAGTTACCCTCCCAGACGCGTCTGTGAGACGGGCTGAGTGCTCTTACGAAAGGATGGACCACGGCAGCACTTTTGTTGGCCCAGTGTGGCGCGCCTGTCCCATTTTGTACGAATGGCCTCAGGGAGCCGCGGTGCGCGCTCACGCCTGAGGAACCGCTTTGCGTGATCGTCCGGGATGCGGCGGATTTTTCCTGTGGCCACTTCGATATGCCCTTGCAGTGAGGACGGGTCGCGTCGTGCGCGACGGCATCAGAAGCACTGCTCTCATTCCCAGTATGCAGAGTATCTAACGTGGTCACTGCTACTAGTTAGAATGGAATAAGAGGCGAAAGCGATGAAGCACTGAGAAGTCCGGTGTGATCGACGGACTAATTTCGTTTCGCAACGCAGCGATCAAAAGACCTGTCGATGCCTCATAATTGTGACAGATTGGCTCCAAACCTTTCTTTTCCGATATCGAATTCTAATTATGTGTTGCGCTGCTGCAAACTTGTGTGGCCCGCTTTGATTCATAGAAAAGCAGATCAGTCAACGGTGCCGTGTGTCCGATCGGAACGCCGCCACCCTGCTGGGGACGGTGGAGCCATCGACGATCTCCTTCCTCCCGACGGCTGTCCCCGTCGTGGACGTCGTTGTCGCGTCTTCCTCGCCTCGTCCCGCATTGCCCCTGATGAACGCAATGGTGTCCCACGGCACGCCACCCGCGCTCTTGGTATGTGCTTCCGATCTATTGCTCCAATTGCACAGTTGTATGAGGAATGTGGGCGGGCACTGGGACCATCGGCATGATGAGCACGTGTCGTTGTGTATGTTTTTTAATTACGAGATGCATGAGTACGGTTTCGTACGTGAATGTTCTGAGGCTTTGTCCCCCCCCTGCTGTCGAGCATGGCTCGTTGAAGACTGCATCACCCGACCTTTCCTCGCTCTCTTTAATTGCCCCACCTCTGCTGCCACCCCCCACGCCCTCGCCATGTTCGTCCGAATGCGACGTGTACCTGCACGGTCCCGCTGTGAGGTGTGCTCTGATATTGACACTGACATTGTGGGCGTGACTATGATATCTGGGACATTGTCTGTTGCTTTCGTGCTCTTTGATATGATTGTAGGAACAGGTCGGGGACGTTTGCTCTGTGGTTGGGCTTTTGTTCAGCCCATTCAGATGCCTCATTCGGAGGAGTCCGCGATGCGCTGGACGGTGGACGTGCTGAACGTCTAGACGTGCGGATCGACGCTTCTCAAGGTCCCTGCTGTTGATGCTCCGTTCGAGAGGAGCGCAGAAGAGGGGGGCGCCATTCTGTCATGTCTTTCCTTTTGTTTTTCTCATTGCTCCTCTTCCCGTTTGCGACACGAATAGCTATGTCTATTAAACACGCTCTTTTTCACACCTCGAGTCATGATGGCAGGGCACACGCAAAGGCCAATTCCGGGCTGGCATCTTGAGTGCGTGAGTCATGCATGCGCTTCTTCGAGAAACGGAGTGCCCGCGATGTATCGACTTGGTCGCTGGTGCCTGTCCCCAACGACTCAACGGCTCCTAATAGCGCGGCACTAAGTTAACGACCGGCTTAGTCAACGTTTTGATCCACAAAGCAAAAGAACGACAACGGGGGTCACTTTCAGAGTGATTTGTCAAGTAAATGTCTACAACTCCGATGCTGTGTAGGCAAGTCCTGGCTTGTGTGTTTTCACATTTAGCATAAATATGACGTCTCAATTGAAATTATGGCAGGCTTTTTGTTGCCAGTTGCTTCCGCCCACTTGCGATCACCTCACGGGCAACAATCCGTGCGGGAGCCTCCTATCTGCGCGCACATCACAGCTGCATACATGGCATTGTCCGGCACGTGCGTGTGCTCGTGAAGTACACACCCTCGCCTGAGTAGTAGCGACAGCGCAGCGTCTGTCACTGCACTGGTCCTGGTCTGACGCGTGTTCTGGCGACCGAGACCCCATGCACCGACACTGTCGTCGCCTTTCCCACCCCCACCCGCACTATCCGTCTTGCGCACGCGCCGAACTCATTCCACCCCGCACCGTGGCGGCAACTGCTCATGGGTCAGCGGTTTGAGCGACGGGGCTCGTCGCCCGCGTCGCCAGCGACTACATGTGGTGCCGCCCCCAGTCGGCTGTCACGGGGATCGGGCGGGGCGGGGGCTCCCGAAGAGAACGCCTGCGGTGTGCGCACCATCCGTCCAACAGCCGTGAAGGGGTGATGGCGGCGACCCCAACCAGACCCTAAGCTTTTCGCCTCCGCCGTGATGGACCATCGGTAATCTGGTGATGACGGCTCCAAGAGCGTAGGCTGCCCAAGAAATCCCGCGACAGACAAAGAAGAAGAGCAAAGCCCACTCGTTAGTGATTTCAATGCCTGCACCAGAGGTTCAGTGTTCGGGAGCACTGAAGACCCGTTCTCCTCACACGTCAACTGCAGGAATCGCACGTCGCGCAGACGCACCGGCCCGAGCTCCTAACCCAAGGCGACGCAGATTTCCACCATGGACGATAATGTGTAACGTACGACATTAAAACAACGTGGACGTGGAATGAAGCCCGTGCATGGAAGCTCACTGTGTGTGTGTGCATGAGATTCGTATACTTTCGAGACTACATATCAACAAAGACACTAAGCGCAACTAACAGCCTCGGGCGAACGCTTGTGGGAAGAAGAGCAAGAAAATGACACATATCCCGCCGCGCGCCAGCACGTTCGCCCCCCTCGCCAGCTACGCACTTCTTCCCACCCTCCACCGCTCACGTCAGCCACAGCGACGGCACGGTGCGGGAGCACGTCGTCCGCCGCCCCTCACCCGCCGCCCCGTCTGCCAGCGAGGCCGCCGTCGCCGCTGCCGCCGCCGCCGCCACCCGCGGCGCGCGCGCCCTCCGCCGCGCCGCGGGTGTCCGTGCCTCGGCGGGCGCCGCCGCCTACACCGTCTTTTCTGGTGCCATGAACATTGGTTTCGGCGTCGGCGTCAGCCGCATCCACCGCCTCTGTGGCATCTACCGCCGTCGCGGCGGGCGCCGCCGCTGTATCCCCTGGCTGCGCACCTATGACAGCTCGTCCACTACCGGCACCGCGCCGATCAAGTACAACATGCGGCACGCGGACCCTGCGGCGACCAGCGTGGCGGCCAGGCCAACGACGTTCCCGCTCTCTTCACGCCCAGCGGGTGGCGGTGAGCGTCAGTGGTGGCACGGGTGGCGGTAGCAACGCAGGAAGGGTCGGAGGCGGCGGTCGCCAGACCAGGGAGCGCCTCACACAGGAAGGCTCGGGGAGCGGGGTCGAGGCCGAGCACCGACGCCTGCGGAAGGGAAAGGGAACCCGGCACGTGCGGCTGCGAGGAGAGTGGAATGGGCGGGGGGGGGGGGCACAGCGGTGGTGGCGGCGGCTGCGGTGCCCGCCGCCGCCGGCCCACGCTCTCCGACGGTTGAACTCCACGCCATTCCGGCTGCGGCGGACCTGGGAAAGTCGACCCCCCTACCCTCTTTGGCGGGCAGAGCAAACAGCTAAACCGTGACCCACCCCCTCAACAACTCCCCCTGAGCGCCGTCCGCAAGCCGTCCTCGACCCTCTTCGAGGTCCCGGTGGCGAGCCGACCACGCTGCCCGGGCCGCGTGCCGCCTCGCTGACGCTCGAAATGTGGCCCTCGGCGACGAGCTTCCCTCCGTCGCGGCGTCGGCGGCGGCCGCGATGCCCGACGCGCAGCGGCCGGCTCCCCCCTGCTACCGCCGCCCCGGGGGGGGGGAGACCGGCGGCCGCCGCCGGTCAAGCCGTGGCGGCTGCTCCGACGTCGCCTGTGACGCGGGGCGGTCGGGCGGCTGGCCAGCCGCCGTGGCGTCGGCGTCTCCCCCCGGAGCCCGCTATCCGAGGACTGACGCGACATCATCGACGATTGGCTCGGCAACAGCGTCCCCGACGCCTCCGCCGCGGACCAGTCTGTGGCGGGGGGGGCGACAGCGGCGGGGGGCGACGCGGCGGCGGCGGCCGCCGCCGCCGCCTCTCGCCGGCGGGCGGCCGTGACGGCGGGGGGGGTCCCTGCTGCCACCGCGGCAGCGGCGGTGGAGGCGTTCCGAAGACCGCGGGCGGCGGGCGTCGTGACCGTCACCGAACGCGCGTCGTCGGGGCTCGTGGTGCCGCCCGGCTTCACCGCGCCGAGTGTGGCGGCCGTCATCCGCGCTGTGGCTAGCTCGGCGGTCGTGAGGACAAGGTCGATGGCAGCCGCCAGGTCGTCATAGTCCTTTTCGTTGTCGTCCCCCCCTCCTATCCCTCATGTGGTGCCGCCTAGAGTTGGGTCCACCGCGTCGGCCACGGCCCCTTACGACGGCCACAACAGCTTCGCCGCGCGGTCGACGTCAGTACACGTCCACGCGGGGCCCCCCGCCAACCCCCTGCTCGCAAACAATGACGCCTCGCCAATCGCCGCCGCCCTCCGCACGGACGTCCGCACACTCGCGTCGACTCTTGGCGTCAGGGCAATGCCGAGAGCCCCAGCCGACGCCGCGCGCCAGTACGCCGCCGCAGCGCCCGCCGCGTCGCCTGGCCAGCACACTACAGCCCAGCCGCTTCCGCGGCGGCAGCACGGGTGGTGGCAGCCCCGGTCGGCGGGGTTTCTACCCCGCCGCCGATGACAGGCACCGACGGCGGGAGGTTGGGAGGCGCCATGACGTCCGCTTCCCCAACGCGGCGGTTAGACCCCAACCGCACCGCGATGGCCTCCGTCGCCACGCCGAGCAGCGTCCGCGCGGCGAGCCTACCCCCCCACGCCAGGGGGCACATGCCCCGCCCCTCGCAACCGCCCGTCCTGAATTGCCGGCACCTGCCTCCGTCGACCCTTCGGGCGCCAACGAGACGACTAGAGCCCGCACGGTGGCGCCCCCCCCCACCGTGTGTGGCCACGCCTTTCCCGCAAAAGAGCCGCAGCGTTTTTCGTGTTTCTATGCTTTTCTTTTCTGCTCGAAGACGAAGCACCAGCCCGTACTGTGCGGCGTAGCTCTGACCGAACCTCGGCATGGAGCGTTCTGCGCCCAGTTCGAGGAAGCGCCTCTATGTCCGGTGGTTGATGACAGCCGGAGCTCGTAGGATGTGACGGCGAATGGTCGAGGTGGTTGAGCACCCTCTCGTCTTGTGTCTTCACTTCTTCATTCTCGGTACCCATTCTTCCAACTGCTTGTATGTATCTCTCAGTCCGAATCAAGACCGTCACTTTAGTCGGCCAAGTGCTTACTGTCCTTCCTTTACTTTTCTTTCGACTTGACCATTTGTTCCTTGGTAGTTCATCGCGCTCAGATCACCTTGCCCTCAGAGCAGAGCAAGGGTTGAAGACCGCATGAGTCAGAGCAGCGGACTGCATGGCTGGTTCTCTCGACCATGACCGACGTACAGGGCTTCGGAGGCGATGAGGGCGATCATTCATTCCATGCGAACTCCATCGAACAGCTTTCGTGGCAGTACATGATCGCTCAGAAACTCCGGTCTGAATGGTCGAGGAGTACAAGCCAGTCCACTGCTTCTGCGTCATCTAACGCCAAGAGAGTCCAGAGAAACATCGCCATAAAAAGATGTCATCTTGTTCTCCCATAAAACAAGAGGGGCTACTCTAGACGTAGGTCCCTAATTAGCAGGCACTCTGGTCCAGTGAAGAACCTCTGAAGACGCCCTGTGTCCCGCATTGGACGTTCGGCAACCTGCTCACCCTCTTCTTCATCATGTTCGACGACACGGCACGGATGTTGGTCATCTCGTGGGTCTTGTTCGAAGACGTGAGCATCTCGGAGGCGGCCAGGCGCTTGATGTGCGACCGAAGCACGGCGGCTGCTTGGGTCAAGGCGTACAAGGACACCGGCGAGTGGTGGCCGGACCCGGCCATCCGAAATCGTCATGCGGATAACGTTCGGTTCGACGAGCACTTCGTCCGCGCCGTGAGTGCCGTCATCTTGTCGGACCCGGAGCAGCTGTTAGGTGAAATGAAGGACGTGTTTATTTTTTTATCGACTTTGCCTGGTTATCGCGACTCCTACAAGTGCTCAATTGCCACCCTCGACCGCGTGCTGCGGGCTGCGGGCTACTCATACAAGCAGCTCTACCGTATGTGTCGGGAACGTGATCAAGCAAGGCGGGAGGCATTCGCAAGGCTATTTTTGTCAATCCCCCTTCGGTGCCTCGTGTCGGCCGACGAGACCCACAAGGACGGCGGAGACTTACGGCGACGACGCGGTCGGTGGCTGCGTGGTGCGCGTTACGAGTGCCAGTCGCGTGACCGGAGGGCGATGCTAAGGACTTCAACGATGATGGCCGTGTCCTACTCGGATGGGGTGCTTCACTCGGTCAACACCCCCACCCCTCCGTCCCAGAATTCGGACGATTGGCTGCTCTTCCTCAACGGGCTGCTCCCAACGATGAACCGGTTCTTGCCTGGTCTACCGTGGAGGCTGCAACCAGACCGGTGCGTTCTACTATATGACAATGCACCTATCCACTCGGCGGAGGCGGATGCCTTCATCCGCGCAAACGGCATCTTTCGTCTTCGTCTTCCACCGTATAGTCCAGAGTTCCAACCGATTGAGGAGGTGTTTAGTGAGTACTCGCACCAGCTCAAGACGGCGCACCACTCGTATCGCGGGGTGCCCGAGGCGCTTCTACACGCAGTTGCATTGTCTAAGTTGGCTGCCCCAAACCTTGCGTCTCACTTTGAGCACAGCCTGTTGGAGGCTATTCGAAACGTTCCAGAGTTGTGTGGGCCTGGTGGGCCGTGGGAGGGTGTCTTTGCATCTCTGCCTGACGTGCGGGAGTAATGGGTCAAATGGTACAATACAATAAACGTCTATCAGATGGCCATGAAAGCAAGGCACTAACGGCGATGGAACGTGACCCACGACAAGACCAGGTCACGCAGTCCCAGTGGGAGGGACGACACATCCGGATGAGGCTCGCCTTGCTCGCCCCACTTAGACAAAATCAAAACTACGACATCCACCGCACTCACAGTCGAGCCGCACACAGTATGACCACGTAGAAATCCTGAAACCATACCCCGACGGGCCTTCTCCACGAACGCAGCACGCTCAGAATCGTCCCCAGGTCCGAACGCAAATGATGCCAGGTTCTCGGCCAAGGCAGCCGCGCCCAGCTGCCGAAACTCGCTGTCGCGTTGGCCTGTGGCTGCCGATTCGGTGCTGCCTGGCGCAGCAGGACCGACTGCGCCGGCGGCCTCTGGAATCGGAGGGGGGGGGGGCGGTGCCTCTCCGGCGTAGAGGGCCCGCCTGTAAATTGTTCAGCCACATACAAGAAAAAGAAGAAAGGGAGAATAGAAAGAGCGCTGGCAACGGAAAGGAGGGTTAGAACGTCAGGTCACACCACAAGTAAACGAGGACACACACTTGAGCTGAATACCGCACGTCCCGGCACAGTGCAAGCACGCTCAAGCACGCCCAGAAAAAATTAAACAACAACTCACACTCGGTTGGACGTGCTGGCCCCGCCCACGTTGCCGAGCCGGCCATCGATCCTGGCAACCTGAGCGATCCGCTTCTCCGCCGCAGTCTCCGCCAAACGCTTGCGAACTGCTCGGCGCACGACTGTCGAGTTCGGGGCCTCCCCGCTCGACGGCGACCCAAAATCGACGCCTGCTTGGCTCGCTCCGGCGAAAAGCAGCGCCACGTCACGCGGCATCCCGGCCGCCAAGCCAGTAGCCAACGACGAGTGGTAGACAGCTCCAAGCGGGTTACGAACCATTGCGGCTCGAGCGTTCGGGCCCGATAGCGCTGTCGTTGCTCGAGCCATTATCGCTCCACGAGCCACATCTGGCTGCTCGGCGACGTCAGATCGTAGAGCGTCCCGACGCCGAGCCACTTGGGCTTGCGCTTCATCGGCGGCGACGGTCGCCGACCGAAAAGCAGCGGCCGCAACTTGCTTGAGGTGGGCGTCCGTAGTTTTCGCACACACCATCGATGCCACGTTCCACTGGACGCCCTTCTTCCGGCGAACCGAGAGCTTGCCTGTGGGGGTAAAGGAAAGATCAAACGCCTTTGACAGCGAAAGAGTGTGGGGAAGGTGGCCCTTTTGCAGACACAAATGGCAACTACGAAGCCACGGAGACACAGAGAAACGAAAATAGATCAAGCTCGTGGTCAGAATATTGCTAGGTCGAGCAGGCCGGCAAACAGATCTCTCGACGATGACAACAGAAAGAGAACATCCCAAACTCACTGTTTACTAAGGGCGCAACGCTTTACCCTTGCAGCCGAACACGTGCACGCCTGCGTCCGAAACGGAGCCGGCACGTTCGGGCTCGCCGTGCACTCACGCACGTTCGCCTCACACGTGCCGAAGTTGTGGGCATCGTCGGCAAATCGCCGGCGGTAGCCGCAAATAGAGCAAGCGTTAGCCGGCGCGGCGTCACCCTCGGCCACATGTCCGTCAGGTTGATTGGCGACATGCCCACCCTTGTCCGCCGTCTCGGGACAGGTCCCAGCAGCCAGATCAGGTGAACCGGTCCGGGTGTCCTCCTCTTCCGACGATGACGAACGCGTGCCGGCAGCGAGCCCGGCCGCCTCCCTAGCAGCCGTCAAAATTGGTTGGATGTCGCTGCTGGATGACATGGCGGGCGTGCGATTGGTCGGGGAGGGCGAGGGTCGGAGGAGAAAGGAGGATAGGTGGGGGGGGGGGGGGGCGGTGCCTCTCCGGCGTAGAGGGCCCGCCTGTAAATTGTTCAGCCACATACAAGAAACAGAAGAAAGGGAGAATAGAAAGAG
>ENA-ORXR01003372-ORXR01003372.1-marine-metagenome-genome-assembly--contig:-NODE-3372-length-14355-cov-3.872041_pt1 | contig 14355 bp, 17 predicted proteins | sample MGYA00237866_ERZ511479 | MGnify/ENA metagenome assembly ERZ511479 | reverse complement strand
ACTTTTTTTTTGCGTGTGGGAAATGAACAAATTGAGTGACGGGCCCGCCGCCGGTGCCGCCGGCGCGTGGTGCCGGCGCGCGGCGCGGGCGGTGGGCGTGTGTCTGGCGGGTGGTGCGGCGCCTGATCATGTGTTCATTATGTCCGGCGTAACCCTGACAAGTCAAGCGTAGTCAGGCGCGGGTATCGATGTGCCAGGACGCCCGGCCAAGCCAGCCGAACTGCACGTATTGCAGGGCACGCGCAGTGAGTCGAAGCACCTCGCGGCCAGTCCGTTCAACCCGCCACGGTTCGCCGAATCACCGGAACCACCGGACACGCTCGGCGAGCACGCGTCCGAAGTATGGAACGAATACGCGCCGCTCCTGGCGGGCTCCGGTGTCCTGCGGGCGACTGATCTGCCGGTGTTCGAGGCCTACTGCGTCGCTGTGGCAACGTTCCGGCTGGCCGCGAAACAGGTCCAGAAGTACGGGCCGTTGATCATGGGCGAGAAAGGGGCAGTCAAGAATCCGGCAGCCACTGTCATGCGTGAGCAACAGGCGGAAATCCGGCAGCTGTCAACGCTGCTCGGGATGAATCCGGCTGCGCGACAGAAGATTGGCGGCGACGATGGATCGGTCGTTGCCGATCCTTGGGACGACCTGTAGTGATCACGGCGGTCGAGTCGGCGAACGGCTACATCGACAGTGTGCTGTCGGGCTCGACGCCGGCGTGTCGCTGGACGAAGCTGGCATGTGAGCGACAGCAGCGTGATCTGGAATTCGGTGTCGACGGCTACGTGTTCAGCGAAGCGCATGCCGAACGCGTGTGCAAATTCGTGCAGCTGTTCTCGCACATAAAGGGCTCGCTCGCGGGTCGTCCATTGCTGTTGGATCCTTGGCAGCTGTTCATCCTGACTACCGTGTTTGGGTGGGTCGACGAGGATCTGAACCGGCGGTTCAAGACGGTCTACCTCGAGGTAGCCAGAAAGAACAGCAAGTCAACGCTGCTCGCGCCGATCGCCTTGTATTGCGCGTTCGGTGAAGGTGAGGGCGGGGCAGAGTGCTACACGGCCGCGACGACTGGCGACCAGGCGCGCATCGTGTTCGAGGTCGCGAAGGCCATGGTTCACAAGTCGGCCGGGTTCCGACAAAGGTTTGGCGTCGAGGCGATGACGCACGCGATCTACCAGGAGTCGTCGAACAGCTTCCTGAAACCGATCAACGCGGAGGCGTCGACGCAGGACGGTCTCAACGTGCATTTCGTTTCCATGGACGAACTGCACGCGCACAAGAAGCGGGATCTGTACGACGTCATGGAAACGGCGACCGGCGCAAGGTCGCAGCCGATCGTCTGGAACATTACAACAGCTGGCACCAACAGGGCAGGCATCGGGTACGAACAGCGCCGCTACCTGACGAAGGTGCTCGAGCGTCAGCAGCACGACGACGAGTACTTCGGTGTTATCTACACCGTGGACACCGAAGACCTGGAAGACGGTCGCCGCCACCTGCTATTCGAAGATGAAACGCTGTGGAGAAAGGCGAACCCGTCATACGGTGCCGCAGTGAACCCGGCTGACATGATGCGGCTCGCCAGGAAGGCGCGCGAGATGACCAGCGCGCAGAACAACTTCCTGACGAAGCGGTTGAACGTGTGGGTCAACGCTGACATTGCATGGATGGACATGCCGTCGTGGGATGCCTGCGCTGACGTGACGCTGACGCTCGACGACTTCGAAGGCGAGGATTGCGTGCAAGCGCTCGACCTGGCGTCAAAGCTCGACATCATGGCGCAGGTGCTGATCTTCCGTCGTCTGATCGACGGCTTGCATCACTACTACCTGTTCGGCTTCTACTACTTGCCAGAAGAGGCGGTCGAGAACTCGCCGAACTCGCAATACGAAGGGTGGGAAATCGAAAACCGATTGATCGTTTCGCCGGGGCCGGTGAACGACTATCGACTGGTCGAAGATCAGATAAAGGAAAACTCGAAGCGGTTCAACGTGCGCAAGACGGTCTATGACCAGACGCAGGCAGCGCAGCTCGCCTCGAGGATGGATGAAGAAGGTATTCCGATGGAAGCCATGGCGCAGTCCGTTGCCAACTTCTCGGAACCGATGAAGGAAATCGAAGCGCTCACACGGAGCCGCCGTCTACACCACAACGGGTGCGAGGTCATGTCCTGGATGATGTCCAACGTCGTGTGTCACACGAACGCGAAAGACCAGATTTACCCGCGTAAGGAGGCACCCGAAAACAAGATCGATGGACCAGTGGGTGCGATTATGGGAATGCGTTCCTGGCTCGACTGGAAAGACGAGGAGCCGGAAGAAAACGTGTACCAGTCTCGCGGACTGCGGACGCTATCGTGAAGCTGTGGCGTCCGCTGTTCCGCAAGTCTGAAGCACCGACCAGCGCGAGCACGCCGCAGCAACTCGAAGCGCTGCTACGGGCATCGGTGCTGGCCACGGCGAACGGAATCACGGTCAATCACGAGCTCGCGCTACGGGTGCCGGAAGTACTCGCGTGCATCAACGTGCTGGCGCAGTCGATGTCGATGCTGCCGCTGCACATGTACCGAACGACTGCGACCGGCCGCGAGAAGATCAGCGACCACCCGGTATACAAGACGCTCGGTCGTAAGCCGAACCCGCTGCAGAGCCCGCTCGAATTCCGGCGCGTGATGACGTTTCGCGCGGCCTGGCGCGGCAACGCATACGCATACGTGACACGGCTCGGCGGGCGGGTGCTGCAAGTGGTTCCGATCAGTGCGCCGGTTACACCGCGCGTGCTGGACAACTACACGATGGAATACGAAGTTCAGTTGCCGAAAGGCGATCGGCGGGTGCTGAAACAATCGGAGGTGTTCCACCTTCGCGGGCCGGTGTGCCTTGACGGCGCGGTCGCTTGCAGCCCGGTTGAACTCGGCCGCGATGCGATCGCGACGATGGTTGCTATCGAGCGATTCGCCGGGCGCTACTTTTCGAAGGGTGCGCAGGCGAAGGGGGCGTTCAGGTTGCCAGCCGGCGGCGCGCTGAAAGACAGCGAATTCGACCGATTGAAATCTGAACTCAATGCGGCCGCATCGGGCGATGTTATACCGCTGCTCGAACAGGGCCTCGAATGGGTAGCGATGGACTACTCGGCTCGCGATTCGCTGCTCGACTCAATGCAGGCTGCGCAGATTCTGAAGATCTGCCGAATCTGGCGCATCCAGCCGCACATGGTTCAGGAGATGAAGGCCGCGACGTTCTCGAACATCGAGCACCAGTCGCGCGAGTTCGTCGATCACACGCTGATGCCATGGATTCGATTGTGGGAGTCGGCCATACAGATGCAGCTGATCGAGGACGACTCCGACGACGCGCCGTATCCAAAGATCAGTGCACAGGCACTGCTTCGCGGTGACAACAAGACACGGTCCGAAATGTATAGATCAGCGGTCGGCGGTCCATACATGACTCCGAACGAAGCGCGGGGCCTCGAAGAGATGGACGTCATCGAAGGCGGTAACGAACTTCTACGGCCGATGAACATGGGCGAGGCCGACGAAGACGAAGAGCAAGCAGACGACGCCACTGTCGTCGACGACGTGACCGGGGAGGTCGACACGTGATGCAACGCAAGCACGTACCGCTGAACGTGAAAGAGGTCAGCGAGGAGGGCGAGTTCGCCGGATACGCCAGCGTGTTCGGCGTGATCGATAGTTACGGCGACATCATCGTCGAGGGTGCGTTTGCGCGATCGCTCGAGGAACACACAACGGTCGGCACCACGCCTAAGCTCTTGTGGCAGCACGATTCACGGCTGCCGATCGGTGAGCACAAGGTCATCCGCGAGGATGCGAAAGGGCTCTATATCGAGGGACTGCTTTACCAGGACGAACCCACTATTCCAGAAGCGGGCCGGGCACACGCGCTGCTCAAGCGCGGCCAGGTCGACGGGATCTCGATCGGCTTCAGTTTCTACCGGGACGGTCCGGGTTATGAGTACGACAGCACACACGACGCGTGGATGATCCGCGAAGTGCAGCTGTGGGAAAACAGCCTGGTCACGTTCCCGGCGAATCCAGAAGCGCGCGTCGATGAGGTCCGTACCGCACTCGCTCGGGGTGAGTCGCCGCCACCGTCGACCATGGAGCGCGCACTGCGGGAAATGGGTTTGTCGATCGCGCAGGCAAAGAAGTTCATGGCGGGCGGGTACTCATCCATTCGAAGCGGCCGGGACGAAGACATTGCGGGCGAGCTCGGCTCCCTTGCGTCGTTGATTCGTTGTTCGGATAGCGAACCCGACGCTCTCGATTCACTCTTGACCCTGGCCCGTAGCGTTCGCGCGTAGGGCCGTACACCGCGCCTTCGCGACGTCGGCGCATTCCTTTCACCTTTAACTGACACGTGCCTGGTCGGCGCGTGACCCGTCGCTCGCGACGTTCGCCGGGTTCCTATGGCCACACATTCAACACACCAGAGGAACACGAATAGATGGACGCACAACTAAAGAAAGCGGTCGACGAACTTGGAGGTGCAGTCGAAGAGTTCAAGGCGCTACACGGCCGGGTTGAAAGCCTGGAGAAAGCTGGAAAGAGCACCGACGACGTCGAAGCTCAACTCGTGAAAGCGAACGAGAAGATCGACGAGCTCTCTGCCACAAAGGCCGGGCTCGACAAGCAACAGCAAGAACTCGAGGCCGCCAAGTCGAGCATCGATGAACTGCAGACTGGCAACAAGCAACTGCAAGCCGAACTCGAAGAGCTGGCGAAGCGGTCGGTACCTGGCATGGCCAACGGCGACTCGCCGGAGACGGCCGAGCACGCGAAGGCGTTCAACCGCTACATGCGTTCCGGTCGAGATGAAGGGCTCGCTGATCTGCAAGTGAAAGCGCTGTCTGTTGGCGTCGACAGTGACGGTGGTTTCGCAGTGCCGGAGCTGGTCGATACCAACATCATCGAACTGGAGCGCCGCGTGAACGTCATGCGTCAGGTGTCGAGCCAGATCACGGTATCGACGCCGGACTACAAGAAGCTCGTCAACCGCGGCAGTGCAGCTGCCGGATGGGTGGGGGAGACCGACCCCAGGCCAGAGACTGCGACGCCGACGCTCAGTCAGTTGGCCGCAAGCATGGGTGAGCTGTACGCGAACCCTGCCAGCACGCAGCAGGCGCTTGACGATACGTTCTTCAATATCGAGCAGTGGCTTGCGTCGGAGGTGGCCATCACGTTCTCGGAGAGGGAGAACACGGCATTCACCACCGGCGACGGTACGAACAAGCCGGCCGGTCTGTTTGCGGCTCCGCGGACTGCAGACGCCGACGCGGCGCGTGCCTTCGGTTCGTTCCAGGAGACGCCGACCGAGGCGGCGGGTGCGTTCTCGATGGACGACCTGATCAGCTCTGTCTACAGCCTGCGCGCTGGCTACCGGGCGAATGCTCGCTGGATGATGCAGGGACTGAAGATTGCCGCCGCACGCAAGTTGAAAGACACCGATGGTCAATACCTGTGGCGACCCGGTCTCGAAGAGGGCCAGCCAGACCGTCTGCTCGGGTATGGAATCGTCGAGAACGAAGACATGGGGACGGGCGTTGCAGCGGGCACGATCCCGTACGCGTTCGGTGACTTCAGCCGGGCGTACCTGATCGTGGATCGCATCGGAACGCGGGTGCTTCGTGACCCGTACACGAACAAGCCGTTTGTTCACTTCTACACGACGAAGCGTGTAGGCGGTATGCCCATCGATTCGAACGCGGTGAAGTTCGCCGCTTACTCCGCCTGATGACACGACTGCGGCGCGTTTGACCGCGCGCCGCAGTCCTACCGGAACCGACTATGAGATGTCAGATCACGAAGACGTACAGCACCGGCGCCCGTCTGCTCGAGCCGGGCGAGCACGAACTGAACGACGCTGAATACGCCCGGGCGCAGGCGTTCGGGGTGATCGGTCACGGCCAGGCGCCGGCGGCGCCTGATCAGCGACAGGAGACGGCCGTAGATCCGCCGAAGAACCGGGCGCGCAGGGGCAGGGTCACCAAGTGAGCTACACACGCCTGCTCGAGCGCATGGAGCAGGACAAGCCGCTGTTGAGCCTCGAGACGGTCAAGGCGCAGGCGACCATCGAGCACGAAGAGGACGACGCGCTGTTGCAGGGCTACATCGACGCCGCGATCGAGCACGTCGAAGACCGAACACGCCGCACGTTGACTTTGTCTCGATACCTCATGTCGCTGCCGTGCCTCGAAGGCGTTCTGACGTTGCGACAGCCGCCGATCCGTGAAGTCAGTGACATCACGTACCTGGACGACAAAGGGGATCGACAGACGGTCGACCGCGCTTCTTTCAACGCGTCCACCAGTGACGAGTGTGCGCGTATCAGGCCAAAGGGATCATGGCCGACCGGTACTGATATCGAGGTTCATGTCATCGCGGGCTATGGGTCTCGCACGATCGGAAGCGGACCCGGCTACCCGGCACCGTACCCGGTCGTATTTCATTCATCGACCGAGAAACTTGCAGCACCGTCGACGATGATTCTCGCGGCGCAGATGCTCGTGGCGCACTGGTACGCGAACCGCGAAGCCGTCGTCGTCGGCACCATCAGCGGGTCGGTACCGCACGGCGTTGACGCGCTCCTGTTCCGTCACCTGCGTTACAAGGCCTGACGCATGCGTGCCGGACGTCTGCGTACACGCATCAATTTCGAACGGCCTGTAGACACCGCTGACGGGCTGGGCGGCGTTTCCCGGACATGGGAGCCCGTTCTATCCCGTCGGGCTGATCTGTTGTCGTCCGCCGGCGTTGCCGTCGAGGAGCTCAGTCAACGCTATTCAGGAATGACACACGCCTGGACGTTGCGCCCGGTGGAAATCGATACGACGTGGCGGGCAGTCATCGACGGCGCACCGCATCGAATCGTCGCAGTACTTACAGACCGGGTTAACCAGATCCGACTACTCACTGAATCCAGCACGCCAGAGGCAAGTACGTATGGACAATAATCATGCACGGGACTTTCTCATGGAGCGAGAGGGCAATACGCTCTACTCCACCACGATGGAAACCGTCGAGTCTTTCCAGAAAGAAAACGACTGGTTCGTACGCGTTACTGCGCAGTACGAGGGCGAGGCGAAGCCGGACGTCATGGAGATGAAGATGGAAAGTTTCCGCAGTCTCTATCGTCAACAAACGTTCTCAAAGCAAGCGCCGTCCGCGCCGGCTTCGGGTAACGGGTCGCAAGGGGATGTCGGAGAATTTTAAGATCGAGGGCCTTGCCGAACTCGACAAGGCGATCGGTCAGATAGACGTGAAGCTGGCGCGCAAGGAGATGCGCGCGGTAGTGCGTGAACTCGGAAAGCCCATGCTTGCAGAAGCGAAGCGTCGGGTTCCCTACGCGGGTACGCGGAAGGGACCGCGCGGTGACACGTTTTCACTTCGCGATTTCCTGCGCATCCGTCTCTCGCCGGGGCGCGCGCGCAATCGAATATCACAGGTGCTGTTTGACGTCGGCGTGTTTCGCGCGCCGGCGACGAGCAAGGATCCGAAGGGATACAAGGTTGCGGGCGGTCTGTCTCGAAACGCTCGGGCGCCGAACTACGCGCAGATCATCGAGGCACAGCAGCCCTTCCTGCGGCCAGCGTTCGACAGTCATGCCGGCAAATTCCTGCGGAACATTCGCGGCGAGTTGGCGAAGCGAATCGAGTCGGTCGGCGAGCGCGTGTGATCGAGGCAATGCTCGTCGCGCGGCTTACGCCGCTGACGCCGCGCGTGTTCGGTGGACAAGCGCCACACGACACCGGGTTCCCCTACATCGTGTTCAAGCAGGTGTCGGGCGTTCCTACCGGATCAACCGCCGGGGAGAAAACCGATCGGTGGCAGCTGAACCTGTACTTCAAGGGTGGTTACACAGCCGGGCGAACCTTTGCCCGATCTGTGATTGATGCACTCCCCGATTGTGGGAGGTACAACGGCGTCTGTGTTTTTCGCGGCGTTTCAGAGGGTCCAACAGATCAATACGACCCTGACACAGAGACGTTCTTCGAGAGCGTCGACTACATCGTTAACTACGTGGAGATTTGATCAATGGCGCAAAATGCATGCGGTGTGGAGATTTCCCAGGGCAGCATTCTGTTCTGGAAAGACCCGGCCGACGACGTGTACAAGCAACTCGGGAACATCACCGAATACCCGCAGTTCGCGTTTACGCACGGTACGGCCAGCTGTGACGACGACAGCGCGGCCGGCTGGGCCACGCGATACAAGAACGGCAAGCGCGACGGCGGCACGGCGACCATCGGCTACAACTGGGTTCCGGGTGATCTGGTTCAGGAGGAAATGTTCGGCGTATTCGATTCCATCAACGAATCGGCATTCCGGATGCAATGGTCCGACGCCGGCGCAACGAAACTCGATTTCGCGGCGAACGTCACCGGCTACAACGCGAGCACGCCGCCACCGAACAGCGACGACGCGAAGAACACGCGACAGCTGTCCGTCGAATTGACTGGTCAGCCTGTATGGGCCTGACCCGTGCCGAACTACTCGCGCCACGTGAGCGCATCGTCGACGTCCCACTCAAGTCATGGGAGGGGCAGACGGTGCGCATGCGGTTCCTGCCAGCTGGCGAGGCTGACGAACATAAGCGGTCAATCCAGACAGCGGAGATCGGCGAGCAAGTCCAGGCGGTGCGCGCGTTCATTCAGGCGACGCTGCGCGACGAGGAAAACCAGCCGTTCGAGCTTGAGGAAATCGATTCGCTTCTCGAGACGCAGCAGGTCGACGTGGGTACCGAAATTGTTGACGCGTTCCTGCGGAGGCACTTTCCGTCGGGGGAGTCGGCGCCAGTCCAGGGTTGATATTCAAGCATCGGCTGGCCCTTGCGCTGGGGTGTTTCGTTCGGGACATCAACGAACGGATGGATGCCGACGAACTCGCGGGCTGGCGGGAGTACTCCACGATCGAGCCGTTCGGCTTCCCGCGCGAGGAGGCGCGTTTCGGCACGATCGCGGCCAACATAATGGCAATTGCACCATTCAAGATGAAGGATTCACGCGTGCGTGACCCGAACTGGTGGCGTTATCGCCTGGTCAAGCCGATGACTGACAAGCAGGCGATCGCGAATATGCAGGGGCAGTTTCCGGGCGCACGTAAGAAGCGACGAGTAGCGATCATCTAGCCATGGCAGTCAATATCGCGTCCCTGCTCGTTCGGCTCGGGCTGGACTCGGCCGAGCTGACGAAAGGCTTGAAAAAGGCTTCGAAGAGCACGAAGACGTGGGCAAAGGATGCCAAGAAGAGCGCCGATCTCGTCGCCACCAACATCGGGCGTGCGGGCGTTGCTGCGGGCGCGTCGGCCGCTGGCTTTGCTGTGCTGTACCTGCGCACCGCTCAGGCGGTTACGGAGCAGCAGAAGCTCGCGGAACGGCTCGGAACGACCGTCGGCAGCATGCAGGTGCTTGGATCGGCTGCAAAGGCGGCAGGCGTCAACCAGGAGGGGCTGAACGACACCCTTGCAGATTTCGTCGAGCGGCTTGGCGAGGCGAAGATCGACGGCGGCGAGCCAGCCGAAGCGCTCAAGTTCCTGGGTCTCGAGGCGGATCGGTTGCTCCAGCAAGACCCGGCCGCAGCACTGCGCGACGTGCTCGACCGGATGGCCGAGATTCCAGACGCGGGTGTCAGAGCTGCAAACGCCGCGAAGCTGTTCGGCGACGCCGGCATCGAACTGACCACCAACTCGCGGCGACTGGCTGATGAGATCGACAAGGCCAGGCAGAAAGTCGATGACCTGGGCGGCGCGCTCAGTACTGTAGACGCCCGGCAGATTGAGGCTGCGTCGAGCGCAATTGCCGATGTTCAGCTGGCGTTCGATCTGACGGCGCAGAAGATCACGGCGAAGCTCGCGCCCGGTGTCGAGGCCGTCGCTCGACAGTTCTTCGAGGCGGCCAAGCAAGGGTTGCAGTTCGAGGACACCATCGACAAGATCGTTGTAGGTGCGCTCCGTGGCGTTTCGACCGTAGCCGAACAGGCCAGCCGCATACTTTCCACCATCGCGGGCAATCCAGACGTTGCACAGTATGGCGTGCTTGGATACTTGGTTTTCGGGCGTAAGGGCGCGTTGATCGGGGGATTGATCGGCTCGGTCACTGACACGCTTACCGGTGCCGCTGCAAAGATCCAGGGCATTTTCACGGAGCCAGAAACTGAAGCCGAAGCGCTAAAGCTGCGACTGCGCGAGCTGAACGGAGAGCTCAGCCATTCAGCAACGCTTGGCTCGTTTTACGGGGAGACGATCGGCGGGTTTCTCAGCGGCAAATTCTATGGTGAAGAGTCCGAATTGCGGGCGGAGGTCGGCCGCATTGAAGATCGGCTTGTTGAACTCGGGGAGCGGGCTGCCGGTACGAATATTCTCGGCAATGCGGCAGAGGCAAGCGCGAAGTTCTTCGACGGCCTGTCTGATTCGCTCACGACCATTGCCGATGCCTACGGCGAGATTCCGACCGACATTGAACTACCGACGCCAGTCAACTCGATTGGTGGATCGGTTGGTGAGATAGAGGCCGCTGCAGCGGCACGTCTGGCAGCAAACAGGGAGTTCTACTCTGCCGACATCGTCGACTATCAGGCGTATCAGGCGTCACGTGTCGATGCGCTCGAAAACGCTGACCAGTACGACCGTGAACGCCGTGATCGCGAGCTGACGGACAATCAGACGCACTACGCGCAGCTGTTTGATCAGTACGCCGAATACCAGGACTCTCGGGCAGAAGCAGCACAACAGGCGATCGAGGAGAGCGAAACGACCGATTTCCAGCGTGATCAAGCCGCGCTCGACCAGTATTTCGCTTACCGAACCAGCCAGGAGAGTCAATTTCAATCGACCTGGACAGCGTTTCAAGCTGCGGGCGCCGCAGATCGTCTGTCGATCTTCACGCGGGAGACGTCCGGTGCGCTCAGCATTCTGGCGCAGCACAGTAAAGAGTTCTTCAAGATCAACAAAGCGGTTGGCATCGCTAATGCGATCGTCTCGACCGGTGTTGGCGTGACCAAGGCGCTCGAGCTGCCGTTTCCATCGAACCTGTTTGCTGCGGCAAAAGTCGCTCTCGAGGGCGCCGCACAGCTGGTGCAGATCAAGAGCGCCCGGTTCGGTGGAGGTAGTGTGTCTCGGCCTGGATCTGCCGGCAGCGGATCGGTACAGGTCGATACGCCGACTGTTGCGTCTACACCTTCGAACGAGGCATCGGACCAGCCTACCGTCGCCGGCGAGGTTCAGCAGGCAACGACCATCAACATTCTGAACGGTCTGTTTCCAAACACGGCATACGACGAAGTCGTCGGAGACAGCATGCGGCGGTTGAGTGAAGAGGAAGCGTTTACGGATGCTGACGGCCGTCCGCTCGACGTGCGAAACCTTGGCACAGTGAGGGTTGCATGATCATCGTCTATCGATCGGCGGTTGACATCATCAGTGCTGATCGCATCGGTGATGAGTTCGACTTGCGCCTTGATCCGTATCGGTTCCCGATACCGACCGACAACGAGGAATTTTCCGTTGCGCGATCGATGGACAAGCGCACCCGGCAGTACACGCATGTATCCAGCCATCGCACAGGCCTCATCGAGGCTCGCCGCATTCCAGTGAGTCGATTGGATCAGCTCCGGGAGTTCGTGCAGAGCGCCGCGCGCGGGCAGTCATTCGAAATTTATCCGGAGGGCTGGCACGGCCACCCGGTACTCGGTTATTCACAGTGCTACCTGACCAATCCCGAAACGTCGTACAGATACGACGGGCATCAATTGCTCGCCTGTACGCTCCGGTACGAACAGAGCAACTAACCCTGAATGAGTCGAACCATACGGAGCTACGGTGGTGCGCCGCCGTCACTGCCTCGCACGCTGACGTTCGCGAGCGATTGGGCCCGCCTCGAGGAACAGTTCCCCGATGCGGGCTTCCCATGGCAGTTCTTCGGCAACGGGCCAACGAGCTACTACGACCAGCCGTCCGGCGCACAGGTCACGCAGAACGAAGAACAGCAGTACTACGTCAAACAGTCAGAATTGCTCGGCGTGTCTGCGGCTCAGGAGTGGGACAACGGCCGACCGTGGAACGTCGATAGCAATGGCCACCTGGTGCTGCGCGCAATCAGGACGCCGCCGGCGTACGAGGACATTGCTTATGTGTCGATCAACAGCTATCGGGTCACGGCTGTATCGGGACGAAACATAACCGTCACGGGTACCAACTATTTCGATCGTGCCTCCGGCACCAACAAGACCGGTGTCAACGAGTACGAAATGGGGTTGTTTACGGGCCGGCCTTGTCAAATTCGCCAAGGCAACGACCGTTACAACATCGAGTCGGTGAACGGATCGACCAGTGTGACGATTCGCGTTGACCGTGACGTTTCGGGCATAGCGGTAAACAGTCTCGTGCAGCTGAATCGGCCAACAGAGTTCATCAGCGGGATGCGATCGAGCCGCCGCGCTTTTGCTCAGAAAATGGGATCGTTCGAGTGTCGGCTACGATTCCCGGCCGGTCGTGGTGGGTTCCCTGCGGCGTGGCTTTGGCCGAATGAACATCAGTGGTACTCAGGCGACCCGGCTACACAGCTGATATTCAGTACTGCAGATCGATCGACCGAAGTTGACGTTGCCGAAATATTGGGTCACGCGCCTGATATCTTGTATTTCAATCTGCACTCGCCGCAGCCGACCATTGTTCCGACGATGCGCGAGTTCGTCACGGCTCGCGGACTGACTCCGTTCTATCCAGATGCGCCCGGATGGACGGGTGGAGCCAGTCAACAGCATCAAGTATTGATCGAGCCGGGTTCACCGGACTACATCAACGGTGCAACGGACTGGATAACTGTTCGATTCGACTGGTATCTCGACAACACCGGCGCCTACTTCGTAAAGAAAGACAACTGGTCAGACTTCCGGAAGGTGGCCAGCGCGCACATGACGCCGCACGCGGATAACGGCGTGCTCGATGAGCACTGTTGGTTTCTGAATAACGCAGTGAAGGGCAGTTTCAACGTCAATCAGGAATACAACGACCGAAACTATCCGCGTTTCGTCAGTGCCGAGCCTGACATTTACGATTTCAAAATCGACTACGTGCGAACGTACCAGTGGGACGGTGGCATAGGCGGTGGATCGGGACTCCCGGATCAGTCGGGCGCGATGATCTACACGACCGGCGGCGGGCTGGTGCAGAACGGCGTGATAACAGACCCGGGCACACCTGGGGGCGGCAATACCGGCACGACAGAACTACGGCCGAAGCGCAACCCTGACGTCATACAGCAGCCGTCGGTCGTTGCGGCTGGCACGTACAAGACGCTCGTACAGGAAATACCCGAAGGCGCCGACGTGGACGATTACACGTTCGCCTGGACAGTGGGTCCGGGTGCGACGATATCGGGCCCGTCGGATCAGCAGACAGTCACCATACTGATTGATCCGGATGCGACGGGAGATACCTCGGCCACCTGTACGCGCACGCCGTAGCGAACCATGGCCGTAACTACCGTACCGCTTACCGTTGCAGCAACGGAGGCCGCGCCGTACCTGCCACAGTCAGCCGAGACGTGGACGGCTATCGAGCTGCAGTTCAGTCCGTCTGAGCGTGTGTTCATCATGTCGCACGCAGAGGCAGAGGCCTACATGCCGGAGGGCACGTCGTTTGTGGGCCCAGCTGGCAACCGGGCTTACATTGCCGAAAACGGGCTTTCTGACATCAGCAGAAACTGTGGGTATCTATCGGGCCGCGCCCGGATATCTCAACCGACGTACAAGTTCGTCGATACGGGCGGCGAGCTTTCGCAGCTGTTCCGGAACAAGAATCTCAATCTCCGATCCACGTTGAACCGGCGTATCCATGAATACTCGTGGGATGCCCGAACGAATTTCCCGGTCAACGTGCAGTTTGGCGATGCTTCGAACCTCGCCGACGCGTCGTTCATCATGCAGAATCACTCATGGTCAGAAGGCGTCGTCACGATCGAGACTTCGGATATCAACCGCGGGCTCGCGCAAGATATTTTCTCGCCGCTGCAGTGGCAGATCAGCAAGTCATACACGGCAATCGATGCTCTGATCTACGTGACGTTGCCTGTTGGTCTGATCGATGAGCAGGACTGTTTCTTCACTCGAGGCCAGCATTATCACGAGCACGCCGGCGAGCGCGGCTTCTACATCCGCGTGGACAAGACGGGTGAAATTATGTTCGTCAGGGACATCGTCGAGCGGAACGGTCAGACCGCTTTCGAGGTGTCGCGTTCGGAGAGGCTGACGGAAGCGTTCGCGCTTGAGATACCGGACGACGCAGAGCCGACGTCACTACCGACGGCGACGGAATGGATTTACATCGACGAGCCGATAACGGCCAT
>ENA-ORXR01003368-ORXR01003368.1-marine-metagenome-genome-assembly--contig:-NODE-3368-length-14360-cov-17.065672_pt1 | contig 14360 bp, 15 predicted proteins | sample MGYA00237866_ERZ511479 | MGnify/ENA metagenome assembly ERZ511479 | reverse complement strand
TATCATCAGTCCTGTTATTCGTGATTTCAATGGTTATGGGGATTAACGGATATAGGCTTATTCAAAGTTTAAGCACTCAATCCAAATCACCCAGCGACACCCAATAGCATTATAGACAAGAGCTGCCTGATGAAGCGTTTGCGACTTGTGGGTTCTCGATCAATACAGGTTTTAACAAACCAGCTAGGCTCACGATGAGGAGAGGAACGGTTGTCGCGATCACGACTGAAAATCAAGGTCAGTGATACAGCCTGCGGGAAAATGGCGTTATTCGAATTGATTAAACTGGGAAAAATAGTGATAAAAAACACGCCCGCTTCGGGGTTTAAAACATTAGTGATACACCCGTGCCGGAAATAAGAAGAAACGCCCTTCTGCTCATTTTCCGGGACATTGAATTCCTGATCTGAGTCTTTCCACTCTACAAAAGCCAACCAAACATAGATAAACTACGCCTGCGAATCTGAGGATTGGTAAAGAACGGGGAGTTTGAACTGGCTATGGCTAATCCAGCGGCGGCAGCAAAGCCTCTCAGACGTAGCCTCAGAGTAACACCAAGCAACGTATCACAACCGAATTTCCGTCCTCTCGTCGCGCTCACGAGTGTCAAAAAGCCATATTTGGCCCAAGTGTAATTTTAATGATTAAACATGCGACAAGAAATGGAGGAAGATTGTCCAACGGCACATTCTAAGATGCATTCATAAAAAGTGAGACCTCGTTCAGAACCTAAACTGAGATATCCTGAACAGAAACAACTCGATATATCATTTCAATACCGTCTGCCTCTAAAATAGAAACATATTCTCCTTTAACGAATGGTTCTGTGTGAAACTTGTATCCCCGATCGTCAGATTTATCCGAGCCTTTCACATCATAATGAAATGCCCATGTTCCGCCTTGATTATGTACAAGATGACCAACTTGATGTTCTTGATCTCCCCAGAAGCGGACAACATGGCACTTGTCCCTTAATCGCCGCCAGGCAATATGATCAAGGTGGTTTCGGTCATCTAGCGGTGCGATGAGTTCATAACCGTGTTTGGAACTCCCATTGGGGAATCCCTCATTTCGCGCCAACTCCAATCTAATTCTTTTCATGATTACGGATCCTAATTCGACATCAAAACCGGACACGGCATTTGTTTTAGGGCCTTTTGAGTAACACCACCTAGAATGTTTTCCCTCAACCGAGAATGTCCAAACGCCCCAATTACCAAGAGGTCCCCTGTTTCGGCCCGATCAACGAGGGCTTGAGACACAGATGTTTTTGTCTTTTCGGATACCATTTCCACATTGATATTATACCGTGCGAGAGAATTGGTCAGCTCCGATCCTGGCAAATCCCCCGACATTTCGCGTTCCTTATGAGCGTTAAAACATGTCACCTCAGTTTTTTCACTCATTTGCAATAGTGGCACTGCGTCGAAGGCAGCCCTCGCCGCTTCGCGAGATCCATCCCATCCAACGATGACTTTTTTGAAACTAAAGTCTGAGCGCGTTGTATTTGGGACGATCAGAACCGGACGACCTATTTCTGTCACAAGACGACTTTCAAACTCAATGCTGTCTTGAATGGAGTTATCATTACCTAAAATGACGAGGTCTGCTTCTCGTGCATGTTTGATAACTCCATCGCCAACAAATGTTCCAAGAGAATTGACAAGGCGCCATTCACCGTTGAGGTTTTCTTTGCGGATAAAATCTTCGAAATCATCTTCGACGGAGCTGGCCTTCGAACGATAGAAACGATTCATCTCAACGAAATTTATAGGGCCACCATACCCGTAGGGAGCCGCGTAAACGATGGCGGAAGGAATGATATAGAGCCCTATGATATGGCTGTCATATTCACGGGCAATTTGAGTGGCCATCGCCATGTTGCTGTCGAAGAATTGCGAATTATTCAGGGATACGAGAATAGTTTTTATTGGGCGAGTCATTAGGGTCTCCAGATTAATTTCCAAGAAGAACAGGGCAAGGTAGATTTTTGAGAATATGTTCGGTAACGCCGCCAAGGATTTGCTCACGTAATCGGGAATGTCCGTAAGCCCCCATCACCAGAAGATCGATATCATGTTCCTCAACCATGTTAATCATAGCCTTAGCGGTGCTCGTTCTATTTTTGATTCCTTTAACCGTAACGGGAACGTCATGGCGCGCCAGTGCCGCGGCTAATTCAGCACCGGGTAGATTTTCATTTTTCCCAAGTTTTTTCTCAGGATTTATCCAGGCCAACATCACATCGGAAGCCTTTTCCAGAAGTGGAAGGCTATCAAACGCGGCGCGACATGATTCTCGGGAAGCATTCCATCCGATAGCAATTTTATTTATCTTAAAGTCACTCTTTCCTGCTGGCGGCACAACCAAAACCGGACGTCCAGCACCCATGACGACATCTGCAACAAACCCGACCTCTTCTTTTGCAGTTTTCGATCCAGGAGCATCATGCCCTAAGATAATCAGGTCCGCTTCTCGGCCATGCTCTAATATGCTTTTAGTGAACAATGGTTCGAAACGTTTCTCTTCCCGCCACTCATATTCAACACCGGATCGTTGCATTCGTTCTTCGAATTTTGCTTTTATTTCTGGAAGCTTTTTCTCATAAAGAAGCGTGATATGATCGTCTAAAGGAAAATCGGCTCCCGGAGCGGTATACACGATACGCATCGGTCCCGGAATTGGGTAATATCCAATGACATGGCCATCATTTTCTCGAGCGATATAGATAGCAGCTTCAAGGACCTCGTCTACTCGTTCCAAATGTGCCAGCGAAGCCAATATGGTTTTCATAATCTATCTCCATTTGATTTAGAATAATTATGGAGAGATCAGGCACTTTAAAATTGATAACCGTCAATTTAATTATCTTTATAAAACTCAAAAAATTTAAATATCATTCGGCGCTACTTGGGCGCTTGTTTCATTTTCGAATAATAGTAGATGGGACAAAACCCAACCAAGCCCGTTGTAACAAGGACAAGCCCCAGGACTAGCAACCACACATTAAGTGAATTCAGAAAGAATGCTGTGGTTAGGAGGAAAATCGAACCAAACAAAATTCGAACGATTCTATTGGGTGATGAAATATTGAAAGCCATAAGACACTCCGTATTTTGCCAATTGGCCCGTCCGCACTCGACGGGATCAGATTCAAACAATTTGTCTGAACCAACCATTAGAAACTTGACCACTGTCAATTTACTGCGCCTTTAAAGGAGCATAATTTTCACAAATCAAAATAGGTGACACATGGCCTTCATAGACTTTCACAAATCAGTTTTTTTCCTGGAGAGTGAAATAGAGACGACCAAGACACATGAAAATTTTCACGAAATTTATCAAGGCGAAGTAAAGGTCATCAAACAAAACGACATTCAAAATGTATTGAGGATAAGGCCTCCAAACATTGTTGTTTTGGATATTGCAGCTAATACATTTAAAACGCTCAATATTCTAGGTTCCCTACTGGATTCTCCGGAAAGACCTAGGCTCATTATTACAACGATTGAAAACCAGATATTCCGTCCCGATGACATTCTGAATGGCGGTTACGCCCGGTTCCTCTTCAAACCTTTTACACTCATTGAATTAGCCGTCTCGATAAAAGACATGATGGACGCGAGAAATGGATATCTAAACGATCACAAGGAGTCTTTTGGGCGCCAAGTATCTAGACCGAATAGCTCGCTTTGAATACGCCCGTTGGCTAAAGATTGAACTCCAACTCCTGGCCAAAAGCATTCCCACACAGTGTCTGTATGGCCAGATGTTGACTGAGAAAAACTTGTCCCGTCAACTCGTCTAAAAAAGATGACTTTTTTAGGCGATCCATAACCGGGCCTTTAACCTCAGAGAGATGTAGCTTTAACCCCGCATCACTTAGACGTTCATTGATTGCCAACAAGCTTTCTAACGCGCTCAAATCAATGTGATTGACGGCCGAACACATGAGAATAACATGTTGGAGGTTCGGTTTATCGACAACAAGTGTGTATATCTCATTCTCCATTCGATGGGCATTCGCAAAGTATAGCGACTCATCGATCCTAATGGTCACCGCCGTTGGGTTAGTTATGACATCATGACGTTCAATATTTCTAAAATGCTCGGTGTCGCGCAGCTGACCAACGATTGCGTAATGAGGTCGCGAGGACCGAAAAAGATACAGCAAGATAGATATTAGAACCCCAGACATCACGCCCGCTTCGATGCCTATGAATAGGGTACATAAAATTGTCGCCAGCATAGCAAAGAAATCACTTTTCGAGTAACGCCAAGCCTCTTTTATTGCTTTTATGTCAACCAATGAAAGAACGGCCACAATGATAGTTGCAGCCAGTATTGCGACCGGAAGAAAATATAGAAAAGGCGTTAAAAACAGGGCCGCGAGTAATATCCCAAGTGCCGTGAAAGCACCCGCCGCCGGGGTTTCCGCACCAGCGTCATAGTTTACAGCTGACCGAGCAAAACCTCCGGTCACAGGATATCCCCCTGTGACAGATGCTGCGATGTTCGCGGCCCCGAGCCCAATAAGTTCTTGGTCAGGATCAATCTGCTGACGACGTTTTGCCGCCAGAGTTTGTGCAACGGAAACAGACTCAACGAAGCCGATGATTGCAATAATGAGAGATGATCCCAAAAGGCTTGTCCATAAAGCTGTATTGAATTGAGGAAGGCTAATCGGAGGTAAACCCTTTGGTATGTCTCCAACAATATTCACACCTTTATTCTCAAGGCCAAAAAGCGCAACACAAAGTGTGGAAATGACAACAGCCAAGACAGGCCCTGTGCGAGATAGGATGTTTGCGGCCGTTTTTCTAAAGCCCAGACGCAACAAAACCTTAGCCAACCCACGCCTTGTCCAAAAGAGAAACAACAAACCGCTAAAACCAATCACTAACGTAAAGTCGTTTGACTCACTTACTTGACTTAAAAATGATTGCGAAATGCTGAGCATGTTATGGCCGGACGCGGATACGCCAAAAATATGTTTGAGTTGACTGACTGCGATGAGCAACCCTGACGCAGTGATGAAACCAGAAATCACAGGATGACTGAGAAAATCAGCTATGAAGCCAGCCTTTACGAAGCCTAGGGTGAGCAGCATTCCACCTGAAATAAGGGCCAGCAGACCTGCGATCGCTATATATTCCGGACTGCCTTGAACGGCCAGCTTTCCGGCGGCCGCAGCAGTCATCAGTGAAATCACAGCAACGGGCCCGACAGCTAATGTGCGGCTTGTTCCGAATATTGCATAGGCCACTAAAGGAAGAATACTCGCGTAGAGACCTACTTGCGGCGGCAAACCAGCGAGCAAAGCATAGGCAAGAGACTGTGGTATCAGCATGACTGTTACAATCACTGCCGCCAGACCATCATTAAGGAAAGTGGCACCACTATACTCACGCCCCCAGTCCAAGACTGGAAAATAATGAGATAATTTCACCTAAAGCCCCGCTATTTTGTCATTAGATTTTTTAGGTTTGGCGAGCCATTCTCGTCCCTTTAACATCAAGCTCCAATATACTTGGGGCATGAGTTTTACTTTCAGCCACCAAGCCAATCTTGATGGCTTGGTTCCGTCAATGATCCAACGCGGGAAAGTAGGAAGAAGTTTCCCACCATAGCCGAACTCTGTCAGGGCAATTTTCCCGTATTCGAGCGTAAGGGGGCAGGATCCATATCCATCATACTCTGCATGTACTTTTTTATTTTCTAAATCTGCCAACAAATTCACAGCTAAAACCGGGACTTGTTTTCTGACGGCCGCCATGGTCTTCGCATTGGGCATCGAGGCACAATCTCCAACTGCGTAGACATCGTTGAAGCTTAGATGTTTTAAGGTTTTAGGGTCCACATCGACCCATCCCGCCGAATTGGCTAAAACACTCCGTTTGATAAAATCTGGTGCAGATTGTGGTGGTGTGACATGGATAATATCAAATCGACGACTGATACGGTGTAGCGTTCCATCAGGCTCTTCTCTGTCAAACCAAGCCGTTTTACGACCGCCGTCAATCGCGACCAGCGTTTCTTTAAAATTCACATCAACATCGTATTTTTTGATGTATTTCATCAGTACCGGGACATAGTCTTGAATTCCAAAAATGCCGTCACCCGATGTACAGAAGTGAACGGTCGTGTTCCGTAGCGTTTTGCTCTTCCTCCAAAAATCACAAGCCAGATACATAACTTTTTGGGGCGCGCCTGCGCATTTTATCGGCATGGGTGGTTGAGTGAAAATTGCAGTCCCCTGAGACATGCCTCGAATAAGTTGCCACGTATAAGGTGCGAGATGAAACTGATAATTTGTTGTAACTCCGTTTTGTCCAAGCGTTTCGGACAGCCCGTCAATCTTTTCGATATCCAATTGAATACCTGCCGCCACGACAAGCTTTCGATATTTTATCTTGAGGCCATCTGACAAGGTCACAAGATTGCCGTCTGGGTCGAAACTGGCAACGCGGCCTTTAATCCATTTACTATTCCTGGGAAGCAGGCTTTGAGTTTTTCGAACGGTTTTCTCAGCACCAAAAACTCCGCCGCCAACCATGGTCCACCCCGGCTGGTAGTAATTCATCTCGGAAGGCTCAATGATAGCGACATCTAATAGAGGCATACGCCGCAATAAGCTGGCAGCTGTAGCTAGGCCAGCCGCCCCTCCTCCGACAATCAGAACTTCATGCATTTGATCGTAACTGGTCTTTGACAAAATCCTTGACCGTCGCGCATCAATACGCGGCGCAAGATCGCCCAAATGATATCCCGCTTTTTCTGTCGCTCTTAAAATATCACCCGTCGTTGAATTATCGGCCTCGCTTAGAGCCCATAGGGTTGCGCAGCGCGTACCCGAACGACAGAACGCTAATATCGGGCCATTTTGACTCTCGACGATTTCATCAAATTGCTCGATTTGAGAATCGGTAATAGCCCTTCCGACGACGGGTAAGAAGAAATAAGCCACACCCAATCGTTTGGCTTCTTCTCCTAAATCTTCGGACAAAGGTTGTTGTGAACTTTCTCCATCAGGACGGTTACCTATGATCGTCTTGAAGCCTTGTTTCGCGATCTCTTCGATGTCTGACAGGAGAATTTGGGTGGAAACGGATATACGGTCGTTGATTTTTTTAACATCGGGCATTCTTTAATTCTCGCCAACAGTGTTAAGCGGGATTTTTAGGTACCGCACACCGTTTGCCTCAGGAGGAGGCATGTAACCGGCTCTCATGTTCACCTGCACGCTTGGAAGAATTAATTTGGGGACATCCAACGTTTTGTCACGCGCTTCCCGCATCTCAACATAATCATCTTCAGAGATACCCTCATGGACGTGAATATTATTCTTTTGCTCTTCCTCTACAGTTGTCTCCCATCGATAGACGTCGCGACCTGGAGGGAGATAATCATGACATAAAAATATTCGAGTACTCTTAGGTAGAGCAAAGATTTTTTGAATCGAACGATACAGCGTTCGCGCATCTCCGCCGGGAAAATCACATCGGGCCGTCCCGTAATCCGGCATAAAGAGTGTATCCCCTACGAATGCAGCATCTTCGATCACATATGTCATACAAGCAGGTGTATGCCCTGGTGTATGAATGGCATTTAGCGTCATTGCCCCAATTTTTAATTGGTCGCCATCTTCAATCAGGTAATCAAATTGATGGCCTTTGGTATCAAAGCCTTCCCCTGCGTTAAAAACATCTCTGAAAATTCTTTGCACTTCTGGAATATGCGATCCGATCGCTATTTTTCCGCCAAGCATCTTTTTTATGTATGGCGCCGCAGACAAATGATCAGCGTGCGCATGAGTTTCAAGAATCCAACAAACCTCTAGATTCCGCTCTTGAATGTAATCGACGACGTCGTCAGCTGACGTGGTTGATGTACGACCGGCATTCGCACGGTAATCTAGAACAGGGTCGATCACCACACATGCCCGTGAATTGGGGTCCGTTACGACATAAGTAATTGTATTCGTGTTCGGGTCAAAAAAGTCGCGTATCGTTGGTCTTATCATATCCGAAATCCTTCAAGTTGGAAGGCTGTAAGTTGGAAGGCTGCGCGCGAAATAAAATACGCCCCAATCGCTAAGTAAGTGATTGCCAGAACAAAAATAACTTTAGACTTAGACAATATCATCTTGGCGAAGCCTATGAGGCGCTCTGGAACAATAATCATTAGGATGCCTTCAATCGCGGCGACCCAACCTAAACAGGTTAAAATCCCCCTCCAATCCAGAGTCCAAATATTATGAAAGTAGATTACTGACACGCCGCCCATCAAAACTAATACGCCTGTAAGGAAGACGAGTGCGGGGCTTTCAATCAGCGCTATCATCATATTTACAAATCGACGCTGATTAATAATCATAGCTAAGGCAACCACGAAAGCATAACTGCCGAAAAGGAATGCAAGGTAAATCGAACTGGTCATAGAGACCTCCTGTGGGGGTCTTCTTGAGTTATTCTACCGGTCCTACTGGAAATTGACGCTCATCAAAAATTTAGCTCAATTTTTTGAAACTTTTAGCCCAGTTCATATGGAGAAATGAAATGCGGCAAGAATTCTTTGGCAATGTCTCAGCGTTCATTGCGCGACTCAAGAGAGAGAGCGAAAGCTTCAAAGGCGACAACAAGTTCGAAACGCTTATGGAAGGCTTGTCCGATGGAACAGTAGATTTCAGATGGGGTTTTGGGGGCCGCTTGCGTCCTCATCGGACAGTAAAGGAAAAACCGAACCTCATTTGGTTAAGGTGGCTAGTGTCAGCCCCATTCATTTACGGGATGATCGCCCCTATTATTCTAATCGATATCCTTGTCAGCCTATATCAAGGGATTTGTTTTCGGCTCTGGGGAATCCCGCAAGTGAGGCGATCAAAATATGTTGTGATAGATAGACATCGCCTCTCTTACTTGAAATTATTTCAAAAACTAAATTGCGTTTATTGCGGATATGCGAATGGCGTTATCACCTACGCGAAATCCATTGCAGGCGAAACGGAACGCTATTGGTGCCCCGTCAAACACGAAACCGAGATATTTTCTCCTCACGATTTTTACATTGAATTCGCAGATTTTGAAGACCCCGACGGATGGAACGCTCTCCATAGCTCAGGAACAAGCAATTGGGGAAAGTAACTTGAAATCAGAATTTGAACTCGCAAACGACACCAATACCTTCTATAAGTGCCTATGGGCAGCCGCGAAACTAAAATCGAACCTGAAGTCGTGCTAGACGCGCTCGTGGACGGCGCAATCATGATCGACGCGTATGGAACTATCTCCTTGTTCAACAATGCTTGTAAACGGTTGTTTGGATATTCATCAGATGAGGTAATTGGGGAAAATGTCAAAATGCTTATGCCCCAGCCATATCAAAGAGAACATGACGGCTATTTGAAAGCATATGCCGAAACCGGCATGAAAAAGATTATAGGCATCGGACGAGAGGTCAAAGGACTGAAGAAAGACGGGACTGAGTTTCCAATGGATTTATCGATCGCGGAAACAATCCTCAACGGAAAGCCTGTTTTCATTGGCATCGTCCGGGATTTGACGCGGCGTCATGCGCAGCGGAGAAAATACGATGAATTACAAAAAGAACATTTTCATCTTTCGCGCGTTTCTTCAATGAATGAGATGGGTTCGGCGATTGCGCATGAGTTAAACCAACCTTTGGCAGCCTCAATTAATTATCTCGACACTGTTCTATTACTACTCAATCGCAACGGAGATGTTGATAGAGATACATTGTCTAATGTCGTATCACGCGCGGCAGAACAAGCTCAACGCGCCTCAGAGATTATTTCGCGGATGCGCCAGTTTATTGAACGCGGAGATACTGAGAAAACGCCGACGATTCTAAGAAGCGTTGTGGAGACAGCAGAGCGCTTCGCTATATTCGGAATTGACCGCCATGATGTTACATTAAGAATATCCATCCCCGCGACTCTGCCGATGGTTCTTATAAATAGTGTCCAAGTTCAGCAGGTTTTTGTAAATCTCATCAAAAATGCCTGTGAAGCGATGTCTGGCAGGCATGAGCGGTTGATTGAGATTACGGCGGAAGTAGCATCCTGCGGCGAAATGATAGACGTTAAAATCCGAGACACGGGTCACGGCTTGTCAAAATCCACAATTGAAACCTTATTTGTGCCATTTTCTTCCAACAAGGCAGGAGGAATGGGCATTGGATTATCCATCAGTCAATCCATCATCAATCACCATGGCGGAGAAATTTGGGCAACTAAGAACGAACCAAATGGAAGTGTGTTCCATTTCAGCCTACCAATTGCGACAAGCACGAAGATATGAAAGACCAAAACCGAAATGTCGGTATCATAGATGATGATCCAGCGATTAGAGACTCGCTTGAATTATTGCTAGAAACGGCGGGGTACACGGTGACAACCTTCTGCAGCGGCATTCAATTTTTAGATAGTGATTTCCGACGTTTTCATGGCTGCCTTCTTTTAGATGTCCGTATGCCAGAAAAAAATGGCCTCACCGTCCTATCAGAAGCCTTGGCGATCAATCCAAACCTTCACGTCATTATGATGAGTGGTCACGGCGATATACCCATGGCCGTGAAAGCGTTGAAGAAGGGCGCTCTAGATTTCATCGAAAAGCCTTTTCGGGCCTCCATGATCTTAGAAGCTATGGAAAAAGCCTGTTTAAGTCTGGAAAGTACTGACCGAGGCCAGCAATATAGAGCCCAGGCCAAGTCCGACATCGCACAGCTTACCCCTCGTGAGTTGGAAATCACCAAGAAACTTGTCGAAGGACAGCCAAATAAAATAATCGCCTTCGAACTTGGTATATCTATCAGAACTGTTGAAACGCACAGGGCCCGCATACTAGCAAAAATGCAAATCCGGTCACTCGCGGATCTTGTTAAAATGTATATCGCAGCTACGTCATGAAATTCCGGAACTTTCTTCATAATTGACGAACATCAATTCTGAGAGCTCGTGAGAATTTAACCAAGTCACATGTTTGTAGAAGGCTTGAATTCAAGTATCGGTCTACCGATCGCAATCCTGTTTAATCTTGTAATAGTATCCGTTTCGGTTGTTATTACAGTGCATATTCTTCTCCACAAATCAGATCCAAAATCTTCTCTTTTGTGGATAGCACTCGTTTGGTTCGCCCCAATTTTTGGAGCAGTTTTCTATCTTCTTTTCGGGATCAACCGTATTTCCAGACGAGCAGAAAGGTTGCAGCATTCGCAAAACTCTGGCGTCATCAGCCCGCGTCATTTACCCGAACTCCCCCTTTCAACAACTCCTTGGGAAGAGTTTCGAAAACTTGGATATAACGTCACAGGCTTGGTTCAAAGCCAAGGCAATGATATCCAGATAATGGAAGGCGTAGACCAAATACATAGGAGTATGATTTCTGCGATCAATAATGCTAAAAATACGATTGCCTTGTCGACCTATATTTTCCGCCGTAATGATTTAGGAAAATCCATCACAAATGCTCTCGTAAAAGCGGACGAACGGGGAGTTGATGTCAAAGTTCTGCTCGATGGTGTTGGCAATGGCTTCTTCAGGTCTAGAACCTACGGTCAACTCAAATCGGGAGGGGTCGACGTAGAGCGCTTTCTGCATAGTTTTTGGCCTTGGCGAATTCCGCTTTTAAACCTACGTAATCATCGAAAGCTTTTGATAGTTGATAATACAATTGGCTTTACCGGGAGTATGAACTTGGGCCGAGTCAAAAACCTGGAAACACAGTTCAAAATATCAGGCCCCGTGATTTCTCAGCTTACTGATGCGTTTAACCGAGACTGGTCCTTTGCCGGCGGGAGGAGTTTAACTGCCTGTTTTTTCTCCCCAGTTGAAAGTCCAAAAGGGGACGTGACCGCACGAGGCATCGAAAGCGGCCCTATCTATAAACGAGAGCGATTAAGATGGGTGATGTTGGGCGCGCTAGGTACGGCTTCAAAAAAAATTAGGATTGTCACACCTTATTTTATTCCTGACAGAGGGCTACTCTCCGGATTAGTCATCGCTGCACTAAAAGGTGTAGAGGTGGAGATCATTTTACCAAGAAAATCGAATTATTGGTTCGCCGATTGGGCCTCAAATCACCAAATTCAAGACCTTCTGCAAGCAGGTTGTCACATTTACCATCGATCTGATGTATTTGATCACTCCAAGCTTATCACAATGGATGGATTTTGGGCGCTCATCGGAAGCTCCAACTGGGACGCTCGGAGTCTACGGCTAAACTTTGAGTTCGATATGGAATGCGAGAGTTCAGAGTTTGTAAAAAAGTTAGATCAGAGAATTGACGAGCGCCGTACGAGAAGCGTGAAGCTCAACATCAAGGACTTTGATAGTCGATCCTTATTTTTCAAACTAAGAGATTCTTGCGCCCGCCTCCTTCTACCTTACCTGTAGTAGGGTCAGTAGAAATACCTACGAAATTCCCCGAACTACCCAAATCTTAACCAAGCTCTAAATCTTAACTCATCCGATAAGCGTTAATTTGAGAGAGGTAGAACATGTTAAGTCAAACAATAGCAACGCCCGAAAAATCAACACAAACAGACACTACAGCCATATATTTGGGAAAACCAAAAGCTGGGCGTGTTTTAGCTCCGAAATCAGTCCTTTTCCATCAAGGAGACAACGCCGCTCATATCTACAAAGTCAAAAGCGGTGTGGTCATGACCTTTCGTCTTTTGGAAGATAGTCAGCGCCAGATAACGGGGTTCAGAACCGCTGGAGATTTCTTCGGATTAACTCCGGATGAAACTTACCATGACACTGCGGTGACAGTTGCCACCTCAAATATTGTAAGTTTCACGATGGGCGACATACAGGCCAGCGCTGAACTACAGCGAGAGCTCTTCAGCCGAACATGTTTCCAACTTGAGGATGCACAGAACATGATGATGACATTGTCCAAAAAATCCGCGGGGGAAAAAGTTGCTGCATTTCTTGTTATGTTGGCAAAGCGGCAAAAGAGAAACGCCCCTGCTCAGTCTGAAGAGATAGGCATTAATCTACCTATGTCCCGACTGGATATTGCCGATTATCTCGGACTTTCTATTGAGACCGTTAGTCGGCGCTTGACCGACTTGAAAAGCAAAGGGGTCATCAAACTTCCTAGCCGTCATACAGCGCACATATGCCAGTTCCGCCAGTTAGAAAACATGGCCGGCGCCCTCGCATAAGGTTGATAATATGGCCTATATTCATTCTGCATATCGTTCAAAAGAAACCCGAACGCGCCTATCATTTCGTAGTTGGGGTCCTCTTTGCTCAGTCGCGGTAATACTAGGTTTATCAGTGCCAAACTTGGCACTGGCCCAAGCGAATTCTTCAGATAACCCAATGGAGGATAAATACTCTCAAGCTATAAGAGCTGAATATGCCAAATGCAGAGGCTTGGACAATCCCCTGTCTCGCTTCCTATGTTCATGCCGTGTCGTAGCGATACAATGCGAAAGTCCACGGCGTCTCGAGCATGGAGACTGGAACACAATCGAGTTTTGGCCCTCAAACGATGAAAGTGAGCGTGAGGTACAGTTTATTCTTCTGATGAAATACGACATTTTGGGAGACTTTGACCCAGAAAACAAAGGGATCGTATTGACTTGCAAAAAAGGAACCGCAGAGCTGAAAATATATTTGGGCTCTGACCGGATTAAAAAGAACGATATGCCCAAAGTCTCGATAGGGAATAAGCTTCACAAACCGATTTTGAATGACGAAGAAGGTGTATTCTTCTTGCGTTTTCCAGAAACCACAGATGTTTTTCAGGTCCTCAATCAAGAGGTCGATATCAAGGTCAATTATCCGGACAAAGCAGAGGCTGGGCGCCAACTGATATTCGACACCTATGGCTTTCCCAATGTTACCGAGGGATGGGAGAATTTATGTACGCGTCCTTCAAGCTGACTAAATTCTAAATCACGAAAGGCAATTCAATGAGCTGGCTCTACCTTCCCCCAATGCCCGGACCTGCAATCTTCATATTTGCTCTTAGTGGCTTACTTCTCATTCTCGGAATACCCGCCATTATCATGGAGCGCCGCAAAGAAATCAGGAAAGAGAAGGCTAGAGGTCAAACCTATCCTTCTAGGAAACTAAAATAGTCACCGGTCGTCTAAATGCATAGTGAGAGGCAGATGGTCTGAGTATCGCACGGCACCAACCTCACATTGATGGGGGCCGAAAGACTTTGAAACAAAAATATGGTCAATCGCCTTGCTAGGCTTCCAAGATGGAAACGCGTGATGATAGTCTTCCGTCACCATATCCAAATGACAACCATTATCAAACTCGCGAAGAACTGCACTTCCCGGTGTACAGTTAAAGTCACCGGCAAGAATGACTTTTT